>Ga0181530_10003680_pt1 | contig 16871 bp, 14 predicted proteins | sample PEATcosm2014_Bin_42_FD_119769 | JGI IMG/M metagenome (GOLD analysis project Ga0181530, IMG submission 119769) | Peatland microbial communities from MTU Mesocosm Facility, Houghton, MI, USA - PEATcosm2014_Bin10_60_metaG | ecosystem: Environmental > Terrestrial > Soil > Wetlands > Peat | place... | reverse complement strand
TGGTAATATCCATAAGCCCTTCCTTGGGTTAGACGGTTGAAAAATGGAACAACCATTCCAACCCCAAGGCGGGGCTTTTTCACCTACAAACTTGGCTCAGACCCAGGAGATATTCATGCAACGGATTGAATCTTCCTGCAATTGCTGGGTCGACGTCTTCGAGGAGGGCTATTTTCTCGGAAGGATGCGCCGCCTGATCGGGCCGCGAAAAATGCGGCAATTACACGCCAAGAGCATGATCGTCGGGCCCCGGGCAACCGTTCTGCTGTCGGTGCGCCGCCGCAGTCGGGAATCCCTGGTAACACTGGCGGCCAAACGCGTGATTCCCGATCTGGCCAAATCCATCCACGGCGCGACGATCCGCAAGGCGGCTGTGGCGTGTGGCGAATGATCAGATCACGATCGCATCGGCCTCGATCTCGATTTTTGCCTGCGGGTCGATGAGTTTGGCGACCTCGACAATCGCCGTTGCCGGTCGGATTTCGCCGAAGATTTCCCCATGCACCCGCGCCACCTCCTCCCATTTTGACACATCGGTGACGAACATCCGCGTGCGGATGACGTGCTCCATCTTGCCGCCGAGCGATTGAATGGCGGATTGAATGATCCGCAGGGATCGCCGTGTCTGCTCTTCGAGGGATGCGGGATATTTGCCATCGGCGTTCACGCCGACGGTGCCGGAAACGGCAATATAATTTCCACTGCGGACGGCACGGGAATAGCCCATCTTCGGCTCCCACTTGGAGCCCGAGCCGGCCGTCTGCCGACTGGCGCGTGGAGTGACGGTGAGGTGGATGTCGTTGGTCATTTCAGCTCCATTGAAAGTAAGCGTTTCCTTTTAACCGCGTTGACCGGAAAACGCGCGTCGCAAGCGACGCGGCTAGACCGGGGCGGGGAATTGGGGTTTGTCGCCCTGCAAAACGGCGATCACGTCGCGCACCACCCAACTCATGTTCTGAAGCGCGGTGGTCGTTCTGGCGGCCAGGTGCGGCGTGAGCAGGACGTTGGGAAATCCCAGCAATGGAAAATCAGGCGATGGGGGCTCCGGGGCAAAAACGTCCAGGGCGGCGCCGGCAACTTTTTTTCCCCTGATCGCATCCGCCAGGGCGGCGGCGTCCAGCACTTCTCCCCGGCTGGTGTTGATGACGACGGCCGTGGGCTTCAGCATCGCAAGCTGATCGCGGCCGACCAGGTTCTCGTTCCCCGGGCGCATGTCCACGTGGATCGTCAGAACGTCCGCCTGGCGATAGAGCGCCGGCTTTTCAACCGGCGTGGCGGGGAAATCCAGGCCGGAAACCTGGACAAGATCGTTGTAGATCACGCGCATGCCGAAGCCATTGGCGGCAATGCGGCCGACCCGCCGGCCGACTCTCCCCATGCCAAGAATGCCGATCGTCAGTTCGTTGAGCTGTCGCCCGCGCACCGTGTCGCGGATGCGTTTGAATTCCTTTGGGGGGTAGACGGCGTCGCGGAACAATTCCCACGGGCGAAGAAGCTGAAGGAGATATCCGAAAACGAAATCCCCGACCGCCAGGGTGTTGGCATCGGGGGTGTACACGACCTCGATCCCACGACGGCGGCACTCGGGGACATCGATGTTTTCCAGCCCCACCCCGCCGCGGCCGACGACTTTCAGCCGGGGCGCGCGATCCAGAAGCGGCGCGTTCACCTTGGTGTAGGTGCGAACGAGCAGACCCTGGGCCTCGGCAAGAAAATCGAGAAACCTCGCGTCGCCGGACGATATCTCCTCGACGCGAGCATGCTCCTTGAGCCATTGCAGGGGGCGGGGATCGGAACCCTCGGCCAGGATGACAAGGGGGAGAGAGTTTTGTGGGATCATGAGGGAAGTATAGCGAGGAGAAATTCGAAACTCGAAATTCGAAATTCGAATCAAATTTGAAGGGGAAAATTCGAATTTTGAGTTTCGAGTTTCGAATTTGATTCGAATTTCGAGTTTCGAATTTCGAGTTTTAGTCCCCTTTGGGTATCTTAACAGCCGTGTTCCTCCCCCTGCTTCTTCTGGTCCTGGCCGCCGTGCCGGCCGCGGTCGTCGCTTATGGCATCGATCCGGCCTGGGCGCAATATCGGCATGGAATTGAACTGATCCTCCTATCCCGCAGGCTCCAGTGGCCGCTGATCGCACTCACCCTGCTCTTGTGCGTCGCACTGATCGGACTGGTCATCTCCGGCAAGCGGCGGGCATGGTGGCTCATCGGATTGGCGCCGATTCTCACCCTGCTGGGACATCGTTTCGCCATGAATCCCGCAAACGCGTTCCTCATCAACGCCAAACCCGTGTTCGTCGCGGCGGACCAGGCGTCATTCATGTCCAACGACGAATGGGTCGTGGGGTTGATCGACCAGTCGGGCGCGGTGGCGTTTCCGTACGCCTCGTTGTATTCCAGGCCATTGGTGGTGCGAAACGACCAGGCGGAGCCGATGATTCTGATGTGGTCGCCGTTCGCCAACTGCGCCACGGCGTTCCGCATCGATCGATCCATCCGGAGCAATGAACTGGAAGTGGTCTCGATGCCGGCGAACGCGTTGCTGGCGTACAACTCACGAATCGGGCAGTTCATCAACGGAGTGACCGGAGCGACGCCGGACGGGCGTCGGCCGAGCGGGTTTGGCTCGCCGATCCCGACAATCAAGACGACGTGGGGCCGGTGGCTGGCGGCGCACCCGGGTACGACGGTCATGGCGGCGCCGCAGGGCGGCGAAGCGCCGCGGCGGGCGGTCCTGCCTTACTTTCCCATGCCCAGGGATTCGGTGAACCTGCCGCCGCAAACGACGATCGCGTTGATTCGCGGCGTGACACCGGTGGCCATCGCGGATTCGGACCTCGGCGCCGGGCCGGTGAATTTTCCCGATCCGCCGATCGTTGTGGTGCGCGATCCGGTGACCGGGACCGTGATGGCGTTCGATCGGCATATTGACGAGGATTTAATTCCCACGTTTTCGGCCAGGACGTTCCGGAAACTTCCGCAGGCGACGATGACGGATTCGGACAGCGGCAGCGCCTGGACGTGCGGCGGCCGGGCCATCGACGGACCGTCGAAAGGAAAGAAGCTCCAGCCTGTAGAAATCGAAGACGGGGTTTATTATGGCGTGGCGCGGTTCTGGTACGGAAGTTTGCCGCTGACAGTCCCCCCGCCGCGTAAACCCGGGTCTTGAATCCGGTATTATAGGACGCCGCTGAATAACTGGTATAATTCGGGATAAGTTCAGATGGCGACGATGAATGGATGATGAATCGGGCAAGTAAGCGGGTGAAACAATGCAATATGGCGTAATCATGGCAGGGGGATCGGGAACGCGGCTTTGGCCGTTGTCGCGGGCGGATCGGCCGAAGCAGATTCTGCCGGTGGTCAACGGGCGGAGCCTGCTGCAGTTGAGCTATGAGCGGCTGCGCGGTTTGTTTCCACCGGAGCGGATTTTCGTTTGCACGGGGACCGTTCACGCCCAGGCGGTGCTGGAGAACCTGCCGGAGCTGCCGAAGGAAAATCTCCTGGGCGAACCGATGGGCCGGGACACGGCCAACGCGGTGGGGTTCTCGGCGGCGGTGCTGCACGGGCGCGATCCCGACGCCGTGTGTGCCGTCGTCACCGCCGATCACGTCATCGAGCCGGTCTCGCAATTTCAGCAGAGCTTGAATTCGGCATTCCAGGTCACGGCGGCCCGGCCGCGCTCGCTGGTGACGTTTGGCATCCTGCCGACGTACGGGCACACGGGGCTGGGATACGTTCATCGCGGCGAATCGCTGGGGATCGAGGGCGCGTATCGCGTGCTGGGATTTCACGAGAAGCCGGACAAAGCCCTGGCGGATCGGTTCGTCGAATCGGGGCGGTACTACTGGAACAGCGGGATGTTCGTGTGGCGATGCGACACGGTGCTGAACGAGCTGGCCGTTCACCTGCCCGGCTCGCACAAGGGTTTGACGCAAATCGCCCAGGCCTGGGGCACGCCGCAGCAGGAGACCGTTTTGCGCGACGTGTATCCGCGGCTGCCGAAGATCAGCATCGACTACGCCGTCATGGAACCGGCCAGCCAGGAAAAGGGCAACGCCTCGGTGGTCGTGGTGGAGATGCCCGTGGAATGGACGGACGTGGGATCGTGGCCCGCGCTGGCGGAAATCCTGCCGACCGACGAGCACAACAACGCCGTCGAGTGCAAGACCGGGCTGTTTCTCGACTCCGACGACAACGTCATCTTCAGCCTGGACGCGGACCATCTGATTTCGACGATCGGCTTGAGCGACATGATCGTGGTTCATTCGCGCGACGTGACGCTGATCTGCCCCAAAGACCAGGGCCAGCGGGTCAAAGAGCTGGTCGCCAAGGCCAAGGAAAAGTTCGGCGACAAGTTTCAATGAGTATGCGGACGCTGGCGATAGACTGCGGCGAGCGGCGGATCGGCGTGGCGCTGAGCGATGCCGGCGGCAAATTGGCGACGCCGTATGACGTTCTGCAAGCGGTTTCGCCCCGGCAGTCGATTTCACAAATCATCAGGATCATTGAAGCGGAAGGCGTTGAGCGGATTGTGGTGGGATTGCCGCTGAACATGGACGGCAGCAGCGGCCCGGCGGCGAAAAAGGCCGTGGAATTCGGGCGATTGCTCTCGTGCCAAAGCGGCCGCGACGTGGTTTTCGTGGACGAAAGGCTGTCGTCGTTCCAAGCGGAGCAGCAGATTTCCGCCCGTCGCCGCAGCGGCGAAAAGATCACCCGGAAATCAAAAAAGCGGCAGCTCGACGCCATCGCCGCCGCGGGATTTCTCCAGGAATTCCTCGATGGGAAACTTCCCGCTGAGACAACCCCCGCAGAGCGGGGGGCTAACGGATGACAAATCACCTCGATTCACGTCCGTTAGCCCCCCGCTTTGCGGGGGTTGTTTTCAATCCGCCATTCGAATTTCGGACTATGCAACCTAACGTCCAATTCCGTGCTGCCAGCCGCGAGGTTCCATCGGGCGGACCGCGCCGGCTGCATCCCGCAGAAAGATGCCCGGCTCCGGCGTGAGTTGCCCGATACGAATCCCTTGGCCGGCCCCCGCGCTAGTCGTGAACAGCAACTCGTAATCCTCTCCATCGTTCAGCGCGTGCTCTAACTGGGAAATGCGGTCGCGGCGCGATAGTTCGACGGCATCGGAATGAATCGGCACGGCGGCCTCGTCGATGATCGCTCCGACGCCGCTGGCGCGGCAGACGTGAGCGAGATCGCGCGACAGGCCATCGCTCAGGTCGATCATGGCCGTGGCGGTGGCGGCGAGTTCGCGGCCGAGTTGGACGCGCGGCTCGAAGGTCAAATGCCGGCCGAGAATGCTGCCGCCCAGCGGGCCGGTGACGAAAATCCCGTCGCCCGGACGCGCGCCGGCGCGGGTGACGGGTTTCACGCCCGCCGAACGGCCCAGGATCGTTACGCTCAGAACCAATTTGCCGTCCCAGCTCGCCGTGTCGCCGCCGACGAGCGGACAATCGAAAGCATCGCCGGCTTGGCGAAGGCCTTCGTAGAGTTCCTTGGCTCGATCGAGGGAAAAATTTCTGGGCAAAGCGACGGCCACCACGGCCGCGGCGGGCAGGCATCCCATGGCGGCACAATCGGACAGGTTGCGGTTCATGGCCTTGCGGCCGATTTGGCGCGGGGAATGAATCGAAGAATCGAAATGCACCCCGTCGACGACTTGATCGACGCCGACGAGCAAGAGGTCATCGGCCGGCCATTTCAGAACGGCCAGATCGTCGCCGACGCCGAGGTGGAGCAAGGGCGAATTTCGCTGGGTTTGCCGAATCCAATCGATGAGGTCGAATTCTCCGGGCATCAGAGCTTAGTGCGTCAAGCGGTTGTGGATAATCGGCCAGGCGGCGGGCGGCTGGCCATCTACGGTTTCGAACAAAGCCACATGGTCCGCGGGCAAGGCGACAAAGTCGCTGACGCCGGCGAGACAAACGCTGTTGAGTGCGACCGGGCCGTCATTTTCGGCGGTCTGGCGAAGCAGCCACTGCCGGCCGGATTCTATCTTTGTCCTGGCCAGACAGACGCCCCACCATCCCGCGACCCGGCCACCGACGAGATTGCCGGAATATTCCAACAATTTTGCCCCGAATCGGTAATAGGCCGGGCGATCGCCGGCGATGATGGTATAGCGGATTTGGCCGCGGCGAGGCTGGGAATTCAGTTCGGTCAGGAACTTCGATTGCGGGCGCAGGTCCGTGGATGCCTGGCAGATTCCCTCGGTGATCATCCACGCGGGACTCCAATCCGGATCGTGCATCCAGCGCATGGAGTTGACGAGAAGCTTCAAAACCAGCGAGCCCCTGGTCCAGGTGGAACCGGAATTGGGAGGAGCGATCAGAATAAAATGATCGACCCCGCCGGCATACTCGGCGCCCTCGACATATCCGCGGGCGATCAGCCCGCCCATGCTCTCGGCCACAAGGTCCAGTTTCAGATCGGGGAACTGCTCGTGCAATGCCAGCATATTGCGGGTGAAAAGGGCGGCGCTTTCATCGAGCGGTCGCTCGGACGGATATGCAAACGTCGCGGTTTGAAAGCCGTCGCCATGGAGCAATTGGGCCAGGTCGGCGCAACTGGCGCTGTCCCCATCGAGGCCGTGAATCAGCACGACCATGGTTGCTTGCGAATCGACAATCCGCGGCAGGTGCAACCCAAACCGGCGATTGAGCCGGGCCGTTGCTTCGGGCGCCGCCACCTGGGTGAATCGATCCAATGCGTCGCAGGACTGGTCCCAATCGCGTGGAAGGCTCTGCGGATCGAAACGGAGCGACAACTCATCGTCGGCAACCGTCAGATGAAATCCGTCGCGGAGAGCACGGTTCACGGCCCGGACCATTAGCCAGCCGTTGAGTCCCCGAAGATCGACTTCAACATCCAGGTTTGGAAGCAAATCGACCACGGTCGGCGGAAGATGCAGGCCCATTTCGAGAACATCCTGGAGGTCTGCGACCGGCAGCCGGCCCTCTTTCAATGGGATGGAAAACCGGTATTCCGCCGCCAGGCAAGCGCCGGGCGCCAATAATATAAAGACCCACGCCATCAATCGTGCGTTCATAGGGCGGCCGAAGGCGAAGTTTTCCCATTTCCCCACCGGCCATGAAAAGATAGCATTCAGATGAGCCTTTCACTACAGCCGGGCTTGCAGAATTCGCTAAACCGTCAATATTCTGCCAAAAAAAGCGAAAAAATCTTACTGCAAAGATGTTTCCTGTCGATTATGTAACATATATTACCGACTGTGGTCTTGAAAAGATCGGGAACCGAAAGGCCGCGTTGTGGAACGTGCTGAGGTTTGAGCGATGAAGAGCGAGACATCCAAGCTGGTCAGTCAACGGCCAAACAGTTCGGGAATGAGTTACAAGTTCCAGCGCCTCCGCGAGCGAATCCGCCAGGGGGTCGCCAACGGTGAATTGAAGGGCAAACTGCCGGGCGAGCGAGAGCTGGCGCGGCAATTCCACGTCAACGCCAAAACCTTGAGCAAGGCGCTCACCGACTTGGCCGCCGAAGGATTGCTCCATCGCAGCATCGGCCGGGGAACATTTGTTCGAGGCTCGAAAGACGAGAAACCGGCGACCACGGGACGATGGCTTGTGCTGCTGGACGCGGATGTGGATCAAACCCTGGTGGACAATTTTAAGTCGGTCGCGCCGATGGTGGAAAGCTGCCTGGACGTTTCGGCCATTCGGCCCAGCTATCTGAATCAATTCTCGGCGGTGATCGATATGGCGGCGGCGACGCCGGAGACGTTCATTCGCAATTTGCTTGTCCGCGGCATTCCGGTGGTGGCGGTGGGACAGGAGTTGCGAACGTATTCCGTCAATGGCGTCATGTTGGATACGATGCTGGGTGCATCCTATCTGACGCGCGAACTGGCACTGGGCGGGCATCGGCGTTTCCTGGCGGTCGAGGAGCGGAGGCAAATCACCATCGCCGAAACGATCCGCCGCACCGCTTCGCGATATTGCCGGGATTATTCCGTCGATGCCTGCTCGGCCGCGGAGGTGGCGCAGGCGGCGGAGTATGGCGCAACGGCATGCATCTGTGACTCCGTGCGAGCGGCGAAGGGGACAATGCAAGCCCTGGAACGCGCCGGCATCTCCGTGCCGCAAAACATATCGGTGGCCGCGATCGGATGGACCGCCCAGGACTATCCCTGCACGGGATATTTCGTCGATCCCCGCCAACAGGCCGCGGCCGTGGCCGAAATCCTCAGCAACGGCCAGCCCGGCCGGCCGACAACGCTGTGGCTGAGCGGCACTCTGATCGACCGTGGCACCACGGCGCCAATAACCTCCCACGCCGCCGAAACGCCGATGCCCATGCCCGAGGGCGTGAAGTCGGCGGTGCTGATCGCACAATGAGCCAGCTGTTCAGCTAAGGTGGGCTATACAGATAGATGCAATGTCCAAGAACGGCGATCGGCTTTTGACTAGCCAACTTCTTATAAAAATCCTTGTCCGCCTGGGGAAGCCACGGATCGTGCGGCGCTGCGTCGCTGATGGCATAGACGCGGGGCCGGGAATCGATGCTTTCGTCCGGCATCGCATCGCTGCGCGGAAGGTTGAAGTAGCGGATATGATAGTAGCGCGGTTCGGCCGATCCGGAATAATTGAGAAATAGTTGATACTGAGGATGTTGGTGCTGCCATTCGGCGAGGGCGGGCAGGTCCTGACCCCAATCCACGTTGGAGTCGCCGAGAAGCCGCGGTCCGTTTTGCCACCCGCCTGCGGCAATGTTGAAAAAAGGAATGTAATCGGGATAGGCGGCATAGGTTTCGAAAAGCAACCCCAATAGAAGAAGCGAAACGAGAGCCATAGTCGGTCTGGGGAAGCGCCGAAGTCCGTCGGCGGCCGTGATGCCGAGGAAGATGAAAAGAAATGGATAGACCGGAAGAACATGCCGAATGCCCAGATTCAGGTGGGAACCCATGGCCACAGCCACGTATAGGATTGGAAACAACGTCGGCGAAAAGACGTTCCACCATAGAGGCGAGGGCCAGCGGTGAGCTATCCAATAAACCGAGGCGATGACGAAGGCCAGAAGGGTCGCCAACGGTGTTTTGACGGCCATGGCGACCGGGAAGTAATACCACCGGCCATCCATGTAGGATTCACCCAACAGAAATGCGGCGCGGCCGTGGGCGCGGCCGTAGGTGAACAGGAATCCGTCCACCCAGGTTTGGGGCAGAAGGTGAAGCTTGCTGATCCAAAACAGCAGACGAAACATAACGTCGGGTTTCCAATGGTCGGTCCATTGCCGGAATTGTCCGGCGGGCAGAGAAAACACGTTGTAGAAATAAAAGGCTTCGTGTTTGGCGGCGTTGCGCAGCAGTTGGTCGAAATCGAAAAGTTGACTGGAGTCCGTGCTGGGCCCGTAGCGAAAGCGGTAACACGCCCAGACGAAGAGGTATGAAAAGGCGCAGGAAACGAAGGCAAGAGAGCCGGCCACGGCCAGCCGCCGAACGCGGCTTTGAACCGTCCATTTGAGAAAGGGCCAGGGTTCGGGAAGAAGAGCGCGAATGATCAGCGCCAGTCCCAGAAGCGGAATGGCCAGGACGCCGGAAAACTTCACCGTCACCGCCGCTCCCATGGCAAGCGACAGGGTCGCCCAGCGAAGCGGCGTCACGCGCTGACCGACGAGCCAGATCGTCATCATGAGCAGCAAAAAAACGAGCGTGATTGGCACATCGTCTTTGACGAGTGGCGAATGAGCCAGGAAATTCGGATCGAAGCAGAATGCGGCGACGGCAATGAGTGCGGCGATGGGTCCGCGCAGTTTCCACGCCCATGCCGCAATTGCCGTCCCCAAGGCCGCTCCCAAAATGAGCATCTTCATTCGCGCAGCGCCAATCATGGCATCCGGGTCATTGCCGGAAGTGAAATAGAGCACATTCTTAATAAACAGTGCCGTTGAACTGTCCTCCCGAAGCAGTCCGTCCCAGAGTAATCCTGAGGTTTGAATCCGAAGTTCGCTTTTGGAAGTGCCAAGCGTCAAATAGTAACGCCACAGCGGCGGGTCTTCCGGATTAACGCGGAAATCGTTGTAATGCGTCTGAAGCCAAGCGCCCATGAAATGAAGAGGTTCGTCGCAAGTTGCACATTTGTCTTTCCACGCGGTCCACGCTGTTAGGACAAAAGCAACGAGGAGGCCGGCGATCATCACGACGAAGGGAAATGAGGCGGACTTTCGATGGGACATCTTCGCCAATCACGTTAAGTGCCGGTCCATTTGAAGCCGGCGCAGCGGCCAGTTAGGCGGCGCCTGGCACGAGAGTGAAAAACTCGTTTTCCCATTTCGGCGAGCGATAAGGTGTATTTTCGACGGCGCCTTGCTTCCCCGCAATCCCCCGCCCCAATCCCGGGCTCGGAATTTTGAACTGAGATTGCCGATGCCACGCGTTTATCGTTTGACGGGCAGGAAAATACAACCCCCGCAAAGCGGGGGGGATAACGGATCGGAATTGGCCTTGATTCCCCATCCATTAGGCCCGCGCTTTGCGGGGGTTTCGTCGGGGCGCGGGCTTGGAAGTTGGATTGAGATTTACGATTTTGCCGTTTCGCATCACCCAAAAGGGTGTTCCCGTCTGCCGGGCAAGCTGTTTGGCCCGTCGTGCCGCCCGTAGCATCGCGGGCAATGAACCCTCGATGTCCGGATCGAGCGTTCGGGTTTTCGCCTTCATCGAATTTCTCCTTGTGCGGGGAGGAACAAGCGAAGATGTCTCGCGCGGAGGCACGGAAGGCTTCGCCTCCGTAGCTGAGGCGCGGAGTTTTCTTCTCCGCGCCACCGCGTCTCCGCGCGATCCATTTCTTCGAATCCGACGGTCTAGCGCATGGGGGTCCTCCTGTCGGAGCATAGCCCGCTTCCCCAGATTGGCAATTGCCGATCGGCAATCATAATATTCCTCCCATGTCCCAGCTCATCATCACCGCCGTCGGGCCGGATCGGCCGGGGATCGTCGGGGAACTGACCGCTCATCTGCATTCCGGCGGAGCCAACATCCTCGATTCGCGCATGGTCAATCTGCGCGGCGAATTCGCCATGCTCATTCTGCTGGAGGCGGCGGACGCGGCGGCGGGAGAACTGCGAGGGAAATTGTCGGGAATCGGCGAAAAAATCGGCCTGCGCCTCAGCGTCTCCGAGCTGCGCACCGGCACGCGCGTCAGCGGATTGCCGTTTCGGCTCAAAACCTATTCCATGGATCAGCCGGGCATCGTCGCCAGAATCTCCCAGGTGCTTCGCCAGTTCGGCGTGAACATCGAGGAACTTTCCGCCCGGCAGGAATCCGCCCCGTTCGACGGCTCCCCGCTGTTTCTCACCGAAATGCGCCTGACCGTTCCGGCAACCGTCTCGCTCGGCAAACTGCGGTCGGACCTGGAAGGCGTCGGCGCCTCGCTCAATTGCGACATTGATCTGGACCCCGCTTGACCGGCAGCAATTCCAAACCGGTGAGATACCAATTGATTCATCAGGATCGCGCCACCGCCGCGCGCCTCGGCCGCGTCGCAACTCCGCACGGCATCTTCGACACGCCGGCCTTCATGGCCGTCGGCACCCAAGGCTCGATCAAAGGCGTCCTGCCCGATCGCGTCAGGGAAACCGGGACGCAGATAGTTTTGGCCAACACATACCATCTCATGCTGCGCCCGGGCGAAAAGACCGTCGCCGAACTCGGCGGCCTGCATCGGTTCATGGGCTGGGATGGGCCGATCCTCACCGACAGCGGGGGCTATCAGGTTTTTTCCCTGGCGGATTTGAACGAGATCACCGACGCGGGCGTGAAATTCAAGAGCCACGTCGATGGCAGCGAAGTTTTCCTCGATGCCCGCCGCGCCATGCAGGTCCAGAACGATCTGGGCTCGGACATCATGATGGCATTCGACCAATGTCCGCCGGCCGCCGCCGCCCCGGAGGCCCACCGCCGCGCCGTGGACCGGACCCTGCGTTGGGCCGCCCAATGCCTGGCCGCCCACGCTCGCCCCGCCGAGCAGGGGCTTTTCGGCATCGTGCAGGGCGGGGTCGATCTGAGCCTGCGGCGCCAGTGCGCGCGGGAGCTGGCGGCGATGGGGTTCGACGGCTACGCCATCGGCGGGTTGGCGGTGGGCGAAGGATTCGACGCCATGAAGACGGTTTTGCGCGAAATCGCCCCCGCCCTGCCGGCGGAAAAACCCCGGTATCTGATGGGCGTGGGCTATCCGCGCGACATCGTGGCGGCCGCGTCGGCGGGAATCGACATGTTCGACTGCGTCCTGCCAACCCGAAACGGACGAAACGCCTACGCATTCACGGCAAACGGTCCACTTCGGCTGCGAAACAGCGGATATCAGCGTGATCCGTCCCCCATCGAGCAAGGTTGCGACTGTTACGCCTGCGCTCATTTCACCCGCGGCGCCATCCGCCACTTTTTTTTCGCCGGCGAGATGCTTGGCCCCGTGCTGGTTTCCGTGCATAATGTGCGGTTCTACCAACGGTTGATGGCGGACGTTCGCCGGTCGATCGGTGAGGGTAACTTCGGCTCCTTCGCCATTGGCGATCCACGCTGCTTGCTTGGACCCTCCGACGAAGTTAATGCCGAGGAATGACTTTTCAAAAGGAGAATTACTTGACCATCCTGCACCTGCTGGCCGACGCCCCGACGACCCATCCCCAAGAGCTTCCCCCGTGGTGGGCCAATCCGCAGAACATGTTCCTGCTCCTCATCTTCGCGATGCTGATGTTTTTCCTCTTCAGCTCCTCGCGGACCAAGCGACAGGAGCAAAAGAAACGCGACGACATGCTCAAGAACATGAAGCGCGGCGACCGCGTCCTGACGGCGGGCGGCATGCTCGGCACCGTCGTCGACGTGCGCGACACCGAAGTCGTCCTGAAGGTCGACGAAGGCTCCAACACCAAGATCAAGTTCACGCGCGATGCTGTTAAGCGGGTGCTTGCCGAAGATGAGGCGTCAGGCTCAACAAAATAAGTCATTGGTCATTTGTCATTGGTCATTTGTAAAGAAGTCGCGATGCCTGAAACTAATGACGAATGACTAATGACCAATGACCAATGACAATTCCCTGGATTCACAATGCCAACTAATTACTCCGGAAGAATCACCCTCATCTTCACCGTGCTTTTCGTGGCGTTGCTCGCGATCTTCTGGGGGCCCCCGTCCCGGCTGGTCAACCCGCACCTAAGTGCCATCCAGAAAACCGATCTCCGCCCGGGCATCGACATGGTCGGCGGGGTGAGCCTGGTTTACGCGATTCAGGCTCCGGCGAACTCCGACCCCGATCTGTCCGAGCACGTCATGGATGCGCTGAAAAAGCGCGTGGACCCGCTCGGATTGCGGAACCTGGTCTGGCGCCCGCAGGGCGCCAACCGCATCGAGATCGAGATGCCCCTCTCGCCCGAAGCCACCGAGGCGCCCCGGATCAAGAAGGCTTACAACGACGCGGTGTTACTGCTCGACGCCACCAAGATCACGCAAGACGCCGTGCTCAACGCCGTCGAGCATTCCACCGGCGCCCAGCGCCGGCAAAGCCTTGCCCAACTGGCATCGGACAGCAAGACCCGCGCCGATCTTTTCAAGAACCTGTGCGATACCTTCGACAAGATTCAGGCCCTTCGCGCCAATCCGGACAAGCTGTCGCTGCCCGCCCTGGCCGTCAAGCTCCAGCCGCTCACCGTCGCCTACGACCAACTCAAGGATCAGATCGAGCAAACCAATCTCTTGTCCTCGGATTTGGCGGGAATTCTCGACCAGGTCATTTCCGATGATCCCCAGCAGAAGAAAGCCGGCCAGGCCAAGCTGGACGACCTGAAGAAAAAATTCGCCGATTTCCCAAGCCTTCTGAAGGTGATGGACGTTTTCCAGGCCAAATACAAGGATTACGACTCGGTCAAGAACGCGATCACCGGCGCGGACGATCTGAAGCGCCTGCTCCAGGGTTCGGGGGTCTTGGAATTCCACATTCTGGCTGACAACGTCACGTGCAGTAATCCGGCGGACTTGAAGGCGATGGAATCGCGGCTAGAACCGGGCGGCAAAGGCCCCCTGCCGCAGCCCGGCGACACCATCCGCTGGGCGGAAGTCGATCGGGTTGAAGAATTCGACCGCCCCGGCTATCCGCAGGAAACCCGCGAGTGGAACGGCAAGCATTACATGCCCGTCCTGGTCACCCCGGATGCTTCCATGACCAAGTCCAGCGCTGAAAAATGGGGCTTGGAGAGGGCCGGCGTCCAAATGATGGAAGACGGCACGCAGGCCGTCGCCTTCAGCTTCGATACCACGGGCGGCAATCTCTTCGGCGACCTGACCACCAATTGGTACAACCGCGCCCGCCAACGCACCGAGCTTCCCGATCCTCACGCTCGGCTGGCGATCTTGCTCGACAACAAGATCATCAGCGCTCCCAACATCAATTCCCCCATCACCGGCGGCTCGGGCGTCATCGAAGGCGGTAAGGCCGGGTTCTCCACCAACGACCTTAATTATCTGATCAATACCCTCAACGCCGGCAGCCTTCCGGCGCAGCTTTCCGATGAGCCGATCAGCGAGCAGCAGGTCGGTCCCACCCTCGGCGCCGACAACCTCAATCGCGGCCTGGTCGCTTGCGGATTCGGGCTGATGGTCGTCGCCGTCTTTCTCATCAGCTATTACTACTTCGCCGGACTGGTCGCTTTCATCGCCGTGCTGATGAATCTGGTGCTGATTCTCGGCACCATGTGCGCCCTCAACGCCACCTTCACCCTTCCCAGCATCGCCGGAATCGTCCTCACCATCGGCACCGCCGTCGACGCCAACGTCCTGATCTTCGAACGCCTCCGCGAGGAACAGCACAAAAACCTTCCCCTGCGCATGGCCCTGCGCAACAGCTACGCCCAGGCCCAGAGCGCGATCATCGACTCCAACATGACCAGCGTCATCACCTCCCTTTGCCTCTACGCCTTCGGCTCCGAAGAGGTCAAGGGATTCGGACTGACCCTGATCATCGGCATCGCCGCCAGTTTGTTCACCGCGCTCTACGTCACCAAAACCGTCTTCGGCATCATGATCGACCATTTCGGCATGAAGGAACTCGGCAGCGTGCCGCTGACCTTCCCCAAGTGGGACAAGTTCCTCAAGCCCAAGATCGACTGGATGGGCATGGCCTGGATCTTCTGGACCTTCAGCATCATCATGCTCATCAGCGGCATGACGTTGTTCATCTTCAAGGTGCGCCAGGGCCGCATGATGGACATTGAATTCGCCACCGGCACCTCGCTGCAATTCCAGCTCGAACAACCGATGGACCAGGACGCCGTTCGCAAACGCATCGACGCCGAAAACGAAAAGAAACCGCTTGACCTGCCCAGCCCCAGCGTCGTCGCGGTGGGCACGGACCGGCTCCATTACCAGATCGTTTCCCCCAACGTCAATCGCGTCGCCGTCCGCAACGCCGTCCTCGAGGCCATGCAAGGCCTGCTTCACATCACGCTTCCCTCCCAGTTCGACGGAGCGGCCGTGGAATATGGCGATGCCGCGGACAAACAGGTTTTACCCATCGCCGGACCCAGGTTGGTCGTGGACGGCTACACGCCGCCGGCGGCGTCGCCCCACCCCGGCGGCGTCGTCATCGTCCTGAAGAACATCTCCCCGCCTTTGTCCGTCACCGACATTACCGCCCGCATGGACAGCCAGCGATTAATGAGCTCTTCCCCCACCACCTCTTCGTTGTCGTACGTTGTCCAAGCCCCCGGCGACCCGACCAAGGCGACCAGCTTCGCCGTCATCGTCGGCTGGAGTTCCACCGTCTCCTACGAAGCCGACCAGGCCAAATGGGCTGATGAACTCGCCCAGCCGCTCTGGGGACTGGTCAAGGATGCCGTCAACCATCCTCCGTCTTTCGAGCAGGAAACCAATTTTGATCCCCAGGTCGCCGGCGAGATGCAACGCGATGCTTTCCTGGCCCTGACCTTCTCCGTCATCGCCATCATGATTTACATCTGGGTCCGATTCGGCAATCTGAAGTACGGGACAGCCACCGTCATTGCCCTGTTGCACGATACCGTTTTCACCCTCGCCGCCATGGGGTTTGCCCATTACGTTTCCGATTACTGGCACCATAATTTCCTGGAAATCGAGCCGTTCCGCATCAATCTGACCGTGGTCGCCGGCATTTTGACCATCATGAGTTATTCCATGATCGACACCATCGTGGTGTTCGACCGCATCCGCGAAAACCGCGGCCGATACGGCCACCTCAACCGCGACGTCATCAACGACGCCATCAACCAGACCCTGTCGCGCACGGTCCTGACCTGCGGAACGACGATTATGACCGTCTCCTTCATGTATTTCCTTGGCGGAGCGGGCATCCACGGCTTTACTTTCGTGCTTCTCATTGGCATATTGGTGGGAACGTACTCGTCGGTGGCCATCGCGGCGCCCCTGCTTTTGTGGGGGCGAGATAAACCGCCCACCGGCCTGATGCGGCCGCCCATGGGTTCGCCCAAACGGGCGAGTGTTTGACAATTCGATCTATTCCGCTGGGAAAGGAGTCCCGCCATGCGCAAGGACGTGAAATTCGGTTTGACCATCGGCGCCATTCTGGTCGTAACCCTAGTTATTTATGTCATCGTGTTGTCGCGCGGCCCGGCCGCGCCGCAGAGGATCGGCATCGTCTCGCCGGGCCCGTCGGATCAGACAACCGATGCCAACGCGCCCGCGTCGGAAGCTCGCACCGACGTTGCCACGGCAAACGGCACGGACGAGCAGGACACCGGCGCTGCCGCCAACGATTCCAACCCGGCGCCAATGCCGCCGGCTGGAGTGCAGGCCGCCGTGCCGGCGACGCAGCCGGCGTCCGGCGCCGCAGCCGCCAATGACTGGGAAGACGCCCT
>Ga0181530_10003679_pt1 | contig 16873 bp, 10 predicted proteins | sample PEATcosm2014_Bin_42_FD_119769 | JGI IMG/M metagenome (GOLD analysis project Ga0181530, IMG submission 119769) | Peatland microbial communities from MTU Mesocosm Facility, Houghton, MI, USA - PEATcosm2014_Bin10_60_metaG | ecosystem: Environmental > Terrestrial > Soil > Wetlands > Peat | place... | reverse complement strand
TCCCGCTGCGGACCGGATCCCGCTGCGGACCGGATCCCGCTGCGGACCGGATCCCGCTGCGGACCGGATCCCGCTGCGGACCGGATCCCGCTACGGACCGGATCCCGCTACGGACCGGATCCCGCTACGGACCGGGTCGCCACTCACGTCGCAGGTCGGCCAGCACGCTGTGGAAGCCGGGGAACGTCTTGCGGACGCATCCGGGATCGTCGAGGGTCAGGCCCGGCGTCCGGAGGCCGGTGATGCTGAAGCTCATCGCGATGCGGTGGTCACCGCGGCATTCGATCTCGGCCGCCTTGGGCGTGCCGGGCCAAATCTCTATCCAGTCCGGCCCGGTCGCGACCTGCACGCCGAGCCGCCGCAGGTTGACCGCGCACGCGTCGAGACGATCGGATTCCTTGACCCGGGTGTTGGCCACGTCGACGATCCGCACCGGGCCGTCCGCGAACGGGGCGATGGCGGCGAGGGTCGGCATCGTGTCGGAGATGTCGCGCATGTTGACCTCGGTGCCGTGCAGCGGGCCCGTTCCGGTGACCGTGATCCCGTCCGGGTCGAAACCGACCCGCGCCCCCATCCGCTGCAGAACGCGCGCGAACTGGACGTCCCCTTGGAGCGAGTCCGCATACAGGCCGGGCACGACCACCGTCTCCCCCGTCACCGCGGCCGCCGCCAGGAAATAACTGGCCGCGGAGGCATCCGGCTCGACCTCGAAGCTGCGGGCCGCGTACCCGCCGGGGCGGACGGTGAAGTTGTCGCCGTCGTGGGTGACCCGCGCCCCGAACTGGCGCATCATCCGGACGGTCATGTCTACGTACGGGGCCGACACCATATCGGTGACCGAGATCGTCAGGCCCTCGCTGGCCGCGCCGCTGACCAGTGGCGCGGCCATCAGGAGCGCGGTCAGGAACTGCGACGAGACGCTCGCGTCCAGCGTGACCCGGCCGCCGGTCATCCCCCGCGTCACCACGGTCAGTGGCAGGTGCCCATCGGCTTCCCCGTGCGTAACGGTGACCCCGAGTGTGCGCAAGACCTCGACCATCGGACCGACGGGACGCCGGCGCATCTGCGGCGATGCGTCGAAACGGAACGTTCCCCGGCCGGTAGCCGCCAGCGCAGGCAGGAACCGGGCGGCCGTGCCCGCGTCACGGCAGTAGACGTCCGCCGACTCGGCAGGCGGTCCGGACGGGCTGCCCATGATGATCCAGTCATCGCCGGCGAGCTGCACGCTATAGCCGAGCGCGGCCAGCCCCTCGGCGAAGGCCTCCGTGTCATCAGACCGGAGCGGCCGGCGCAGATAGCTCAGACCGGGCGCACAGGCCGCGAGAAACAGCGCGCGCGCCGTTATCGACTTGGATCCCGGAATCCGAACCTCAGCCACAGCGCTCCCGCCCTGATCACCGTCCCAGCAGGCAGTCAGCCTAGCCGACCGACGTCCGGACCGCCGTCACCGCTGGGCGGCCCGCACAACCTCGTGGGCCATGGCCTGCTCCCCCAGCGCGTTCGGGTGGAAGGGGACGGCGAGCGACGTGGGGATCAGGCCCTCCACCCATTTCATCCCCGCGCGCTGGCAGGCGTCGTGCCCGACGCTGGCCGCGTAGGTGTTCACGAACGTGACGCCGTGGGCGGCGGCGGTGGCGGCCAGCATCGCGTTGAGCTGATTCTCGATGCCGCGCAGGTACGGCACGTCGCCACGGGCGACGGCCACCTCGGGCCAGCAGCCGTTCCCGCTGGCCGGCAGGATGACCGGGTAACCCACGAGCAGAATCCTGGCGTCCGGCGCGCGCTGCCGGATGGCCGTCAGGACCGACGCCACCTTTGGGCCGGTCTGGGCCACCGCCTGGGCGAGCTGGTCGGTGCCGCCCGCGGTGTAGTGCTTCTGGCACGGGTCGCCGACCGGGTCGGTCAGGCTGAGCGCCGCGCAGGTGGTGCCGATGCGGGTGACGCCGATGTCGTCCCCGCCGACCTGGACCGTGACCAGTGTGTCAGCGGCGGAGAGGGCGTTCAGCTGCGGCGGATTGTCGCCCTGGTACCGGCTCATGTCCGCCGTCGACGCGCCGAAGCAGCTGACGTTGACGAAAGACGAGGGACGAAGGGCCGCCGCGACCAGGACCGGGTAGTCCTGGGCCGAGCGCAGGCATCCCGCGGACGATCCGCCCTCTTCGTGCGCGAGCGGCGCCGCGGTGTACGAATCGCCGAGCGCGACGTACGTGCCGCTCAGTTTCGCGGCCGGGGGGCTCGCCGCCTGCCCGTGGCCGCCCGCCAGGGGTGAGGAAGACGGCCCCGTGCCCGGCTTTCCCGGGCCGGCGGAGGTGCACGCGGCCAGCAGGACGGCCAGCGCGCCCAGCAGGACGCACCCGGCGAGCGGGACGCTCACCGGCCGCCAGCGGGACGCGACGTGCGCGATGTCGGGCATCAGTTCTCCCTGCTGCGGGTCCGGCACACCCGCCGGCGGTGAGCACTGGCCCGTCACCTCACGCTATGGACTCGGCGCGCCGGGCACAACGCGGGGGCTGGCCCGGGCCGGGCCTCATCAGAGCAATGCAGGGATGGTCCTGGTGGGGATCGTCAGTGCGGCGCGAAGTCCTTACTGCGGATGGTGACCAGCGATATGACGGCCGAGGCCAGGGCGATGATCGCCGCGACGAGCAGGATCTGGTTGAGGCCGGTGGTGAAAGCGGTCCGCGTGATCGTGACCACGGTCTGCCGCGACTGGGCGGGAAGCGCCTGGATCAGCGTCCCGACGTTCCCGGACTGAACGGCCGTCGCGATCTGCGGTCCCTGGTGAGCCAGCCCGGGCACCGCGGCCACCCCGGATTGCACCACGGTCTTGACCTGGCTGGCGAACAGCGTCCCGAGCAGGGCGATCCCGGTCGCGATGCCCACCTGGCGGAAGGTGGAGTTGATGCCCGACGCCATCCCGGCCCGCTGCGGGGCCACCACGCCGACGGCCGTGGAGGCCAGCGGCGGATTCACCAGGCCGACGCCCAGGCCACCCACGATCATGCCCGGGATGAGATGAGTCCAGGCCGAGCCGGCGTTGAGCCCGCGCATGAGCAGTAGCCCCACGCCGATGAGGATGAGCCCGGGCCCGATGAGCAGCCGGACCGGCACCTTCGAGGACAGCCGGCCCGCGATCGTCGCGGTCACCAGGATCGCGCCGGACAGCACCATGACGCGCACACCGGTCCCCAGGGCCGAAAAGCCCAGGATGTCTTGGAGATACAGCACGAGGTAGAGCAGCATCGAGAAGATTGACGCGCTGAGCCCGAACGCGGCGACCGAGCCGCCGGTGAACGTCGGGAGTCTGAAAAGGCTGAGGTCGAACATCGGGTGCGCCATGCGCAGTTCGGTGATGACGAAGGCGACCATCAGGACCGCCGCCAGCGCGAAGCAGCCGAGGACGAGGCGGTCGGTGAACGAGCGCTGGCTCGACTCGATCAGCCCATAGACCAGGCTCGCGAGCGACACCGTGAAGAACACGAAGCCGAGCCAGTCAGGGCCGCTGGCCTGGGCCGCGCGCGACTCGGACACCTTGAGGGCCGCGATGATGACGGCGACGACGCCGAACGGCACGTTCACGAAGAAGATCCAGCGCCAGGAGAGGCCGGTGGTCAGCAGGCCGCCCGCCAGCGGGCCGATCGCGACCGCCAGGCCGGTCACTCCGCCCCAGACGCCGAACGCGATGCCACGTTCCTTGCCACGGAACGCGTCAGCGAGCAGGGCCAGCGACACCGCGAACATGATCGCCCCGCCGACGCCCTGCAGGCCCCGGGACAGTTGCAGCATCAGCGTGCTGGTGGCGAAGCCGCACAGGGCCGACGCCGCGGTAAAGATGACCAGGCCGACCAGGTACATCAGGCGGCGGCCGTACATATCCGCCAGGCTGCCCGCGGTGAGCAGGAACGCGGCCAGGGTCAGCGCGTAGGCGTCGACGACCCACTGCAGGTCGGCGAAACTGGAGTGCAGGGCGTGCTGGATGTCGGGCAGGGCGACGTTCACGATCGTGATGTCCAGCAGCAGCATGAACGTGCCCAGGCACACGGCGACGAGCGTCCACCATTTGTTGCCGCGCTGGGTGTGCTCGTGCTGGGGCCGATGGCCGGCATCGTGGGCCTGCTCGCGCGCACCGCCCTCGTGCTGGCCGTGCTGCCCATCGCGGGCGTGGTGGCGCGGGCGCTCACCGACGCCGGGCACGTCTTCGTGGGCTTCGGTCACGACAGCTCTTCCCGTAGCGTGATGGGACATATCCATGCAGGCAGCCCGGCTGCTATCCGTTACTCCCAGCGTCCCATGGACCCTTCACCGGACGCGTCACACCCCCCGGCCTACGGCCGGTGTGACAGTGGGTGACTGCACGGTCGCGAGGGCATATTGACAGGGCCGGAGTTAGCCCGGGTCCGCGGCGATCTCGCGGGCGGGATCGCTCGGCGGCCAGCAGGCGGCATACAGGGCCTCCCGGCCGTGCAGCTTGACCCGCTCGCCCCGGCCCAGCGAACGGGCCAGTTCTGCCTCAGCCGTCTCCACGCGCAGCCATTCCGCGTAGCCCACCGGGCGGATCCCCCGGCGCGCCAGCGTCTCCTCCAGGGCCTGGACCCGGGAACCCGCCGGCGCGGGCGCCCCGTCCGGGTACCGGAGAACGCCCGGCCGGGGCAGCGCCGCGTCGTCCACGGCGGACCCGCCGGCCAGGTCGGCGAGCAGGCTCCGGGCCGTCTCAGCCGCGTCGGATTTGTTCGTCCCGATTACCCCGGTGGGACCGCGCTTGAGCCAGCCTGCCACATACTCGCCGGGTAGCGGGGTGCCATCGGGTCCGAGCACGCGCCCAGCGGCGTTCGGCACCACGGCGGCGCGCTCGTCGAACGGGACGCCGTCGAGAGGAACGCTCTGGTACCCCACCGAGCGCAGCACCATCTGCGCCTCGAGCGTCTCGAGTTCCCCGGTGCCCTGGAAGGCGCCGCTGGAATCGAGGCGGGTCCGCTCGAGGACGAGCCCGGTGACCCGCTCGTCCCCGGTGATCTCCACCGGCCGCAGCCAGAAACGGATGGTGAGCGTCCGCGCGTGCGCGTCCCCCGAGGCGTCCGGCTGCGCGGCTGTTGGGACAGGAGTGGCGGCTGCCCATTTCCTGATCACGACCATGTTGCCGCGGACCCGCCGGTCGGACTCCGCGGTGGCCGTTCCCTCCCCGGCGCCGTCGAACGCGTCCAGGTCCGCCTCCGTGGCCGGGACGATGACCGCCACGCCGGGCAGCTCGCCCAGTTCGCGCAGTTCCTTGGTGGTGAACTTGGCGTGCGCGGGGCCGCGCCGGCCGATCATGTGCACCTCGCGGACCTTGCTGGCCTGCAGGGCCTCCAGCACCGGCTGCGGTACGTCCGTACCGTGCAGTTCGACTGGGTCGCGGGCGAGGATCCGGGCCACGTCCACCGCGACGTTGCCGACGCCGATGACCGCGACCGACTCGGCGTCCAGGGTGAAAGAGAACGGGCCGACGTCCGGGTGCCCGCAGTACCAGTTGACGAAGTCGGTGGCCGGGTAGCTGCCGGGCAGGTCCTCCCCCGGGATGCCCAGGCGGCGGTCACGCATCGCGCCGGTCGCGTAGACCACCGCGTCGTAGGCCGACAGCAGGTCCGCGCGCGTCACGTCCTCGCCGAGGTGCACGCCGCCGAGAAACCGGACATCGGGACTTTCCAGCACCTTGCGCAGGTACTCGGCGATCGACTTGATCGACTTGTGGTCGGGGGCGACCCCGTACCGGACCAGCCCGTACGGCGTGGGCAGCCGGTCGAAGACGTCGACGCGGACCCGGACCGGCCCCCCGAGCCCGTCGCCCGCGTGGTCCGTCAGCGCGGCCGCGTGCTTGACCAGCGCCTCCGCCGTATAGAGCCCAGCCGGGCCTGATCCGACGACCGCGACCTCAAGCACCTTCATGCTTTATACCCTAGGCGGTTTCCGAGGTGTTTTACTGACCCTCGGATTGCTCGCTCACGGGGTCAACTCCCGCCGCCGTCCGTTCGGCTGAACGATCCGGAGCGTCGACATCGGCGTTCGCGCGGCGCGCCACCGCTTCGGTGATCTGCCTGGCCAGATGCTGCGGCGTCAGGCCGACGGCGGCCAGAACCTCGCCGCGGTCGCCGTGCGCGAGGAACTCCTGCGGCAGGCCGAACGTCTTGACCGGCACGTCGACGTCGTGGTCGCGCAGCAGGCGCGACACCGCGTCGCCGAAGCCGCCGACGCGGCCGTTGTCCTCGACCACCGCCACCAGCCGGTGCCGCCGGGCCGCGCCGACCACCGCGTCGTCGACCGGCTTGATCCAGCGGGGGTCGGCCACCGTGACGCCGATGCCGTGGTCGGCGAGCCGTTCCGCGACCGCCAGGCACATCAGCGCCATCGGGCCGGCACCGAGCAGGAGCACGTCGGCCCCCGCGTCCGGGTCCGCGTCCCTGCCTGTGTCCCTGCCTGTGTCCCTGCCTGTGTCCTTGCCTGCGTTCTTGCCGGGCTGGCGCAGCACGTCCATGCCGCCGAGCTTGGCCACGGCCTCGACCTCGCCGCCGACCGTGCCCTTGGGGAACCGCACCACCGTGGGGCCGTCGGCGATGGCGAGCGCCTCGTTGAGGAGTTCGGCCACGCGGGCCGCGTCACGGGGGGCGGCGATCTTCAGGCCGGGCACGACCTGCAGGATCGATGCGTCCCACATCCCATTGTGGCTGGCGCCGTCCGGCCCGGTGACCCCAGCCCGGTCCAGGACCAGCGTCACCGGCAGCTTGTGCAGTGCCACGTCCATCAGCATCTGGTCGAAGGCGCGGTTCAGGAACGTCGCGTAGATCGCGACCACCGGGTGCAGGCCGCCCATGGCCAGGCCGGCCGCGCTGGTCACCGCGTGCTGCTCCGCGATGCCCACGTCGTAGACGCGGTCCGGGAAGGCGCGCGCGAACGCGGCGAGCCCGGTCGGGTGCAGCATCGCCGCGGTGATGGCCACGACGTCGGGCCGCCGCTGGCCGATGGCGACCAGTTCGTCGCCGAAGACCTGCGACCAGGTCCTGGTGGGCGCGCCCGGCACAGCGCCGGGACGGGGCGCGCCCGGCACTTGGTGCAGGCAGTCGTCCTCGTTCTCGACAGCCGGGCCGTATCCGAAGCCCTTTTGCGTGATCACGTGCACCAGGACGGGCCCGCCGTACTCCTTGGCCCGGCGCAGCGCCTGCTCGACCATGGCCTCGTCGTGGCCGTCGATGGGGCCCAGGTACTTCAGCCCCAGGTCCTCGAACAGCACCTGGGGCTGCAGGACGTCCTTCAGGCCCTTCTTGATGCCGTGCAGGGTCCCGTACACCGGCGGCCCGACCACCGGAGTGCGGGACAATGTGGTCTTGATGTAGTCGAGCACGTTCTCGTACCGCTGGCTGATGCGGACTGACGCCAGGTTCTTCGCCAGGCCGCCGATCGTCGCCTGGTAGGACCGGCCATTGTCGTTGACCACGATGACCAGCCGGGAATCCTCGGCCACGGAGATGTTGTTCAGCGCCTCCCAGGCCATCCCGCCGGTCAGCGCACCGTCCCCGATGAGCGCGACGACCGCGCGGTCGGCCTCGCCGCGCAGCTTGTACGCCTTGGCCAGCCCATCGGCGTAGGACAGGCTCGTAGATGCGTGCGAGTTCTCGACGACGTCGTGATCGGACTCGGCCCGGCTCGGGTACCCGGACATGCCGCCCCGCTGCCGCAGGGTCCCGAACTCCGCCTGGCGCCCGGTCAGGAGCTTGTGCACGTAGGCCTGGTGACCGGTGTCGAAGACGATGCGGTCCTTCGGCGAGCTGAAGACGCGGTGCAGCGCGATCGTCAGCTCGACGACACCAAGGTTCGGGCCGAGATGGCCGCTGGTGCGGATGACGGTCTCGATGAGGGTGTCGCGTATCTCACCCGCCAGGACGGCCAGCTGCTCCTGGCTGAGGCTCTTCAGGTCTTCCGGGCCTCCGATGGACTCCAACAGGGTCACGTTGGTGCGCTCCTCGTGTTCCGGGGGTTCCGGTCGGCTGGTTTGGGATGGCGCTTCCGGGTGGCGGAGGGGACGGCAATTCCCAGAGTCTATTTGCGGCACTCCCCGGGGCACACGCGACACCCGCGCGAAGACTGACGTGGGTGTCGGCCAACGCGTACTGGCACCCCGTGGGCGCAGGCAAGTCGCGGTCAGGTGAGGTGCGCCCATGCAGCTTAGCCGGTGGGGTGCGCGGGGCTCACTCGCCGCGGGTACGCGGAGCTCAGATCCGCGGCGGCGGTGACTTCGGCGACCACCGCGGGGCCCGGCTCCCACAGGGCGGCCTGGCTGGCGCGGTCGGCGGGCTGGCCGATGGCCCGGACCGGGATCACGTCGGCCATGTGGCCGTCGCGCCCGATGCTGACCACCGGGCGGGCCAGCGGCCGCGGATCGGCCAGACGCCAGTGATGGGAGTCCGGCCGGGCCCACTCGCCGCAGTTACAGCTCTCACCGGACATCGCCGCGGAGCACACGCCGGCCAGCGTGACCACGGCCACGATGCCGCCGATGGCGGCGACGGGGTCGTCGGGAGCCCACCCGGCGAACCATAGCGAGGGCTCCTCGGCGGCGAGAAGATCAACGCGCATCGAGGCGTAGATCGCCAGTTGCCCGCGGTAGGACGGCGCCCAGTCCCGGTTCTCCACCGGCTTGCGCCCGCGCGCGATGGCCCACGCCCACGGCTGGCGCACGCTGACCAACTGCACGTTACCTCCAACAGCCCCGCACCGGAGGGGCCCCCGTCGCCCCTTTACGGGTCCCGTGTTTGGCTTGTAAATATTTGTACTCTGCTGAGGCGGGAATGGATTGGGAGTCCGAGCAGAAATAACCCACAAATTCCATCGGTGTCACCCCCCCTCGCGCATCCAGGCTGACACGCCATGGAACGAGGCGCAATTTAATAACTTTGAGTAGTTATCGGCGGGCGTGCTATCGGCTTCCGGGTGCCCGGAGGAGCTGGCGGCCAGGCCCGCGGCGGGCAGCATTTTTCGGACGGCCGGCGAACAGGCCAACGGCCATCTCCACGCCGCAGATCAGCAGCAGGACCGTGATCGGGGCCGTCCAGCCGCCGGTGGCCGCGCGCAGGAAGCCGACCGCCAGCGGGCCGGCCGCCGCGACCAGGTAGCCGACGGACTGCGCCAGCGAGGACAGCGACGCCGCTGTGGCCGGGTCGCGAGCCCGTGCCATCGTGAAGTAGATCGCCAGGCCGAGCGCCGCGCCCTGGGCCGCGCCGAGCACCAGCATCCAGGCCGCGGCCGACCCGAGCGGGGCCCACAGCGTGCCCGCGAGGCCGCCCGCGGTGACGCCGACGGCCGGGACGACCAGCACGCGCTGGTCCGTGACACGCTGGGCCAGCACCGGGACGCTCAGCGAGGTGAAGAGATTTCCCAGGCCCATCACGGCCAGCAGGGTCCCGGCCGCCGCCGCGGTCTCGCCCCGATCGCGGAACAGTTCCGGCAGCCAGGACACGGCAGCGTAGTAGAGCAGGCTCTGCAGGCCCATGAACGCGGTGACCTGCCAAGCCAGCGGGTGCCGGTGCACGCTGGCCCGGGGCCGCACGGGGGGGACCGCCGGGCCGGCTGGGCCGGCTGCGCGCGTGGCCCGGCGGTACCGGAGCTGGCTGATCCAGATCAGGGCCGCGGCCGCGGCGGGCAGGCTCCACAGCCCGAGGGTCACGTGCACCGACCCGCCGGTCGCGTTGTACAGCGGGACGCTGACCAGGGAGGCGATCACCGCCCCCGCGGACAGGGCGGTGAGGTACATGCCGAGCAGCAGCCCCGCCCGGGCCGGCGCCCGCCGCTTGATCATGCTCGACAGCAGGACGTTCATGACGGCGATCGCGCCGCAGGCCACGATGGTGCCGGGGAACAGCATCGAGCTGGGCAGCGCCCCGCGCAGCAGCAGGCCGGCGGACAGCAGGATGAGCGCGCCGAACAGCACGCGCTCCTCCCCCAGCCGGCGGCTCAGCCACGCGGCCAGGCCGGAGACCGCGCCGAAGCACAGCACCGGGGTCGCGGCCAGGATGGTCACCGTCGCTGAGGACAGCCCCAGCCGCGCCTCGAGCTCGGGGAATACCGGCGGGAGGCTGGTGATGGCGGCGCGCAGATTGAACGCGAGCGCGGTGATCGACACGACGAGCAGCGCCGCTTCCAGCGACCGCCGGCCTGGCCTGCCCGCCGCCGGAATTTTTGCCATCAACGGCCAAAACTACGGCAGCAGGAGCAGCTTGCCGGTCGTACGCCGGGCGGCCAGGTCTTCCTGCGCCAGGGCCGCGTCGGCCAGCCGGTATGTGCCGCCGATCCGGACCTCGAGTAGGCCCTCGGCCAGCCACCCGAACAGGTCACCCGCCCGCCACAGCAGCTCGTGCCGGTCGGCGATGTAGTGCACCAGGGTGGGCCGGGTCAGGAACAGCGAGCCGCCGTGGTTCAGGCGCTGCGGGTCCAACGGCGGCACCTGGCCGCTCGCGGCGCCGTAAAGCACCATCATGCCGCGCGGATGCAGCGCCGCCAGGCTGTCGTCGAAGGTCGCCTGGCCCACTCCGTCATAGACGACATCACAGCCGCGGCCGCCGGTAGCGGCGGCGACGGCCGTGCGGAACTCGCCGTATCCCGACACGTGGTCGGCGCCCGCCTGCTTCGCCAGCGCGGCCTTCTGCCCGCCTTCCCCGCCCGAGGTCGTGGCCACCACGACGCCGCCGCGCTGCTTGACCATCTGCGTCAGCAGCAACCCGACGCCGCCGGCCGCGGCGTGCACGACCGCGACGTCCCCCTCGCGGACCGGGTAGGTGCTGAAGCACAGGTAATGCGCGGTCATACCCTGGAGCATCACGGCCGCGGCGGCCTGCAGATCGACCGCGGGCGGGACGGGCACGGCACGGCTGGCGGGGATGACCGCCTGCTCGGCGTAGCTGCCCGGCACGCCCGCCCAGGCCACCCGGTCGCCCACCGACAGCCCGGTCACCTGGGCACCGATCGCGGTCACCGTGCCCGCGCCTTCGGCGCCTGGGATCACGGGAAACTGAGCCGGCTTGTACCCGCCGGTGCCGTGCCGCTGGTAGATGTCCATGTAGTTGACACCCGCCGCGGCGACCTCGACGACGACCTGGTCCGCCTGCGGTTCGGGGGCGGGGCGCTCGGTGACGCTCAGGACCTCGGGCCCGCCCAGCTTCTCGACGACGACTGCGCGCATGCGCACCACGCTCCCTGGCTAGAGACCCACCCGCTGCCCACGATAGAACGCCCAAGGTGGCCCGGTGGTCCGCCGGGGCATTTGTCCCCCGGGGGCTCAGGTGCGGTCGCGCAGGGAGCGCAGCACGTACTGCATGATGCCGCCGTGCCGGTAGTACTGCGCCTCACCCGGGGTGTCGATCCGGACGGTGGCGCGGAACTCGCGGCCGTCCGCGGTCACCACGACCTCCTTCGGCACCTGGCCGGAGTTGATGGCCTCGATGCCCGTCACCTCGAACGTCTCGCGCCCGGTGAGCCCGAGCGCCGCGACCGACTCGCCGGCTTTGAACTGCAGGGGCAGCACGCCCATGCCGATCAGGTTGGACCGGTGGATCCGCTCGAAAGACTCCACCAGCACCGCGCGGACACCGAGCAGGGCCGTGCCCTTGGCGGCCCAGTCGCGGGAGGACCCGGAGCCGTACTCCTTCCCGCCGAGCACGATGAGCGGGGTGCCCTCCTCGATATACTTCCGCGAGGCGTCGTAGATGCTCATCTGCTCGCCGGTGGGCAGCTTGGTGGTGATACCGCCCTCGGTGCCCGGCGCGAGCTGGTTCCGCAGCCGGATATTGGCGAACGTACCGCGGATCATCACCTCGTGGTTGCCGCGGCGGGAGCCGTAGGAGTTGAAGTCGCGGCGCGGGACGTCGTGGTCGGTGAGGTACTGCCCGGCCGGGCTGTCGGCCTTGATCGCGCCGGCCGGCGAGATGTGGTCGGTGGTCACCGAGTCGCCCAGCAAGGCGAGCACGCGGGCCCCGTGGATGTCGGTGACCGGCTGCGGCTCGTCCGGCATTTCGTCGAAGTATGGCGGCCGCCGCACGTAGGTCGAATAGTCGTCCCAGGTGAACGTGTCCCCGGATGGGACCTCGAGCCCGCGCCACCGCTCGTCGCCCTTGAAGACGTCCGCGTAGTCGCGGGTGAACATCTCGGCGGCGACCGCCTCGTGCACGACCTGGGCGATCTCCGTGGGTGACGGCCAGATGTCGCGCAGGTACACCGGCTGCCCATCGGTTCCGGTCCCGATCGGGTCGTTCACCATGTCCACGTCCATCGACCCGGTGAGCGCGTACGCCACCACCAGCGGGGGTGAGGCCAGGTAGTTCATCTTGACGTCGGGGTTGATCCGGCCCTCGAAGTTCCGGTTGCCGGACAGCACGGCGACGACGGCCAGGTCGCTCTCGTTGACCGCGGCGCTGATCTCCTCCGGCAGCGGCCCGGAGTTTCCGATGCAGGTCGTACAGCCGAAGCCGACCAGGTTGAAGCCGAGCTTGTCCAGGTAGGGCAGCAGGCCGGCCCGCTCGTAGTAGTCCATGACCACCTTGGAGCCGGGCGCCAGTGTGGTCTTGACCCAGGGCTTCCGGCTCAGCCCGGCCTCGACGGCCTTCTTGGCCAGCAGCGCAGCGCCGACCATGACCGACGGGTTGGAGGTGTTGGTGCACGAGGTGATGGCCGCGATCACCACCGACCCGTGGTCGATGGTGACCGTGGTGCCGTCGTCCAGCGTGGCCTGCGTCGCCTTGGACGGCTTGCCGACCGGCTCCGCGGCGATCGGGTCCGAGGCGGGGAAGGTATCGGCCACGCCGTCGTCCTGCTCGGACCCGGGCACGTACGCGGTCACCGCCTCGCGGAAGGCGTTCTTGGCGTCGGAGAGAGCTACCCGGTCCTGCGGGCGCTTCGGCCCGGCGATCGACGGCACGATAGTGGACAGGTCGAGATCGAGTTCCTCGGAGAACACGATGTCGCGTGCCGGGTCGTGCCAGAGGCCCTGCTCCTTGGCGTAGGCCTCGACCAGCGCGACGTGCTCCTCGGCGCGGCCGGTCAGCCGCAGGTATGCCAGCGTCTCGTCATCGATCGGGAAGATCGCGCAGGTCGAGCCGAACTCCGGGCTCATGTTGCCGATCGTGGCCCGGTTGGCGACCGGGACCGCGGCCACGCCGTCGCCGTGAAACTCGACGAACTTGCCGACTACGCCGTGCTTGCGCAGCAGTTCGGTGATGGTGAGCACGAGGTCGGTGGCGGTCGTGCCGGGCGGCATTTCACCGGACAGCCGGAATCCGATCACCTTGGGGATCAGCATGCTAATCGGCTGGCCGAGCATGGCCGCCTCGGCCTCGATGCCGCCGACGCCCCAGCCGAGGACGCCGAGCCCGTTCTGCATCGTGGTGTGCGAGTCGGTGCCGACGCAGGTGTCCGGGTAGGCGCTCACGGCGCCGTCGCCGTCGCGGGTCATGACCACGCGGGCGAGATGCTCGATGTTGACCTGGTGCACGATCCCGGTCCCCGGCGGTACCACCTTGAACTGGTCAAACGCGGACTGGCCCCAGCGCAGGAACTGAAAGCGCTCCTTGTTCCGCTCGTATTCGAAGTCCACGTTGCGCTCGAAGGCGTCCGGCCGGCCGAAGACGTCGGCGATGACCGAATGGTCGATGACGAGCTCGGCCGGGACCAGCGGGTTGATCCTCGACGCGTCGCCGCCCAGGGCCTCCATCGCTTCGCGCATGGCGGCCAGGTCCACGACGGCTGGCACCCCGGTCAGGTCCTGCATAATGACTCGTGCCGGGGAGAACTGGATCTCGGTGTCCGGCTCGGCCTTGGGGTCCCAGTTGGCCAGCGCGCGCACGTGGCCGACGGTCACGTTGAGGCCGTCCTCGGTGCGCAGCAGGTTCTCGAGCAGGATCTTCAGGCTGAATGGGAGGCGTTCGGCGCCCGGCACGGCATCGAGCCGGTAGATCTCATACGGCGTGCCCGCGGCGGTGAGCGTCGCGCGACTGCCAAAGCTGTTCCCGGTCATCGTCGTGAGCCTCCTCGCCCATGCCCGGAGGGCGACCGCGTGACGTTCGGTACCTACTCCGGCTGCGTCTTTACCTGTTCCCGCTGCGTCTCAACCTACAGTATCTCGATATCAAGCTATCCAGCAAGATAGACGTTACCCGCGAGTAGACATCATGCGTCATCCGGCTCCGCGCAAAACGCGACGCCAGAAACGCCTGCTGCCCAGGAGCCGCAGCCGGTCGCGGAACGGCAGCGCAAGTGATGGGCGATGGATGCACTGACCGGTGCCGCCCGGGAGGAGACAATCGCCCGCGCAGTTCCCCCAGCAGTGCCGGCAGTGCTGGCCGTGCCGGCCAGGCCGGGGACCGGCTCCTTCCACTCCCCCATCATGCGCCGGGCGGCGCCGCCCAATAAGGTCTAGTCGCGACGTTCGCGGCCGGTCCGGCGCCGCGGGCCAGGCGGCCGAGGAGGCTCCAAGCGCATGCGTTTCGCGATAAAGACCCGACCCGACCACACCACCTGGGCGCAGATCCGCGACGTCTGGGTGGCTGCCGACACGATCCCCCTGTTCGAATCGGCGTGGAACTGGGATCACTTCTATCCGCTGTCCGGTGACCTCACCGGCCCGAACCTCGAGGGCTGGACCATGCTCGCCGCGCTGGCACAGGCCACGAAGCGGATCCGGATCGGCTGCCAGGTCACGGGCATGATCTACCGTCATCCAGCGGTGCTCGCGAACATGGCGGCGACCGTCGACATCGTCTCCGACGGCCGCCTCGAGCTGGGACTCGGCGCGGGATGGAACCAGATGGAATGCGACGCCTACGGGATCGAACTGCCCCCGCTCCGGGAACGTTTCGACCGGTTCGACGAAGGCGTCGAGGCCATCGCCTGCCTGCTCGAGCTGGAGACGACCACCCTGGCCGGAAAGTACATCAAGCTCACCGACGCCCGGTGCAACCCGAAGCCGGTCCAGCGCCCCTATCCCCCGATCACTATCGGGGGCCGCGGCCGGACCCGGACGCTACGCACCACGGCGCGCTGGGCGCAGCAGTGGAACGTCATCCCGGAAAGCGTGGAAGAGTGGCTCGATCTGAAGCAGACTCTCATCGCTCACTGTGATCGCATCGGGCGTGATCCGAGCGAGATCACCTGCTCGGTCAACGTCCGGATCGACCCCGACCTTGGCATCGAGCCTGCCGTGTCGCTCGCTACGGCCTACCGTGACGAGGGAGTGGACCTGGCCATCATGAACCTTCCGCACGGGGTCAAGCCGGACTTCCTCGCGCCGCTCGCGGACGCGCTGGCACCGCTCACCTGAGGTCACCGCCACGGCCACGGGCGGGCGGGGCCCGAACCGGGCGGGCGCGGACGCGGGGGTGCGGACGCGCGGGGCGCCGGCGGGTGGGGCGCGGTTGTAAGTTCTGGCGGCGCGGGTCCGGCTGGTGTGCCCGGCTCTTGCCGCTGCCGATCCCGGTCTCCTTGAAGTAATCGCTGATCAGCTCGCGCTGTCGCTGCATAAGCTCGTCGAAGTGCTTGCCGACGTTGTCGTCCCCGATGGCCTCGACGGTCAGGTAGAGGTCCTTGATCTTCTCGAGCTTCTCCCGGGAGCGTTCGCTCGCCGACTTCTGATCCGGGCCCGAGCCGACGAGTTCCGGCTCCCCCAGTTTCGAGCCGGCGAGGTCTGGCGCCCCCAGGTCCGAGCCGGCCAGTTCCGAGCCGGCCAGTTCCGAGCGGGCCAGTTCCGAGCCGGCCAGTTCCACGCCCACTGGATCGACAGCGCTGGAGGTCATCTCGGCAGGAAGCAGCCCGGTACCAGTCAGGTCACTGAGTTTGGGCTGGGCGGGATGGGGCTCGAACGGCCCACGGAACGGCACCGTCTGGGCCCCGGTGTTCGGATCATGGGGGGCTAGGTAGGGTTCCGGCTCCGTCGCGTCGCCGGACTCGGCCGGCTCCTCGCCATACGCGGACGCCTTTTCGCTGTATCCGGACGCCTTTTCGCTGTATCCGGACGCCTCTTCGTCGTACCCGGCGGGCTCTTCGCGGTACCCGGCGGGCTCTTCGCGGTACCCGGCGGGCTCTTCGCCGTACGCGGCAGGCTCGTTGGGAGCGGAAAAGCAAACGCCCGGGTCTTCGGGCTCCCGGACGGCAGCGGGGACCGCTTCGTCGGCGGGTGCATACGAGGGTGACTCGTCGGGCGCACGGTCGCCGCTCGGTTCCGTTGGCTCGTCATAGGAGGGCGGCGGTTCCGGCGCGCTGGGATCCCGGTAGACCGCCGGGCCGCCGTCGCCGGGCTCGACGTAGGCCGGGCCGCCGGACTCAGTACCGCCGTACGCGGCATCACCCGGCCCCCCGTAGGCCGTTCCGTCGTCTGGACTGACGTACGCGTCGCCGTAGGCCGCCAAGTCACCGGCGTGGTCGTAGCCGGCTGATCCGCCCTGGTCGGGGTAGCCGGATGACTCACTCGGCCAGTAAGCGGATGGGTCGCTCGGGCCACATCCGGGATGGACCGGGGCGCCGTAGCCGGAAGCCTCGGCCGGCTCGTGGCCGCCAAAGCCGGGATTCCGGCGGCCGTCGTAGCCAGCCTGCTCACCGAGGCCGCCGCCGTGGCGTGGGCCCTCGCGGCGGTCGCGCCCGTTGACGCGGCCCGGCTGGTGACGGCCCGCGGCCTCCCCGTGGCTGGCCGGTTCGTTCTGGTCGTAGTAGCCGAACGTGTCCTCGCCGGAGTCATAGTCGTAACAAGGGGCGTCGCCGGATGGGGACCGGTACCGGGGCTCAGCCTCATACCGGGGCTCAGCCTCATACCGGGGCTCAGCCTCATACCGGGGCTCAGCCTCATACCGGGGCTCAGCCTCATACCGGG
>Ga0181530_10003678_pt1 | contig 16874 bp, 7 predicted proteins | sample PEATcosm2014_Bin_42_FD_119769 | JGI IMG/M metagenome (GOLD analysis project Ga0181530, IMG submission 119769) | Peatland microbial communities from MTU Mesocosm Facility, Houghton, MI, USA - PEATcosm2014_Bin10_60_metaG | ecosystem: Environmental > Terrestrial > Soil > Wetlands > Peat | place... | reverse complement strand
GGAGGGGTCATTTTCACGGAAGCCGGCGATCCTGAGTTTGGTTTGAAGGCCAGGGGCGGTGCAACCTTTGTAAGATTTATCTTGAAAAACAGGCGTACCAACGTCCTCCAGCCAAACCTCTATAATGCCTTTGTTAAATCTCGCCTTACGTACCTCGACGGCAGCGTCGCACCCTCTTTTATGATTGTCTGGATTGTCTTTGCTTATTCGAGCCTCGCTATTGTGTCCGTAACCGCGCAGTATCAGCAACTGTCCTGGAATAGATTGCAACAACTGTTCTGCCGTTTGGGCGGCGGCAGTGGGGCCGAAGTCCAAAACAAAAAGAATAGCAAGGCATCCCGACAAAAAACCACTCTGAAGGAGGTTCATGGCCATATGACCCTTCGGCCCGGCCTTTCCGATTTCAACTTTGTCTCCGCCGGAAACGATATGCCTGCCTCCCTCTTGTGTCAAGATCATCGGCCGGCAGTAGTTCCTACTTCTCCACCCGAATCGTCCCGTCTGTCTGGATCTTATACACGTGCCCCCCCGCCCCCACAGTTTCCGGACCCGGCGGTTTTCTCGTCAGCACGTAGAAAACGTCGGTATCCTCAGGAATATCGCTCAGCACGTGGCTATGCCACCCACCCACCACTTTTGCTCCTTGTGGCGCCGAACCTCTGGACTCGATAATCGCCTTGTGTAGTTGGCGCCGCTCGATGATTGTTGATCCATCAGGTGAAACCAGGTAGCGAACGTCACCACCGAGGGGATAAACTCCGGCGGTTGTCTGCGCGGGGTAAATGTAGACGTACATTTGATTTGCCTCCGCCGGGAGGAGCGCAATGCGATAAGGGCGCTTTTCGCCTCGAAAATCCTGCTTTGCTGTGTCAATGGCCCTGGCCGCGAAGAAAAAGAAACCGTCGTCCTCTTTGGGCGGGTCCTCCCTCTTCACGGTGAATACCTCGGGGTCCGCCCCGGGCGCTGCCTCGTAAACGAGCAGAAACTTGTCGTGTTGGCCGTTGAACCGTCCGAAGGCCACAACCCAACCGTCAGCACTTTTGCGCGCGACGTAATGGTCGATGACGCCTTGCTCCGGGTGCGCGGCCATCACTACCTTGACCGCCCTCCCCGCAGCGTTGTCGTATTCAGCGAGCATCCGCCCGCGCTGAGTGATTGCCGCGGACTCCTCGTCAGAGAGTGGGCTGCTCTTCTTGGATGAGACCGACAAAGCAGAAACAACCAGAGCGATACTTATACCGAGTGCTTTTAGGGCAGCACCACGGTTTTTCATAAATGTCTCCTTACACCCTGATCACAAACCGAAACCGCATATCATCTCCGTACCACTGCGGAAACGCCGTGCCCCAGAGGTTGTTATAGAGGTTGACGTGAACGCCTTCCTGCATCTCCGGGAGATTATTATCGAACACCAAAAGGCCGCGCTGGCCCGGCGAGACCAGCGGGGCATCGAGTGTTTCAAGCGTGAAGGATCCCTTCGAGTCGCGATAGGTGACATCTCGCGTAACGGCGTGAAGATGCAGGCCGCCGTCCGCGATGACGTCATGCGGCGAAACCGGACGATTCACCTTTTCGAGCCGCCATCCGTCTTCCTCCGGGGCAATGGGCGAAAACGACAGCCACATGGCCTCCGAGAGACGGTTGGCCCGCTTATTGAAGCACTGCAGGGAGATCTGCACGACCGGCTCGCCGTCGGGCAGCCGAATCTCCATCGTTAATCTCTCCGGCCAGCTAACCAGGCCGGCCAATGCGGCCTCGGCTTGCGGCATGCGCAAGTCCGCCACGATCCGCTGGCTCGCGCCGTCTCTTCCAGCCCACGCTTCTTGCAAGCTCGGCTGCCATGTCCGGCTTTGGACGGGGTATTTCTCCAAGCCTGGCTTGCTGAAATCGTAGCCCATCGGTCTGGTGTTGTAGGCTTTGTTGAAGCGCGCAAAATCTGCGGAGGTGAAACTCTGATAACGGAAGCTGGCAAGGGGATGCTCTGCTGAAGCCCATTCGCGTCCTGTTTTGCAGTCCTGAAGCCTCTGGATGGCTCCCGTCGCCGCATCCAACCCGAGGATGAAATGCTTCCCCTGGAAATCCGTTCCAGGGGCGAGAGGCGCCAAGCCTTCGGTGTGAGGCGGCTTGGGCACGATTCCGGCCAAGCGCTTCTTTGCCTCTTCCTGAAAGGCGGGAGGCAGCACCTCCACGGCCCGGTCCATGTCCGCGCGTTTTGCCGCCCATTCTGCGTCCACTTTTTTGAAGGCGGGAAGTGTCGACCGGGCGCTCGCCAGTTCCTTCGGCGAGTACACCTCCGGGTGTTCCAGATACTGGCCGATGCTGAGCCCCCAATTGTGCTCGGTCGCAAGGATCAGCTTTCTTGTCATCGCCAAGTCGGTAGCGTCGCCCGGTTTGAGTCTGCCGCCCGACAACCATTCTCCCCTCAGCCGGCACAGCTCCCGGTAGCGCGCCACCTTGCCCGGATCGCTGCCCACTCCGTAGATCCAGGTGTCGCCCATCTCTTTCGTCACCACCGGCAACTTGGGACGAAGAGGCTCCAGGGCGTTTGCGATGACGCTTAGATTCGTAGGAACGATCCGCGCGCCCGGATAAAGGCTATGCAGTTGGCGGTACGAATCCTTGATCTCCTCGAAGGGGTGCGGACCGGAGTTATCGCCTCTCACTCGAATGGACACCGCAAAGTCAGTCCCCGGGATCGCCACCGTGCTGCCGTAGTCAAAGGGGTGATACAGCACCATGATTTCTGCCGCGCCGTCACTCGGCGCGGTTGGATCGCGCCAGTTAAACAGATACGCGTGCGGGTCTTCTTGCGCCTCTTGCATTTCCGTGCTGCGCTGAGGACGGGTGGCTCCGTCACCTTTCATGAACGGCACCTCAGGCGCTTTGCAGCCCGCGTTGTCGCCGATATCGAGCAAGCGGATGCCGGCATTGGCAAGCGGCATCACGATGCCGCGGGTGTGGCAGGGGACATCGGTGAGCTTGCCGGCGACCGTTTTCCGGCCAAAGCGCTGGTCGAGCGAAGCCGACAGTTTCAACGCTGATGAGATCAGAGAACCGTCCAACATCTCCGAATTCCACGTAAAGGGCATGGCATGCCATGCGAAATCCCCGTCGGCAATCGACTTCTCCATGCGCCGGCGCTGCTCGGCGGTCGCCTGCTCCAAGTATTCGTAAAGCAGCCAGGCCGCCACCGTCCACACGTAGCGTTCCTCGCCGCCCGACTCGCGCATCTTCTCGGCAATCTCCATCGCGCGGGGAAAATAATCGTTGAAATAAGTCCGAACCACTCCCCGCTCGGTGTCGGTGAAACCCACGTCCAGGTGGCATTTGTAAAGGACGTAAACGGTTTTGACCTGACGCTTGGCCTCCTCGGCCGAAACCAGTTGCGAGAGAGGTTTCAGATACGCGCCGAGGGCGCCAACTGACAGCGCTTTCAGCAGATTTCGTCGATGCATTTTTCAGGCCTCCTTGGTAGCGATCAACTGCTTCGACACTTCGCGATGCGGAAAACACAACAGAGTTCTCCGTGTCCTCAGTCGCCGGAAAAGCTCCAACACAGAGGCCACGGAGAGGCTCTGTGCTCTCTGTGTTGAGGCCTTCAAAGCACGGAGGACACGGAGAAGTACGCCGTTTCATAGCAAACGGGCCGTGCTACTTCCCGATGATTCGAACCGCCGTGCCGGCCGGCTTGACGGGCACGAGATCCCATTCTCCCAGTCCGACGGCGACGAGACGAAACTCCCGGTCCACATCCTGCAACGCCGGCTTCATGCTCTCCGGAAAAGCGCCGAGTCGCCGGGCGGATTCCCACTGTTTGACCACTTCGAAAATGGCCAGTTTCTTCTCGTCGATGCGGGCCACGTCGCCGGAGTTCTGGTTCGCCTTGCTCTCGAAGCTGGTCGCCAATGCAAACCCCGCGTCGTATCCCGCTGCCCGCGCGCAGAGCCATTCGGCGTCTTCAGGGGTTGTTTCAGCGCGCACCGTAAACCAGCCAAGCATGCGCGGAATCAAATTGCGCGTATAAAAAAGCTGGTTCTTCAGCCGGTAGAGCGTCTGGCTCTGCCGGAAGCCGGCGTACCACGGCTCGCCCCAGTTGTAGCGTGTGGCAATGTGCCAGTTGAAATGGCCCGGGTTGCTGGCGTCGTTGATGACGCCTCCTCGCAGTTCCGGCTTGAGGGCGTTGTACCAGGCCACGGTGAACAGCGTGCGCCCGTATTGCCCCATGCCCGTTGACCAGTTGCCCTCGAGCCCGTCGAGCGAAAGCTGCACGGCGCCGGTGTGGTTGCAAAACGCAGCGATGTTGCGCGCCACTTCCTGCGAGAGTGAGGCGTCCGTGAGAAAAACCTTGTACGAGTGGTCCATCAGTTTGCCCACGCCTTCGCCGTTCTTATGTGCGGCGGCCTTCGTGCCCCACGCTCCTCTTCTGCATTTCATCAATCGCCACGGCGCTTCGGTCGAGACGCTTTCATAAACCACCAACTCCTCGCCGATGACGACCGTACTCATATCGGTTTTCTTTTGAAACCACTCCGGCTCGGCAATGGGAATTTCCGCCTGCACTGCGTCGATGTCCGCAGAAAGTTGGCTCGTGCCGATGCGCGCCAATCGCAGGTCAGGCACGGGCGCCACGTAGGGGTCATTCGGCGTAATGAAATTGGAGAGGGTGTGAAATCCCACGCCGATGCCGGCCTGCCGAGCCTTCTCGACGCAGTCGCGAAACCCATCCCAACCGTGCGGGAACATCGCGGGCTTGAGCTTGAAATGCCCCCAGGTCTCGAACGGCGAGCTGTGATACAGGTACTTCAATCCGGAGCGGTGGGTCATGTCGATGGCGCCATCAATCGTGCTCTCGCCAAAGTCCACAATCAGGTACGACTCGGTCGCCCCCGGCGAAATCTTCGCCCACTTCCCGTCCAAAATCGGATGCGGCAAACCTTCCGCCACTTCGATTTCACCCAGAGTCGCGAGCGCCTGCGCGGCCGGGCAGGCAAACAAGGCGATCTTGCTGCCGATTACGCCCCCATCCTCGAACGGCAGCGCAACGAATTTCTCATTTCCCCAGTTCTTGATCACCCGAGTGCGGTCCCGGTTGCGGCAATACGCCTGTAACGAACTGCCGTACGCGGCGTGCATGGCCGCGTTGCCGCGCCAGAGCTGCTCTTTCTTCAGTCCCTCCGGCAAGCCTGGATAGCGGCCCATATCATCGGCCGGTGCGCCGTCAGGCTCGATGTCACTCTCCTCCGACGGATATCCTCCCAACGTCTTAGGGTTGAGCGCCTGGATGCCCACGGCGACGTCTCCGTCGCGCACCACGCCGACCACCTCGCCAACCAAATCGTCAACCGCAATAGGATACGGCCCCCATAGCACTAATTCGATGTGTCGCGAAGTGCGCAATTCAGCCAGTTCGAAAGTGATGTGCGTCGGCCTGACGCGCACTGCCAGGATCGCGGTCGCGCCGATTCCATCAAAGCCGAGAGTCAACGTGTTCCCGGCCGCATCCCAAGTGGCCCGATTCGGCGCATGAAACTCGCCGTCCACGCGAGCGCTCAGCACCGGCGGCGCCGGCTGCCCGGCTGCAAGACAGTTGCGCCCACTCGCGCCAATCGCGCTGAATGCGCCCACGTCACTAATGCTGAACGCGGTCCCCCGGGTTCTCAGAGTCAGTGTCTTCTCTGGCTGAGCAGTCCCTCCGGTGCCCGCGGGTTCCGAAATACCGGGCAAGGCCGGCCGCGGAGCCAAAAGCGCAGCGACCCCTGTGTTGGCGAGAGAATTCAGAAACCGGCGACGGTCAATGCCCATGGGCTTATCCTGCTGCTTGTCTATCATCACCGCTGAGGCGCTGAGACGCAGAGGATTAGTTCTTTACCCTCAGCGCCTCTGTGCCTCTGTGGTTCGAAAGATCCATCCGGGCTTAATCTTTTACTCTAACGATTACTCCGCTGGCAAGTCTGTTTTGCACGCGGGCCATCGGGTCCGCTTTGAACACTGTGGTGCGGCCGTCTCCCTGCCTTTTTGTCCTACGCATTTTTCTCTTGACAGGCCGGCCGGTTTATGATAGCCTATGGCGGTGGTCAAAAAAGGGGACGGGTTGTCCGTAAGCGGACGCCCGCCGGGACCCCTGGCAAGGCAGGCTGGAACAGCCGGAACGAATACAGGCCGGGGTAAATCGCAAAAAGATGTTTTTTGACGAAACGAACTCACCCATCTATTGCAAATACAAGGCTTATCGTATTTCTGCGCGCAAAACGAACTCGTTTTTCGTGCTATTTAACACCAAACGAACTCCCCAAACAGGCCAAAACAGCACCGATTGCACGCAAACGAACTCGAATTCTCGAACCGCAGGACCTCGGTGGTCGGCCGAGTGAAAGGGGGGCTACACGAGCGGCCCAACATGAAAAGACCATTTTCCAAATTTACGATTCTTTGCCTCGCATTCGTTGTCTTTTTTACTTCTCACCACACAATACCCCGAGCCCAAAAGGGGCCCGGCTATTCCGCGCCGCGGCTCGACGCGTGGCGGATTCTGGGGCCGGGTGGCGGGGGCGCGCAGTTTTACCCTGCTGTCAGTCCCCACGATCCGAACCTGGTGTTGGTGGCCTGTGACATGACGGGCGCTTATATTTCGGAGAATGGCGGGCAATCCTGGCGGATGTTCAATCTGCGTAATCCCGTGACCTTCTTCGCTTTCGACCCTCAGGATCCCAAGGTCATCTATGCCGGCGCAGATGCTCTGTGGCGGAGCGAGGATCGCGGCCGCACCTGGGGCCTGGTCTACCCTTCCAGCCCGGACGTCAGGCTCATCATGCCGGATGATCACGCGACTCCTGTCTACCTCGCTCACCAGGAACCGGCGGGGCGCGTGCAGGCGCTGGCCGTAGACCCAGACGACTCGCGAAAACTCTTCGCCACAATTGGGGAGAGAGGCAACGTCGGGCTCTACTTCTCCAGCGACCGTGGCGCACAGTGGCAGCGCGTGGCGGGAGGGGAGCTTCGCGGGGGCGGCCGTAAGATTCTCATTGATCCGCACTCGCCGGCTTCCGACCGTACCCTTTACATTCTGGGAGATAACTCTGTCACCGTCCGCAAGGGAGGCCGGTTTATGCCTGGCCCGTCCCCCGAGGGTGTTCGGGAAGCCGCAGATATGTCCGCGGGGTTTACTTCGACGGGACAACTAATCATTTACCTGGTGGCCAGTGGAGAACGGCGAGTCGTTTCCCGGCGTGGCATATTCATTTCCAAAGACAGCGGCGAATCCTGGGATGCTGCGAGCGCGCCTGTGCTCACCAATGTTGCCGGGCGCGCGCCGGTGGCCGAGTTGACGAGCGTGGCCACCAGCCTGAATCATGCGGAAGTTGCCTACGTTTCCTACGAAGACTTAGACGCGGGCAGCGAGGTGTTGCACGGTGTGGCTAAGACGCAGAATTCCGGCGCTACCTGGGAACTGGTCTGGAAAGAAGGTAACAACCCTGCCCCCAATGTTCACGATGCCTGGATCACCGAGCGCCTCGGGACGGGCTGGGGCGAACCGGGCATCTCGCTGGGAGTTGCGCCGAATAATCCCGATATCTGCTACCGCACCGACCTCGGCCGCACCATGCGCACGCTCGACGGCGGGCGCACCTGGGATGCCGTTTACTCCAGGCGGGTGGGCGAGCGGACGTACACTACGACAGGAATTGACGTAACCACCAATTACGGCGTTTTCTTTGACCCCTTCGATGCGCGTCGCATGTTTATCGCCTATACAGACATCGGACTGTTCCGCAGCGAAGACGGCGGCGAGAGTTGGACCAGCTCGACAGACGGCGTGCCGCGGAACTGGACGAACACCACCTATTGGATCACCTTTGACCCTGAGGTGCGGGGCCGCGTTTGGGGCGTAATGAGTTATGTCCACGACCTGCCGCGCCCCAAGATGTGGCGCCGCACTTCTCCGGGACGCTACGCCGGCGGAGTGTGTCTGAGCGAAGACGGCGGCAAGACTTGGCGGCCCTCCAGCCAGGGCATGCCTCCAACGGCGGCCACCCACATCCTGCTCGATCCCACCAGTCCTTCTAATGCCCGTGTCCTTTACGTAACCGGCTTCGGCAAAGGCGTGTTCAAATCCACGGATGGCGGCCGCACCTGGGGGCCGCGCAACGACGGGTTGCCGGGATCCGAGCCCTTTGCCTGGCGGCTCATCCGCGAGAAAAGTGGACTTCTTTATGTCATCCTGGCACGCCGCAGCGAAGACGGCAGCTACGGCAACGAAAAGGATGGCGCGCTCTTCCGCTCGCACGATGGGGCTGACCATTGGGAAAGAATCACCCTGCCCGAAGGCGTAAACGGCCCGAACGGCTTGGCCATCGATACCGAGAACCCGAATCGCCTTTATCTGGCTGCCTGGGGCCGCCACGCGCCGGACGGGGCGGTGGGCGGCGGCGTCTTTCTGTCCGTCGATGGCGGCCACGAGTGGCGAAATGTCCTTTCCCAGGATCAACACGTCTACGACATCACGGCTGACCCGCGGGACGCGAGGATTCTCTATGCCTGCGGTTTCGAGTCTTCCGCCTGGCGCTCCACAGATCGCGGCGAAAGCTGGCATCGCATCCCTGGCTACAATTTCAAATGGGGTCACCGGGTGATTCCCGACCCGCGCGATCCCGGCTGGATTTTCATTACTACCTTCGGGGGAAGCGTATGGCATGGACCTGCGACAGGCGATCCTCAGGCGGTGGAAGACATTGTGTCACAACCCCTGGCCTACAGGGAGCGACACTGATGAGGTGCCGAGCTCCAAAATCGCCGGAACAAAGCGAGAATGTCTATGAAAACAAAGGATGAGGCCATAACGACCCGCGATGTAGGGGGACGGCTTGGCGTCCCCGGAGGGTCACTTGGCCGACGATATAACGACCCGCGATGTAGGGGGACGGCTTGCCGTCCCCGGAGGGTCACGTGGCCGACGAGGGTAGGGCAAGCCCTACCCCTACGCCCCAGAATTCGAGGGAACAAAGCGAGAATGTCTATGAAAACAAGGGACCGCTAACCTGAGAGCCGGTGGAGCAAGGCGGGGGAGGCAAGGGGCAAATGAAACTCGGACTTATTGTAGTATTCGGATGTCTGGCTGCATACCCGGCGCCGCTACTGTGCCAGTCCCATACGTATCGCGACCGCTGGGTCTATGTCTCCACAGACATGGGCAATGACCGCGAACTCGAGCGCGTGGAAGGCATTGCGCGTACGGCGAGCGAACATGGTCTAAACGGTATCCTGCTGTCGGCGGGTTTCGACGACATGGACTTAAAGTCCCCGGCGAGCCTCGAGCGCTTCGCGCGGCTGAAGCAAACCTGCGACCGCCTCGGCATGGAGATCATTCCTGCCGGCTTCGGCGTAGGTTACGGCGGAGGAGTGTTGGCGCATAACAAGAACCTAGCCGCGGGTCAGCCCGTGCGTGGCGCGCTGTTCGTAGCAGAGGACCGGGAGGCGACATTCCAGGCAGACCCTGCGGTGAAGATCGCTAACGGCGGCTTTGAGGAAGTCGCGGGCGGCTTGCCGGCGGGCTTTACGGCGCACGGGGCTCGGGCCACGCTCGATACGACGGTGTCTCACTCAGGCAAAGCGTCAGTGCGCTTCGAGGAGTTCAGCGATCCGGAAAACGGGGTTTACGTTGCGCAGCCGATCCGCGTGCACCCGTATCGCTGCTATCGCTTGCGCGCCTGGGTGAAGACGCAGGGAGCGGGGCCGCGCATGGCAATCCATCTTCTTGCTGTGGCGCCGGACGGTCGAGAACTTTCCTACATGGAACCCCCTTTGCCCGAGACCAGCGACTGGCATGAGATGGTCTGGGGGTTCAACAGTTGGTACGCGGATCGCGTCGAGTTCCGCGTCGGCGTTTCGGATGGGAAAACCGGCAAGGTCTGGGTGGATGACGTCGCCATCGAGGAAGTGAGCCTTACCAACCTTCTGCGCCGCCCCGGGACTCCGGTGGTGGTTCGCAACGACAAGACGGGCATGGTCTACAAGGAGGGCCGCGACTTCGCGCCGATCTCCGACCCACAGCTTAATTTCAGTTGGAATCACGAGGGGCCGGCGATCAAGCTTCTCTCCGGCAGCCGTATCCGCACCGGCGACCGCTTGCGGGTTGACTATTACCACGGCACCACGATCTATCGCGATCAAACCGTAATCGATATGTCGGAACCCGCCGTGTACGAAGTCTGGCGGCACCAGATTCCGCTGATCGAGAAATACGTCGCGCCCAAGAAGTACTTCCTGAGCATGGATGAATTGCGCGTCGGCGGTTTTTGCGAAGCCTGCAAGCGCCGCCACCTCTCCATGGCTGAGATCCTGGGAGATTGTGTGACCCGGCAGTACAAGATGATTCGGGCGGCAAATCCCAAGGCGGAAGTCTATGTCTGGTCCGACATGTTCGACCCCAACCACAACGCGAGGGAGAAGTACTACCTGATTGACGGGAGTTTCGACGGCACCTGGAAATACATTCCGAAAGACTTGGTGATTGGCTGCTGGTATTACGAAAAGCGCGACCTCAGCCTCACGTTCTTTTCAAAGCTCGGATACCCGACCTTGGGCGCCGCCTACTATGACGCCGACGATCTCGAAAACCCCAAAGGCTGGCTGGAATCCTTGGATCGCACAAGCGGCGCCGTCGGCATCATGTACACAACTTGGGAAAACAAGTACAAGCTGCTGCCGGCGTTTGGCGATTTGGTGTCCAAGCGCTAGGTAAGGGATCAGGCGTGAACTGGTGCACCAGTGCCATTCCGAGCGAAGCGGGGAATCTCGCTGTCGATGAGCCCGGAACGCAAACCAGTGCAAAATGTCTGGCTCAGCCAGGCCCAGCCTCCCTAGCGAGCGGGAAGCAAGAAAACTATTGACAATTCGCAAGTCAAGCGGTACCGTGTCGCGGGGTAGTTATTTTCGAAATGGAAGGAAACAAACTGAAAGCAGTTTCCTGGTAATGGAAAGACCTAAGAGCGTATTCAAAAGTTTTGTGAACGAAGCAAGGCAATGGTCCCCTGCCTTTTCTTTCGGGTGCTTAGATGAGGCGCCCGTTGCACATTCCAAGCGTCGGATTAGAATTCTTCGAAAATCTAAGGAGGCAATTGTATGTACAGGTCCCTACGGATCATAGCCCTCTGTTTAGGGCTTCTCCTCATTCCGCAATGGGTATGTGCCCAGGGCCAATTGGGCGCTCTGACCGGCTCGGTTTTTGACACCTCGGGCGGAGTTGTACCGGAAGCGGAGATCACGATTACCAACACGGATTCCGGCGTAAAGTCAGTGACCAAGTCATCCAGCGCCGGCTACTATCGCGTCCCCGTTCCACCAGGGAAATATCAAGTGGAAGCCCTCAAACCAGGCTTCGAGATCTCCGTGGCGAAAGAGATCGTGGTGCCCGTCGCGCAAGTTGTCACCGTTGACCTGACCTTAAAGATTGGCAGCACGACGGAAATGGTCACCGTCACCAGCGAAGCGCCGCTGCTGACGACTTCTACTGCGGAAGTGGGCGCGGCCATCACGCCACAAGAGTTCCAGACGCTCCCGGTCATTCTTAGTGACGGCGGGCGGCCACTGGACGCGTTTGTCTGGGAATCTCTGCCCGGCACCACGCCGGACTGGAATGGCAGGCAATCGATCAACGGTGGCCAGGACTCGAGCCACCTCATCCTCATCGACGGCGCCAGCATCGCCCGCTACGACTGGGACAACATGGGTGAATTCCAGCCCGGGGCGGATTCCGTCGGTGAATTCAAGGTTCAGTTGAGCAACTACTCCGCCGAGTACGGAGAATCGGGCGGAGGGGTTGTCAACTTCTCCCTTAAGTCCGGCGGCAACACATTCCACGGAGCCGGGTTTGAGTACGACGTCAATCCCATGTTCAACGCTGACGGCTTACTGAACAACGCCTATGGTTCTCCAAAGAGCACTTACAGGGAAAACAACTTCGGTGGTAACCTTGGCGGCCCCATCCGGAAAAATAAGAGCTTCTTCTTCTTCAACTACGAGGGAGACCGCTATAGCCAGTTTGCGTTCGGTGGTCTCACTTCGGTGCCGACCACCCAGATGCTCAAGGGGAACTTCAATGCCTGGCTGGGGAGTTCAGTGGGTCAGGACGCGCTTGGGCGCACTGTGTATAAGAACGAGATTTTCGACCCCACCACCACTCGAGTCGTCCCGGCCGGCGGTGTTGATCCCGTGACTGGATTGACCAATAGCAGCGGGGCGGATGCCACGCTCCGCGACCCATTCGATGCCGGCGGTGTACTGAACGCGATCCCGGCGGGAGAGTTCAGCACGGCCACCTCGACCCTGCTGCCATACTTTCCGACTCCTCAGTACGGTAGCCTGACGCTGAACACGCCCCACTATGGCGGCACCTGCTGCCCCGTATTCAGGCGCGACGCCTACACCACCAAAGAGGACGAGGTGATTAACGACAGGCAGAAACTGAGCGTTTCTCTTACCATGGCGATCCGGCACCGCTACCACAATAGTCCCAGCTCCGACAGTTGGGCGCCCTGGCCCAGCCAGCCCCTCACCGGGGCCTACACGCAGGATGTGGGCGGGCCGCAGTTGCGCATTATGCACACCTGGACGCTCAACGACCACACGGTGAACGTCCTCTCGCTGGGTTACAACCGGTTCGCGGACAGCAACCACAACTCGACAGACGGCAAGGTTACGGCCGCCATGGGGATTCCGGGAATCCTCAATAATTGCCTCCCCTCCATGAAGTTCGCGGAAAGCAACGGCGTCCCATTCCTGCCATCCATCGGGAGCAGTTGCCCGGGCCGAGAGCCTGAGGAAAGTTACCTCTACCAGGACACCCTCTCCTTCACGCACGGCAAGCACAGCCTGAAGTTTGGCGGGTCATACCTCCGCTATCGCTCCAACGACTACGATACTGGAGACATATCCGGGGCCTTCCAGTTCAACAACCTGGAAACCTCGCTTCCCGGGTTCACCACTTCTACTGGGCACCCTTTCGCCAGCTTCCTCATGGGCGCCGCCCACAGCGCGAGCACGAGTATTTTCAGGACCGAGCCGGGCTACCGGCAGGGGGTGATGTCCTTCTTCGCGCAGGATGACTGGCGGGCGAGCTCCAAGCTCACTCTCAACCTCGGAGTGCGCTGGGAGATTCCGACGCCCAGGACAGAAGCTTTCAACCGCATGGCCCAATTCGATCCCACGGCTTCGAACCCGCTCCCCAGCGGCGCGTCGATTCCCGGCGCCCTGGTCTGGCTGGGTCATTGTTCCGCCTGCGTCGGCGGCAATTCCTTCCAGAATTACTACTTCAAGGAATTTGCGCCGCGCCTTGGTGTGGCTTACCAAGTCAACAATAAGCTGGTCTTCCGCGGCGGGTACGGGATGAGCTATCAGCCTCCCACCGAAGGCGGTTGGGGAGCAGAGCAGTTCTTCGGGTTCAACTCCGCCGTGGTGGTTCACAGGCAGTCTGGCCCGATTAACGCCGTGAATCCGGTAATGTACCTTTCCAATTTCGCGAGTGGTTCGGCGCCCGGCCAAGTGGGTTTGCCTGCTTTTACCGGCACGTTGCCGAACACGAATCCCGCCAGCCAGAATGGGCAGGGAGTCGACTACTTCCCCGCCAACTCCCTGGCCATGCCTTATATCCAGAACTGGAGCGGCGGGTTCCAGTACCAATTCCCGCATCAGGTCCTCTTGGAGGCCAATTACATTGGGTCAAAGGGGACGCGCCTGATCAACTATGATATGGGAGGAGTCAATCAAGCGCCCGCGAAGTATATGGGCCTGGGAGACATTCTTGCAGATGACTTCGGGGCGGATCTGAGCAACCCCACCACCGCGGCGACGCTCGCACAATACGGCATCACCAAATTACCCTATCCCACTTTTGAAACCGACAACGCCGCCATTAACAACAATTCGGTGGCCACGGGGCTCACCCGCTTCCCACAGTACAGCGGCGTGCAGAACGATTCTCCCGGCCTCGGCAACTCGACCTATCACTCGTTGCAGCTCACGGCGCGCAAGAACTCGACGCACGGCCTGACGTTCATCGGCGCCTACACTCTCTCCAAGAACATCTCGGACAGCGCCAGCGCCATGCGGTACTACAACGTGTACATTCAGGACCTCTACAACCGGAAATTGGAGAAAAGCATTGTCTCCTTTGACTACCCGCAAGTCCTGAAATTGACCTGGATCTACGCGTTGCCCCTCGGCCACGGCCAGAGGTGGTTGCATTCGAGCGGCTTGGCGGACCGCATCTTCTCCGGGTGGCAGTTGACGGCCATTCAACGTTACGGCTCGGGCGACCCCCTGGCCATCGGTTCGGCTTTGTCCTCTTCCATCACCCCGACGATCCGGCCGGACGTCCTTTCCGGCGTCCCCAAGACCGTCACCCCCGTAGGGTTGAACGCCCTCCTTGCGTATAACGCAGCGGGGGCCGTCACTAACGGGACTGCCTTGCTCAACCCCGCAGCGTTCGTCGATGTACCCACATCACCCAACAATGGCTTTCCGCTGCGGCTGGGAACGGCCCCGCCGCTCCTGCCCAATGTCCGGGGGCCGGGTCACGAGTCGGAGGACTTCGGTCTCCTCAAGGACACGCAGATTACCGAACGGGTCAAGCTTCAGCTCCGCGCGGACTTCCAGAACGTCTTTAACCGCACGGGACTCGGCGACCCGGATCCGGCCCTGGGCGACGGGCTTCCGTCCAGCGGAGGTACCTTTGGTTTGATCACAGGTCCCATGAATGGGCCGCGTACAATCCAAATGGGTATGCACATTACCTTCTGATCGTTGGTTTCTGAACTTGATCTCGACGGCCCGCCCCGTGGCGGGCCGTCTTTTTCTCAATCGGCCTTGGACATGGCAGTCGTTCACGCCCGTCTGCGAACGGGCACATTGAAATCAGGGTATACCTGGGAGCGCGGGCATCCTGCCCGCAGCTTGTGTGGAACTGCGGCACGGCTGGCGGGCGAGATGCCCGCGCTCCCGGGTATTTTCAAAGCAGCTCATTCTGCCCAACATCGTTACTTTTGCTGCGCCGCCATCGTGGCGGGCGCGATTTTGTTGTTTTCCTGTGGCTCCGGTTCTTCTTCCTCTCCCAGTCCGACACCGACTCCTTCCCAACCGAATTGCAGCAATGCCGCAACCGGCAGTTCCACCGATTACAGCACCAGCCCCACGATTTCCAGTTGTCCGGTGTTTCCCACAGACAATCTCTGGAACGCCGATGTTTCCAACTACTGCGTTGATCCCAACTCGGACCAGTACATCGCCAGCATCAATCAGGAAAAGCAGTATCTGCATGCCGACTTCGGCAGCGATCCCAGCTATGGAATTCCTTACGTGGTGGTGCCCGCCGCTCAGCCGCTGGTGAGCGTCCTCTTCAATCAGTATCCCAGCGAGAGTGACTTCGGGGCGTCTGGAGCCGGCTGCACTGTCACCTCTACCAGCGGCTGCTACCCCTTTCCGCCCAACGCCCCCGTGGAGGGTGGTAGCAATTCCACCGGCGACCGGCACGTGCTGACGCTTCAGGCCGACCCCACGCACAACAACTGCACGCTGTACGAAGTGTGGGAAGGCGTTAAGGACTCGAGCGACAACAACTGGACAGCAGCCAATGGTGCGATCTTCAACCTCTATTCCGACAAGCTCCGTCCCGATGGCTGGACATCCGCGGACGCGGCGGGGCTACCAATCCTTCCCGGACTGGCGCGTTACGACGAGGTGGCGGCGGGCGAAATCAAACACGCACTGCGCTTCACCGTTTACCAATCGCAAGCCGGTTTCATCCACCCCGCAACTCACTATGCGAGCGAGTCGACCAGTCCCGCCCTGCCCCCCATGGGCTTGCGCCTGCGCCTGAAGGCCTCGTACGACATCTCCTCCTACACCGGTCAGTCCCTTGTTATCTTAACCGCTCTTAAGAAGTACGGCATGATGGTTGCGGATAATGGCAGCAGTTGGTACATCACCGGCGCGCCCGATCCAAGCTGGGACGACACGGACCTCGACCAACTTAAAACCGTACCTGGAAGCGCCTTTGAAGTGGTGACGACAGGAACGATTCAGACCAACTGAAAGTCCTTCTTAGGTCGGCGGTTCGTCCACCGATATCAACGAACAGCCTACCGCTACGTCGCTTAAAAGCGGTTCACACAGAGACCACAGAGCTGCTCACAGAGGACACGGAGAAGAGCCAGGCCTTTCTTTGTGCTCTCTGTGCGCCGGTCTCTGTGCCCTCTGTGTGAACCCTTCGCGGTCCGCGGCGCCTCACCGCGGCTCATCCACTTCCAGGATCTGGTCCGCCTTGACGTCGCGAAGGGTTTGCAGGATCCCGCTGGGCCAGCGAATTTCCACCTTCTGCGCGCTCGTTTCCGGCCCCAGACCGAAGTGCACCCGTCTGTCGCTGGAAGACAGATAACTGCCGGCCGTAGTGACCGTGGCCATCTGCATGCCGCGAGCGGTAACCACTTTGACTTCCGCACCGATGGCATCGCGATTGCTCCGGTGTCCTGTTAACTTGAAGATCAGCCAATGATTCGAGGTAGAGGTTTCGTTGAGCAGCACGTGAGCCGGGCCTTCGCTGGTGGATACCACGGCGTCCACGCGGCCATCGTTATTGATGTCCCCAATCGCGAGGCCACGGCCAGCCCACGCTTGGCGGAAGACTTCCCCGGATGCCGCCGAGACATCCACAAAGCCGTGGGGAGTGTTCCGTGCAAGGAGGATCGGCTCGCGGTAGTGGAGGTTGGCACTGACTTGGTCAACGGTGTCCATCACGTGGCCTTGCGAGACCAGCAGGTCTTTGCGGCCGTCGTTGTCATAATCGATAAAGTGCAAACCCATGCCTGAATGCTGCATGGTGATGT
>Ga0181530_10003677_pt1 | contig 16883 bp, 13 predicted proteins | sample PEATcosm2014_Bin_42_FD_119769 | JGI IMG/M metagenome (GOLD analysis project Ga0181530, IMG submission 119769) | Peatland microbial communities from MTU Mesocosm Facility, Houghton, MI, USA - PEATcosm2014_Bin10_60_metaG | ecosystem: Environmental > Terrestrial > Soil > Wetlands > Peat | place... | reverse complement strand
GATAATTTCTCCTCTCTCTTCCCAAGATTGCTTAGCAACTGGCGCTGTAGCCAACCGCTCAGTTTGCCTGAGAATCTCCTGATTAGACTCTTCGGCGATGCGTCTGGAAGTTGTAATCAATATTGCTCTCGCTTGAGTGTCATGTTCGGCTTGTGCGAGCAAGTCTATGGCAATGAGTTCAGGCCTCGCAGTTTCATCCGCTAGTACGACAACTTCGCTTGGACCAGCCAATAGATCGATGCCTACCTGTCCATACACCTGTCTTTTGGCCTCATTCACATACACGTTGCCAGGTCCGACAATCTTATCAACGGATCGAATCGTCTCAGTTCCGTAGGCCATCGCCGCGATGGCTTGTGCACCTCCCACACCGTAAACCTCGTCTGCCCCTGACGATACAATCGAGTAAAGTACTGCTGGATCGATCGTGCCCGTCTTTCTCACTGGCGTGCACGCTACAACCCGTTCAACGCCTGCCACTTTAGCTGGAACGATGCACATGATCGGTGACGACACCAAAGGGTATCGTCCGCCGGGAATGTAACAGCCTACAGATGAGATTGGAATAATCCTTTGTCCTATAATTGCGCCAGGAAAGTCTTCTACCTCAAAGTTGCGGTAGCAATCCATCTGCTTCCTCGCGAAGTTTCTAACCTGTTGGATTGTGAAGTCGATCATTTTCCTGAGTTCCGTAGGAACCACCTTAGTTGCTTCGACTTCCTCCGCGCTTATCCGAAAGTTCTGGCGGTCAATTTTATCGAACTTCACTGACAAGTTATGCAATGCAGCATCGCCAGCAGTGCGAACGTTGCTGATTATGTTACGAACGTATTCGTACAGTTCTCGCTCTTCTTCGAGCGTTACAGTACTTGCTTTCTTGATGTAGCAGACATCGTCATTCGACAACGCTAAGTTGATCCTACCGATAACGGTAACTCTTAGGACTCAAATGCATTGTATTAATGTCATCGCGACCCAGTTCTGCCAGAACAAAGAAGCTCAGATGAACATCGCGTGATCTTCAGATTGTTTTCATGTCTTTCGAAAAAACCCCTGGCCACAGGCGCCGGGCTCCTTTCTTTCCGTCTCAGGCAGATTACGTATCCTATTCCCCTATTACTGCTCTGCGTCCTTCATTCCGGAGGAATCTCCTTAAAGGCCAACAAAAGTCCCACTCCGGTCTTCCTCCTGACGAAATAGGCAGTTACCCAGATCATAATGGCCAAACCGTAGACTACGACGTAGAAAACGTAATCGGGCAGAAGCAACGGATACAGTCCACTTGCCATCGTGCCGTACAGTCCAATGGCGAGCCCCACGAATGATATTATTCCGAGCCACGTTATGACCGGGATGGAAGCGATTCGCTTTCTGACTACGAAAGAATTCTCGTAGAGTTCCCTTCTAACATATGGTATTGCTATGCCGGCAAGCGCAGGAAACAAATACGCAAAAATTACGACTGGTACAAGCACGCTTGGGGTGGCGGCCGGATAAAATGACTGAATCACAGCTCCAAACATAGTCACTACGAATGCAACAATTGTTGCAACAACAGGAGTGTGTGTTCTCTCGTTCACGCTCGCCAACTTGGCCGGTAGTATACGGTCGAAACTCCACGCGAACAGGTATCTCACACCCGCGATCATGAGTGGGGGCATTTCGAAGATCACAGGAATAAACAGCGCCAGAAACATTACCCAGATCAGCGCATCGTTGTGATAGACTAAGTAAGAGAAGAAAGGAATATAGTCGCTCAACGTAGTCATCAGCGGATACGAAGGATTTGTGGACAGCGCTGACCATGACGTAAGGAACGGTTGCCCGAATGCATTGATACTTAGTTGAACAAGCAGTACAAAGGTAACGAGCAGAGAAATCATTCCACCTAACAAGATAAGTGGCATGTTCTTACGCGCTTGCTTCATCTCTCCAGCCCAATTCGTAGGCAATTGAGCAAATGCGAATGTGTACAGCGCAATTGGAAACGCAGCCAAGGTCGCATTGAACACATTGATGCTCCCAGGAGACCATCCCCCAGCCGTAATCGTCTGCTGATAGTTCGTTGCGTTGGTGAATCCATCGGAGACTAGCGTCGAATTGTTAGAGGCAATGAAGTGGTCGTATGCCGCTTGAAATGTGCCTTGACCGATCGTTGCCAGTGCAGCAAACATCACAACCGTGAGTACGATTGCCACCAGCCCTGCCCAGAAGATCGCTCCCCAAGCCACTCGCGGCCTGAGAATTGCCACAACGGCAGCGAAGGCTAAGATAATCGTCGCGATGGAGAACGTATACCAAGGACTGATGATCACGCTTCCGAGGGCCAATAAAGCAGAATTGTTATGGACGATACCCAAGGCAGTCAGTTGGTACCCCAAATAGCCTGTTCCCAACACAGTAAATATTCCATCCGAAACCAAGTACGTTGCGGCGAGAGAAAAACTGATGATGAAACCGATAGTTGGTTCGAGGCCGCGACTAATGTAGATATAATCGCCGCCTGCCCGCGGCATTGACATCGCGAACAGAGTATAGACTGCCAAGAGCGCGAACATAGGCACGAAACCCAACAGAAATGCGACCAGGAAGTTCGCTCCTGGAAAAATGCCGAGATAGGTTAGTATGAAAATCGGATAACCGCCCGTTACAAGCATCCACTGAGCAACGAACGAAGATCTTGCCGAAACTTCTCTGACTAGACCGGTAGCCTCTCTAACGAAAACGGTCGGTTTTCCACCAGACGCCATAGTCATTTGTCGCGTAGAAACTCTATTTATCTCTTGTTGCCATCAGGGATTGGCCGGAATTTGAGTTAGTCATCTAGATTATAGGAATTATCGATCTAAAGTTCCAAGAGGCTCCTAGTGACCACATATTGGATGCACAAAGTGGCATGTTCAAGAAACATCTGCTATTCCTTATCCTCTCTTTAGGGGCAATCGCCGGGTCTCTTTTTACCCTCTTCGTTTTCCTCGCAACGATGAGTTTCGGTAGGGCGACAGGTTTGGTTTTGTTCCTGCTGGTCACCGCTCTTCTAATCGCCGGTTATATGCTAGCTTTCATGCTCCTTGCATTCTTGGCAATCTCGCTTCTTACTAGATACTGGCAAAAATCCAGTAAATAGAAGGAAGCCGCCCTCTTAACGAGGGGAGTGTTCAAATATCATCATACTCGTTCTACGATCGTACCTGTCAGGCGGTGTATGACTATGCCGGATGGTTGGTCCCCTCCAAAGAGCGCGAAGATTTGGGGTCACCTATTCAATGAGGTCGTTCGCGCCAACCACTGTATGATGTGTGCCGCCTGCGTTGCCTCATGCCCAATTAACGTGCTAAACGTGAACGTGAACGAGGAACCTGTCATTAAGGGGCCTTGCGCTGCGTGCCAAGTGTGTTACTATAGTTGCCCTCGGCTTGAGTTACCGATCGATGAAATCGAATACTACTTGTTTGGAAGAACTCGGAAACCGGAAGAGGAAGCGTTAGGCATCTACAGGAACATCTACTCAGCAAGAGCCTTGGACGATGAGATCTGGCACGCAGGCCAAGACGGCGGAACCACGATAGCGCTAATGACGCATGCGCTCCAAATCGGGTTGATCAACTGTTTTGCCACCTCAGACTTCACAAAATCAAATTCAGTCTTCGTTCTCGGAAGCGGAATGACCCTGAAGACGGTCCCCGTGTTAGGGGATACAGCAGCTGACGTAATTCGCACAGCAGGCTCGAAGTATACCCACGGTGGAGTTCTAGGAGTACTTTCAGACGCAGCAACATCCTACCCGGATGGTCGGGTTGGCTTAGTAGCGCTACCCTGCGAGTTGCAGGGACTCTGGCGAATGTACACTTCACTACAAGCCACAGTCAAATTTGGTGGCTCGTGGATTCGAGGTGGCCGCCCAGTACTTACTCTAGGCCTATTCTGCTCAAAAGTCTACACCCATGACCAATTAGTGACCGAATTTATTCAGAAGAAACATGGCATCGACCCTGCAAAAATTACGAGAACAGTCATCAAACGTAACCGCTTCAAAGTCTACGTCGGCGCCGATTGCGTTCTCGATGTCGCGACGAAAGAGCTTGAGCCTTACATGAGCCACCCTTGCAAATATTGCATCGACTATGTGGCTGAACTTGCCGACATTTCTATAGGCGCCGTAGGTTCTGCAGACGGATTTACTACCGTAATCGTTCGCTCCGAACTTGGGCAGAAACTGTTCGATAGCGCCGTCAAGTCGAGAGCAATTGAAGCTGTTCCGATAGAGACGGTCAAGCCGGGCCTCCCGTTCGTCGTCAAGCTATGCAACAAGAAGAAACGCGACAGAAATGCATACTACATTAGACGCGGATTGCGAGAGGGATTCCTGGAGCAGCGTAGAAACGAACTGATACAGATTGCTCCCGCTCCCGACGCGTAACGGCCACAATCACTATTGATCAAATACGATTGACCGTGTACCTTAGTCGGAAGATGCCCGTTCAGAAAGAGTTGACTGTTACACTCTTTATTCGCGTGTAATGGTTTATGGCCTGCAGGCCGCACTAGTACCCTATTCCGCTATCCTTGTACCCCCAGACTCCCCACCGTTTGACGTTCTGACGTTTCAGGTTAGTTTAGCGTTCACTTGCGCGACCAATTCTGCCGTTCCCGTTTCTTTACAGAGTTCCGGCGGTAACCCGGAGGCGCATAGGAGTGCGGATATTATGTTGGCCTCTTCGTCAATTGTCTTCCTAATCTCCGATTCAACTTTCTTGAGTTCGGTTTCAGTCTGCCTGAATGTGTGGCCTATGAAAATTTTAGGTGTGAATCCCGAGCCAATCTGCGCGAACCTTCCTGCAATTAGTAAGAACGGGATCTCCTTCTTTGGATTAAACTTACGGAGCAGTTTTTCTTCTGTTTTCAAGATTTTGTCCAGCGGCTTGAATTCACGGTCTTGGATCTCACGGGCGACAAATTCAATGTGTGGGCTTGTGTAAGTGTCCTTTGTGAAATCGTAAGTAGGAAGATTTAGAAACGGCTCATCTCTCGCGGCACTGATAGTTTGTTTAAGCCCGTCCCATTGTCCAAATTTTTGGAGGCTTCTGACGATGGCCCACCGCTCAGCGGCGCAATAAGGACAGTACTCGGCTCCCATGAAGAAGACGAACAGCTTGCCACCTCGTCGCATCGTATCTTTTGAGACCTCGACAAATTTGCCGAGGATTTTGGGCTGTTTGCTCATCTCTTTAGGGCGCCGCCAAGGCATACGATGGGTCAGAGGGGTCATCATTTATCCCTACCTGTAGGCTTCGACAAAAACAAGCTAACTTTCACTCTACAAGAAGCTTTGCAAATCAGAAACGTGTGGGACCTTAAGAACCACCACTAAATACAACTCCAAACGCTTACGCTCGCTCGTGGGATACTCGGCAGTTCTTGGTAATAGAAAATTCAGAGAGTATTCTTACTAATCCGAATCGAGCCGACGAAAATCGCGCTAATTTCGCAATATCGATGAGAGATCTCTTAAAAACGGAGCATTTAGAGCAGGTAGATGGTTGAAGTAGCGCAATGAACCAGCTCTATACTCCCACAAACCACTTTTCCAACACATGGAGTCACACTACCCCGATACGCTTACCCTTTGTCGGGCAACAATCGCGTGGTCGTCCTCGAGAGGAGAAAAATCTTTGAGAGTAGCAGTTTTCGGCTCCGGTTTGATGGGTTCTACGATTGCTCGTGACTTGGCAAGGTCAAAACATGTCGATCAAGTGACGGTCTACGACGTTGACCGCGACCGGTTAAGAGTCTTGGCCGAACGGGATCGTCCAGAGAAACTGTCAACTAAGATTCACGACGTCCGCAAAAAGAATGAAACTGTAAAGCTACTAAAGAGATTCGACGTCGGTGTAGGGGCCTTACCTCCTGGATTAAGTGAGTACGCCATCGCAGCAACAATCACGGCGGGCGTTGATTTTGTTGACCTGATCTTTGGTTGGCGCTTCGGTCAGAGAGAGATACATTCTGCGGCGAAGAGAAAGGAGATAACGATCATTCCCGCATGCGGTTTGGCGCCAGGTCTAACGAATATTCTTGCCATGGCTGCAGCGGAACGAATGGATAGAGTAGATGAGGTTCACATTAAGGTAGGGGGCATCCCGGAAAGGCCCAAACCTCCCCTCAACTATCGAATAGTATTCTCGTTCGAGTCAGTTCTTGAGGAATACTCTCGGAAAGCCCGCATCATAAAGAATGGAAAAATCACTGACGTCGCAGCCCTCTCCGGTCTTGAAACCGTAGCATTCCATGCACCAATAGGCAAATGCGAATGCTTCTACACCGACGGCCTCTCAACCCTCATTCAAACGATTAGGAATGCGCGTGAGATGGATGAGAAGACGATCCGTTGGCCTGGCCATGCAGAGCAGATAAGAACTCTCATAGACTGCGGCTTACTTGAAACGGAGCCCTTCCTCTTTCATGGGCAGCCCATCGTTCCTAGAAAAATTGCCTCGGCTATTCTGTCTAACAAGCTAACGCTGGGAAAAGACAAAGACCTGACGCTCCTCAGAGTCGACGTGTCCGGGAAGATCGATGGTAGATTAGTGAATCATCGATATGAAATGATAGACCACTATGACACGAAGCAGAGAATGACTTCCATGGCCAGAACCACCGCTTTTCCATGCTCAATAGCCGCACAACTCCTAGCATCGGGAGAAATTTCCCGGAAAGGCTTGGTACCACCGGAACTCGCATTCAAAGGAGACCTGCAACACAAATTCTTGGACTATCTAGCATCCAGAAATATGGAGATCAGGTCAAAATCCACCTGAAATGAGCCGGTTACTACCGCTACGCCTATCAAACGATCATTCTGACTTTGCGAGTTCATAAAGTCAGATATGAGAACTGTTAACCCAGCTTATATGAAAAATCCTTCTGACCTTGACTAGATTCGACAAGAGCGTGATTGGCTCGATGGCTGATCTTCATGTTTCATCGCGAGTGGCGACGGTCAGCGACGTCATGACCGGATGGGTCATTACAGTTGCCCCATCGGATTCGCTGCTGAAAGCACGGGACGTGATGACCCAAAATCGGGCCTCACAACTTGTTGTAGCCGATCAACGCAACCGACCAATAGGCCTGATATCAAAGCGCGACATCGCAAGATTTCTTCTAGATGATAACACGACCCGTAGCCTGGAAGAGATACAGGTCTCTGAGGCTTCTTCAACGTCGATTCCCACGATGAGAGCCGACGTATCGGTACTCAATGCAGCCCGGATGTTCGACACGGACAACCTCGCATACGCGGTTGTCACGAATGATAACCCGCTATCCGGAATTACCACCGAAACTGATCTCTGCCATTACTTCTCGCAGAAATGGCCAGGAAAATTCAAGGTCACTGATTTCATGAGAAGAGACTTCATCTTCGCAAAGAGCAGCTACTCCGTTGTTCACGTGGCACATGCAGTCGTCTTCCGACAGCCGAGTGTTCCGGTCATCGACGAAGAACTCGTTGGCATCTTAACACTCTCTGACATCCTCTCTATTAGAGAAAAGATTCTCGAAGGCACAACTAACAGCTTTCATTCCAGCTCCAAGGCTGAACTTGCTTTAGTTACGACGAAGGACTTGATGACTCGCAACCCAATTACAATCGATGAAGGGGCAGATTTGGCCCAAGCTGCTCAGATACTAATCAACAAAGGCGTGGGTAGCTTGCCCGTAATCGACTCCGAGTCGAAAGTTGTCGGCCTCATCACCAAACATGACATCGTCAAAGCACTTGGACAGATCGACAGAAGCCTGATCCTCGAAGCGTAGCCACGTCTTACACAGGACCAGGCAAGGAACTACACTGAACGAACATATCGGCGAAATTGCGAAGTGCTTACTGAACAGTCTCTTTAGGTACATAGCCTTAAGCTAGCTAACGCAAGAGCCTTGCACGTATGGATCTCTTTAGTTTCGTAATTACAGTAATTGTCGTAACAGCGTCAGGTGCGCTAGCCCCTGGACCACTCTTCTTTGGGCTGCTTATCCATGGGTCTAAAGAGGGCGCCCGCGCTGGATTCTCATGTGCAATTGGCCATACTCTCGTGGAATTTCCGCTTGTCCTCGCCCTCTCCTTAGGGTTACTCGCCGCAGCAAGTGAACCTATCATAAAGGGAGTTATCGGACTCGTTGGCGGTGTGGGGTTGGTCGGTTTTGGAGCGCTGCAGATCTATAGCACGATCAAGAACAAACCCGAATTTGGCGAGGTTCCGAAAAATAGTAGCGTCCCCACCAGCTCACTTATGCTCGGCCTCGCGTTGACCGGACTGAATCCATACTTCATTCTGTGGTGGCTTACGATAGGTTCGGTGCTCATAGTTCAGGCTCTGGCTTTCGCGGCTATCGTTGGGGTACTCATAATGTACATTTCCCACGTTTGGATGGATTACGCCTACTTAACCGCAATTGCCCACTTGGGCAAGAGAGGAAAGGGATTAATCGGTTCACGATACTTCAAGCTCGTACTCATCGCCTTCGGCCTTATCCTAATTTACTATGGCTCAACCTTCATCCTTAACGTCGTTAAAGCCTAGATGATGCGGTCATCTTCCCTAGGAGTCGTGGAAGACCCCCGACCTTATCGGGAAGTTTTGAGCCGATCCCCCCAGCAGCGTCACGGCTGACCGCGAGCAGTCGACCTTTACTAACTCTTAGAAGTAGCAAATCTCTGCATGGTCTGATTGTCCTCGGTGCCGCCGAGGACCTGGTCATATCCTTAACCGTCTTATCTCGCACTGTTTGCTCTCGTCTCGGAGAACTTTCTCCTGGCGAGATCAAGCTCCTCCATCGTATTGACGTTAAGAACGACATCACCCGAGTCGATTACGAGTGTCGTCTGATCCAGCTCTCCCTGGTCGATACGTTTACCGTCGACTATGTTGATCCCGACAGGTACGAAATCCTGGCCATCGACCTTGAACCGGTATTGTGGTTTGGAGCCGATCTCTTCATACAACTCAGGTTTGGCCATAACTGCCAGCGCTGGTTTGCCTGAACTGCGGTATCTTTGCACGGCTTGTTCAACGATCTCGGCGGTGATGAATGGAAGGTCGGCGGAAACAACCAGAACATCACCCAGAGAGAGTTGTCGAATTGCAAAGCGCATATCCTCTTCAAAGCCGTCACCAGGCGTAACTAGAACTTCAACTCCTAATTTCTGGGCTTCGATGCTGGTCGCGGGGGTATTGGTGCTTGAGGCAACCACGATTCGATCTACGTTCGTCTGTTTGAGCACTTCGATTACAAGTTGAAGCATCGACTTCCCTGAGACTACGAGAAGCGGCTTCTCTACTTTGGTTCCCATCCGACTTGCTCGACCACCCGCCATTACTAGAGCGGTCAGGCTCATCTCAAGCACACCAAAATCAGAATGAGGGAGATTGTCCGCGTAATCTCATTCGTTGCACCCAGCACATCGCCCGTTAATCCGCCGAAGTGGCGATTCGACACAATGACCATCCCTAAAGCCGTGAGCATCGCGCCGATAACGACCGCTACGCCACCAGACCCTAAGGCCAAAAGTGAAATTGCAAGAATAATCACGCAGGAGAGGCCTAGACGCAAAGCGCGTTTGTCATGCATTGCTTCGACGAAAAGGCTGTTCATACCCTTATGCGCGGATTTGCCGCTGGCTGCCGCTAGAACCATTGAGAACCGTGCAGCAGATTCTGAAACGATGAGAGCCGGGATAATCAGGCGTGCTGGTATTGCTGCAATCGAGAATGCTGCTGTAGCCAGGATGATTAGGCCTAGCGAGAGGCCGCCCGCGCCCGTCGTGGGATCACGCATAACCCGCAATTTCCCGCTTGCTGACCCGTGGCACATTATCCCATCCCCAAAATCGAGCAAACCGTCGACATGTTGGGCACCATTAATCAGAATAAGTATCCCCAGCCCAATCGTCCCTGCCACAAGTTGAGGAAGGACTAGTTCGAGTCCCCAGACTACCACGCCTGCTATCAAGCCGGTTACCGCGCCGATCAGTGGGAAAAGTGGCATGTACGACGCTGCTTGAGCGACGCCGTCTCGGTCCATTCCGACTGGAAATACCGTCAGGAAAGCGAAGGAGTTTCTTAGACCGCGTAGAAGACTCAAAACGGATTCATCTTAAACTCTGTCGAAGAGCTTGTGAGTACATCTTCAAGAACATTATCTCAAGCAATTAGGTTAGAACCAGGATCCATGCGTTGACTAAACCTGAGTTTCAGTTTAGGTTTCTAAGAGTTCGATCAGTAGCGGTAACTCGTTTACTGAACCCAAGAGATAGTCAGGTTCGGCCTTGAGGATTCGCTCGATTGGAAAAGGTCCAGTGGATACTGCTACAGAGCGTAGGCCAGCAGCCTTCGCGGCCGTAATATCCATCACACCGTCCCCAACCAGAATTGCTGCTTCTTTTGAAAAGCCTAGTTCTGCTAGGATTTTCTTAATGGGGGCACTGTCGGGCTTCATTTCTTCACAATCGTCTCTGGTGACGATGGCGTCAAAAAAAGGTTGAAGGTGGTGCCTTTTGAGAGTTAGTTCTGTTGCGGCTCGACTGTTGTTTGTTACGAGTCCAATCTTCAGGTGCCTCGAATGCAGCTCCTGGAGTGTTTTTTCAGCGCCTGGGTAGATCGAAACATCCTGAGCTGCTTTGAGCTCCATCTCCTCAAAGAAGTCGTAGAACGTTGAACGTAGCTTCGAGAATTTTTCTGGCTCACATTTAGTCTTCAACTCGTTAAGGATGACGAAGAGGTTGACCTGTTCTGTCATATCGGGGGTTCTTAGGCCGAGCTTCTCGAGTTCTTCAAGTGCTCTTCGGCGGGCAGTCATGTAGTCTAGATTAAATTTGGTGATGGTTCCGTCCATGTCGATTATGATCGCTTTGACCTTCAAGCGTGAATCTTCCGGAGCTTTGTGGCAACGACTAATAGTCGATTCCTTAAAGGTTGATGATGATTGCGTTGCCTTGGAAGGACGTCGAACCGGCTAAGATTCACAGATTGTTCTACCCCCAAGTTCCGGTCGTGATAACAGCCGAGTTTCAGGGGCATATTGGCGGCATGCCGGCGATTTGGTGTATGCCGCTTTCATTCACCCCGCCGCTCGTTGGAGTTGCGATTGCGCCAGAACACGCGACCTATGAGATGCTGATCGGTGCTCAAGCTTTTGGAGTGAACTGGCTGAATTTCTCGTTCGCAAGACAAGTAGGTGAGCTGGGTGAGGAATCGGGTGAGGGGGTTAGGGATAAGCTTTCGGCTGTGGGGCTTAGCTTTGTGAAAGGCAGTTTGACTGGGCAACCTATGATCCGCGATGCTGAGGGAATCTTGGAATGCCGACTTCATGAACGGCACCGGATCGGGACGCATGAGTTGGTTGTGGGAGAAGTACTGGCTGCTTCAGCAACAGAGAATTTTGCTGAATACTGGGACTTCTCAAAGTACAAGCCGATCCTTTACGCTGGGACAGAAGATATCGGAAGAAAGTGTTGGGTGTTCAGGTCGGGAATCGGCGAGAAGACGGTCGTGCCCCTGAAACATCAGGTGTGAGGAACTTCCTGACTACGGTTTCAACATTTTCGATTCCTTTGTGGCCATTTACGGAACTCAATCATTCATGCTCTTGACAAGCCAATCATAGACGCGTAGTTTCTCAAGCCCCACCTTGATCCCAACATCTGCGTCTGAAATGGCATGTTTAGCGAAGAAATCTTCTGTTTCAGCCAGCCGCCCTATGCATAAGATCGGAATGATTGACATGAACACTGTTGAGAGGAGCCCAGTGCCTTGGTATAGTTCCTGAAGTTTTCCTATGTTAGACTTCAACCAATCCCAAGCCATGTCCTTAACGTCAGGGTTCTTAGCACCTGCGGTAACTACCGAGACAACATCCTGTCGCTTGACCTCGCCGCTGATCGCAAGATTCAATGTTCGTTTAACAAGCTCCTCACTGCTGAAAGTTGTCATTGACTGAAGAAACTTGATTCGATCCTCATCTGAACTACTTTCCCGATACTTCCGCGTTAGACCCTCGAGATCGTTTGTTGACCTAGCATAGGCTGTGGCGAGGGCTAGCCTCATGTCCGGAGAAATATTCCCGTAATCGCTGAAATTGCGCGCCAATGTAGCCGCGTAGTCCGGATCAATCACAGCTAGCCTGCTAGCCAGTAAACCTTCTAGTATCGGACTCTTCTCGTCAGTTCTACCCTTAAACGTCGCAAGCAAGCCGCGATGGACACGCTTCGAAATGTCCAAAATCTTTGACGGCATCAGGGAATACAGCAGGGTGATTTGATCGGATACCTCCTGAGCGGGGAGAGTGTCGGTCTCCCCTTCGAACTTTGCCAATGTTCCGAAGTACTGATCAAAGCTGTTCTTTCCAGAGATAAGAAGCAAGAGTGCGTCGTGCATTAGTCCCCATCGATCATATGGTGATAGTTTGCTCCGCCAGACGAGTTCATCTAGTCCCCGGTAATGGACTGCGTAGAAGCCGGTGCGGTCAGGGTTTATTCTCAGTGACTTAACATCGTCGACTGCGATTTCGTAATCCGACTCTTCCATGAGGATACTTTTTCTCTGATTGTTTAGCTCAATTAATACTGGGATCGACCATCTGAGTTTCTCCTTATCTCTGCCCCCAGAAATCAGGAACCTCTCCTGTCTTAGAGTTAGTTTTCCATCACTTTTGGAAACAGTCACGACTGGGAAGCCAGGTTGCTGTATCCAACTCGACATTATCTTTTGCACTGGTTTTCCAGACGCGCCTTCAATTGCAGACCAAAGATCAGCTCCGGTTGCGTTAGCGTAAGCGTGCGCTGAAAGGTATCGCCGTACGCCCTCGCGAAAGGCTTGATCACCGACGTAAGCCTCAATCATCTGGAGCACGTGAGCTCCTTTCCCATAGCTGATCGCATCAAAAATTTGCTCGATATCATCGGCTGAGATCGCTTGTACTTGAATTGGGTGAGTGTGCTCCGTTGAATCTTGATCCATTGCGCCGGCCAGTGATTCGACTGTTGGCTCACCGTTGAAGAAATTTGTCCAGATTCTCCATTCAGGATGCTCTGAGTCAAGGGCCTTGTAGGCCATGAAGGTCGCGAAACTTTCGTTCAGCCATATATCGTCCCACCACTTCATGGTGACCAAGTCTCCAAACCATTGGTGAGCCAACTCGTGGGCAATGGCCATGGAGGAGCGCATCTTCAATCTAGCGCTCGTATTCGCGTCGGCTAGAAGTAGGATCTCGCGAAAGGCAATTGCGCCCCAGTTCTCCATCGCTCCCATCGCGAACTCAGGGACGGCGATCAAATGGACCTTTGGGAGCGCATAGGGTATCTTGTAATATGAGTTGAAGAACTCGATTGCTCTTCGGGCCTCATTTTCAGCAAAAGCTCCTAGTTTCGTTTTCCCCGGAGTCGTTGCTAGAATTATGTCGGTATCCCCAACCTTGCTTGTATGCACTTGGAACTTACCTACGCCAAGGTAGAGTAGGTATGTCGACATTCGCGGAGTTTTCTCGAAGGCGACAATCTTCTTGGAGACATCCACCCTCTGGGACTCTATGGGCATATTGGAGATTGCGTCTAGGTCATTGTCTATTCTCACCGTTATTTTGAATTCGGCTTTGATGTCGGGCCGGTCGACACAGGGAAACATGCGCCTTGCCTGAGCAGCTTCGAAGTGAGTGGTTACAATGTATGCATTTTCATAGGGGGCTTTGTAGATTCCGGCGAGAGAGTCCGGAATACGCCCCGCGTACTCAACTTGCAAGACCCCGTCAAACGCCCCGCTCTCAACCTTCAACTCATCTTTCTCTAGGCTGAATCGAAAGCTCTTGCCGTCACAGCTGACACGGGTTATGTCTAACGCAACAGCGTTCAGGACAATGTCCTGATCTGTTTTCAATTTGACGCGAAGGGTTCCGTTGAACTTCAGCCCTTGAAAATCCAGATCGATGAACAGATCGTAACTCGACACATCCATAAGATTTCGCCCAGCTGACCTGTGAAAGCCTAGGCTACCTAATCTTTTTCGCACTAAAGCCTTTCAGAATATCACACGGATGAGAAGCGTGGGAATGCTAGTACTGTTCCGAATTGATTTTTGCAGTGTTAGAAGCAAACGCTTCGATTTACGCGCGAGGCTTCAGCACGTGGGTTTGCATGCCTACGTCAGTTTCCTGATACGCTTAATTCCCCGTTTTCCGTTTCGTCTGATGGTTGAATATGTGCAACTATTGTGGATATGGTATGAACCCGTACGGGGCCTACTCACCCTATCAGCAGTACTATGGCTATCCAGCGACCTACCCGAACTATCCAAGCTATCCTAGCTATGCTAACTATGCTAGCTATCCTGGCTTCGCTAGTTATGGACTACCTTCAGGTTACGGCTACGCTCCACCCTTTGCGTCCATGGCGCCACCAGTATACTTTTCCTCTGCGCCAGCTGTCTCACGTGGAGAATACAAAGTCGGCAACTGCTTGATGATCTGTCAATAGGCCCGCCCCTTTTTTTTCTTTCAAATTTTCAATTTCAGCAGCGTTCCAGCGCAAGCCCTATAGAGCATTGAACAAGTTGCCACCGCGGACAATCATGGCATAATGTTAGCCTCTGCATAACTTAGGTTATGCACGCCGTATGTAGTAGCCACCTGCCAAAAACCCGACGGCGAGACCTTCATGGAAAAACATGACTTACACCGCTCACGAGATACTGGCCTGCTGCTCGGCGCAATGGCCCTGAACTCGTTACCCTTCGGATTCACGCTCGTCGTACTGCCAATCTACCTTAGCAATATCGGTTTCTCAGCCGAGATAATCGGTGATGTAACATCAGTATCCTCTTTAGCCAGCACGATCGCACTCATTCCCTTCGCCATCGCAGCGGATCGGTACGGTAGGAAAGCGTTCGTTTTTTGGGGCTTTCTTTCAGCCACGGCAGCTTACCTCCTGTTCGCGTTCACACGTGATCTCAATTCATTATTGTTAGCCAGCGCGATCGGCGGTGTGGGACTCGCGGGGGGATTCAGCGCCGCGGTATGGACACCTGCGTGGACAGCGTTGCTAGCCGAGAAAGCACCGCGTGAGAAGAGGGCAGGCGCTTTCGCATGGTCTCAAGGGCTATGGACGATTGCGCTTACTGTAGGTTCAGCAATGGCGGTTGTCCCCTACCTTCTCCGAACCCAGCTTCGTGTAAGCTTCGGACCGTCGTTTGAGTATACCTTCCTAATTTTCGGATTGCTTGCGATCCTCTCAGGCTTAGCTATCTTGCCGATTAGTGAGAGGCGAGTGACGAGAATAGCCTCAAACGGAATAAGTGCGAAGAGTCTGCTCCACTCAAAATCCAGGTTACAAATTGCGAAGTTCTCATTCAGCATTGGCTTGATTGGCTTTGCGTCAGGCCTTGGGATACAATTGCTTTCGCTTTGGTTCAATAAAATGTACGGAACTAACGAAACCGTCTTAGGGCCTTGGTTTGCAGCAGCCGAAGCGACATCACTAGTAATCATCCCTATCGTCCCAAGACTGACAGGCAGTTTAGGTAGCCCAAGGAGCGCATTTCTCACCCAAGCCCTATCCGCGCTTCTTCTGATGTCGATGATCTTTGCTCCAACTTACGAAATCGCGGCTGTACTCTTGATCGCGCGAAACTTCTTCATGAATATGTCATGGCCCATTCAGCAATCCTACCTCATGGGAACCGTGAGTCCTAAGGAGAGGGCGTCCGCATCGGCCATAACATATACAGTCTGGGGGGCGGGGAGCTCCATTAGCCCGATACTGGCAGGTTACTTCCTTAACGGGACAAGTTTCCTTTCGATTTCTGCGCCGGTCTCAATCGGAGGCGCAATCTACCTCGCTTCCGCGATTAGCTTCTACTACTTCTTCCGGAATATCGCTCCGCCAGAAGAAAGGCTGCTGTTCAGGAAGGAAACCCTAAGAGCGCCAGCGTCAGGCTTGGCTTGAAACAAGCTTCTTCCCGTCCCAACTGAACCCCAACTCCTGCAGCTCCTGAAAGAACCATGTGAGGTGTTCCTTGGGTTCATGAAACTTGTTGAGGACTTGCCCTATCACGTAGCCTAGGAATGAACCGAAGAGTTCCCTGTTTCCTGTGTAGAGCCGATCGAGGAATATGCATAGCCGATCAATTTCGTAGTCGCCAGTAAGGACCTCACTATACACCTTGTTCCAAGAATCCTCCAAGTTGAATTGGCGTACTGTTTCCCGCATGTAAGGGAAAAGATCCGTGAAGTATTCCCTAAGCATTCCTTGCGATCGAAACACTGCCTGAACCAGACGCCTAATTCTCATGTCAAATTCCGGAATGCCACTCACAGTACTTCACCTACCCTCCTAAAGGCAAATCCTGTTATTATGTGGTGACCTAGCAGTAGATTTCTTTCAACATATTCCTCATTAGCTTCTCCACGCCGACAGATTCGACTTCGCCATTTTCGGTAATGTACTTCGACACATATTCTGCCGGAGTCAAATCAAAGAGATCCTGTGGAATTGTGGGATGTTCTCCTAGGAAATCCTGTGTACTGAATTTTGTCGTTTCACATGAACTGCAGAAAGGTATTCCAAGTCTTTTGGCCGCGATAGCGATCTCCCCCGTCCCAGTCTTGTGAATTAGAGATCCGTCTTTGAGTACGCTGTCCGCCCCAACCAAAACAAGGTTTGCCCGTGGAATAATTGATTGGACGATCGAGTCGGCTACGAGCCTCACAGGAATACCTAGTGCTACCAAGTCCTTCGCGAGCTGATTGCCTTCCATGCCTGGATAGGATTCAGTGGCGAAAACTTGGAAAACCTTTCCACTTTTGAAGCCTAACTCCAGCGATCTTAGGACCGTACT
>Ga0181530_10003674_pt1 | contig 16888 bp, 10 predicted proteins | sample PEATcosm2014_Bin_42_FD_119769 | JGI IMG/M metagenome (GOLD analysis project Ga0181530, IMG submission 119769) | Peatland microbial communities from MTU Mesocosm Facility, Houghton, MI, USA - PEATcosm2014_Bin10_60_metaG | ecosystem: Environmental > Terrestrial > Soil > Wetlands > Peat | place... | reverse complement strand
ATCTTCACCAAGTCCGGCATGATGGTCGGGCTGGGCGAAGCGCGCGGCGAGGTCATGCAGGTGATGGACGACCTGCGGGTCGCCGACGTCGATTTCCTCACCATCGGCCAGTATTTGCAGCCGACGGTGAAGCACGCCGCGGTCGATCGCTTCGTCACGCCTGACGAATTCGCCGATTATGCCGCGCTGGCCCGCGCCAAGGGGTTCCTGCTGGTCTCCGCCACGCCGCTGACCCGCAGTTCGTACCACGCGGATGCCGATTTCGCCGCGCTGCGTGCAGCGCGTGCGACGGCGCGCGCGGCGCAGGAGGCAGGGCAGGCGCCACGGCAGGCCGCGCCCGCCGCACGCTGATGCCCACCCACGCGGAACGCCGGATCATTCCCTATCGGCCGGACCAGCTCTTCGATCTGGTCGCCGACGTGGCCAGGTATCCGCAGTTCCTGCCCTGGTGCGTCGCCACCCGGGTGCGCCACCGCACCGAACACGAATTGCTCGCCGACATGACCATCGGTTTCGGCCCATTCCGCGAGACCTTCGCCACCCGCGACACGCTCGACCGGCCGCGCACGGTGAAGGTGCGCTACGAGACCGGCCCGTTCCGCTATCTCAACAACGAATGGAACTTCCTGCCGCACGCCAACGGCACGGAGGTGGACTTTTTCGTCGATTTCGAATTCCGCAGCCGCATCCTGCAAGCCGCCATCGGCGTGGTGTTCAACGAGGCGGTGCGCCGCATGGTGAACGCCTTCCAGAAACGTGCGCGCGACGTGTATGGCCCGCCGATTGCGCCGCAAACCGCCGCGCCGGCGCCGGCCGCCGAGCCGGGGTGACCGGGCGGCGGGAGGCGCATGCTGTTCCGCGCTACGGTGTTGATGGCCGTGACAGGACCATCAACGCAGGCTGCCGACATGATACCGACTTGCAATACCACGCGCCCGAAAGATTGAGCCACGGCTGGTTCGCATCGGCGCTTGCACCATGATGCGGGGAGCGCTGTGTGCCATCCGTCGGTGGTTCGGCCGGTTGGCGTAACCAGCAGCCTGCGTGCCGCGTCGGCTCTTATGTTGCCGTCTCGGATAGGTCAGGCCTACACTGACGAAATTGCGCGGCACCCGGCCCGTCAATCTCCCGGGTCGGCCATGTCGAAGCGTTGATCCGCCCATTCGTCGTCAGTTCCGCAACCCCGACGACACCAACTGCGCCGTAGATACCGCGCATCACTTGTGAGTCCGAGCCTATGGCCCTGGCCGGTGAACTTGACATTCGGCAAGCCGCAGTGGGGCGGTGTCGTCCCGCTGCACGCGGTGGCCTGACGCGATCGGCTGATTGCGGATGCAAAGCGCCTCATGCCCGCATCGCTTCCTAGCCGCGATCCGGCCGGCCGGCCAGGCTTCGCGGGCTCGGTCCAACGCCGCACAACATGGCTCATCGGCGCGATCGTCATTGCCGGTCTGGTGTTCGTGCTCGGGCTGTGGACCGAGGCCTTCCTCCTGATCGGGTCCGAGCAGCGCACGGCCATTGCGCATGGCCGCACCGATGTCAGCAACCTCAGCGCGGCCTTCCAGGAGGAGGTCAGCCGGGAACTCGACGGCGTCGCCACCGCGATGAATCTGGTGGCGGCACGCATGCGCGCGGAACCGGGCGCCTTCGACATTCATCAGTGGGCAAGCCAGATCCCCCTGTTGTCGTCGGCGACGATCCAGGCAGCCATCGTCGGGCCGGATGGCCGGTTGCTGTCGACCACGCTGGACCCGCCCGCCAGGCCAATCGACTTGAGCGACCGTGAACATTTCCGCATCCACCTCGACGGCGCTTACCACGGTCTGTTCATCGGCGTTCCCGTGGTTGGCCGCGTATCGGGCCGGGCGAGCATCCCGATCAGCATGCGCGTGGACGCGGCGGACGGGCGCTTCCTCGGGGTGGTCGTGTTCCTGCTGGCGCCGGGCCAGCTCACCACGTTGCACCGGGCGATCGATCTTGGACCACGCGGGATGATGGCGCTGTTCGGCACGGACGACATCGTCCGGGCGCGCTTCGCCGCCGACAGCCCGGATGGGACGAATGGTGGCGGCCAATCGATCCATCCGCTACCGCAGCGCGCCGAACTCGACGGAACCCGGGACCTCGTCCACATCTCGCAAAGCCTGGTCGATCGCGACGTCAGGATTTACAGCGACCGCCGCCTCGTCGGCTATAAGCTGTTCGTTGCCGTCGGGCTCGATCTGGACGAGGTGCTGGCGGCGGCACACACCCATGCCAGGCAGATCGAGGCCACCGCGGCCGCCGTGACGCTGCTGCTGTGCGGCCTGCTTGCCGCGCTCATCACCGAGGTGCGGCGACGCGCCCGGCACGAGGTACAACTGGCGCAGGAACAATCCGCGCTGGCCGCCGACATCGCGCTGCGCAAGCAGGTGGAACAGCAGCTGCGCGACAGCGAGCAGAAGTTCCAGGATATCGCGGAGGTCAGCGGCGACTGGATCTGGGAAACCGATGCGGATCATCGGTTCACCTGCCTGACGGCCGATGCGTTCGCCGACCCGGAGCGGATCGGCGTCACCGAGGCGGCCACGATCGGCCGGACCAGGTGGGAGCTGGCCGGAGCCGATCCTGGGCAGGACGAAAAGTGGGACCGGCATAAGGCGGCGCTGGACGCGCACCAGCCGTTCCGGCTGTTCCGCTACGCGATCACGGGGGCAGACGGCGCGCCGCGTCACGTCGCCGTCAGCGGCAAGCCGGTGTTCGATTCAAGCGGCATTTTTCTCGGCTATCGCGGCACCGCTACCAACGAAACACCGGTGGTCAAGGCACTGCAGCGGGCGGAGCAGGCGGAGGCCTTGCTGCGCGACGCGATGGACAGCATGTCCGAAGGGTTCGTCATCTTCGATAGCGATGACCGCCTGGTGATGTGCAACGAGGCGTATCGCCGCCTGTATCCGGCCAGCGCGCATCTCATGGTCCCCGGGGTGAAGTTCGAAACCCTGGTGCGCAATACCCTGGCCACCGGGCACTATCCGGATGCTGCCGGGCACGAGGAGGAATGGGTCGCCAACTTCCTGCAAATCCACAACCAGGCGGTCAACGAGATCGAAACGCAGGGGCGGGACGGACGATGGATCCTGGTGTCGGAGCGCCGGATGCGCACCGGCGGCCTCGCCGGGGTGCGGGTCGATATCACCGAGTTCAAGCGGATCCAGGCCGCCTTGGGGGAAAGCGAACGGCGGCTGCGCGATTTCGCCGAGATGGCGTCCGACTGGTTCTGGGAACAGGACGCCGAGCTTCGCTTCGTCTGGTTCTCCGAAGGTCTGCGGACCCTCAACACATCGTCGCAGTCCTATGCCGGCAAGCAGCGATGGGAGGTGAATCCGCACGGCGCGACGCCGGAGCAATGGGAGGCGCACAAGGCCGACCTCGTTGCGCGGCGGCCGTTCCGGGATTTCCGCTATCGCATGCGCGGCAGCGACGGCAGCCTGCGCCACGTCAGTATCCATGGCGACCCGCTGTTCGATGACGCCGGACGGTTCGCCGGTTATCGCGGTATCGGACGCGACATCACGGCACAGATCGAAGCCGAGCAGGAGCTGGAGCAAGCCAAGGAACGGGCCGAGCAAGCGGAGACGCTGCTGCGCGACGCGGTGGACAGCATATCCGAAGGGTTCGTGATCTTCGATCGCGAGGACCGCTTCGTGATGTGCAATGAGGTCTATCGGCAGATCTACGCCGAGGGTATCGAAAGCCTGGTGCCGGGCGTCTCGTTCGAGGATTTCGTGCGCGCGACGCACGCCAACGGCGGAGGCAACGCCGACTGGCGTGGCCGTGAAGCGGAATGGCTCGCCGAGCGGCTGCGCCACCATCGGGAAGCCAGGGACGCCATCGAGTTCCGCATGGCCGACGGTTCCTGGTACCTCGTCACCGACCGGCGGATGAAGAACGGCGGCATTGCCGGGCTGCGCATCGACATCACCGCGCTGAAGCAGGCCCAGGCGGCATTGCGCGAGAGCGAGGAACGGCTCGACCGCGCCCAGGCCATCGCCGGAATTGGCAGTTGGGAACTGGATGTGGCCACCGGGCGCTATTTCTGGTCGAAAGAGCTGTACCGCATTCGCGGCCTCTCGCCGGAGAGCTTCGAGCCGCACATCGACACGGTCTCCAGTTATATCCACCCGGAAGACTATCCGACGGCGCGGCGCTGGATCGATGACCTGATGGCGGGACACGAACAGAACACGCTCGAGGCCCGGATGGTCCGCCCGGACGGCGAAGTGCGCATGCTGCGCGTGGAAGGCCGGGCGGTGGCCGATGCGGACGGCATCGTCCGCCGGGTCGCCGGCACCATGCAGGACGTCACCGAGCGGCGGCTGATCGAACGCCAGCTCGCGCAGGCGCAGAAGATGGAGGCGATCGGCAATCTCACCGGCGGCATGGCGCACGATTTCAACAACGTGCTGGGCGTCGTCATCGGCAACCTCGACCTGCTGAAACGGCTGATCAGGGAGGATGCGGCGGCGACCGAGCTGTGCAGCGAAGCCCTGGACGGGGCGAGCCGCTGCACCGACCTGATCCGGCGCTTGCTCGCCTTCGCCCGCCGCCAGTCGCTGCGGCCGGAAATCACCGACATGAACGCGCTGGTGGGCGACATCGCCCGCTTGCTCGGCCGCATCCTCGGCGAGGACATCGCGCTGAACCTGCACCTCGATGCCGGGCTGCGGCCGGTGATGGCGGACCCGTCGCAACTCGAAGCGGCGCTGGTCAATTTCGCCACCAACGCGCGCGACGCGATGCCGAAGGGCGGCCGGCTCGACATCACCACCCGCAACGTCGTGCTCGATGCCAGCTACACCGCGCTGCATCCCGACGTCACGCCTGGCGCCTATGTCCGCATCGAGATCAGCGACACCGGCACCGGCATTCCGCCGGAGATCATCGGGCGTATCTTCGAGCCGTTCTTCACCACCAAGGAGCCGGGCCGGGGAACCGGCCTCGGGCTGTCGATGGCGTTTGGCTTCGTCAAGCAGTCGGGCGGCCACCTGTCGGTTTACAGCGAACCCGGCCTGGGCACGACGTTCCGGTTGTACCTGCCCAGCACCGCGGCGGAAGACGCGGGGGCCGCCGGTCCGCCCGACGCGGATCCGGTGGTCGGCGGCGACGAGACGGTGCTCGTGGTGGAGGACAACGCGCAGCTTCGCCAGGCGACGGTGCGGCAACTGGCAGAGCTGGGCTACCGCGTGCTCGAGGCAGAGCATGCGGCGGCGGCACTGGCGATCCTGTCCGGCCAGCGGGTGGACCTGCTGTTCACCGACGTGGTGATGCCGGGGACCATGGACGGGCTCGACCTGGCGCACCACGCCCTGGTGCTGCGCCCCGGCCTGAAGGTGTTGCTCACCTCGGGCTTTCCCGGAGTGCGGGGGGCCGACCGGCGCATGGTGGATTGCCCGTTTCCCATGCTCGCCAAGCCGTCGCGCCGGGACGAGTTGGCGCGGCTGGTGCGCGAGGTGCTGGATGCCGGCGGCGTTCGGGCACCCGCCTTCGCCATGCGCTAATCTGCCCAGGCAGAGCGGAACGTCCGTGATGGCGCTCGGGTCGGCACACCGGCGCCGGGGTGACAAGGGCCGACCGGCACCTGCGCGCCTCACCGCCTGGGGGCCAGGTCATCATCCTGGCAGCCGGCCTCGGGTGTGACGATCCGGGGGTCCGGCGCTCCCAGCTTGGCAGCCGGGGGCCACTCGCATGCGTGGCCGTCACGTCAGCGTTGCCACCGGCTTGTGGTACCCTATCCGTGAACTCTATACTATCAAGATAAAGTCGCGGTGCCGGCTCACGGGCAGGTTGTGCTGCCCGAGACGCCTTGGCGGGGGGGCCGCGCACCGTAATCCGCCGCGCGAGAAGTGGCCGTGCCGCAAGCGGGCGGAACGGCGGCTTGCGCGCACTGATCGGCCGGCGAGTTTCCGCCCGAAGCGCGGCGGAGTGCAGCAATGCCGCCCTCGTCGTGCCTTCCGACAACAGGCGAGGCCTGGGGAATGAATGACATGGCCGCCGGGACGGGCCCCGGCACTCCGTGCGATGATGAACCGGCCGCGGCGCAGCGCTCGGGAACGGCGTGGCGGCGCGCGCGATGGCAGATTGCCGCCATTCTGGTCGTTGGCGTGTCGGTCATTGCGGCGCTTTGGCTGATCGTCGCCGTGGCGATCCATACGGAGCGTCAGGCCGCCCTAGAGCATGCCCGCAGCGAGGCGAATAATCTGAGCGCCGCCTTCCGGGCAGAGGTGGCCGGCAAGCTCGACGCCGTCACCCGCGCCATGGACGTCGTCGCGGCCGAGATGCGGCGTGATCCCGGTTTCGACCTTTACTCGTGGGCGCAGCAACATCCACTGCTGGTGACGATCCCTATGCTCGGAGCGGGGATCCTCTCGCCTGATGGCAAGCTGTTCTCGACCACCCGAACCTCGCATCCCGAGCCGTTGGATCTAAGCGACCGCGCGTATTTCCGCGTTCATCTGCACGAGCGCGGTCCGGAAACCTTTGTCGGTCCGCTTGGCGTCGGCCGGCTATCCGGCCAACCCGGCATCCAGGTCTCGCGACGCGTCGAGGCGGCAGACGGCCGCTTCCTCGGGGTGATCGTCTTCAGCCTCGGGCCAAGCCAGCTTACGGCGCTACCCAAATCGGGGGACATTGGCGGGCGCAGCGTTCTCGCGCTGATCGGGTCGGACAGCGTCATCCGCGCCCGCTTCAGCGCGGACAACGAGGATGGCACGCTGGGCGCCGGCACGCGTGTGCCGCCGCTTCCGGCCAGCGATGGCGGGCCGGTGCAGTCCTTTATCCGGGTTGCCACGGTCGATCACGCCATGCGGCTGTTCAGCGTTCGGGGCCTTGCCGGCTATCCCCTCTATGTTGCCGTCGGGTTCGACGTGATGCAGGTCATGCAGCAGGTCACGATGGATGCCAGGCTGATCGAGGCGATTGGCATCATCGCGACTCTCGTGCTCGGCGGTCTGATGACGCTGCTGGTCATCGAAATCCAGCGACGCACCGATCGCGAGGCGAAGCTGGCGGATGAGCAAGCCAGGCTGGCCGCCGAGGTCCGCCTTGGGCGTCGGGTTCAGGAGCAACTGCGGTCAAGCGAGGCGCGGCTGCAGGATTTCGCCGTGATGGCGTCCGACTGGTTCTGGGAGCAGGACGCGGAGCTGCGGTTTACCGACATCGGCGTCGACGCACCCTACCCGGATTCCGACAGCCAGCCGCGTTTCGGCAAATTCCGGTGGGAACTGGCCGATACCGGCCACGCGCCGGAACGGTGGGCAGAGCACAAGCGCAATCTCCTGGAGCGCAAGCCGTTTCGGGACTTCCGCTATAGCCTGCCCGATCGCGCCGGCACGCTGCACCACGTCAGCGTCAACGGCGTCCCGGTGTACGACGGCGCGAGCCGGTTTGCCGGTTATCGTGGCACCGGGCGCGACATCACGGCGGAAGTCGAGGCCGCGGCCGAACTGCGCATTGCCAAGGAGCGCGCGGAGCAGGCCGAGACGCTGCTGCGCGACGCGGTGCACAGCATCTCCGAGGGCTTTGTGATCTACGATCATGCGGACCGCTTCGTCATGGCCAATGACGCCTATCGCCAGCTTTATCCGGAGGCCGCCGACCTGCTGGTTCCAGGCGTGCGTTTCCAGGACTTCGTGCGTGCTATCCTGCGCAAAGGCGGCTTCCCCGATGCACGCGGGCGCGAGGCGGAGTGGCTTGCCAGGCGGCTGGGACAGTATCGTGAAGCCGAGGGGGCCACCGAACAGCGCACGAGCAGCGGTTCATGGATCCTCGTCACCGACCGCCGCATGCAGAATGGCGGCACCGCCGGGCTCAGGATCGACATCACCGCGCTGAAACAGACGCAGGCGGCGCTGCGCGAGAGCGAGGCACGCCTCGACCGCGCCCAGGCGACCGCCGGCATCGGCAGTTGGGAGCTGGATGTGGCGACCGGGCGCTTCGTCTGGTCCAAGCAAATGTACCGGATGCGCGGCGTCTCGCCGGCGGATTTCGAGCCAACCCTCGATAATATCGCGGCCAATGTGCACTCCGACGACGACCAGTCGGTGCGGCGCTGGTATGGCGAGTTGATGGCGGGTCGCGCGCCGGGCGCACGCGAGACAAGGATCGTCCGCCCGGACGGCGAGGTGCGGACGGTCCGGGTCGAAGGCCGTGCGATAACCGATCCGGACGATATCATCCGCCGTCTCGCCGGCACGCAGCAGGACATCACCGAACGCCGGCTGATCGAGCGGCAGCTCGCCCAGGCGCAGAAGATGGAGGCGATCGGCAACCTCACCGGCGGCATGGCGCACGATTTCAACAACGGCCTCGGCGTCATCATCGGCAATCTCGATCTCCTGGGGCACTTGGTGAGAGCCGATCCGGTCGCCGACGAGTTGTGCGGCGAGGCGCGCGAGGGCGCGCTCCGCTGTGCCGACCTGGTTCACCGGTTGCTTGCCTTCGCGCGCCGGCAGCCGCTCCACCCACAGAAGACCGATGTGAACGCGCTGGTCGAGAACATGGCCAAGCTGCTGAGCCGCACGCTCGGCGAAGACATCACGCTGATACTGGAACTCGACAAGACGCTGTGGCCCGTCGTGGTCGATCCGGCGCAACTCGAGGCCGCACTGACAAATCTTGCGAACAACGCTCGCGATGCCATGCCACGCGGCGGCCGGCTGCATCTCACGACAACGACGGCGGAACTCGGCGCGGACGATGCCGCGGTTCATCCGGAGGCGAACCCCGGCAGCTACATCGTCATCGAGGTCAGCGACACCGGAATTGGCATATCGCCGGATATCGTTGGCCGCATCTTCGAGCCGTTCTTCACCACCAAGGAGCCGGGAAGGGGAACCGGTCTGGGCCTGCCGATGGCGTTTGGCTTCGCCAAGCAGTCCGGCGGTCACCTGTCGGTGCATAGCGAGCCTGGCCTGGGCACCACGTTCCGGCTGTATCTGCCGCGGGCTGAAATCGGCGACGCGAGTGACGCCGGCGACGCGGAACCAGCCGTCCGGCCCGCCGGGAAGTTGCTGGGTGGCAACGAGACGGTGCTGGTGGTCGAGGACAACGCGCGACTGCGCCGGGCCACGGTGCGGCAACTGAGCGGGTTGGGCTACCGGGTGCTCGAGGCAGAGGATGCGGCGGCGGCGCTGGCGATCCTGTCCGACGACGGGGTGGACCTGCTGTTTACCGATGTCGTGATGCCGGGGAGCATGGACGGGCTCGACCTGGTCCACCGTGCCATATCGCTGCGCGCCGAGCTGAAGGTGTTGCTGACCTCGGGCTTTTCCGGCGTGCGGACCGCCGACCAGCGCATCGGGGAGCGCCCGTTTCCCGTGCTCAACAAGCCGTATCGCCGCGACGATCTGGCGCGGATGCTGCGCGAGGCGCTGGACGCCGGAGACGACCAGGCGGCGAACGAACGCCGCGAGCCGGCAGTTCACCTTGACGGACGGCCGCCTATATAGTGGTGGCCGGGCCGGCGAAGGGGAGCGGCTGTGACGACGCGCGTACTGGTGTTCGACGACGACGCCGCGGTCGGTCGTCTCGCGGTCAGGGTCGCCACCATGTCGGGCATGGCCGCGATGGCGGTGACCGACGCCGCGTCGTTCGCCCAGCGCCTGCGCGTCCAGCCGCCGCAGATTGTCCTGCTCGACCTGCAACTCGGCGAGACGGACGGCGTGGAGCAATTGCGCCTGCTGGCGGAGCGGCAATACGGCGGCGCGCTGGTGTTGATGAGCGGCTTCGACGCGCGTGTGCTGGCGACCGCGCGGGCGCTGGGGCAAAGCCTCGGCCTGAATGTCGAGGCGGTGCTGCAAAAGCCGCTGCGCGTCGCCGAGCTGGAGGTGGTGCTGCGGCGGCTGCAATCGGCCGGCCAATCGCCGTCGGCCGAGCGGCTGCTGACGGCGATCGCCAATGACGAGTTGGTGCTGGATTTCCAGCCGGTGGTTTCCCGCAACCCGAAGCTGCTGAAGAAGCTGGAGGCGTTGGTACGCTGGGAGCATCCGACCGCCGGCCGGATTCCGCCCGGCGAGTTCCTGCCGATGGTGGAGAGCAATACCGGCGTCATCGATGCGCTGACCGACTGGGTGGTGGGCGCCGCGGTGGAAGCCTACCAGGTGCTGACCGAGCTTGGCGTCAGCGTGCCGCTGGCGGTCAACATGTCCACGCAGAACCTGCACGACCTGACGGTGCCGGACCGGCTGGAACAACGCCTGCGCGCCGGCGGCATGCCGCCGCGGCATCTGTGCCTGGAGATCACCGAGAGTGCGGCATTCAAGGACGCCTCGTTGACCATGGATATCCTGAGCAGAGTGCGGCTGAAGGGCATGCAGCTCTCGATCGACGATTTCGGCACGGGGTATTCGTCGCTGAAGATGCTGCGGCAGATGCCGTTCTCGGAAATCAAGATCGACCGGTCGTTCGTGGCTGACGCGACGACGTCGCGGGATTCGCGGGCGATCGTGAAGTCGATCATGGACCTCGCCGCCAACATGGAGATGGGCTGCGTCGCCGAGGGGGTCGAGACGGAGGAGACCGCGGACCTGCTGGAGCGACTGGGCGTTTGCGACATGCAAGGGTTCTGGATCGCCCAGCCGATGCCGGTGGAGGCGATCCCCGGGTGGCTGGCAATCTGGCTGCGCGGCGAAGCGGCAAGGGCGCCGTGGCCCGCCCGGAATGCCGCGCTGGAGCCGGTGATGGCGGCTGGGCAGGGGGAGATCGCCGGTGTCCCGCCGGTGCCGGCGGCGGATGCCGTGCGGCTGCCTCCCCGGCAGCTCGAGGTGTTGCATCTGCTGTCCGAGGGGTGCTCGGTGAAGGAGATCGCCCGGCGGCTGGATATCGGCATAGGCACGGTGAAGGTGAGTCTGTCGCAGGCGTACTCGGCGCTGGGGGCGCGCAACCGGATCGAGGCGGTGGCGCGGGCACAGGGCTTGTTCGACGCGCAGGCCGGGGGACAGCGTTAGCGCCCGGCTGCTCGGTCCATGCGCGCGGGCGCGGCGTGGTCAGGCAACGGCTGTGGCGCGGCGTGCCGGCGCAGGCTTGCAACGGGGAAAAGGTCCGCGCGCCATGGCAGGCGTTTTGTTGCGTGTCACCAACCACCGCGGGCCGCCATGACCGGGACATGCATCACAAGGTGGGCGTCGCACCGCTGACATCCACCTGAATGGCGGCCACGTCGACCGGGCGGGCGGTGATGTTGAAGCTTATGAACAGCGGGCCGATGCTGCCGGCCGGCACCGGAACGACGCAGCTTGTTCCGATGACAAAAGCGCCGTCCGCCTTCAGGCCGGCAGAGCTGCCGCCGATGCGGCCGATCAGGGCGCCCGGCGGCGCATCAGGCAGAACGGTGCGATCGGCCGGCAGGACCAGCCCGGCCAGTCCATCCGGCTCGCAGGGCGCGAGCAGGCCGGGCATAGGCGTCCATCGGCCCTTGGCGTTGATCATCAGGTGCGTGGCGCCGCGGATCGTATCGACAAGCTTCAACCACGGCAAAGCGATGAGGCCGGTTGGCAGCGGGAGAGTCTGAATTGGCGTCCAGGTTACGATTGCCATCGTCTCTCATCCGGGTCCGGGTTACTTGCAGTCCGTCGCGGCCATGACAGCAAGGGCCGCGCCGCCGGCGGTCGTCGCATTGACGTTGGGGGCAGGGATATCGATTACGGCGCTGCATTCCGCCGCGACGTTGAGGGGGCACAGGATCGCCTGGACCCGAAACACCGTCTGGTCCTGGGAATTCAGCCTGACACAGGTGCCGGCGTTGATGCCGGCAGCCATGCTCCGGGGCAATGACGATAACAGGGTGAGATGCCCGGGGACGACCGCCAGGTTGGGCACGGTATCGGTCGCTTCGAGGCGGAGCGCGGCGCCCTTGGGCAGCGGACCCCGTACATACCGGCCGATGAACTGATCGGCGTTCGGCGTGCCCTCGACGGACTTGATGCGGTTCCAGGCCGCCGCCTGGATGTCGCCCTTCTGCAGCATCTGGTTGAGTGCGAGATCTCGTGTGGCGACGAAATCCATGGTGGTCAGATCATTGCGTTGAACGATCCACCACACGCCCAGCGTCAGCGCGATGCAATACGCCAGGGCAAGCAGGCCCCGGATGGTCATGGCGGGCTCTGGTCCCAGACGATGTCGGCTGTCTGGACCTCGCCGCTGGCAACCGCCGACAGGGCCGCCCATATCTCGCGTTCCGCCGACAGGGTCGCGGGCGGCTTGATGTGCAACAGCTTGAGCACGTCGAAGCGAAATTTGTCGATGACGCCTCGCGCGACCTCGCCCAGACTGATCTGGCTCTCGACGACAAGCTGATAGATGAACCGCACGAAGAGCGGTCCGCCGATGCCGAGAGCCAGGAACGGCACGGTCGACTTGCCGCGCAAGGCGAGCAAGGGCAGCCAGATCGCCATCAGCAGGACGCTGAGCACCAGGGTCAGGACGGCGAAATCGGCCAGCGAGCGCGCTGCCTCGATCCGTTGCGCCGAAGGGTCGTTTTCGGGAATCACCATTTGCACGCGCGGCCAGATGAATTCGAATTTCACGCCATAGGCATTCCAACTATAGCGCTCGGACAGTATCCGGGCGTTGCCGATCTCGGTCGGCTGCACGTCGGGCGGCAGCTTGTTGTAGATTTCAAGCCGCCGCTCATTCAATGCGACCGCGTTGTTGCGAACGCGATCCAGGCCGTTCAGCACACCGGTGATCAGCGCGTCGAGAATTGGGACCAACACAGCGCTGTTGACACGCAACGCCGCACCGACGGCGTCGACGGCAGCCTGCATCGAAGCAATGGGCGGCTCGCCGTTCAGCTCAGCCAGAAAACGGTCGACCTCCGTCTGGGCGGCGACGATCAGGGCTGGCTGGTCGGCTGTCGCAGCCGTGACTCCCCGGGCGCGATCGGCACTCAACTGGCTTCGCGCAAACAGCGTCAGGACGTTGGTGTCCTTCAGATAGTCGCCAGCCTTGTTCATCTGGTCGCGAGCGCGGTCCTGCATCGCCTGGGGATAGCGGCGCAACTGGTTAATGACGCGTTCCGGCAACCGGCGTCCGTCGAGAATGGCGCGAAACAGGGGCACGAGCGGGCCCAGTGCGTAGGCCAGGACGATCAAGGCAGCGAACACCGGGGCCGCCCAGGTCCAGGTCGGGCTTGCAACCTCGGCCAATACCGTGTCCGCGCCGGCGATCGCAGCGTATTGCGCCAACAGCAGGCTGAGCGCGGTGAAGACCGCGACTGGCAGGAAGTAGCCGAACCAGAAAGCCCGCGTCAGGATCCCCTGGAAGGCGGTCACGATCTGCCCGAAAATTCCGGCCATTTCCCCTCCCCCCGTTTGGAGCCGCGGCGTTCTATCCGGGCGCGGCCCGTCCCGGACTCATGCCCGTCGTCGCGCGGTCAGGCCGGTCGGTCGGCGATCGATTTCGGCGGCCGTGCCAGCGCCGCGGCCCGGTCCGGGTCGGTGGCAACTTCTGCATAGTGTGTGTTGAAATCCATGACCACGTAGTCGTCCTGTGCCGTGGCCAGTACGGAACGCGGTGCGGGAGCTGTACCGAGCAGCGTCTTCCAGCGCGGGGCGGGAGCAGGTGCCGGCGTATACATACCGGCGGTCACGCGCGAGATCGGCTGCGTGCTGTCGTTGCCGGACGCGATCAGGGCGTTTCGCACGGCTTCATCGGTAATGACGGCGACGTTGCGCCCGTCGAGGATGACCATGGCACTGGTCCCCTCCTTCTCGAGGCGCCTCAGGGCGTCATCGATCGTGGTATCGCCCATGACCACCGGCAGCCTGACCTTAACAAGGGCGCTCATGAAACTCTCCTGCGCGCGGACGACCCGCCGCTGGCCTTCGGGGGCGCGTCCATCACTCCCACGACCATGTGAGGCACTGCTGCCGCCGTTTCAATCGGTGCCGGTGCGCGACGACACGCTACTCCGCGGCGAGCTTCTCCGCGTCCTTCGCCGCCTTCAGTTCGGCCGCCTTGGCCTCCACCAGTTCGACGATGTGCTCCACCATGTCGCCGCCGGCGATGGTGTGGTCGGTCTTGCCGGCACGGTAGACCATGTGCCGGCCGTTGCCGCCGCCGGTCAGGCCGATATCGGTCATCAGCGCCTCGCCCGGGCCGTTCACCACGCAGCCGATGATCGACAGCGTCAGCGGCGTCTCGATATGCGCCAGCCGGTCCTCCAGCGTCCGCACCGTCTCGATCACGTTGAAGCCCTGCCGCGCGCAGGACGGGCAGGAGATCACCTTCACCCCGCGATGCCGGATGCCGAGCGTCTTCAGCAGGTCCCAGCCGACCCGGACCTCCTCCTCGGGCTCGTCGGACAGCGACACCCGCAGCGTGTCGCCGATCCCGGCCCACAGCAGCGAGCCCAGCCCGACCGCCGATTTCACCGTGCCCATGCGCCGGCCGCCGGCCTCGGTGATGCCGATATGCAGCGGGTGGTCGCAGACTTCGGCGAGCTGCTGATACGCCGCGACGGCGAGGAACACGTCCGACGCCTTCACGCTGATCTTGAAGTCGTGGAAGTCGTGCTGTTGCAGGATGTTGGCATGGTACAGCGCGCTCTCGACCAGCGCCTCGGGGTTCGGTTCGCCATATTTCTCCAGCAGGTGCTTCTCCAGCGAGCCGGCGTTCACCCCGATGCGCATGGAAACCCCGTGGTCTCGGGCGGCCTTGATGACCTCCTTCACCCGCTCGTCGCTGCCGATATTGCCGGGGTTGATGCGCAGGCAGGCGGCGCCGCTGTCGGCCGCCTCGATGGCGCGGCGGTAGTGGAAGTGGATGTCGGCGACGATCGGCACGTTGACCTCGCGCACGATGTCCTTCAGCGCCAGGGCGCTTTCCCGGTCCGGGCAGGAGACGCGGACGATGTCGACTCCGGCGAGCTCGGCCCGGCGGATCTGCGCCACGGTGCCCTCGACGTCGGTGGTCAGTGTGTTGGTCATGGTCTGCACGGTGATCGGCGCGCCGTCGCCCACCGGCACGCGGCCGACATAGACGCGGCGGGACGTCCGCCGGATGATCTCCTGGTAGGGGCGGTAGCTCATCGGATTCCTCTCCGTTGCGCGCAGCCGCCCATCCCGCTGGGACCGGGCCGCCGCCTGTAGAATGGGGTCTCCCGGCGCGCGCCGCTAGCTCACCCGGCTTACTGGGTCGCGGACCGGCCGCTGTTCGCGGGAGCCGTGCCGCTGGTTTGTGTCGTCCCGTATGACTGGCCGGTGCCGTTTGATTGGCCGGCGCCGGTCGCAGGCTGGGCCAGCTTGCCGTCCTTGATCAGGTCGGCATCCAGCGGCAGATCGCGACGCACCGCGCCGGAGCCACCCGGCACAGGGGTTAATACGCCGTCCACCACGAGTTGGGTGCCCCCGGCATTGCCGGTCGTCAACACAAGATTGGGCCGCAGCGGCACAGGCCAGCTCTCGCCGTTATGCAGGATCTTGTTCAGCAGCACCCCGCCGTTGCGGTCGCGCACCTGGAGCCAGGCATCCGCGGTGGCCTGCACCACGATGCGCGGCTGGTCGGGCGCCGGCGCGTCCGGCTGCACCACCGGGGTGGCAGCCATCGGTGGCGGCGTGACCGCCGCCGCTGCCGCGGAACTCGGGGAGATGGATGGAACCGGCGGCGCGGGCTGGTCGGGTCCCGGCGCTAACGGCGCGGCGGTGGGGGCTGCCGCGACCACGACAGGCACCGGTGGTGTGGCGGGCGCGGAGGGTGGAACGGCTTGCTCGGCCAGGGTGGCGAGACGCTCGGGCACCCGAGCCACGGTCTCGGCCGGCAGCCGGCCTTCGCCGGACAGCCGGTACCAGCCGGCATAGGCGCCGATGGCCAGCACGACACCCAGCAGGATCACCGCCCCCGCGGGTACGCCGCGCTGTGGCATCGGCGCGGGGAAGACGAGTTCGGTCCGGCGGTTCACCTCGCTCGCCTCGGCCTTGAACCGCCGGGCAATTTCGTCGGGGTCGAGGCCGAGGGCACGGGCATAGGTGCGCAGGAAGCCGACGGCGTAAGCGTTGCCGGGCAGCAGATCGATGCGGCCTTCTTCCAGCGCTTCAAGATGCGGCAAGCGGATGCGCAGCGCGGCGGAAACGTCCTCGATCGACCAGCCCAACCGTTCGCGTGCGGCGCGCAGATCCCCCCCGGCGCGCGGGGCGGCCGCCGGACAGCCAGCATCGGTGAGGGTAGATGTCATCATGCTCTGGTTTTCTACCAGCTTCGACCTGCGATCCTGCAGCACCGTCGCCCCGTTCTATTGCACCCAGATTGTCCGGTGAGAAGCGCGCCGCTCGGAGGAGGTGCGCCCCGCGCGTGGTCCGTCCCGACGGCTGCCGCTTCTTAGCCAGGGCCGGCGCCCTTGCCAACCGTCCCTAGAGTGACTCGGTTTAGCTCTATAGTCGAATCGTGATTGCGGCATCGGCGGAAACAAAATGCACATTTCACAAAGGCATGACGGAAATGCACGCCGCGCGATCACGACCGGGGCAGCCCCGTTGGCCAGCGCGTGAACCGAGAGAAGGCCAGGGGCTTTGCCCCTGCAACCCCACCAAGGGGCTCTGCCCCTTGGATCCCCGCCAAGGGCGGAGCCCTTGGGACCCTTCAGTTGGCTTGGTTGGACGGGAGGGGGCCTGGGCTGGCACTGCCGTGTCGGACGGCGATCGCCGGTCCGACACGGCAGTGCCAGCCCAGGCCCCCTCCCGTCCAACCAAGCCAATGGATGGATTGCAAAGGCCCTGCCTTTGCTGGGGGTCCAGGGGGCGAAGCCCCCTGGCGGGTTTCAGGGCAGAGCCCTGATCTTCCTTCGTTCACCCGCTGGCCAACCGGGCTGCCCGGGCCGTGACCGCGCGGCAGGCGGCGGTCTACACCGGCAGCCCGT
>Ga0181530_10003671_pt1 | contig 16894 bp, 11 predicted proteins | sample PEATcosm2014_Bin_42_FD_119769 | JGI IMG/M metagenome (GOLD analysis project Ga0181530, IMG submission 119769) | Peatland microbial communities from MTU Mesocosm Facility, Houghton, MI, USA - PEATcosm2014_Bin10_60_metaG | ecosystem: Environmental > Terrestrial > Soil > Wetlands > Peat | place... | reverse complement strand
ATGGTCGGGGCGCTGTGGCTCGCGGTGATCACGTTCATCACCATCTACGGGATCCGCTGGACCGCGAATACGCAATGGTTCTTCCTGCTCATCCAGTACGTGGCTCTGTTCGGCGCCTCCATTTGGGGGATAGCCAAGGTGGCTGCCGACCATCCCGTGGGGTCCACAGCGTTCCGCTGGTCCTGGCTCGACCCACTCTCGATCAACGGCTACAAGGGGCTCGCCGTCGGGTGCGTGCTCGGTCTCTTCTTCTTCTGGGGATGGGACACCGCCGTCAATTTGAACGAAGAGTCGAGGAGCTCGACGAAGACTCCCGGCCAGGCGGGCATCATCTCGATGTTCCTCTTGTTGTTCATCTTCGTCTTTAACATCGTGGCCGCCCAGATGCTGCTTTCCGCCAAGCAGCTCTCCGGCCAGGGCCCGAATGTGCTCTTCTACTTCGCTCAGCGCGCCGGTGGTCCCTGGATGGGCTATCTGATGATCATCGCCGTGCTGTCGTCCACGGTGGCCGACACCCAGACCACACTGCTGCCCGCAGCCCGTGTCACCTTGTCGATGGCGAGGGACGGCGTCTTCCCACGCGTGTTCGGACTCATCCACGGCAAGTTCCGGACGCCGATGCTCGGGACGCTCATCCTCGCCCTTGTGGCACAGCTCGGCATTCTGCTCAGAGCCGGGTCCCCGACGATCAACTCGGTATACGGCAACCTCGTCGACAACATCGGTGTGCTCGTCGCCTTCTACTACGGTGCAACCGGTCTCGCATGCGCTTGGTCGTACCGGACGGTCATGTTCAAGAAGGCGAGCTTCTTCTTCACCGGGATACTTCTTCCATTCCTGGCCGGGCTCTTCTGCTTCTGGGTGGGCTACGAGGTGATCAGGCAGTCGGGCCTCAGCGCGTCGGCTCCGGTCCTTGTGGCCTACGCCATGGGTGTCCCGCTCGTGGCCGTAGCGCGACTGAGGAGCACGAGCCAGTTCTTCCAGCAACGCCCGATCGCCTACGACTCCATCAACTGAAATCCAACTCGCGCGGCCTGTGCGAGAGGCGCCTTTTCGACTCGGTGCCGGTGTTAGCCGGCGCCGGAGCTCGCCTTGACCAGTGTCTCTTTTCCGATTCGACCTCGATCTGGCGGCGTCAAGGTGTTGCCGTCGGCATCGCCGCAGTCCGACGCTCCTCTCGGCGGATCCAGACGAGATAGGTCAACACGCCAAGAGCTAGCGGGGGCGCGTAGGTAGTCAGGCGCCAGAGAAAGTCCGCCGCCAAAGCGTGGGACGTGTTCGTCCCGAACGCTGTCATCATGGCCACGAACGCAGCATCGACTGTTCCGAGCCCGCCTGGAGCGATTGGCACCGCGCCAACCAGCCGGGCCACCGCGAACGAGGTGAAGACCGCGGCGAAGCTGACGTGGGTGGGGGTGATACCGACGGCCCGCACGATGATGACGACCAGGAGCAAGACCGCCAGCTGGCTGGCCAGCACCGCCCAGGTGAGACGCCAACCTCTCCGGTGGGCTGTCTCAAGGGTCTGGCTTCGGAAGTGCAATACCGCCCGCTCGGTCCGATCCACCTCTGTCCTGTCAAAGAAGTGGAGCACCCAGTTCACCATCCGATCGGCGAGATGACCGATCCAACGGGCGCTTGCTTCGGACCGGAAGACCAGCCACAACGCCACTCCCGCGACCAGGAGGATAACGACGCCAAGCGCGGCGGCTGCCAGGACGCCCTGGCGCGGGTGCGTTGTCACCGCCAACAGCGCGACCGCTACGATCGGCAGGCCGAGCTTGGTGGCCAGGTTCCAGATGCCTGTCATGACGACCGCGGTAGAAATGTCGAGGTCGGTGAAGGCGAAGGATGAGAACATTCTGTAGGTCATCGCGATCGCGACAGCACCGCCTGCGGGCACGACACTGGAGATTGCGGATGTGGTCTCGGTCTCGAGAAAGCCGAGCCTGAACCTCAGCCCAGGAAGCACAGCCTGGTAGGGCCACACAATGGAGATCTGATTGACAGTGGCTGCCACGGCGATCGCCACCCACCACAGAGAGCCAAGGCCGGCCATGTGCGCCCAGGTGTCGGAGTAGCTTGTGAACTGCGGGATCACCCCGGCGAACATGAGAACCAGCAAGGTGACGCTGCCCGCGGCTGCGAGCACCTTGTGCCTACGGGATCTAGGTTTGCCAACCTTCCCGTTATCCCGTTGCGCGTCTTGCTGCCTGTCTTGCTGGAGCTGCCGGTCACCTATTGGGTCAGACATTGGGCGCAAGTTACGGCTCGGTCGATGGCGTGACGATCGTTTATAAGTCTCGATGCTATCGAGACGCGGGCGCACTTCGATTGCGCATCCATCGCGGACGCAGCCATTCGTGGTAGTTCGCTGGAGCCCAGCGTGGCTGACCTGAATCCTTCGCCTCGATCGACACACCAGGCCAGCGCTCACCCCAGACCCCACACCTCATCTGTCCTCCGGATCGAGCGTGGGCACGGTGTTGACCTAAGGTGGAACTCGTCGGTTCCGTGCGAGACTCCGTTCGTTTGCAGCTGTCTGCGAGGTTCAGTCATGACCCGTCTCACAGTCGATCCCGGTCGCCAGCTTGGCGTTCTCGATCGCAACGTTTTTGGTGGGTTTGTCGAGCATCTCGGTCGTTGCATCTACGGAGGGATCTTCGAGGAGGGCTCGGCTCTCAGCGACGCCAACGGCTTTCGCATTGACGTGCTCAGCCTCCTGCGCGATCTCAAACTCGGTGTTCTGCGCTGGCCCGGCGGCAACTTTGTGAGCAACTACCACTGGGTGGACGGAATAGGACAGAAAGACACCCGGCCTCGCCGCCCTGAGCTGGCCTGGGGAAGTGAGGAATCAAACCGATTCGGCACCGACGAGTTCCTGAAGTACTGCGCCGAGCTTGGCGCCCGGCCCTACGTCTGTCTCAACATGGGTACGGGAGACTTGAAAGAGGCTCTGGCATGGGTTGAGTACTGCAACTCGTCCGGGCGTACCTACTGGGCGGAACGGCGTCGCCAGAACGGACGCGACGAGCCGTATGCGGTGCCCTACTGGGGCCTCGGCAACGAGATGTACGGGGACTGGCAGGTCGGCGCACTCTCGGCGGAGGAGTACACGCGAGAGGCAATTCGCTGGGCCCGGGCGATCCGGATGCTTGACCCGGACGCGAAGCTCGTCAGTTGCGGGTGGGACGGATTGAGCGCCTGGGACAGCCGCGTCATCGACGAGATGGTGAGCGTTGTCGATCTCCATTCGATCCACCTCTATACCGGCTCGCATGACTACTGGACAAACGTCCTCCAACCCCACCACGCCGAGCGAGCGATCCGTTGCACTCGCGCGCTCATCGAGGGTGCCGCGTACCTACAGCAGGTCGAGCATCCTCCGCGCATCGCATATGACGAATGGAACGTCTGGTTCCGGACCAAAGACGGTGCGCTCGAAGAGCGCTACAACTTTTCTGACGCTTTGGCTGTGGCCACCTACCTGAACATCTTCGTGAGGAACTGTGCCTGGGTGCACATGGCGAATCTCGCGCAGATGGTCAACGCGATCGCACCGATCGTGACCACGCCCGAGGTCGCGGTCGTGCAGCCGACCTACTACCCGTTCCTGCTTCACTCCCAGTCGGCCCTCGATGTCGCCGTCGACGTGTTCGTCGAGGGCCCGAAGATCGACGGGCCTGACCAGGAACACACCAGCAGGTGGCCCCACGGAGTGGGCGATCTCGCCCCGTTCGATCTCGTCGATGCTTCCGCGACAGTGGATCGGCCACGTCGCAACCTCTCTCTTACCCTCGTGAACCGTCGGCCCGACTCTCCTGAGCCGGTGGAGATCGTGCTGCGCAATATGGAATTCCAGCGTGAAGCCAGGATCCGGGTTGTGACCGCTGAGAGGGACGCATCGGCGCGGACCGTGCCCGACGTCGAGTCGGTGAGCATGGCGGAAGGTTCCCAGACCGCGAAGGGCTCGGAGCTCCTCGTGTCGCTACCGCCTCAGTCGTACTCGGTCATTGAGGTCGAGATGACGGAGGATTAGGGAAGCTTCAGGACACGCGAGAGCCTGTCGGCGTCGATGTCCATGAGCACGATCTCGCTGCGCTGAAGCTCCGGGCACGAGAGGATGTCCCGCGTCAGGTTCCTCGCACGCACCCCACTTCCGGCTCCGAGGAACGAGTCGCATCCGGGCCCCCAATTGAATCGAGCGTGGACGTGGCGAGAGAGTTCTCGTTGCCCTTGCTGGCGCAGTCCGTCGTCGACGACGACAACTCGGCCGCGCCCGCCATGGTCGTTGATCTGCAGGAGCTCCTCCTCGCTGCATTCGACGCGGCTCCATGAGGTGAGGCTCTCTCGAACCGCACCACGCGGCGGACACCGGCGCGGGCACGTGGGTGACACGCCGGTCGCGCGGCACTCAGGCGATCGCCAGTTGGGCAAGTGACCGCCCACTCCGGTGAGCGATCGCGTCCGGGGCACGCGCTGGTCACCCGAGGTCGCATGCCCGTCGGACAATTGCCCGCGCGTTCTCGACCGGGTTCGAATCGCCAAGGTGTGCCACCGAGCGAGCCGGGTCGTAACAGCAGGCCTCCGGGCCCGCAACGCCCCTGACACCTTCCGGTACCGGATCTCGTCAGCGCGGTATATGTTCCTCCGGCAACAAGACGGAAGCACCGGACCGCGATCTCTCGACCCTGCGGACACCGAGCTGGGCTGTGAGCCGCAGGCTCTGGAGAAGCAGGATCGGCACCCCGATCAGCGCGAGCGCCGGGTCGAGCAGGAGCAGCAAGGCCGTCGCCACGAACTCGGCGACGAACAACGGGCCGGTCGTCGGCAGGTTCCGCACTGCCAGGCCGACCGACATGTTCCAGAGATCGCTTGGTGCCATGAGCGGCCGACGAGCGCCGAGCAAGAGCACGTAGCCGATGCTTGCCAGCGCGACGAGCAAGGCGGCGACGCCGAAACCGAGGCTCACCCAGTCGCCCGGCGTGCCGCCGCGGCTGAAGAAGTGCACCTCCTCGGCCGCGATCGCGGCCACGGCGAGCGGCGTGCCCACAGTCAAGGTCGTTCGCAGCGGGGGCCGGGACCTGAGCGCGACGAGGAACTCCTGCACCACTCGGTCTTCGCCCGACACGCGCCAGCGCTCGAGGGCGACCATGGCCGCCTGGAGGGCCATGGGCGCCGTCACGACGGGGAGGCAGGCGACCAGCAGCACGAGGTTGAGGGCGAGGAAGTTGAAGCAGGCGCACAGCGCACCAATGACCTTGCCTTTGAGGGAAACGAGGACGGGGTTCTCCGCACCGGCAGCCGCCGCTGCCGCACGCGCTCGGGTCGCGCCGGGGACCGAGCTAGGCCTCATCCTTTGACCCCGGTGCCCTGGATGGAGATGCCCTTGATGAACGTGCGCTGGGTGAAGAAGAACAGGACGATGATCGGTGCCGTGGCTGCCGTGGCGGCCGCCATCACCCAGGGCCAATTGGTCGTGTACGTGCCGAGGATCAAGTTCAAGCCGAGCGACAGCGGGTACCACACCTGGTTGTTGATGTAGATGAGCGGCCCGATGAAGTCGTTCCAGCAGTAGATGAACTGGAAGAGGATAACCGTCGCCAGGGCGGGTTTTGCCATCGGCAGGATGATCCGGCTGAAGATCGTGAACTCGTTCGCCCCGTCCACCCGGGCGGCGTCAGAGAGCGACTCGGGGATGGCCATGAAGAACTGGCGGAGCAGGAAGGTGCTGAACACCGAGCTGCCGAGGAACGTCGGGATCATCAACGGCAGGTACCAGCCGACCATGTGGAAATTCTTGTACATGGTGAAGAGCGGGATCAGCGTGGCGAAGAACGGGATCAAAAGGGTGCCGACCATCACCTGGAACAGGACGTCTCGGCCTCTCCAGCGGATGCGGGAGAAACCGTAGGCCACGAGGCTGCTCGAGACGCACACCCCGACGATCGTGACGCCGGCGTACATGAGCGTGTTGAGCACGAACCGCCAGAAGGGGACGGCCGAGAGCATCTCGGGGTAGTTGCGCCACACGAAGGGGTGTGGCCACCAGAGCGGCGGCACGGCGAGCGACTGCGGATTGGTCTTCAGCGAGGTGAGGACCATCCAGAACAACGGGAAACCGAGCAGCACGCTGACGGCGATCAGCGTCGCGTGCTTGGCCACGCTGCCCCCGAACCTGCGGGCCGACCTACTGCTGCTCGTTGGCATAGTAGACCCACCGCGCGGAGGACCGGAACAGAACCACCATAATGACGGCGCTGATCACGAACAGGAAGAACGCCATCGCCGAGGAGTAGCCGAGCTTGAGGAACAAGAAGGCCTGTTCGTAGAGATACTGCACGTAGAACCACGTCGAGGTGCCGGGGCCGCCGGGGTCGGCGGATTCGATCACCTGCGCCTGGGTGAAGTACGAGATGCAGAGCACCAGCTGCAAGATGACGTTGAAGAGGATGACGGGGCTGATCATCGGCAGCGTGATGTAGCGAAACCGCTTCCACGCACTCGCTCCGTCGAGGGCGGCGACCTCGTACATGTCTCTTGGCACCCCTTGCAGGCCCGCCAGGTAGATCACCATCGGCTGGCCGAGACCCCACAACCCGAGCAGTATGAACGATGGCTTCGACCAGGCGACCGAGAAGAACCAGTCGGGGGACGGCAGGTGCGCGTCGATAAGGAGGTCGTTGACGATCCCGAATGCCGGGTTGAACAGCCAGACGAAGATCATGCACGAGGCGACGAGAGGCACGATCGAAGGGATGTAGAAGATCGTCCGGTAGATCGCCCGGCCCCTCACGTTCATGTTGAGCAGCAGCGCCAGGCCAAGCGCGGCGACCGTGGACAGGGGCAGCTCGATCGCTGTGTAGTAGAAGGTGTTGAAGAGCGACGTCTTGAACAACGGGTCGTGGAACAGGTTCACGTAATTGGTGAACCCGATCCAGTGCGCCGCGCCGACGCCGTTGAAGTCAGTGAAGCCGTAGTAGATCGTGGCGAAGAACGGGTAGGCGAAGAAGAGGAGGAAGCCGGCGATCCACGGGCTGACGAAGAGGAGCCCGAGCCGGAGGGCCCGCCGGTGAGGAGAGCGAAGCGAGCCCCGACGCCGAGCGCTCGCGACCGTCAGCGGTGCTGCCGGCGACTTGTTTGTCTGCCCGTCGACCTGCATGTCAGCAGTGTGCTCCTCCGACTGCCCGTGTGCACACAGTAGGGGACAACCAGGACTGAGCCCGGCTGTCCCCTACGTGTGGGAGGGCGGACTGCTAGCTCGAGGCGTTCGCCTGTTGGTCGATGTACTTGAGCGCCTGCGCAGGCGTCATGATCTTTTGCAGGACGTTGGCCGTCGCGGTGTTCTCGGCGGTGAACAGTTGCGCCTGCGTCGGAGTCAGGAGCGGAGCCTGGGTGTAGGGGCTGGTCATCTGGGGCAGGAAGCCCGACAGCCACGAGTTGGCCTTCAGCCACGCCTGGTACGCCGGGGCCTTGGTCACCGAGGGGCCGGCGGGCACCCAGCCGCCCGTCGGGTCGATGGATCCGACGAAGCTCTCGTTGTGGTAGCCGGCGAGCCAGGAGATGAACTCGAAGGCCTGAGCCGGGTGTGCGGAGCCCTTGGGGATGATGTTGAAGTTGCCCTGCCCGAGCGTGCTCGGCTTGGGGACGATCCCTGGGAAGGCCTCCACGCCGAAGTGGTCTTCGAGGTCCGGGTTGGACACGGGGACGTTCTGCGCGCCCACCCACGGACCGGACAGCTCGAAGCCCGACTTACCGTTCGTAAAGATGTCGGTCTGGCCGCCGGCCACATACCCTAGGGCCGTCTGCTCCGCCATCACCTGGGCGTAGGGGTACTTGTCGAAGCTGGCGATCCAGTTCATCTCCGCCTTTGCACCCGGGCAGCTCTCGAAGTCGTACTTGCCGGCCTTGTTGAAGCAGTTGGTCGCGCCGAAGAAGGTCGTGTAGAACTGGAAGCCGTTCCCGTCCGTGTCCGGGTAGAAGCCCATGGTCACGATCCTGGAACCGCTGAAGGTCCACATCTTGGCTTGGTCGGCGTCGAACTGGGCCAGGGTCTTGGGCGGTGACTTGATGCCGAACTCGGCGAGCAGGGGAATGTTGTAGTACAGCGCCCAAGAGTTCAGTGACATCGGGACGGCGTAGAGGCCGCCTTTATAGCTGGCTGCCTGGACGGCGACGGGGTACTCCCACTTCTCGAAGCCGGCATACTGGCCGGTGAGGTACTGGTTCATGTTCACGATGTCGCCGTCGGCGGCAAAGGAGCCGATCTCGGGCCACCACTCCGTGAAGATGTCCGGCGGGTCCCCCGCCGCGATCGTGGAGAGCAGTTTGGCGGTGCTCGTCGTCGCAGAGCTGGGGATGTTGGTCTCGGTGACGTGGATGCCGGGATGGGTCTTGTTGAACTGAGTCACCATCGTGTTCAGCAGCTGGAGCGTCGTCCCCGACCACATCGTCCACCACGTCAGGTTGACCACCGACGAGCTTGTCGTCGAGCTCGCCGCTCCAGCGGTGCCCCCGCCCGCGGCGCCGAGAGAGACAGTGCCGACGACGGTCACGGCCGCGAGTGCCACCGCGAGACGCCTATTCCAGCCCAGGAAGCGCGAGTGTCTGCGGCTCGTGCGACCCGGTGTGTAGCTTTCGTGTCTTTCCTGGTCCTTCATTCGCTTGCTCCTTACTGTGTCCGGGGCAACCTGCCCCCTATCGGTCACTCGCCTACGGATGCGTGCTAGCCGGGAGCCTTCACCCGCTTCCTTGCGGCCCCGGCGTAACGAGCGTCCTGCGGACGCATCGGCAAGAGCGCCTGGCGTGGCAGCCGCAAGAAAGCGGCGCTCCTGCATGTCACGAGCCGAGCACGTCGATGCTCCACTCGCTCGACACGGCGGACCGCCGACCTGTACGACCAGATCGCCGACGCAGCCACCTCTCCGGGCGTTGGTCGAGTCCTGGCGTACCCGAGACGTCCTGCCGGTTCGAGTTGGTCAGGTGCGTTTCAAGTTGATTGTGGTACTCCTTTCGCCGTCTTTCTGGTTTGTTCTCGCCCGACTCCGGAGGTTGCAGCCGGCGCCGGAGCGGGTGATCGGGTGCCGGGCGTTCGCCGGCCACCGTTGCGGCCGTCAGCTCCGCTTCCCGCGCGCAGCGAGCCGCTCTGCCCATTCGCGCGCTGGCGCGGCAAAGGTGGTGGCCCGGCGCTCTCCCGGACGATCAGTTCGGCCTGTGGCCAGGGGAGCGCGTCTTGACTGGCGTTCGCATCCAGCAGGGAAAGGAGCTTTGCGAAACACGCCTTGCCCAGGGCCGCGAAGTCCTGGCGGACGGTCGTGAGGGCCGGATAGTAGAAGGGCGCGAGGGGCGTGTCGTCGAAGCCGACGACGCTGACGTCGTCGGGAATCACACGCCCCGCTTGGTGCATGGCCCGCATGACACCGATGGCAAGGTCGTCGTTGCCGCACAGCACCGCTGTCACCTCTGGGTCGCGCGCCAGCCTGTGCTGTGCTGCTTGGCTGCCCGACTGCGGGTCCCATCCGGCCTGCAACGGCTTTGGCACCCTGACGCCAGCATCCTTGAGGGCTGAGCGCCACCCCAACATACGCTGGCTGGAGGACGGTATCGAAACGTAGTGCACGGTCTTGTGTCCCAGACCCAAGAGGTAGTTCGTCGCGTCCCGGGCTGCCTTGCGGTCGTCGATCCACACCCACGGCTTGCCCGCCGCCTCGTCACCAGAAGGAGTCCCGACCATCGCAGCCACCGGCACGTCGGGCGGGACAGCTCTCAGCGCAGCAATGCCCGCCCGGTCATAGGCGATGACGATCAGGGCGCCTGCTGGTTCGATCGCTCGTTCGACCGCGTCCCGCACGTCACTTGGAGTACCGGACTCCACCACCCGGACGCCCAAGGCGAAGCCAGCCGCTCGTGTCGCCTCTTCAATGCCTTCCAGAGCCGCGGCAAAGCCATACTGTCGGGTATTGGACGTCAACACCGTGACCGACTGCACCGGCCCGCCGGCCAGGGCGCGCGCGGCACGGTTCGGTCGAAAATCGAGGCGGGCGATCGCGTCGAGCACGACTTGGCGCGTGGACTCCTTGACGCTCGGGCTGTCGTTGATCACTCGGGAGACGGTCTGGTGCGAGACACCAGCTTCACTGGCGACGTCGCGGATGCTCACCGAGGCCAGTCGGTCATTGGGTACCGGCATTCGACGCAACCCTTCTCAGCTCCGGTTCACCCTATTGGCTTGTGTGACCGGTCACAACGCGCTATTGTGACCGGTCACTCGGCCTCTGTCAAGCGCTTGCAACAAAAGAACGAGGAAGACTGTTGGCCGTGCTCGAGGAGGATCGACGTGGTGGGCGCTAGGACATCGTCTCCGTCGGAGGTGAGCTGGGCGGACGACGCGCTCGAGCTGCGGATCGAGGTGGGCGGGGACGGCCTAGCCCGACTGACTCACCTTGGGGCGTGTGCGGCCGGCAAGGCAGCACCGACCGAACGCAACGGCGAAGGACCCCCGACGCGCGATCGGCGGGCCGCCGGGTTGCCCTTGGTGGATGTGGTCATGTCCGGTAGCGGCCGGGCGTGGTCGGGGGGCCGCTACGCAGAATCAGTCGTCGGCGGTCGGCTCCGTTACGTAGGACACGAAGAGCGCGTCAACGATCTATGGCGCGAACTGCAGGTCAACCTCGAGGACGCGAGCACGGGGCTCAAAGCGGGCGTCATCTACCGCGCGCTCAAGGGACGGGGCGTCCTCCGGTCTCGGGTCCGGCTCACAAACGACGGTGCAACTCCGGTGACCATACAGTCCGTGACCTCCTTTCTCGGCTCCGGGCTGGCCGGTCCGGAGGGTCGGTTGGTTGATGTTGACCTCATGTGGGCCGAGAACGACTGGTTGGCTGAGAATCGGTGGCAGGTCCGGGCACTTCGGGAGGCCCTGCCAGATCTGAACCGCGGCGCGCACGACCACGATTCGCGGGGCTGGTTTGGTTTCACGAGTGCTGGGAGCTGGTCGTCCGGCAGGTATCTGCCCATGGGAGCTGCCGTCAATCGTCGGACTGGGCACGCCTGGGTGTGGCAGATCGAGCACAACGGTGGCTGGCACTGGCAGGTCGGCGAGCACACGGGCCGTGACGCCTCGGCGCAAGACGGCAGCAAGCCGACTGACGCCTATCTAGCCCTGCTCGGCCCTACCGACGCCGAGCACCATTGGAGGTTCGTTCTCCGGCCTGGGGAATCCTTCGAGACCGTTCCGGTCGCGGTCGCGTTGAGCAACGGGGGCTTCGTAGCCGCGATGGCACGTCTCACCGACTATCGCCGCGCCATACGGCGGCCGCACCAAGACCACCGACGTCTTCCCGTTATCTTCAACGACTATCTGAACACCTTGATGGGCGACCCGACGACAGAGCGGCTGATGCCGCTGATCACAGCTGCTGCAACTGCCGGCGCAGAGTACTTCTGCATCGACTCCGGGTGGTACAACGAGCTCGGCGAAGGATGGTGGGACACGGTAGGCGCGTGGAGGCCGTCTACGACGAGGTTTCCCAACGGCATCGTTGAGGTGCTTGACCGAATCAGGGCCGAAGGCATGATTCCTGGCCTATGGCTCGAACCGGAAGTCGTCGGAGTGCGCAGTCCCGTCGCCGAACGGTTGCCTGCCGAAGCCTTCTTCATCCGCGACGGCGCGCGCGTGGTGGAACAGGGCAGATACCACCTCGACCTGTCACACCCTTCGGCTGTGAAACACCTCGACGAGGTGGTCGACTTCCTGGCCGGAGATTTGGGCGTCGGGTATCTCAAGATGGATTACAACATCAGTGTCGGGCCGGGGACCGAGACCGGGCACGTCAGCGCCGGTGCTGGGCTCTTGGCGCACAACCGGGCGTTCCTTGATTGGGTGGACGGTGTCCTCGATCGTTATCCCAGTCTCACAATTGAGAACTGTGCCTCTGGAGGGATGCGCACCGACTATGCCTTGCTGTCGCGCTTTCAGCTCCAGTCCACGAGTGACCAACAGGACTTCTTGCGCTACCCGGCGATTGCGGCGGCAGCCCCGACTGCGATCACGCCTGAACAAGCCGCCGTGTGGGCTTGCCCGCAAGCAGAGTGGAGCGACGACGAGATCGCGTTCACGATGTGCGGCGCCCTGCTTAGTCGGCTCCACCTCTCAGGGCATATCAGCCGGATGCGGCCTGCCCAACAGCAGTTGGTGGCCGATGCGATCAGCGTCTACAAGCGGATCAGGCCCGACCTGGCTGACGGGTTCCCATTCTGGCCGCTTGGGCTTCCGGGGTGGACCGACTCGTGGATTGCTCTCGGGATGGCGGCACGGTCAATAACCCACCTGATCGTTTGGCATCGAGGGCGCGTCGGCGACACCTTAGGTCCAATCGAGCGAGTTGATGCAACCGAGATCGTCCTCCCTGTGGCTCACCTGCACGACCAGACGGTCATTCCCGAAATCAGATATCCGATGCTCGCCGGCGCGGACGTCGAATGGCGTGCACCGCGCGGAGAGCTGGTCGTGGCACTTCCCCGCACACCGTCGGCCTGTCTAATAAGTTTGCAGTCGAGGGGATCGCACTCCGGCTAACGGTCGATGTATCAGACCAATCAGAGTCAAACGCAACGGTGGGAAATGAGGTTGAGCCGATAGCACGGGAGGCCGAAGGCGCTCCCAAGCCCGATCAGTCGTGTGCTCGACACCGTCGCGAGCGGTGACGTCCAAGCCCGCCGCGCCGTGGAAGCGAAAGCGAGAGAAGACCACGAGTACCAAGGAGACGTTGGGACCAAGGCCAGCCACCTGGCGGGCACCGAAGAGAACTGTGGGTGTGTCGAATGCGAGTAGTGGTTATTGGAGCAACGGGCCACATCGGTGGTTATCTTGTTCCTCGGTTAGTGCGTGCGGGCCACGATGTCGTATCCCTGAGTCGGCACCGGCGTCCCTACTACCGCGAGCATGCGAGCTGGGCGCAGGTAACCAGTGTGAGCGTGGACCGAGACGCCGAGGACGCCGCGGGCACATTCGGACAACGAGTGGCTGATTTGAAGGCCGATGCGGTCGTCGATCTCATCTGCTTTGAGCCCGATTCAGCCTTGCAGCTTGTCGAGGCGCTCAGGCCCAAGGGGACTTACCTCGTTCACTGCGGAACAATCTGGGTACATGGCCCGAGCACCGTGGTGCCGACAACTGAGGACGCTCCCCGCCGGCCGTTCGGCCATTACGGGGAGGCGAAAGCGGCGATCGAGGAGCTCCTGTTGCAAGAGTGTCGAGGAGGAGGTCTGCCGGTAGCTCTGCTCCACCCGGGTCACATCGTCGGACCGGGGTGGGTGCCCGTGAACCCGGCGGGGAACGTCGAGTTGTCGGTATTCCAACGCTTGGCGTCCGGCCAGGAGATTGCTCTCCCGAACCTCGGAATGGAGACGTTGCACCACGTGCACGCGGACGACGTAGCTCAGGCGTTCGTCTTGGCAATCGAGCACCGGGAGGCGGCGGCGAGCGAATCATTCCATGTCACATCCGAGCGCGCGGTCACGCTCCGGGGTTACGCCGAGGCTGCTGCTGAGCTTTTCGGCCAACCGAGCCGCCTTTCCCTGCTCGCATGGGACCTCTGGCGGGACACGGTGAGCGAAGCCGCCGCCCAGCTCACTTGGGACCACATCGCACACAGCCCCTCTATGAGTATCGACAAAGCGAGACGACTACTTGGATACAACCCTGCCTACACCTCGCTCGAGGCGATCCGGGACGCGCTGGAGTGGCTCGTGGCCAACGGGCAACTGATTGCAGCGGCGTGGCCTCCGCCATCAGTTTGACGGGGACGATCGCCGCGACCTGAAGCTCGCCGGGAGAGCACCGCTTCTGGGCCTTTGGGGCGAACTGCAACGTCAACACCGCCGGGTTGATCATCGTCGGGATTGTCGTCGCAACCTGGGTAGTAGGGTCGGCCCGCTGCGTGGATGAGGCGAGCCGACGTCTGCCGCCTACTGCAGGTTTCGCTGGAACCGACGTCCGCTGACAAGCGTGGGAGTGATTCGAACGATCCGGTCGGCGGCTCGGTCGAGTCCCCATGGCTCCATGGTCAGCTGTTGGGCCCGATGCAGCTCGGTTGGCTCGGTGACAACTCTCGACACGCCCTGGACAAGTACGCTCCACCCACTCCGTCCGTCGGCGTCATAGCCGTCAGCTTCAAAGGCGAGAACTCTGCCGGCCGTGGCTGCGTGAAACTTTGTGCCTTCCACGGTGCGGAATACGACTTCGCCGTCCAAGAGGGCGAAGTTGACTGGCAAGACTGCGGGAAGTGCGTTGATGCTGAGGCCTACTCTTCCGACTGACACGCTTGCCAGCAGGAGCAGACATTCTCGGCGCGATAATTCTTCGAGCTTCGGGGCACCCATTCCTTCACGTTGGCTGACGGCTGTCCCTGGAGCTAGGGCCAAAAGTCTCTTTGCCGTCGACCGTGAACGGGCCCGCAGCACCCCGTTGACGGCCACCCCATCACCCGCGCGGCCCTTTCGCGCCTGGGTGCCGGTCGACGATGCTCGCACGATCGCCGCGCCCGCCGGCATGAGGGAGTCGAACCGCGGCCGCAACTGCGACTGACCGGGCGGCGCGGACCGGCAGCGTCGCGAGATCGGCGCGGGTGCCTCGCCTGACACGAGCAAGATCATTGGGGTGATCCGTTCGGCCGAACACGACAGAATGGAATAATGGATCGTGCCGTCGCTGTGACCCTGGATCTTGAAGACCCATTGGCGCCCTATCGGAGCCAGTTCAACACCGAAGGGCCTATCTATCTCGACGGGAACTCCTTGGGCCGTCCATCTGCGTCTGTCGTCGAGGGACTGGCGGCGGCAGTGCGCGACTGGTCGGAGAACCTTGTCGGCGAGTGGTCCAGATGGATCGACCTGCCTGCCGCGGTAGGTGACCGCGTCGGTCGGCTGATAGGCGCCGGGCCGGGACAGGTCGTGGTTTGTGACAGCACGACTGTCAACCTCTTCAAGCTCGCTGCGGCTGCCGTGTTTGCCCAGCCCGATCGGCAGGTGATTCTGGGCGACGCGGACGACTTTCCAACGGACCGTTACGTGCTGCAAGGGCTCGCGGAGCTCAGCGGCCGTGAGTTGCGTCTGCTGCACGGCAGTGCCGTCGACGGCCTGGACGCCGAAGCCGTGGACGCGGCAATTGACGCGCACACGGCGCTTGTTTGTCTCTCGCACGTCAATTTCCGCTCCGGTGCCCGACTGGATCTCGCAGCCATCACCGAGGCGGCCCATCGGCGAGGCGCACTCGTACTGTGGGACCTGTGCCACAGCGCGGGCGCGATCCCAGTCGACTTGGATGAGGCGCGTGCCGACCTTGCTGTCGGTTGCACCTACAAGTACCTGAACGGAGGCCCGGGTTCGCCCGCCTTCGCGTACGTGAGGCGTGACCTGCAGGTCCAGCTCCGTCAACCGGTATGGGGTTGGTTCGGCCAGCAGGACCAGTTCGCCATGGGCCCGACATACGATCCGACATCCGGGATGGGGCGTTTTCTCGCGGGTACCCCGCCGGTGCTGGGACTATTGGCCGTCGACGCCGCGGCCCAGACCTTGGAGTCGGCCGGTGTCCCTGCGTTGTGGGCGAAGTCGCAGCAGCTCACGGCAATGTTCGTGGAGCTCGTACGAGACCAGCTTGAGCCGCTCGGCGCGACCTTGGCCTCTCCGACGGATCCGCAAAGGAGGGGAGCTCACGTATCGGTCGCCCACCCCCTGGCGTGGCTGTGGTGCAAAGCTTTGATCGACCGTCAGATGGTCATCGGAGACTTCCGACCGCCCGACGTGATCAGGCTCGGCCCGGCGCCGCTCTATACCCGCTTCGTGGACGTGTTCGACGCCGTGCAGAGGATGACCGAGGTTCTCGAAGCTGGCGTGGAGGACGTGCAGGACCGCCCAAGAGTTACCTGACTTCCGGGCCGGGATGGTTGGAGGCAGCCGCCTTTCGCGCCGGTGCTGTTGGCACCAGGCGAGTATGGACAGGGGCATCTTGTCGAGTGCGTGACTGGTTATCAGCCAGGCCGGGCCCGGCAGGTGAGCGTCCGAGTTAGTAGCCGTGGCTAGGTGCGGTGGTGGCCGTGGCGCCACCGCTGGTTGTGCGGCTCTTGGCGACTGTCTCCACAACGTGTTTCCTCCCGACCCCAGGTCGCGAGGTAATAGGGGAGAACCCTCCGGATGAATTGCACTGGCCAGAACCCTGGGCCAGGTCGGTTCCCTCGACGCGACACGGAGGTCCCGACAGTGCTCGGGAGGCGACCTTGTACCTAGGCAGCCTCCGGATCGGATTCGATTCCCGGTCTGCGCCGTTTCACCAAGGTGGAGTCGCCTTTCCCAGGGTAGGCTCAGATCCGAGTGCCGTACACGCTCTACATGTGCTCGCGGACGCGTGCTACGCCGCCAGGACTGGGGGCGAAGCGTGGCTGTTCGGAGCCGGGCGTGTGTAGTGAACGGAAGCGACGGCGCCGGACGGACACCGGTGCCGCCCGAACGGAGAGATAGCAATGGCAGTCCAGTTGCCCAAGTCCACGCGAGCGACCGGCAAGGAGGTCGACAGACGGTTGGACGCCGTCGTCGCCGAACAGGAGGAGATATTTTGCGAACGCCAGCCCAAGTCCCAGCAGCTGAGCGGACGAGCAGTCCGCGCGCTCGCCGGTGGTGTGACCTCGAGCTGGCAGATAACGCGCCCCCAGAGTGTCTGGATAAGTCATGGCGTCGGTTCGAAAATATACGACGTCGACGGTACCGAATACGTTGACATGCACGGTGGCTACGGCGCGGGCCTGGCGGGCCACGCCCACCCGGCGATCGTGGAGGCTGTGCGCCGCCGTGTCGGCCGGGGAACCCACTTCGCCCAGCCGACCGAGGACGCCATCATTGT
>Ga0181530_10003667_pt1 | contig 16904 bp, 11 predicted proteins | sample PEATcosm2014_Bin_42_FD_119769 | JGI IMG/M metagenome (GOLD analysis project Ga0181530, IMG submission 119769) | Peatland microbial communities from MTU Mesocosm Facility, Houghton, MI, USA - PEATcosm2014_Bin10_60_metaG | ecosystem: Environmental > Terrestrial > Soil > Wetlands > Peat | place... | reverse complement strand
GACAAGCTGCGACGTAGGGCTGGCATAGCTACTCCCGGTAATCGAATGAACACTGGCGATCCCCATCGTGGATCGCGCGAAGCAACAGCCTTGGCGGTGGTAGCGCCGACTGACCAATCGTTAGTTCAACGTTTCAACCGGCGATTGCTCACGACAGTTCTAGTAACCGTGCATGCCGCTGCGATAGGCTGAGGTGCGCTTGTGCAGGGCCGGCTCCGCCTGGCGATTCCCAGCGCCGCCAGGAAGCGCCAGCGAACCAGCCCAAGAGGTTAACGTCGCGAGAGAAAATTCCTGCCGGATTCATAATTGCGCTGTGCGCGCAGACAGGTCAGTGACATTGGGGTTAAAACGGCGGGCCATTCCCGAAATGGGCCGAGCCGCGGCGGCGGTTCCAAGATTGGTTGCAGGGATATGGATGGGCTGGATGGGGCTGGCTTCTATACTTCGTTTCGCGCCTTTATCTCGCGCGGAGAAAAACTCCTGTCGTTCATCAAAAAATTGTACACCTACAATACCAATCAGTTGGCACTAAGTTCGTTTGGCCAGCTGGACTAAGATTCTTGAATGATCGTGTGGTTCCGACACTTTCTCGGCTGGCTTGCAGTGCGTTTGTCGCCCACGTCGAGACTTTCCAACTGGTTTCCGGACGCCAGTGCTCGAAGACCACGTCATGCAACGTTCTGCCCTTCAAGGAAGGTCTTTTTGCATCGAAAACTCGGCGGTATTTAGTTTTGATTAACCACAGCGCTAGAGCGGCGGTTGAACGGCTGAGGAAGCTCGCCTTGCCGCACTCGACTCTATGCTGCATTGCGCAGTGCGGCATACTGCGCCGGCGGCTGCCTCGCCTGCACCTCTTCCTGATTAGGCGCACGTCGCCAGATGACCTTGATGGCCCTGCACCAGATCAAAAGCCCGCGGCATGTCCTGCCCCTCGATGAAGACCTCGAGCCGCAGGCTCGACCCGCTGAGGGTCCCGGTATAGGTCGCCTTGACCCCGGAAGCAGTTAAGCCGCTATCAACCGCGGCAGGCGCCGGTGTCTCAGCGATATAGGTACCCTGGACCTTGAAGCGTCCCTTATCGTCAAGCTCCAAGGGTTGCGAAATACTTCCCCTGGCGCAGTCGAATTCAATGTCTGCGCCGCTGTCGTTTACTTCCATGCGAATGTGCTCACCGCCCCACACGCCGTTCGGAACCGCTTTGGTCGGAGCAGCGGGGCCGGATTGCGCCGGGCGCGAAGCCTTCATCTGGCCGGCGCAGGACAGATCGACGCACGCGGCGATTAGTACTACGGCCACGAATCGCATTTCACCATCTCCTCGTAAGACTGCCCGCGTCACAACCACGGAGATCCCTTCCGGTTCTCGTCGGACCGGTTGGTGATTGCCAGTTCAAAATCGAAGGCCTCGCCGACTGCGAGTTGGCGCGGGCCAAGTAGGGTAAGGGTAACTAAGAAGGGCACGGACCGAAGTCCGTGCCCCGTATCGCCGCATTGCGCCGATTAGCGCTTGCTGAGCTGCTTCCGCAGTTCGGGGTGACCGGCCTTCTTTGACGAGTTCGGCCCCGACTGCCACTGATAGCTGTTGTAGTACCACTGGCCGCCGATCAACGTCCACAGCGTTCCGTAGACCTCCTCGCCGTTGCTCGGCATGTCAGTCACCGTCGTGGTGGTGACGTTACCCAGGTTGCCCGACTGGTATATGTCGTTGCCACCGGGGGCGTCCCCGATGTCCAGCCAGTAGTTGTCGCTATTGCTCGGGTTGGTCCAGGTAAACGTCACCGAGGTGCCGTCGACCTCCGTGTTATTGGTAGGCGTTAGTATCTGAGCTAACTGGCCACCACTGTTGTATGCCGTGTAGCTCGGCGATGTTCTCCGGCCAGCCCACAGGCGGGATACAGTGGCAGATGGGTGCTCAGCTTGAGCCTCCGGCACACCTGCAACCAAGACAGTCCCTTGGACCGCAAAGCAGCTACGCTGGCCGGATCAACCTGAGAGCAGGCCTTCCAAACTTCTTCCCGTCTGCGCGTTTCGCACGCCAGCAAAAAATCTACAAGAGTGAGGTAGTCATCAGTCCCATAGAAGTCTCGCCGCATGACCGGCGCATAGGGTCATTCATCTGAATCCGACTACTCTAGAGTGCCAATCAGGATTCTTCCATCGCGAGTTGCTGAATCCTAAGTACTGATTGCTACTACAATCTAGCCATGCCCCGCCTCAATCTGGCCGCCCGGTATTTCGCCACGCTATTTGCGTGCATGCAGATTTCGGCATACGCAATGGCGGCGCCAGTTGATGCGGCGCTGCAACGTGCCGCGACGGAGGCGATGGCTGCGCGGAGGGGCACTGCCGTCGTTCTCGAGGTGGGCTCAGGTCGACTCCTTGCCGCTTATCATCTCGATGTGGCCGCGCGTCGCGTAGTGGCTCCCGGCTCCAGCATCAAGCCCTTCACCTTGATGGCTTTGCTGGAGTCAGGTAAGGTTAGCGGACAAACTGCGTTGATGTGCAAGCGCTCGCTCTCCATCGCCGGCCACAAGCTCGATTGCACTCATCCCAAGACCGCGCAGCCGCTCGGTCCCTCCGCCGCGCTGGCCTACTCGTGCAATTCGTACTTCAGCAGGGTCGTATTGCGCCTGACTCCCACCCAGTTGCGCAACAGTCTTATGCAGGACGGATTTGCTTCCGTGACTTCAGTGGCACGGAACGAAGCAACGGGCAAGGTCGCGCTCGCGCAATTGCCAGAGGAGGTGCAGCTTCAAGCGCTTGGCGAGTGGGGCATCGATGTGACGCCTTTGGAGATGGTTCGCGCTTATCGCCGGGTGGCGCTGTTGCAATCCGAACATAATCCAAACCTGGAGCCATTGTTCGCAGGTCTCAAACAGTCGGTGACCTACGGCATGGGATACGCTGCGCAACCGGCGCGGTCAATGGCGGTCGCGGGCAAGACCGGGACCGCCCCGGCCCGCGAAGGTCCGTGGACCTACGCCTGGTTTGCCGGCTACGCACCAGCGGAGAATCCCGCAATCGCGCTCGTAGTATTTCTGGAGAAGGGACACGGCGGCAGCGAGGCGGCCGAAGTCGCGCGCGAGATCTTTACGGCCTTCGCCGATTGGCAAAAAGCCAAGGCGGGGCAAGCCACGGGTGCGACGCGATGAGGCGCTTCCTTGCCGTTGTAAGCGTTCTACTCGTCTTGTGGATTACGGGCACTGCCGGTCCGGCTTCCAGCGACATCGCCGCGAAGCCCGGCACCACCTTTCCCCAGACAGTCCGCGTGCGATTGTGGTACTTACATCCCCCGCATGAGCTGCGACTCCGCGCCGATGCTGGTCAGGTACAGGTGCGCAAATGCGCGACCTGTAAAGCTGCCACCATCACCACGCTGACGGCGCACGCTTCCGGCTCGTCGGTTCAAATGGAAGGCGAACGGTCCGCGGCATCGGAGCTTCGCATCAGCGGTGTATATCAGATGATAGCCTTGGGCTCGCCGTCCATCCATGCCGACTTTCCCATTGAGCTGCGCGCCGATAGTGGCCACCTGCTCATCACCGCATTGATGCCGATGGAGGAATACATCGCCGGGGTGCTGGCTGGCGAAGCGGGAAACTTCAAGTCCGATGAGGCGTTGAAAGCGTTAGCCGTGGCCGCACGCACCTTCGCAATGCATTTCGGCAGCCGGCATGCTTTCGACGGTTTCGATTTCTGCGATACGACGCACTGCCAGGATCTGCGCCTTGCGGGCATTGATGCGCATCTCCGCCTGATTGCCGATTCCACCGCCGGAGAAGTTCTGTGGTACGACGGCGTGCCGGCCGCAACTTATTATTATGCGAATTGCGGCGGCATCACCGAGGACGGGCGCTACATTCTGGGAAACGACGAGGCGCCCGCGCCATACCTGCGGCAGCACTCCGATCGATACTGCGTGCGAAACGGCGGCGCACAGTGGAGCAGTGAGGTCTCCAAGCGCGACCTGCAGCGCGCGTTGGCAGACGATGGCATCAATGTTCCGGGCAGCCTGCGCTCAGTCTCGATCTTGCATCGCACGCCTAGCGGACGGGTCGAGTTTCTTGGCGTCACGGGCAGTGGTAATACCACGGTGTCCGCACTCCTGTTTCGTTCCGCCGTGGGCCGCCACATCGGTTGGGACCGGCTGAAAAGCAACTGGTACGAGGTTGGTACTCGCGGCGACCGCATTGCCTTCCAGGGTCGCGGTTCGGGACATGGCGTCGGCCTCTGCCAGGTGGGTGCGGAGGTGATGGGCGAGGAAGGCCACTCCTATCGCGAGATACTGTCCTTCTATTATCCAGGCACGCGGCTGGGCGTGTCAGCGCAAGGTACTCCGTGGCGGCAATTCGCCAACGATGACCTTGAGCTGCTCACTACGCGACCCGATCGCGACCGCGCGCTGCTGCCGACAGCCACGCGCTTCATGCACGAGTCGGAGGAAAGCGCCGGGCTGATCTATCGTGCCAAGCCTCGGCTGAAGGTTTACGCAACCGTTGCAGAGTTTCGTAACTCAACCGGCGAGCCGGGATGGGTGGCCGCATCGACGCGTGGCCGCACGATCCAGATGCAGCCCTCCGATGTTCTCCAGACTGCAGGAACGCTGGACAGCACAATTCATCACGAACTGCTGCACATGCTGATCGACTCCTATGCGCGGGCAGACACACCGCATTGGTTTCGCGAAGGGCTGGTGTTGTACTTGACAGCGCCGAATGACGCGATATTGCAGAGGGCCACACCTGGCGATGTGGCGTCGTTGGAACGATCCTTGCGTGCCCCGCTGAATGAAGAGCAGTTGCGTCGAGCCTACGCTGAGGCGCGGGCGCGTGTAGCACAGCTGGCGCAGCAGCATGGCAAAGCTACGCTCCTCGATTGGGTGCAGAATGGATTGCCGGCGGAGGTTACAATGAGCCGGGCTGTACAACGGTCGAGTGGTCCGTAAGGTGAGCGCCTCATTGACCGGCATCGATCATTCTCATGACCACCGCAGCCTCAGCAGGAAGTCATCCGCGGCGAACGCGATGCTGAAGCGCTGCACTACCCGCGAATCGGCTCCGGATCTTCCTTCTCCACCTGCGAACCCACGACCAGCAGCAGCGCCACCCATGCCGTAATCAGAAAAAGATATGCCAGAACGAAGCGCGCGCCCATGCTCCAGGCTTGCTTCGTGAGGGTGCTCAGATCGGGGATCCACCAGACCAGTTTGTAGGGAATGTAAGCGCCGATTTGCATCAGCGCCCAGAACCACAGCCAATAGGCTAGTCGCTTCAATACGCGCAGAGAATGCAACATCCGCCTTGGCTTGAGTCCTGCAGCTGCGACGGTGCTGGCGACGGGCAGCCATACGATAGGGAATAAAATCCAAATCAGAAACCCCAGCAGCCAGTCTGCGGCGTGGAACATCTGTCGTGGACTCCCGATGTGGAGCCCTGACTTCTGCCAGAACCACACGCCGAATTGCGGAGCATACTGGCGCAACGAAAACAAGCGCCATTCCACGATGGCCAACAGGACGGCCCACAGCGCCAGCGCAATCAGATGTCGAACAGCGTGGTGAAAAGCCCGCCAGACGGCCGCGTTCTCGCGGAATTCCGCAACTCGAAAGTATGCGAACGATCCAGCCCGTAACCATAGTCCAAAAAAGATCACGACCGGTGCGAGCAGTCCTGAGCCTGCTACTTGCCAGCCGTGCGCGTCAGGCAGCAACAGCCAGAAGTACACGGCCGCGATGAGCGCAGCGTTGCCGCTGAGATTCAGCAACCACAGTTCCGCCACACCCTTGTGCTTTGCTGTCATTTCACTGTCACCGTCAGGGCCTCGCTCGTCGAGAGATACTCCGGCTGATACATCGGCTGCACGCTGGTCGGACTCACCCGGAAAATACCAGGGTTCACCACTTTCAGCAGGTAAACATACTCGTGCTGGCCTTGCGGGAAGTACATGTTGAAGAAGGTGGTGCGGTCATCGCGTAGTTCGCGATCGCTGAACCAGCGCCCCCACCAGGTTGGTTGATCGTCCAACTGGTACAGATCGTCGCGCGCGATGGACTCAGTGCCCGAAGGTATCGGGTCTTCGATCATCAGGTACTTCCACTGGTTGCCGCCGACGGTGATGCGCACGGCAAGCGTATCGCCAACCTGCACTGGGCCTGACAGCGTGTCGAGGTGGTAAACGATGCGTCCGTTCTTTTGTTGCGGCATGAGCCTGTAGTATTGGCGCGCGGTGCTCAACTTGAAGCTTCCGGTGTTCACCACCTTCGACTCCTTCGAGTAATACCCGCCGCGCGTGGACCAGTAGAGCCGGCCATCGCCAGTCTTCACGATGCGCACCTGGTTACCATCCTGCGTGAGCTGCGATTCGTTGAGGGTGACCGTCGTCGCCGGAGCCAGTGCATCCGAAGGCGTGAATTTATTTGTTGCAACAGTCTTCCCGTTCACCTGTACATCGACGCTGTAGTTCGGCTTCAGCTCCTGGGTGCGCTCCAGGTAGTCGGTGAGACCGTAGACCACCATCGCAGTCTGCTCAGTCGACTCCCAGTAATATCCCTCGCTGCGATGGCTGACCAGGTAAACCGCGGCCTTCTGTAGCAGCGAACTGTTCGCATCCGTATGGTTGATGAGCTTCAGCGCGTACGCCGTGGACTCCGGCGTTGTGTCGCCGTAGAAGTCCATCAGGTAGTTGTTCTCGCTCGGCCACCAGGCTTGCGAATCGTCTTGCCTGGCCTCGCCTTCGAGTTGGGTCGTCAAATCCTTCGCACGGTTGTCATTCAGCTCCAGCATTGCAAGGCCGAGCACCGCTTGTCCGTAAGCCGTGAGGGTCGAGCGTTGCGTCCAAACGGAATCGACAGTTGCCGCGTTGCTCTCCGTGCCGCTGAGCACCAGCGCATAGGCCATATAGGCACGCAGATCAGTTCGCACCTTGCCCGATTGGTTGAATTGCGGCAGCAGCCACGCCCGACCCTTATCGATGGCGTCCTGCTTCACGTCGAAACCTGCGGCTTTCGCCTGACTCAGACCCGCGAGTACGTAAGCGGTCATAAAGGGATGGCTATCGTCGGTCTGCCACCAGCCCCAACCACCGTCCTCATGCTGATAGGTGTAGAGCCGGTCGAGGCCAGCCTGCACCTGCTTGTGCAACGTCGTGGGATCGATATTCGACTTAACGCCAAGCTTCTGTAGCGCGTCGGCCACCAGCACATCGGGCAGGAAACTTGACATGGTCTGCTCGATACAGCCGTAGGGATACGAAGTGAGATAGTCGAGAGCGGCGAAGACCGATCCCGCAATCGACGGCGCGACGCTGATGGTCAACTTGCGCGTGCCAGCCTCAGCCGTGCTCGGGAACGTCACCTGCTGAACTGTGTCGCTCGTTCCTGCGCCGGCAATGGAGCCCGACTTCGCTATCGCCAGCTTGACTCCGAAGGGCACCACCGGCAGCGTCAACTCCATCGCATCGCTTTCGACGTCGGTCAGTGCCTTGCCGAGCACCTTGGCCGAATCGACATCTAACACGCGCACGCGATAATCAACCTTCACCAGCCCCCGCGTCTGCACGTTAATGTTTTGTTGCGCGCCGTCCAGCACTTGCAGCCCCTCGAACTGCATCGACACCTGCGCCATCTTGTCGGTGGGCAGATAGTTCTGCACGATGGTCGAGAGCGTGATCTCATCGCCGCGTCGGAAGAAGCGCGGCACCACCAGCCGTACCATGATGTTCTTTCGGACGATGGCGTTCATCACCGCGCTGCCGACCTTCGTGTCCTGGGTGACGCCGCGCGTGGTGGCGCGCCACGAGGTGATCGCGTCGGGATAGTCGAAATGCACCGTCGCCTGGCCGTTGCTGCCGGTGCGCACATCGGCGACCCAGAACGCGGTATCGGGGAAGGCCTTGCGAATCTTCGGCTGCACCAGTCGCTCAGGTTTGAGCTGTGCCATCGATTTTGACGGGCGCACGCTGGCTAACTGCATCGCGCGCTTACCGGCCTGCCCACTGAAGTAGTACGTCAGCGAACTCTCGGTGCTCACCTGCGAATACACGCGGCCGTAGAAGGCATTCATGATGCTGCCGGCAGTCTCGGGCTTGATGGCGTAGATTGCCTCGTCGACGACGCCGAGACTGAACTCCGCCGCGACGGGCTTGCCATTGGAATCGCTGGCTTGGATCGTATAGCTCGCGGCTTCACCCGGCTGATACTGCGCCTTCGAGGGCACGAGCTGCACGTTGAGCTGATGCTCAGTTGGCGGCACGCTCAGGCTCTTCGACCCCTCGTAGAGCTTGTTGCCGCGGATGAAGACAGCGCCAACGTAGAAGTTCGGAGCGTACTCGGCTTTCACCGGCACATCGACGGTGATGCTGCCGCCTGCGCTCTTGATGACCTGCCCGGAGTAGAGACCGTTGCCCTCGGCGGTCACCAACACTGACGCCGGCTCCTTGCCGGTGACGATCAGCACGTGCGCGGTGTCGCCCGGCTGATAGGTCTTCTTGTCGGCGACAATCTGCACGCGCTCCTGCGCAGTCCCACTCCACCACGGACTCTCGCCCGGCGCCCACAAGTACGCCGTCGTTTCGACATCGCGATTCTCAGGAGTGGTCGCCGTGATGCGCACGCGGAATTCGCCTGAATCGGGGATCGTCAGCTTCACTTGCGCCTTGCCGCTGGCGTCGGTCTGGCTTTGTGTGGTCGTAATCACCGGCCCAGCGCCCTTGCGCCAGTCCCAGCGATTCATCGATACTCGAAAAGGCGTCAGAACCGGCTTTTTATCATAGTCTTGCGCGGTGATCGTTAAAGTAGCGGTGCTGCCCTTGCTGTAGACGTATGAGTTGGGCTCGGCAGTCAGGAAGAAACTGCCGTAGGTCGCCAGCGCGAATCCGTGGCCGGCGATCTCGCGATTGCCGGCATCGGTAACGCGCGCTTCGATGCGGTAGACCAGGTCCTGCTTCTTGCTGTCGACGCGCGTCGGAATCTCGATCTGCAACTTGCCGTCGGCATCCAGCGTGCCGCTCTTCTCCGTTTCCTGCTCGCCGCCGTAAGTGTCATCGCTCTCCGCGTTGTCTGCGCCTTCGCCCTCGCCTCCGTTGTCAACCTGGTCGTCATCCTCGCCGCGTCCCATCGGCCAGTAGGTCGACGTGTGCACAACCCACTTGACCTTCGCGTTCGCGACCGGCTCGCCGAAGTAGTAGCGCGCGTCGATGGTCGCCTTGATCGGTTGCCCCTCGAGCACGCGCGGCGTCTGCGCTGTCACCTTCACCGCGTATTCTGGCTTCTTGTAGTCCTCGACGGAGAAGTTGGTGCCTTCGATGTAGCGCTCGTCCATCTGCATTGAGAGGTAGTACGAGCCCAGCTTGGCATCGGCAGGAATCGGATAATTCCAATACGCCGTGCCCATGTCGGAGAGCTTCACTGTCTGCGTCCAGATCGTTTCGTAAGTCTGCGGATCGCGCATCTCCAGTCTGAGCTCCTGGCCTTGCGGGATGCTGTAGCCGATCGCCGTCTGCGACCGCACGATGGTCTTGAAGTGCACCGTATCGCCGGGTCGATAGACTGGGCGATCTGTATACGTGTAACCCTTCAGGCTGCGATTGGGATCGTTGCCAAGATTCCATGCACCCGGCGTGTTGATGGCGAACTGGTCGGCGCCGGTCGCCAGCACCGCAACATTCTCCGGCTTCGCCGCATTGATCGCGGTGTCAACCAGCCCTTGCTGATCCGTAGTCTTCGACGCGACTTCCTTCTGATCGATCCACACTCGCACCTGCATGCCTGCGATCGGATCGCCGCTGCGACGATCGACCACATAGCTCATCAACCGCCCCGGCCCGGCCTTCGTGATGATCGCGATGTCCGTGATGACGACGATCGTGTAGGCGCGCAGCTTGCCATCAGTCGCCTCGACCAGGTACACGCCTCTGTCGCTCACCGGTACGGTAATGTTCAAGCTCTCCCACTGCTCGTGCGCCGGGACCGTCCACTTCCACACCGACACAAGCTGTTGCGGGTTGAGCACCGGCACCTGCGCGAAACTCTCGACATTTGGCCCCTTTGGCTGTTCGCCGCCGCCCATCTGCCACAGACGAATCTTGTGACGCGACTCAGGCGAGAACTGCGCGCGAATGAAGTCGCGAATCCACGCCCAGATGCGATGCTTCCATGCATGAATCTTCTCCAGCCAGGTGTGTGCCTGCTTCGGCATCGCCGGCCCTTGCCCGCCGAAGTTGTGCAGCTCCTGCATCTGGCTGAAGAACTTCACCGGATTGTTCACGCGATAGACGCGGAACTCGAACTGCTTCACATTGTGAGCGTTGACCGCGATCTCCGGCTTCTCGCCGTGTAGGAACGTCTTCTGGCTGGTGAGCGAAAACCACGATTCCGGGTCGGCGATGTCCTGGGCAAGCAGCGGCAAAATTAGGGCATAACAGACGAGGATGGCGGCGCTGGCGCGCTTGACTCGCATCATTCGCCGCTCCGCAGGATGTTCCATCGATAGACACCGAGGAAGGCAGGATTCGACGCAATGGGGCGCCAGCGCGGGTCGGGATAATTCATCAGTTGCGCAACTGATAAGCGCTTGATCTCGCCTGGCGATTTGCCGTTCGGTCCGGTGTGATAGACGACGAACTGTTCGGCGCCCGGCTCGATCTGGCTGCGGCCAAGAAAGATCATGGCGTGGAACGGCATCCGGCCGCCGTCGCCGTTCTGGCGAAAGAACAGCACGTCGCCAGGGTGCGCGCGCGACACATTCCGTCCAACGGAAAAGGTGTTGTGCCGCCACAGCGTCTCAGCATCAGCGAACTGCGCGAAGCCGCCTTCGCGAAGATCGTCTTTTGCGAAGCTGCCGCCGTGCACCCGGAACAAGTCTGCTCCAAGCGGAGTGTAGGGATACTGATATTGCTGGACATTACCAGAAGAAGCCGGGGCTGGTAGCGACAGGGCGAGTGCCCACGCGGAATCGTGCGCGCGCAGTGCCTCGCGATAGGCAAAGCGCAGTAGCGCGGCGCAGTCGTCGATTTCCGGCAGCGGCGTGCCGCGGTAGTACTGCGCTTCCGCCAGCAACGTGAACCAATGGCGAAAGGCCACCCGGTCAGCAGGGTCGTGCAGACGCAGAAAATCCGGTGTGCCATCGCCGACCGCATCGCCAGTGTCCGGTATTGTCCTTAGTGCGATCTCTTGCGGTGCAAAACCCGGAGCGGTGATCCGCAGGCTCGTCTGGCCGGGCATCACGCCAGCACGCAACGACGCTGTCGCTGAATCGCCTGCGACGCTGAGTGACTCGACGGCAGCCTGATGCGGCGCTTCGACTTCCACTTGCAAGCCGCGCAGCTCGCGCCCGTTCAGCGAGTGAATCGTTAGCTCCGTGTCGGAGAAGCCGTCGGCTGGAAGAGTCGTTTCGGACAGTTGCGCGACCAACTCGGCAGGTGCCAGTGCGCGATGCACCGTGAACGCGCACACCGCGCTCACAACCGCCAGCACAGCCACCACTGCCAACCAGCGAGGCACGGCGCGCAATCCAATCTCTCCTCAGTTAGTAGGACGGGCGGATTATAGCGCAAGAGCAGGATTTTGAAAGCAGCAGTTAGCCCTTTGGCATTTTCCTCAGTCTGTATCTCCATGTCGGCGCTTGGGGTTTTTTCGAAAATGGAAACCCGATGGGAGGTTTCAGCGGACTCGCTAAAATGGCCGATGTGAGCATTCCACCTGAGTCTGGGGGGGAGAGGATCCACTATCGCCGCACTTATGAGAATCAACCAACTGACCGTACCCGTGGATCAGGCGGAACAAGAGCTTTTATCAGTCAATCGCCGCCCATGAACGCAGCATGGTTGTTTTGAAGGAAGCAGGGAGCGCAGGCTCGGGGCAAACTGAAAGTTTCAGCATTTGTTTGGTGCTCGCGCATAACCTGAGACAAGCTTGTATGATTAGCTTGTTTAGGGTGTCGGCGGCTAAGGCTGCCATTGACCCGTGAGCTCGTTCCTGAAATCCTGCATCCTAATCGCGGAGAGCACCTCTATGAGCAAGAGCCATGAAGTATTTTCTCTTATCGTTTTGGCAGCCGCATCCATCGCGTTGACGTGTGGAGTTGTAGGATGCCAGAAAAACAATGACCAAGCGACTACGGCGCAGAGCCAACCGGCACAGACCGATCAGTCGCAGAACCCCGCCGATGCCAACCTGGCCCCCACGAACGGCGCCCAGGCGACTGCGCCTAGTCAGCAGCAGACCACGAACCAGCCCGCGCAGCAGACCTATCAGCAACCTACGCCGTCCGACCAGAACTATCAGCAACCTGCGGCCGACCAGGGGCAAACCTATTCCGCTAACGATTACGATACTAGCGGCGAGGATACGACCTACGGCCAGCCGGTGCTTCAGGCCCAACAGCCTCCTCCGCCGCTTCCCGAGTATTCGCAGCCACCATGCCCCGGCGATGGCTATATCTGGACGCCCGGATATTGGAGCTATGCTCCGCAGGGTTACTACTGGGTGCCCGGCGCCTGGGCGCAGCCGCCTGTCGTCGGTTTCCTGTGGACGCCGGGATATTGGGGGTTTGTCGGCGGCGTGTACCGCTACAACTATGGCTTTTGGGGCCGGCATATCGGCTACTACGGCGGCATTAACTATGGGTTCGGCTACACCGGCATAGGCTATCAGGGCGGGTACTGGAACAACAATCGGTTCTACTACAACCGTTCCGTCAACAACATAAACATCACTAACGTTAACGTGTATAACCGCACAGTCATCAACAACACTACGATTAACCGCGTCAGCTACAACGGACCGGGAGGCGTCACTCGGCGGCCTCAGCCGGCGGAAATGGCTGGCATGCGTGAGCAGCGCATTCCTCCCATGACCACACAGTTGCAGAACCAGCAGGCGGCAGCCCGGAACCGCCAGCAGTTTGCCTCAGTCAATGGTGGACGTCCAGCCGTTGTCGCAGCCGCACAACCCATCCGTGAAAGCAAGCCGATCGCTCCGACGATTCCGGCTCGTCCTGCTGCGGGTATGCGACCAGCGCAGCCGAATGCCCAGCCGAATCGTCCCCAATCGCAAATGCGCCCTGCTCCGCAGCAGCAACGTCCACCGGCGCAGACCGCTCCCCAGCAACGGCCACAGCAACAGAACAAACCTGCTCCGCAGCAACGGCCGCCGGCGCAGACCGCTCCTCAGCAACGGCCACAGCAGCAGAACAAGCCTGCTCCGCAGCAACGTCCGCCGGCACAGACCGCTCCTCAGCAACGGCCACAGCAGCAGAACAAGCCTGCTCCGCAGCAACGTCCGCCGGCACAGACCGCTCCTCAGCAACGGCCACAGCCCCAGAGTAAGCCTGCTCCGCAGCAACGTCCGCCGGCGCAGACCGCTCCTCAGCAACGGCCACAGCAGCAGAGCAGGCCGGCTCCGCAGCAACGTCCGCCGGCTCAGGCCGCTCCCCAGCAACGGCCACAGCCCCAGAGTAAGCCTGCTCCGCAGCAGCGTCCGGAGGAGAAGAAGAAGCCTTAGTAGCGGCGGTCCACACCGCTTAGCTGCTTTCCAACGAAGAGGCGGGGTTTCGGCTCCGCCTCATTCTTTCGCATGAGTTTTGCGCGGGTTCTTGCACCGGCGGATCTGGCTTGAAATTGGATGGACCCAATGCAGGTCGCGCACGGGCCCCATCCAACAAGGATTATGCTCAGGTTACGGTGCCGAAGCGGGGAAGGTCTGATCGTGGTAGGCCGCCATTTTCCCCGGGGAGTCAGTTGTCAGGCTGCGCCTGATATGCGGTGTTCGGCGTTGGCCCAGGTGGCGTAAGCACTATATGCAGGATGATGATCCACCACGACAACATTGTTAGTTGTGTGGTCGTTCTGAAACAATTTGGTGGGAGGGAAAGTTGTCAGCGCCCCGGTAATCCAGATCGTTTTCAACGACTACGATTGAGTTACTGGCGCGGACAGTGATTCATTGGAAGGGAATCGAGACGCCATTTGTCAAGCGAAAGCGGCGGTCAAATCAGCGGATGCTAGTTCTAGAAGTAAGGTCGTCATGATTCAACTAATGGCGGAGAGGGAGGGATTCGAACCCCCGATACCCGTCAAGGTATGGCCGCTTTCGAGGCGGCTCGTTTCAACCACTCACGCACCTCTCCGCGCGCGGTTGCCGCTGGCCGGAGTTGCCAGACCCAATTAGTTTAGCAAATGCCCCGCCAAACAGCGGCCCATGCGTGTTTTGGTTGTCCGTCACAGTCGGAAGTTGCCGGAGGCGCTGGGAGAACGGCTATCTTAATCTTCCCCCGGCGAGTCACGATGTACCACCTTCACGTTGTAGCCGGCTTTGCTCAGGCGCTTGCGCACATCTTCGGCAATCATCACCGAGCGATGTTTGCCGCCGGTACATCCGAAGGCGATGGTCAGATAGCTCTTGCCCTCGCGGATGTAGTGTGGGATCAGGTAAATCAGCAGCTCGGAGATTCGCCGGATGAACTCCTTGGTCTGGGGAAACGAGCGAATGTACCTCGCCACTGCCGGATGCCGACCGGTGAAGGGACGGAATTTGGGGATGAAGTGCGGGTTGGGCAGAAAGCGCACATCGAAGACCAGGTCGGCATCTTCCGGCACGCCCTCGCGATACCCAAAGCTGACGCACGAGATGAGGATGTTCTTCTCGCTCTTGCCGCCGCCCTGGAAGCGTTCGGTCAATAGCGCGCGCAGCTCGTGTACGTTGAATCTTGTGGTGTCGACCACGAGATCGGCCAGCGCCTTCACCGGCAGCAGACGCCGGCGTTCCGATGCCAGCGAGGCCCGCACTGACGCATTGCGTCCCAGCGGATGCGGCCGGCGCGTCTCGCTGTAGCGGCGCAATAACGCCTCCTCGTCGGCTTCCAGGAACAGCACCGTAGTCTTCAGCAGACGCCGCAGGGAACCCATAATTTGCGGCAACTTGTCCAGCCGGGCGCCCTCGCGAATATCGACCACCAGCGCAGCGCGCTGGATCTCCAGTGTGTCGATTACCAGCTCGGCGAAATTGCCGATCAGTCCTATGGGAAGGTTGTCTACACAGTAATAGCCAAGGTCTTCGAAGGTCTTCAGCGCCGAAGCCTTGCCCGCGCCGCTCATGCCGGAGATGATGACCAACTCGTGCTGGTCATGCCCGCGCGGAAGCACAGCCGCTTTGAACGGCTGACGGGCACCCTTGGCACGGGCCGGCGTAGCGCTCTTTCTGAGAGACATCGCTTGCGATTCCTGTGCCGCGAGACTACCAGACTTCGGCGTCAGCGGAAAGTCCCGCACCGGCTGGTAGTGCCAAAAGCGTACCGCCCGGTCGCCTCGCTGCAAGACACGTAGCTGGACCTGAGCGCGGCTTTCAACTCGGGGCGGCGAGCCCGCGAAAATGCGCGGACGTCACAATAAAGTGCAACGCCGGCTACAACTCTCGCTGGGAAGCCTGCTGGCGGGGCCGACATTGTGGGCGCCTTGACAGCGAAACAGAGCCTCGAACATCAGCCAACAGCACGCCAATCCAGCTTGATCAAGGGCGGGCACTGCCGGCGAACTTGTTGATTTAATTGGTGGGCCCGAAGGGATTCGAACCCCCGACCAAGGGATTATGAGTCCTAAAGGAGACGCTGATTCTAAACTCTTTCAACAAGATAGCCCTGCAGAACGCGGCAAAACTCGGCAGAATCCGCAAACTATCCGCAAACAACGCAAGCACAGGGAGAGCAATCTATGAGCATTGGTTGCCTCCACCTTTTTCAACCAATCCTCCCGCAGGCCTCCAGGCGCGCCTGCGACCGATTGGGGTCTGGGGCGACACCAACCAGGCGTCGGGTGTCAGTATGCTGGCGACGGCTGACAATGGCGTCAGCTTTGCTGGTTTCAACAATGCCGACAACATCTCGACCGCCAAGTTTGAGAACGATGAGAGAGTCAATGAAACCGGGAACGTCTTTGCGAGCCTCGGAGGTTACTTCGGCGGCATCTGCGTAATGGACGTCAGCGGCAACCTGGGTTGCACCGGAGCCAAGAACGCTGTTGTTCCAGTGGACAGCGGCGCTCGCAAGGTAGCCCTGTATGCAGAAGAGTCGCCGGAAGAACTGGTCTGAAGACGCCGGCTCGGGGCAGCTTTCGGATGGCGTTGCGGTCATCCAACTGGAGCCGGTGTTCGCCCAGACCGTTAACACCGGCGTGGGCTATCACGTCTTCCTCACTCCCAACGGCGATTGCAAGGGCCTCTACGTCACCAACAAAACCGCGGACAGCTTTGAGGTGCGCGAGCTGGGCGGAGGGAAGGCCAACGTCAGCTTCGACTATCGCATTATGGCCCGGCGGAAAGGCTACGAAGATATTCGCCTCGCCGATAAGACGAAGCAGTTCGAGGACGCTCTCAAGGAACCGCAGCCCCGGTCGGGTGTGACGCCAATAAAGCCCCCGCAGCCACCTCGACTCAAAGCAGAGCCGGCAAGCGCGCAAACGCTTATCGGTACGGTGAACGCGGGGACAGCTCCCGTCCCGTATACGACTACACTTCTGGCGAGCTTGCCGGCTTGGTTGAGAGTTACCCACCCAAATTTAAGGCGATTTCCACTGTTGATGGTGGGCGCAGCGATTGGGAGGAGTCGGCATGAGCACTCTGAGAAAGCGATTGGAGAGTGTCGAGGACCGGATAGCGATTCAGCAGCACAGGGAATTACTGCGGCAATTTGAGGGGCGGTCCCTAGACGAGCAGTCGTTCTTCTGCATTCATGGGTATTGGCCAGACAACGCCGGCGATGAGCTTCCGGGTCGAGTTGAGTTCACGGTGGGTCGAATCAAGACAATCGCTACTACTGAATGGGAACGCTGAACCATAGTCCATGGACAACGCGCTTCTGAATGCGCAACTGAGCACTCTCAAAGCCTCGGTCTGAATCTGTACCTATCCTCTGACGT
>Ga0181530_10003666_pt1 | contig 16906 bp, 16 predicted proteins | sample PEATcosm2014_Bin_42_FD_119769 | JGI IMG/M metagenome (GOLD analysis project Ga0181530, IMG submission 119769) | Peatland microbial communities from MTU Mesocosm Facility, Houghton, MI, USA - PEATcosm2014_Bin10_60_metaG | ecosystem: Environmental > Terrestrial > Soil > Wetlands > Peat | place... | reverse complement strand
TCGCCGCTATTGCCCGTATCCAGCTCAACCATTGGGAAAATCCCGATCTGGGGAATGGTTTCTGTCTCATCGACAAAGCGGACCTTGATGCCGACTTCGGTATCGCCGTATCCCGATGCCCAGTTGGATCCCGCATAAGCAAAATTGGCGATGGGAGCGACCAGATGAAACTGGGTATTGGGGGCGATGCCGTAATTGAATTCAAAGGCGGGGCCTGAGATTGAGTCGTACGCCGCGGATTTGTCGCCTTGGCCAAATATGTAGAATTCCCAGTGGTTTAAATCCACGGGCTCTGGATCATCCGTGAGGAATGGGGGGCCCGCCCGCAGATCCACGATTAGTCCCAGGGCGAGAACAAGACCCGTCAGCCACTGGGGGCGGAAAACTCGAACAAAGGAAAGAAACTTAGGCCGAGTAATCACTGCGGATGGATGGGCCGATGCCTGCCGAATACCTCGCGCTGCAACTCCAGGAGCCGTGCACGCACTTCGGCCAGCGCAGAAAGTCCGGGAGAAGTTATGCGGTACCTCCCGTCCCTGTTCTGCACAAGCCAGCCCAGCCGGACCATGCGCGCGAGTAAGGGATAAAGGGTCCCAGGACTGACGCGATAGCCATGCTCCCTCAGCTCTTCCCGCAGCCAATTACCCACAACGGGCGCCTCGCTTGCATGGTGCAAGATGTGCACCTTCCAAAGCGGGCGCAGGATTTCCCTTTCGGCGGCCGTTGGGGGATTTACGTTCACCGTCTACGTTTAAAGTAAATCAACGCGAACGTCAAACGTGAGAACCAGCTTATTCTGCGACGGATTAATGCCTCGTGATTGTCCCGAAATCGAATACTTCAGACCCCCGTCCAATCTGTGATCAAACTAACAGGCATCATCGTCATTGCGGCAGGCTTTGCGCTGCGGCTCAACACCCTGCTGGTGGTCCTTTTATCCGGGATAGTGACCGGCCTGGTTTCCGGAATGTCGTTCAACGCCATCATGGAGGAGTTTGGCCGGCTGTTTCTCACGAACCGGTACATGACGTTGCCGGTCGTGATGATGCTTCCGGTGGTGGGCCTTCTGGAGCGCTACGGACTTCGGGAGCGGGCCGAGACGCTGATCCGGCGGTCTGCGGCGGCGACCGCGGGCCGGGTGCTGCTTCTTTATACTGGGGTTCGACAGGTTTCGATCGCCCTTGGAATCAACATAGGCGGGCACGCCGGCGCCGTGCGTCCGCTGCTCGCTCCCCTCGCTGAGGGGGCCGCGCGTGTACGCTACGGAAACCTGTCGAAGGCGATGGTGGAGCGGATTCGCGCGCACGCTGCGGCGGCTGAGAACGTCGGAAACTTCTTTGGCGAGGACATATTCATCGCAGTGGGCTCGATCCTACTGATGAAGGGCTTCTTCGAAGGCCTGAAGATCGACGTCAGCATTTGGACAATGGCGCTCTGGGGGATACCCACGGCTGTAGCCGCCTTTGCATTGATGGCATGGCGGACCCATGCCCTGGACCGACATCTGGACCGGGAGGCCGCTCATGCGGCCGAAGCTGCGAAGCCGACGGACACGTGAGCCTGGTCAGCCTCAATTCATTCTACATCCTGGCGGGCGCCTTCATCCTAGCGACGGCCCTGCGCGTCGTATTGGATAAAGGGCACACGCGGCGATGGAGCACGGCCCTTTTTTGGGGTCTCCTGGGCGTCAGTTTTGTTTTCGGCGGGTCGATGCCGCCAATGGTTACAGGATACTTGGTCCTCGGGATGACGATCTTGGCAGCGAGCGGGAGGGTGGCGGTGTCCCGCGAGCGCTCCACGGGACGTGAGGAAAGGTTGAAGTCGGCTGAACGGCTGGGGGACAGGCTGTTTTGGCCTGCGCTTCTGATTCCCGCCACGGCGATCGTCGGCAGCCTTCTCCTTGGCCGAATCCACTGGCATGGCATCTCGCTCGTCGACTCGAGCTACCTGTCAGTCATATCGGTGTGTATCGGTGCCGTGCTTGCTCTTGCGCTCGGGTTTCGCCTGACCCGGGCGCCGGCGGGTGCGGCGGTGGGCGAGGGCAGCCGGCTTCTCCAGGCCGTGGGTTGGGCGCTCATTCTGCCGCAGGCGCTGGCCGCGCTGGGCGGCCTGTTCGCCCGAGCCGGCGTGGGCACGGTTGTGGCCGGTCTGGTGGAGCGGGCGCTTCCGACGCAGTACTCGTTTGTCGCGGTAGCGGCCTACTGCCTTGGGATGATGCTTTTTACGATCTGCTTGGGCAATGCCTTTGCCGCGTTTGCCGTCATCACCGGGGGTATTGGCGTGCCGCTCATCGTCCAGGCGCACGGCGGCAATCCCGCAATAATGGCGGCCATTGGGATGCTATCGGGTTATTGCGGAACGCTGCTGACGCCCATGGCCGCGAACTTCAACCTCGTGCCGGTCATGCTTCTTGAGATGGAAGACAAGAACGCGGTCATCAAGGCGCAGGTGCCGATAGGCCTGGCCCTCTTTGCGTTTAATCTGCTCCTCATGGAACTTTGCGTCTATCGTTTCTGACCGCTTGCCTCGCTTGCTAACACCATCCCTCGCGTCGAAATTTGCCGGCCTGGCGTTGGCCGGGATCGGGCGCGAGTGGCCCCATGCCTATCAGCATCTGGCGCAGCGCCCTGCGGACGTGCGTTTGCCGCGCGAGCTGCACCCTGCGTTCTTCGGCTGTTTTGACTGGCATTCCGCAGTGCATGGTCATTGGACGCTGGCGCGCGTCCTCAAGCTCTTCCCGACGCTCCCTTCCGCCGCGCGCATCCGCGCGGCCCTGGATGAAAGCCTGACCAAGGAGCATATCGCCGTGGAACTGGCTTATTTTCAGGCCCCGGGACGTGGGTCGTTCGAGCGTCCGTACGGCTGGGGATGGCTGCTCGCCCTTGCGGCCGAACTGCGCGCGGGAACCGAACCAAGCGCTCGCCGGTGGTCGCGGGCAATCCGCCCGCTCGAGAAGTTCATTGCGGAAAGCTTCCGCGGCTACCTTTCGCGACTGCCGTACCCGGTCCGGACCGGCGTGCATTCCAACACCGCCTTCGCCTTGTCGCTGGCGCTGGACTACGCGCGGACGGCGGCCGACCGCCGCTTGGAGGCGGCCATTGTCTCGCGGAGCGGCGACTTCTACGGTGCAGACGCCAGCGCGCCGGTTGCCTGGGAACCTGGCGGCGAGGACTTCCTTTCACCTTCGCTGGCGGAGGCCGACCTTATGTCCCGGGTCCTTCCCGCTGCGGAATTCCAGCGCTGGCTGGCGCGGTTCCTTCCGGGGCTGGCAAGTGGAGAATCCCGCGGCCTCATGAAGCCGCCGCGGATCTATGACCGCCTTGATCCAAAGCAGGTGCACCTTGACGGGCTGTGCCTAAGCCGGTCCTGGGCGCTTCACAGGATTGCCTCCGTCATGCCCATGGGCGGCAAGGTCAGCACCGCGGCAGAACGCCACGCGCGCACAGGACTGGCGCGGGTCTCAAGCGGCGACTACGCCGGCGAACACTGGCTCGCGTCGTTTGCGGTCTACCTTCTCGCGAACGGGACGGCATGCCAATGAAAGGCCATCCCTTTCATCTCATCAAGGACTGCTTCAGCCAACCTTGAAGCGCTCGCCCGTGACGCGGCTGTTGCAATATGTTTTGCAAGCCGAGCAATGGGAGACCCGTAACTCAATTAAGCCATGGGTACTTCTGAGCTGGCGTCCCCACGGGGATTCGAACCCCGGTTCTCAGCGACTATGTGCGATATCCGCGTTGCTCAGCGCCATTCTTGAAGCCGCGTTTTATAAGATGTAACGCCGAACGATCACCTCGAACATTTCACGGTTGCCGCTAAGCACGCCACCAGTCGCACGAGTGTCATCGATCTCGGCTGGTTAAAAGGAGAGGATTGGTGCCACAGAGGGCATAACTCTATTTGATGCGGCAGAACGATAATGGTTACAGCGCCGCGAATTCCGATTTACCTAGTGGCTCCCGAGTAATCTCCAAGATGCCGCCTAATTCAAACTGAGTAGTTGTATTACCGGTCAAGCCAGCGAGGCCAGTTTGTTAGGCGCGGGAAGGAAATCAACTTTTTGGGCCAGACTTGTGTTCGAGCTGAGCGGAAAACCACGAATGTAAAGGTTGAGAGTGGAAATTAGAGGCGCACGTAGTTCAGTTTCGTGAACCGGCCGTAGTGGATGGGCGTCTATGCCCTTGATTTCCTCAAAGGGATATCTCCTGCGCGAACTGCTCGATCCACGTGCGGGCTCGCGACGATGCCAGATGGCAAACGAGCCCGCAGGCTCTTGTCATAATTCGAGCGGTGTGCTTGCGCCGGGCCCGAACTTGGCAATTTTTCTGCATATGAACCCCAAATTCCTTGGCTATGCTCAACCTGAGGCGTTGGTCGACGGCGATTGGTTGCAGCAGAATTTGAGTGTGCCTGGCGTCCGTATCGTCGAGAGCAACGAAGACGTCCTGCTCTACGACACCGGGCACATCCCCGGCGCCGTACACATCGACTGGCGCGGCGACTTGCAGGACAACACCGTGCGCGACTACGTCGCACCCGAAGGCTTCGCCGAGGTATGCAACAAGAATGGGATCACGCCTGACACGACCGTCATATTTTACGGCGATAAGTCCAATTGGTGGTCGTGCTATGCGCTATGGGCCTTTCGCTTATTCGGGCACAGCAAGGTCAAGATTCTCGACGGCGGTCGCGACAAGTGGAAGGCCGACAACCGTCCCCTCACGCGCGAGAAACCCGGCTATCCGCGCGCGAGCTATCCCGTGCCACCCAGGCGCTTCGACAAGAAGATCCGCGCATTTTTCGACCAGACGCTCGCGCACGCGCACGCGCGCAAACCGCTGATCGACGTGCGTTCGCCTAGGGAATACACCGGTGAACTGACCCACATGCCCGAATACCCGCAGGAGGGCGTGCTACGCGGCGGCCACGTGCCAGGCGCGCGCAACGTGCCTTGGAAGATTGCGGCCAACGAGGACGCCACCTTCAAACCGGCTGACGAGCTGGCAAAGATCTACACGCAGGGCCTCGGCCTGAAGCCTGGCGATGACATTATTGCCTACTGCCGCATCGGCGAGCGCTCTAGCCACACTTGGTTTGTGCTCACCTATCTTCTCGGTTATTCAAACATCCGCAATTACGACGGTTCATGGACCGAGTGGGGCAACCGAGTTCGTTCGCCCATAGCCAAGGGCGAGCAGCCCGGCTGATTAATGGCCACATATCCACCGAACCTCTCGAAGATTGTTGATTTCTTTGATGCGTTATCTGGGGACGAGAAGCGCGAAAACCTGATCGCTTACGCGGATTCCGCGCCCGCGTGTTCGCCGAAGGCCGGCGAGCGATTCGATCTCGAGGATGTGCGCAAGGACGAGGAATGCACCGATACGGTCGGTGTATTCTTGCGCGTAGATTCCGCCACGAGGGCGGCACACTTCCGAATCACTCTCGGGCCGCACGTGCAGACGCTCACCAAGGCGATGACGGCCATCCTGTGCAAAGGGCTCGACGGTGCGACGCCCGAACAGATCATGGAAGTGGAGCAAGATTTTGTGCCGCGGATCGTTGGTGGGCAACTTGTTCGCGTGCGCAGCCAAACGGTCTACTACATTCTTACCCGCATTAGAGGCGTGTGCAGAGTCTGGCTCGACCGCGAACGCGCCGCGGCCACTAGCGGATAAGGCGAAACGGCGGGATCTGCCGTTACTAAGAGTCACAAACCAACCGACTCCTCACTCGAACGTAGTCGGCGAGCCCGTGAGTTCGGATGCATGAGTTGGCCGAGGTACCCGCTTACAGGCAATCTGAGCGCGCGTTTAAGCCGCAGTGCCTTTTGGGGCTCTTTGATTAAGGCCCGACCAATCCTTCAAACGATTCATTTCGAAAAAATCACGGCTGGTTGCAAAAGATCGTAATACGATATAATTGAAATATCCACTTTTTGCAAACGGCGACGTTTTTTTCCACGCATCGCAGATGAAATCCGATGATCTCCTACTTCTGCGAAGGGCACGTGCCTTTGTCGCGGCCCGCGAGGCTTTCGCAGAGGAAACCACAGCCGCCAACCGCAGGCACCTTAGATGGCCTGCCGCGATAGATGCGGGATCAGAAACGCGAATCCGTCGAAGTGAGAACGCTTTTGATAGAAACCGCATTACCACAACGACCAGCGCGCAGATCTATCTTGGGCCCATGAAAGGCGTGGAGCTGAATATCCCCCGTTCTTCCCGTTTGGGAAATCTGCGATCGGCGCGCGCGGAGCATTCGATGTCGGCATTCAATATGCGGTCGCCGTCTGCCGAGCGAGGAAAAGGGAAACCCGTCGGATGAATGTCCTGGTCATCGACGTCGGTGGCACCCACGTAAAAGTGCGAGCCATGAACCGCAGACGCCGAGAAGCGATTCCTTCCGGGCCGACAATGACCGCGAAGAAGATGGTTGCGGCGGTCCGAAAGGTCGCCGCTGGCTGGCGATACGATGTGATCACTATTGGCTATCCGGGCCCGGTGTTGCACGGCCACATTGTCGCCGAGCCTCACAACCTCGGATCAGGTTGGGTCGGATTCGACTTCAAAAGGGCCTTCGATCGTCCTGTGAAGATTATCAACGACGCCGCCATGCAGGCATCGGGAAGCTATTTGGGGAGGCGGATGCTCTTCTTGGGCTTGGGCACCGGGTTGGGCTCAGCGTTGATTGCCGGCGGAGTTCTCGAGCCCATGGAGCTGGCCCACTTACCTTACAAGAAAGGTCGAACTTACGAAGACTGCGTGGGGCTGACCGGACTTAAGCGGTTGGGGAAAAAAAGATGGCGCCGGGAAGTAGGAAAGGTCGCCGCGCAGCTCAAGGCAGCATTGGAGGCTGACTGCGTCGTGCTGGGCGGAGGCGATGCGCGATTGTTAAGGAAACTTCCGCGCGGCGTTCGGCGGGGCGGCAACGAGAATGCATTCCGTGGCGGCGCCATCGTTTGGGACAAGCGTGGGCGCGGTGCTCTCACTCAATGAACCCGGGCGGACACCTGCTTGAGAGCGTTCCGTCCGAAAATAAGTGGCGGCGAATGGCTCGTAGCCGATGGGCCATCAACTCGGCAGGTGGCTCGCCATGTCCTTGATACACACCATGTCGTTTCGGCTCGCGACGATTGGGCCGCTGTCGCCGCTCGATTTCCCGGCATGGCTCCGAGTTACCCACTTCCTAAATTTCATCTTTATCACGTTTCTCATGCGCAGCGGGATCGAGATCCTGAGCGCACATCCGAAGCTCTATGGAAACGATCACTGCCAGCCCGGCAGCGAGTGGCTGAAATTCACGAGGCGCCAGCAACCGGGGAAGGGGCTGTGGACGAGCAGCGATGAAGAGGAATCGTTCTCGTCCTGGGTTGCGTTGCCTGGCCATCGCCATCTAGGACTCGGCCGGCTCTGGCATTTCTTCTCCGTCGCATTCTGGATTCTGACAGGGCTCGTGTATGTGGTGCTGTTATCTGCCACCGGCGAGTCGAGCCGCCTGGTTCCGAACTCATGGGCAATTGTGCCGCAAGCCGGGCGCGCATTGATGAGTTATCTGAGCCTCCACATTGTCGAGTCCACTCGCTACAATGCGCTACAACAGCTAGCCTACGCGGCGGTCGTGTTTCTGCTTTCACCGCTGGCTATTGCTACAGGTGCGGCGATGTCACCGGCGGTCGCGGGCCGTTTCCCGTGGTACACGAAATTGTTCGGCGGCCGCCAGAAGGCGCGCAGTCTTCACTTTCTGTGCCTAGTTGGTTTCGCCGTCTTTCTCGTTCTACACCTTTCCCTAGTCGCTGCGCACGGTCTGTCGCGCGAATTCTCGCTAATTGTACTCGGGGCCGATGCCGTGCGCGATCATAGGCTGGCGCTCATTTTGGGTGGCCTGGGCATCGCCATTACAATCGGGCTACACGCCGCGGCGACGCACTGGTCCCTGCGTTGGCCGCGGCAGGTGCAGCGCTCTCTTGACGGGTTGATCGATCCAGTGCGGCAGGTGCTTTTGCGCCGCCTGACTTCACGACAAAGCTATGCTTACGCGGAGATCTCACCATATTTTCGTGTGAACGGACGTCCACCGACCGATCCGGGCTATGCCGCTTTCGTCCGCGGCAATTTCGCCGAATGGGCGTTGGAGGTCGGCGGACTGGTTAAGGAGCCTCTAAGTCTTTCACTGAAAGATTTGCGATTGATGCCAGCAGAAACGCAGATCACGAAGCACGACTGCATCCAGGGCTGGTCGGCCATTGCGGAATGGACGGGTGTGAGCTTGCGATACGTTCTTGCATGCTGCAGTCCGCTCCCGGCAGCGCGCTATCTCGTGTTCTACGCGTATGACAACAAGTCAAACACCGAGCCATGCGCGGCGGGCCCGGGTCACTATTACGAGACCATCGATATTGCGCATGCGGGGCATCCGCAGGCGTTGCTTGCCTACGAAATGAACGGCGCGCCGCTCGTAATCGCGCACGGAGCGCCGCTTCGTCTTCGTCTCGAGACCTCGCTCGGGTTCAAGATGGTGAAATACCTTCGCGCCATCGAATTCGTGGCGGACTACCGAACGATTGGCCTCGGGCGGGGCGGCTGGCGGGAGGACTTTCAATACTACAGCCGGGACGCGGGCATCTGATGAAAGCGAAATTAGACCATGGATCGCATGGAAACACTTTGGCGGACTTCACGCCGACGGCGCGTTATGGGCCGGGTTGGCCCGGGATCGATCCACGCTGGACATCGAGCGCGAAGAGCGGGGTGGGCACGGCGATCAGCGGGAAAAGCCGAGTCTGGTTCACGCTTAGCCACGGGATCTGCAACGAGATCTATTATCCGCGGATTGATCAGGCATGCACCCGTGACCTTGGGCTGATTGTGACGAACGGCCGGGATTTATTTTCCGAGGAAAAGCGCGACACGGAAAGCCGGACTGAATGGCTGGAGCTTGGAGTACCTGCGTTCCGTCTCATCAACACGCATCGTGGCGGCCTGTATCGGATCGAAAAAGAGATCCTTGCCGATACAACCCGCGATTCTCTCATGCAGTACACGCGTTTCGTCGCCAAGAGCGGCCGCTTGGCCGACTACCATCTTCATGTCTTGTTGGCGCCGCATCTCGGTAACCGCGGGCAGGGCAACACCGCGTGGATCGGCGACTACGGTGGAAGGGTACTCTTGATGGCTCAGCGTGGGGAACTCGCGCTGGCCCTGGCCTGCTCGGCCCCTTGGCTGAAAATGTCGGCCGGGTTCGTGGGGAACTCGGATGGTTGGCAGGATTTGTGGTGGAATAGACGCCTGACCTGGCAGTATGAACGCGCTGAAAGCGGTGACGTTTCACTCACGGGCGAAGTGGACCTGAGCGGGATTAACGGCGAGTTTTTGCTGACGCTCGGGTTTGGCAGCAGTCCGGCAGAAGCGGCCCGCTTCGCGCTGGCGAGTTTGTCAGATGGGTTTCCAAGGGCCCGGAGCCGGTACATTCGCGAGTGGCAGGCGTGGCAACACGGCCTGACGCGCTCTGCGACGGACCCATCGAATCACCGCGACCTGCTACTCGCCTCCGCCGCGCTGATCCGGGCGCACGAGAGCAAGGAGTTGGCAGGGGGAATCGCCGCGAGTTTGTCCATCCCCTGGGGATATGCCCATGGCGACGACGACATAGGGGGCTATCATATGATCTGGCCCCGCGATCTCGTCGAGGCGGCGGGCGGCTTGCTTGCGGTTGGGGCGAATGAAGACGTGCGGCGGGTGCTCCATTGTCTGGAGCGCACCCAAAATCCCGACGGACACTGGCCGCAGAACATGTGGATGGATGGCACGCCCTTCTTGAATGGCGTCCAATTGGACGAAACCGCGTTTCCGATTCTGCTTGTGGCCATGGCTTGCTCGCACAAGGCGCTCGACAAGGCCGAGATGAAGAAACTGTGGCCTATGGTGCGGCGGGCTGCGGCGTTTCTGGTCCGTAGCGGTCCGGTCACCGGGCAGGATCGGTGGGAGGAAGACGCAGGCTATTCGACATTTTCGCTTGCGGTGGCCGTCGCCGCATTGCTGGCCGCGGCGGAACTGGCCGAGTATAACGGAGAGGGTTCCGAGGCTGGCTTTCTGCGCGAGACAGCGGATTTTTGGAACGAGAACATCGAACGTTGGACGTACGTGACCGGGACAAAGCTGGCGGCCCGCGTGGGCATCGAAGGCTATTATGTCCGGATCGCCCCGCTCGGGTCGGCTGGATCCGTTTCCACAGTGGACGACATTATCGCCATTAGGAATCGTCCGCAGGCACAAAGCGATCATCGTGCTGGCGAGATCGTCAGCCCCGACGCCTTGGCCTTGGTGCGTTTCGGCCTGCGGGCGGCGGACGACCCCCGGATTGTCAACACCGTCAGGGTCATTGACGCTCTGTTAAAGAAGGAGACAACAAACGGGCCGGTCTGGCATCGCTACAACGGCGACGGCTACGGCGAGCACGCCGACGGTTCTGCGTTCGACGGTACTGGCGTCGGGCGTGGGTGGCCGTTGCTGGTGGGCGAGCGGGCGCATTACGAACTCGCAGCGGGCCGCCCTGGGGATGCGGCGCGGCTGTTGCAAGCGATGGAAGCCATGGCAAACGACAGCGGCTTTCTGCCCGAGCAGATTTGGGATAGCCCGGATATTCCGGAACGGGAGCTCTATTTCGGACGACCGTCCGGCTCGGCGATGCCCTTGGTATGGGCGCACGCCGAATACATCAAACTACGCCGCTCGATTGAGGATGGTCGTGTCTGGGACCTGCCACCCTCATCGGCGAAGCGCTACCTTACGCGGAAGGTCGTTTCGCCTTACGCACATTGGCGATTCAATCATCGCTGCCGGGTTTTGCCGCCCGGGAAGACGCTGCGCGTGGAGGTGCTGGCGGCGGCGATGGTGCGTTGGAGCGACGACGGCTGGAACACGGTGAATGACACCAGAACCCACGACACCAGGCTCGGCTTTCACATCGCCTGCCTGTCCACAGGCCGGCTGGTTGCCTGCGGCAGGATCGAATTCACGTTTCACTGGATCGAGGCGGACCGCTGGGAGGGCGTTAACTTCATTGTGGAGGTTGCAGAATCAAGATGACCGAGCGATGTTTTCCGGACTTCGAGCACGGTCCGGGCTGGGCCGACGAAGAAATTCCGCACGAGAACCGCCAACGGGGACCAAAATGAAATCCCGCAAAGGCTCTACCGACTACAGCGGGATGCCTACGGTGGCCGGGAGGTGTCGGGGAACACGTGATCGGCACAACGCGCGCATATGCAAGCATTTCAATGGCCTTAGGAATGTCCGCAAGCAGAGGTGAAAAGCAAAATGAAAACAGAAGACTATGAAATAGGCATGGTGGGCTTGGGCGTGATGGGCCGAAACCTGCTCCTCAACATGGCCGACCAACGACATTCCGTGGTAGGCTACGACCAAGACCCTGCCCAGGTTGCGACGCTTCGCCGGGAGGCGGCACAACGCCCGGTCTTCGGCGCGGAAAGTCTACGGGAGTTTGTCGGCCTCCTCCGGAAGCCTCGCGCGGTGATGATGCTTGTGCCGGCCGGTGCGCCGGTTGACGCCGTTATTCGCGAATTGCTGCCGAATCTGGAACGCGGCGACATGATCATCGACGGCGGCAACTCGCATTTCAGCGACACGGATCTACGCGCACGTACCCTCGCGGAACACGAGATTCAGTTTCTGGGCGTTGGCGTTTCGGGCGGCGAGCATGGCGCGCGGCATGGGCCCAGCATCATGCCCGGCGGTCCACGGGAAGCCTACGCCCGGGTACAGCCCGTCTTCGAGGCTATTGCTGCAAAGGCCGGCGGCGCACCTTGCGTGACCTGGCTCGGTCCGCGTTCGGCGGGCCATTATGTCAAGATGGTTCACAACGGGATCGAATACGGCCTGATGCAGTTGATCGTTGAGACATACGATTTGATGAAGCGGGGCCTGGGCTTGACTGATGACGAGTTGGGCGACGTCTACGACCGCTGGAATCAAGGGGAACTTAAGTCCTATCTAGTGGAGATCTCTGCGCAGATCTTCCGGCAAATGGATGAGAAGACGGGCCGGCGGCTGATCGACGTGATCCTCGATGAAGCAAAGCAGAAAGGCACCGGCATGTGGACATCCCAGGACGCGATGGAACTGGAGGTGCCTCTGCCCACCATCGACGTGGCGGTGGCGATGCGAAACCTGTCCGCCTACAAGAGCGAACGCGAGGAAGCGGCTATCCATTTCATCCGGCCGGTTCCGGTATTTTCCGGCGATCGCGATGTCTTTTTGACCCAGTTGCGCGATGCCCTTTATTTAGGAACGATTGTAACCTTTGCTCAAGGGATGGCCCAGCTGTGGAAGGCATCTCAAAGCTATGGATATGGTTTGGATCTGGAAAGTGTCGCCCGGATTTGGCGCAGCGGTTGCATCATTCGTGCGCACTTGCTGGAGCCGATCCGCAGCGCGTATCGGGCGAAACCGGATTTGGCGAATTTGCTGCTGGATCCCACGCTTGCCAATGCAGTCATGGCGCGACAGCAAAGCTTACGCACGGTCGTGGGCGCAGCGGCGGAGTGGGGCATTGCAGCTCCCGCTTTGATGACGTCGCTTGGGTACTTCGACGCGTATCGCAGCTCGTGGATGCCCGCTAACTTGATCCAGGCGCAGCGCGATTATTTCGGCTCGCACACATACGAGCGTGTCGATGCCAAAGGTGTTTTTCATACGCAATGGAGCGCGGAATGAAATCCCCCATTAAAGCGAGCGCCGTTGATTCGGTCCGATCGAAAATGGACCGGCTTACTAACCCATCTCGCTCACCCAGCCCCGTGATCTTCGTCATTTTCGGCGGCGCTGGGGACCTCACCTGGCGCAAGCTGATCCCGTCCCTCTTCCATCTCCATTTGAATCAAAGCCTACCGGACAAGTTTGCGATTATCGGGGTCGATCGCGCCATCTTCACCGACGAGACCCTGCGCGACCGTCTGCGCGGCGGGGTTCGACGGTTTTCCCATCTGGGTCCGATCAAGACAAAGGAATGGAACACATTTGCTGCCCGCATCAGCTATCAGCGGGCCGATTTTGCCGCGGCCGTGACATACAAGACTCTGGTCAAGCGCCTCGAAGCGCTGGGGCAAGCTTGGGGCGTAAAACCAACCCGGATCTTCCACCTGGCGACGCCGCCGTCATTGGTGGGTGTGATTCCAAAATTCTTGGCCGCGGCGGGGCTGGCCCGCGACCGACAATGCTCGCGGATCGTGGTGGAGAAGCCGATCGGATCGGACCTCGAATCAGCGCGCCAGCTGAATGCCACCCTCACGAAAAGTTTTAGTGAGTCGCAGATCTTTCGCATAGATCACTATCTGGGAAAGGAGACCGTTCAGAACATTCTGGCGCTTCGCTTTGCAAACCCGATGTTCGAGCCCATCTGGAACCGGCGCTATGTTAATTATGTGACGATCACGGTCGCCGAGGAGGTTGGTATTGGGCATCGCGGGGGTTATTACGAGAAAGCCGGCGAACTGCGCGACATGGTGCAAAACCATCTGATGCAGCTGCTCTGTCTAGCGGCGATGGAGCCGCCCGTGTCCTTTGAGGCAGACGAGATCCGAAACAAGAAGGTGGACGTGTTGCATGCCATTCGCCCGATCCTGCCCGAGGATGTGAAAACCCTCACCGTGCGAGGCCAATACGGACGCGGTATCCTTCATGGCAAAATCGTGCGCGGGTACCGCCAGGAGCCGGATGTGGCGAAGGATTCGCAGACGGAGACGTTCGCGGCGCTGAAGCTGTATGTGGACAGCTGGCGCTGGCAAGACGTGCCGTTTTACCTGCGTGCTGGCAAACGGATGCCGCGGCAGCTGACCGAGATCGTCGTTCACTTTCGCCGGGCACCGCATCTCTGTTTTCCGACCGGGGCCATGCCCGATTGGCAGGCGGCCCGCGCGGTTATTTGCATCCAGCCCGACGAGGGGATTGTGCTGCAGTTTCACGCAAAACAGCCGGGTGGCCCGATGTGCTTGCGATTGGTTGATATGCGGTTCAGTTACCGGGAGACTTTCAAGATTCCGTCGCCGCCGGCTTACGCCACCTTGCTGCGCGACGTGATGATCAATGACGCCACACTGTTCATGCGCAACGATCAGGTCGAGGCCGCATGGGCGGCATTGATGCCAGTGCTGGAGAATTGGAGTACTTCCGCGCCAGTAGATTTCCCGAACTACGCGGCCGGCTCATGGGGTCCCGCCGCGGCGGATTCTTTAATGGCGCAGGAAGGCCACCAGTGGTTTGTCTCGGCAGGAACCGCGAACAGATCATCTGGGAAAAGGCACCGACGCCTTTTTTTCCAATCCTTGATGTAGCGCCGTTTGCCAGAGCGTGCGGTTGCCAGTCCTGTTGCTAGTTATCGAAACGACAATTCCGTAAGTTAAAACAGATTAAGATCTTAACCGCTGGCATCCCCACGGGGATTCGAACCCCGGTCTCGAATCTCGTTGATGGCTAACAACGACTTAAATTAATGACGAGCGAGATATGCATATCTGCGTCATTCTCACTCTCATTCTCACCTAACGGGACGCCAAGCCTCGAGAACTCATTCCCAACAGCAGGCCCTTGCCCGCATTCATTACGCTCAAGAAAGCAGGCTAGTTGACATATCCCAAGAGTGACTACATTTGTAGTCGCGATGGCAATCAAGCTCGCACCTACATCCATCCGGCTCGCTGCAATAGAAAAGCGCCGGATCGCCGCCGCTGCCCGAAAACAAGGCATTACCTCTGCGAAGTTCATAAAACAGGCGGCCCTGGAGCGAGCGGCCTCACCAGGCGGTATGGCGCTTGCCGAGATCACAGCCTCGCTAAAGGAACTCATCGAGGAGGAGGTGGATGCTGCTATAGCCCTAGATCGCATCGCGCGCCGCAAGGCAGGCGAAGGACGCCTCTACGCCGGTGAGGAGGCGTGGCGTGAGTTGGGATTATAAGATCGACGATCTTGCCCTTCGCGAGCTGCGCGATCTCGGACCTTCCGCCGCGCAAACAATACGCGAGTTTTTAGAGAAACGAATTAAGGATTGTGAAGACCCTCGGGCATTTGGAAAGCCCTTGCGGGGTGGGCTATACGGTCTTTGGCGCTATCGAGTTCAGGATTACCGATTGATCTGCGAATTGATCGACGGCCAATGCCTCGTCATTCTGGTCAAAGTCGGTCACCGATCCAACGTTTATGATTGAAGTGAAGACCGCTGGCGTCCCCACGGGGATTCGAACCGTAGCGCCTCAGTGAAATTAAATCGCGCAGGATCATCATATTTAATTGATTGTTAATGTCTTAGAACAAGTAATACGATGCACGAAAGTGCAGCGAAGTGAAGGCAGAAACACAACATCTGACAACCTTTCTCGAACCAATTCCGGTCACAAAGGGAAATGCCGAGTTGTTCGGCAAGTCACGAGTTGGGGACTATGTCCGGTCAACATCGTCTGGTTCTAATGCCCGAAGCCATTCCAAGAGCCCCGGCTCTAGCCGCACCGCCATCCCGTCCCCGATTCTCAAAATACGACGGTCACGCAAGCGCTGGGAGATTTCCTGTGGGCGCCGAACGTCTGTCTTTTTCATAACCGATAACGAGGTTGGCCTATTCCCGCGAGGGATTTGCCATATTCGACGAGTCCTGGAGCCGCAGGGATTTTGTCGCGGAGGAGTTTCGCCGTCAGTTCTTCCCAGTCTATCAGATGACCCGGGCTTATGCCACTGACCGACAGAATCGAGAGGTTTTCAACGGTGAGCACCTCGTTGGGGACTTGATCGAGGTGTCCTTTGACCACCGCCCAGAAGCGCCAGCTCCAGCCAGACGACCCTCGCTCGGGAAGCGTTGCGGAAAACTTCGGCGCCCGGGCAGCGGCGGGGCGCCGCCGCGCCAACGAGCTTGCCTGCCCGGCGGTCGCTCGCGTTTGCTGCTCCCGCCGCAGCCCCGCCCTACGAGACGAAGCGACGCACCCGGAAAACCTTTCGCCGTTATGAAACCCACGACACTTGACCAATACCTCGCCAGCCTCCCCGCCGATCGCCGCGCCGCGATGCTCGCGCTCCACGCCGCGATTCGCAAGGCCGTGCCCAAACTCACCTCCGAAATCATGATGGGGATGAGTTCGCCCGTCATCGGTTACGGCAAGTATCACTACAAGTCTCCCAGCGGCCGCGAGGGCGACTGGTTCTTGATCGGACTCTCCGCGGGAAAGAACTACTACAGCCTCCACATCTGCGCCGCCGACAAGGGCGGTTACCTCGTCGAACAGAATGCCGCCAAGCTCGGCAAGGTGAAGACCGGCCGCAGTTGCATCAACTTCAAGAAACTCGAGGACCTGAAGCTCGACGTCGCGATGGCACTCGTGAAACAGGCCGTGAAGTCCGGCGGCCTCAACGCCGTGGGGTAGCCCCCGAGCAGCTTTTCAGCCAGACAAGAAAGTCCGCGGTTAGGAATTCGGGCGGGAGACCTCGGAATCGCGGACCTGCTCAGTCGTGAGCGTGGTCGCGACCATCTGCATTCCGTTCGCCGCTTGCACGGCACCGATTTCGAGCGCGGATTTTTCGGCATTCGCTTCCGCGCGGGTCTTGAAGTTCTTCCTGACACGCTCCCCGTGAACCCAACCGGTCACACGGAATGAGGTGACGCCGTTCCGGTTTTCAAACCGAGCGACGACGAGTTTCGGTGGTTGTTTCATGCTTAGGTTACCACTTCAACTGGCAGCCTAGCTTCACCGAGAAGCTCAGTTATTGAGCCTCATCTACTTGGATGGCGTCCCCACGGGGATTCGAACCCCGGTTGACGCAGCCCTTCATTGCAGGTCAACCGCTTACCCATTTCCCCTCTGAGAGCTGACAGTAGTTGCTTCTGTGAACACTCAAGCTGTTGCCAG
>Ga0181530_10003665_pt1 | contig 16908 bp, 12 predicted proteins | sample PEATcosm2014_Bin_42_FD_119769 | JGI IMG/M metagenome (GOLD analysis project Ga0181530, IMG submission 119769) | Peatland microbial communities from MTU Mesocosm Facility, Houghton, MI, USA - PEATcosm2014_Bin10_60_metaG | ecosystem: Environmental > Terrestrial > Soil > Wetlands > Peat | place... | reverse complement strand
TGAGAAAGCCGGAATCAAGACTGAGATCCAGGTGTACGATCACAATCCGGATGTGATTTCGTATCCGCTATCGATCCTGGCAGACGCCGCGGCGAGCAAGTATGTGGCGGGAACGGCATTTCACCTGTATGGCGGCGACAGCAATGCGCTGACCTGCGTGCACAACCAGTATCCGAACAAGAATCTTTATTTGACGGAGCAGTCGGTGGGCGGACCGCCGAGCGCGACATACATTGACATTACCGAGCCGGTGAGCCGCGTACTGATTGGCGCGACGCGGAACTGGGCGCGTAATGTGTTGCTGTGGAATCTGGCGGCTGATCCGCATGCCGGGCCGCACACGAATGATGGCGGATGCACTGAATGCTTTGGTGCGATCACGCTGGACGGCGACCAGGCGCGGTTCAACGAGGCCTACTATGCGCTGGCCCATTTCTCGAAGTTCGTGCCGCCGGGTTCGATGCGCATCGGATCGAACCAACTGGAGCAGCTTTCGACAGTGGCGTTTTTGACGCCGGACGGAAAGGTTGTTCTGGTCGCCGTGAACACCGGAAATTTTCTCAAGACTTTCCAGATTGAATATCACGGGCGGAGCGCGACTGCGACGCTGCACCCGGAGTCGGCGGCGACCTATGTGTGGTGAGGGTGAGACGCCCGGACGGTCGTTCCCCTGACCCACTTTCGTGTAGCGCGGCCGGGCGTGGACACGGCAGCGAGCATCAACGCGCAAATGGCCAAAGTTAAAGATCTGCTGCTGGCGCCGGGGAACTATGAACGCGACAATGCGATTGGCTTGACGCGGCCGAATACGATCGTGATGGAGCTGGGATACGCCACGTTGAAGCCTGCGCACGGAACACCGGCAATGACGACGGACAATGCGGCAGGCTCGATCAATCAACTGAAGGCTGCTTATCCTGACGCGCCCGAAGTACTCTATGGGGCATTTCGGACTTATGCCGATACAGGAGTATCGCGCCGCGATTCAGGAGAACCCTCAGGACGAGAGCGCGATTTGCGCGCTGGCGGAGATTGTCGAGACCAGGAGACACGCAGCAGGCATACGACGACTACTCGAAGGCTGTGGCGCTCGAGCCGGCGATGCGAATGCGAAGTTGGGGTTGGTCAAGGTGCTAGATTGAGGTGGACCAGCAGGAGAAGGCACTGCCGCTGCTTGAGGCCTCGGCTCAATTGGAACCAACCAACGCGAGCGTGCGTTACAGGCTGGCGAAGCTTTACAGGAAGATGGGCCGCATGGACGACACCAAAAGCGAAGTTGAGCCTTACCATAAGTACAAGGATAGGAAAGGAAAGCTTCGCGCCGTATATAAGGGGCTGCTCATCCAGCCGGATGAGACCCGCGCGGACGAGAATCCTGAAGAAGAGCCACACGGCAAGAACTGATGCGGATCGCCGAGAGAATTCACAGAGGTACAGCAATCGCTGAGCGGATGAGATCGCGGATTGTGATTCTGAGAAGCGTCGTCGCGCTGTCATTTTTTGGGCTCTCGGGAATGATGGCGGCGCAGATGGGCACACCCACGCCCCTGTCGCCGGCAGAGCGCCAGAAGGCTGAAGCGGAGCGGACGGCGACGGGGCCGGTGGCGAATTATCCGCAGCTCGTCGACATCACCAAGTCGACGGGAATCGTCTTCGATCACAAGTCGAGCCCGGGAGCCAAGTTCATTGCGGAATCGATGGGCGGCGGAGTGGCGCTGATCGATTACGACGGCGACGGCTGGCCGGACATTTATTTCACGAATGCGCAGAGCGTGGACATGGCACTCCATGGCGTGAAGTCGCGCAGCGCGCTGTTCCACAACAATCATGACGGAACGTTTAGCGACGTGACCGACAAAGCAGGTGTCGGTTATCCCTGCTGGGCGATGGGCGCCGTGGTCGGTGACTACAACAACGACGGCCGGCAAGATCTGCTGGTCACGTGTCTGAACGGTGTAGTACTTTATCGCAACAACGGCGATGGAACGTTTACTGATGTGACAGAGGAAAGCGGGCTGGCAGCCGATAAGGGATGGGCCACGGGAGCAGCGTTTGGCGATTATGACAACGATGGACGCGCGGACCTGTTCATTTCGCACTATGTGGATTTTCACCTGGATAATCTGCCCGTATTCGGATCGAGTAAAGCATGCAAGTATCTGGGGCTCGACGTGCAGTGCGGGCCGCGCGGATTGAAAGGGGTACCAGACAATCTCTACCACAACAATGGCGACGGTACGTTTACTGATGTTTCGAAACTGGCGGGCGTCGATGACGCCGAGCGCCGCTACGGACTGACTTCGATCTGGTCGTACTTCAATAATGACGGGAAACTTGATCTCTTCGTAACCAACGACGGCGAGGCGAATTATCTGTACCAGGGTGACGGCGCCGGTAAGTTTGAAGACGTCGCGCTGCTGGCGGGCGTAGCAGCCAACGAGGACGGAGTGGAGCAGGCAAACATGGGCGTTGCGATCGGGGACTATCTGCACTCGGGGCGGATGTCGCTGGCAATCTCCCATTTCGACGTGGAGTACACCGCGCTTTACACCAACGAAGGCGGCATGAACTTCACGGATAACTCCATCGCGTCGGGGATCGCGCGCGGGACGCAGGGCTACGTTGGCTGGGGCGATGCGTTTGTCGACTTTGCGAATAACGGGTGGCAGGATTTTTTCCAGGTGAATGGGCATGTGTATCCGCAAGTGGATTCGACGCACACGGCAACGCACTATCTGGAGCCGAAGTTGCTGTTCTTGAATCAGCGCGATGGGACGTTCCAGAACATAAGCCGGCGCGTGGGGCCGGCGCTCGAGATTCCGCAAGTGAGTCGTGGGCTGGCGGTGGGCGACCTCTTTAATGATGGACGATTGGAAGCTGTTGTCGAGAATCTTGTAGGCGAGCCGATGATTCTGCGGCCGGAAGGTGGACCGAAGAATCATTGGGTCAGCTTTCGACTCGAGGGTGTCACCTGCAATCGACTTGCGCTGAACGCGCGAGTGCGCGTGACTGCGGGTGATCTGGTGCAGTTGGGCGAAGTGACGAGTGGAGGGAGCTATCTTTCGCAGAACGATCTGCGCCTGCATTTTGGATTAGGCAGTCATGAGTCGGTCGATCAGGCCGAAGTATTGTGGCCGGACGGAAAAAAGGAGACGCTGACGCATTTGGCCGCCGACAAGTTTTATGTGGTGCGCGAAGGGCAGGGAGTTGTTGCAAGCAAGTTGCCGGAACACTCGGCGAATCTGCCCTAATAGCAGCATACAAATAGAGAGCTGCAGTTGGAGTGATTTGTGCGCATTGCGCTGGAGCGATGCGGCGAACCGCACAGGAAGAGACGATGGTCGACGGGAGTTCATTGGAAAGGATTCAACGCGCGCCACGAGCTTTTTCGACGGCAATGCTGAGCGCGGGATTCAGCTTGACCGGAGCGGGAACGGTGATGCTCGGGGTGTTGCTGCCCACGATCTCGCTGAAGTGGGGTCTGGGCGACGACCAAGCGGGGTTGCTTCTCTTCCTGCAGTTCTTTGCATCAGGACTCGGCGCGGTTGTTACCGGATTGCATCGCGTCCGTACGCTTGCGATTGGCTTTGCATTGCTGGCGGCGACACTTGGCGCGCTGGCGATTGACGGGTCGAAGGTCGCCTACGCAGCATTTTTCTTTTACGGCTTGGGTCTGGGCATGGCGATGACGTCAACCAGCCTGCTGTTTTCTGATCGCTGGGGCAGCGATCGCGCGGTGAAACTGGAGTGGCTGAACTTTGCATGGTCGGCTGGGGCAACCGCGGGTCCAGTTTGCTTTTTGCCATTTCTCCACCAAGGTAACTTTCGCTGGCTCTTTTTCGCGATGATGGTGTTGTCGGCCGCGATGCTGGTGTGGGTCGTCTTGCTGGAGCGCGATGCGCCACGTGCAGTGCCGAGACGCAAATCGGGTTCGGTCGGGAGCTCTGTTCGGACGGTCTTCGCTTTGCTCCTGCTTCTGGCGATGACCACCGTCGGGGTGGAGTCATCGCTGAGCGGATGGTTGACGACCTATTCGCATCGCGCGGGAATGCGCAGCCTGGCAGGGGCGGCTCTCGCGACTTCGATCTTCTGGCTTGGAGAGATGCTTAGCCGGCTCGTTTTCTCGACGCGGCTGCTGGCCAAGGTGGGACAGCGGCAGGTTATGCAATGGGGAATCTGGGGCGTGACAGTCGCAGCCATCGCGGTGACCGCAGCTCCGAAACCCTGGTTGATCCTGGTGGCTGCCGGAGCGGCGGGCGTGTTCATCGGACCGCTGTATCCGCTTTCGCTTTCCTACCTTTTGGAACTGTCGCCGTGGGGATGGTTTTTTGCAGTGGGTGGTATGGGTGCGGCGCTGTTTCCGTGGCTCACGGGGCTGGTTTCGGCGCACTTCCATTCGCTGCGTTATGGGTTGATGGTTCCCTGCGTTACTGGAGTTGCGATGGCGGCGCTGAACTGGCGCATTTTCCGGGGCCGGCAGACGGCAGATACGACGCATGCAGTCTCGTCGTAAATTCCTCTAGACAATCGAGTGCCTGAATAATACCCGCTGAGCCCATAAAGACGACGTGAGTGGCGGCACAGGCTTGCCTGGAGCAGCGTGCATTATTAAATGTGTGAAAACCATTATCTTTAGGCGGAGAAACTCGTAAATCAGCTTGACATGTGCAGATTTTTTGGCGTTTAATATTCCTGAAAAGAGAAACCAATCTGCATTCGATTCCTAGGTAAAACGATTGTCTTTTCGGTTGATTCGATGAGGTTTGACTGCGGAATTTCCAGGAACCTGGGGCCCGTTGCCTGCGCTGCTGGGAGCTTAACCTGGGGGATGGACATGACGCTTGTCACGACGGGCGCTCTCCGAAGCAATCGGCGAGTCGGCAATCCAAAGAAGTTGGAAGGAAGGCTCGAACGCAGGTAGCAATGATTCATTTGGCAGCGTCCATCAGTTCAGATGGTGCAAATCGAAACAAGGAATGATGGAAGCACATAGCTCCGCGCTGACCTCGCGAGCGTAGGATTGTAGAATCAACTGTGAAAACGATTGCAGAGGGATTTGAGCAGTGACATGAAGGATACCGCGAGCGACAAAAAGGCAAAAAAGCACGCAAAGCTGCGGGTTCATCAAACGACGAGCCTGAAGCAACTTGCCGAGCATCTGGGACTGAATCCGGCGACGATTTCGGTGGTTTTGAACGATGTGCCGGGAAGATCGATTCCTCAGGCGACGCGCGACCGGATTAAAGCTGCCGCCAAGGCTATGAACTACCAGCCCAATCTGCTGGCGCGATCATTGCGCAGCAGGCGGACGCTGACGATCGGCATCCTGGTGCCCGAGTTGGGCGATGGCTACCACGCGCAAGTCATGAGCGGCATCGGCGATCAGCTGATTCAAGCCGGATATTTCTACTTCACGGTGCATCACCGGCACAAGCCGAACTTGGTGGAAGAGTACACGCGGATGCTGATCGGGCGTGGTGCCCAAGGGCTGATTGCAATTGACACGAGGCTTGAGCATTCGATTTCGATTCCAGTAGTGGCCGTGGCGGGGCACAGGCATATCGAGGGCGTAACCAATGTGCTGCTCGATCATGAGCGCGCTGCCGAGCTTGCGCTCGGGCATCTCTACGCGCTGGGCCACCGCAACATCGCCTTCATGCGCGGGCAACCTTTTAGTTCAGACTCAGATGAGCGCTGGAAGAGCCTGGTGACCGTCGCAAAGCGACTGGGAATTGAAATCAAACCGGAACTCGTGGTGAGCCTCGATCGCGATATGACCTCGCCCGAGCTGGGCTACCCGGTAGTGCAGCAACTGCTGGCGACAAAGCTGCCGTTTACCGCGATTGTTGCCTTCAACGATATTTCGGCGATCGGTGCGATTCGGGCGTTGAAGGATTTCAATTTGCGCGTTCCGGAAGACATATCGGTAATGGGCTTCGACGATATCAAGGCGGCGGCGTTCACTCTGCCCCGTTTGACGACGATCAATCAGCCGCTCGAGGAGATTGGCAGAGTGGCGACGCAGAGCCTTCTGAATTGTATCCATAAGACAGTTCCGTCTCGCGACGAAATCATGGTTGAGCCGGAGTTGATCATTCGCGAATCGACAGGCCCGGTGAAGGGCTGAAGCATCGACGTTCTGCTGGTGCAATAAACTTGCGGAGAGTGCGGGGATTGTTTTGCTGAGGCTTCGCACCTCAGGTGCGCGGATTTGTGTGGTGCCGAACTGGTAGCAAGTTGCAGCGATGGGAGGAACAGATCCTCTCTAAACGATTGATTTATTGAGGGAAGACCTGACCCTACCTCGTTCAGCCGTTCCCGGGGATTCCGGGGGCGGTGTCTCGCTGCTTGGATAGCTGTATGAATCGGTGGGCGCATAGGACCAATGTCCAGAGGTTTGACAAGCTCGAGGATTCGCAGATTCTCGAGGACGGCTTGATGTCACCTGCCTGAAACCAGATTGAAATGCCCTCCAATAGGTCAAGAAAGACACAACGCATTATTTAGATAGACAATCGGTTGTCTTTTCCGCATAATGGACACCGTCAAATTAGCGGGGGAGGATGCGCAATGCATCGAATGAAGGTGCAGTTTTGATTGTGCTGGTCGCGCTTCGGGCTACCGGGGCAAAGCATGCACTTTTGAATCTCTGAAACGTCACGGGAGCACTCAATATGGAAATGACGCGCCGACAATTTGCTCTGTCTATCGCTGCTGCCAGCAGCCTGCCTTCCTCCTTGTTCAAACCCGCGCTTTCTCCGTTAGGCGTTCCCCGCGGCGTGGTTCCTGGCCGAGTCACCTGGGCACACGATCCGGTCGCAGTGAGCTGGGATGGGACAGGTTCCTGGTGGACGGACGCCAACAACAACCAGGCTGTGATTGACCGCATGGTTTCCCACTCCATCCGCGGTCTTACAAATCAAAAGAGCGATGCCCAGGCGTGGAGCGCGATGTTTCACTATTTCAATCGCACCCATGGCCGCGGTAACACGGGGTACAAAGCCGGCGAGAAGATCGCAATCAAGCCGAACCTGAACAACACGGTAGATCATGGTACGATCGACCGCCTGAATTCATCGCCCCATTTGATCCTTTCGATCGTCCGGCAGCTAACCGGTCCAGGACGAGTGCCGCAATCATCGATCACCGTCTTCGATTCCAGCCGGTTCATTCCAGGCAATCTCTACGACAAAATCCACCACGAGTTTCCCGGCGTCGTGTTCGTGGATCATATCGGCGGCGACGGACGATTGCAGGCCGAGTTTAAACCCAATGCGATCCCCTTCTCAATTACCAGCCACAATGCTTCGGGACTTGATACCACGGTTATCGAGGCTTCCTACCTAATCGATGCGGCCTTATTGAAAGGGCACGTTAGTACAACAGTGACGCTATGTGCGAAGAATCTGTTCGGGGCCACGAGTATCAATCCCGACTGGCACAAGAACGCGCACGATGGCTTCCCCCACAACGGTGACGGATCGGCAAGTTACTCCGCGTTCGTAGATTTCTTGGGTCATAAGGATCTCGGCGAGAAAACCATGCTCTTTCTAATCGACGGGCTCTATGGAAGCGACAATGCCGATGGTCCACCGCGTCGCAAGTGGAAGATGGCCCCGTTCAACGATGCCTGGCCGAACAGCATCTTTATGTCGCTTGACGGCGTGGCGATCGATTCCGTCGGCTTCGATTTCCTGACTTCGGAATGGCCCGATCTTCCAGATATCGCTAATGCAGACAATTACTTGAGGGAAGCAGCTCTGGCAAACGATCCACCTTCCAAAACGTTCTACGATCCTGAATGCGACGGCATCCGATGCCGCAGCCTTGGCGTGCATGAGCATTGGAACAATGGAACAGACAAGAAGTACTCAGGCAATCTCGGAAAAGCACACGGGATCGAGCTTTTCCAGATTAGTTGATTGGCACCGAGGAGAGTCGGAAATGAGCCGAAGAGTGTTGGCTTTATGCTTGGCTGCCGCATCAATGTTAGCGGCACGCGCATTTTCCCAGTCATTTTTGAGCCAGTATAAGGGCGTGCCCTACCACGACAGCCGCTATCAAGGCGGCCCACAGAAAGTACCGGGGCGGGTGTTGTGCGCCTACTATGATCTGGGCGGAGAAGGGGTGGCCTATCACGACACCGACCCGCAAAATCACGGCAGCGGAGAGTTGAATCCGGCCGATGGGACCTACCTTAATGAATTTCGCATCCATGAGGGAGTGGACATTTCATACACGAAGTTCGACCGGAAGCCAGATCCGATTGACGACAACCCCTACGACAAGGTTGTTCCTCCTCGAGATTTGCTTTATGTTGGCTGGACCGAACCCGGAGAGTGGTTCAACATAACCGTTGACGCGGCGCACGCGGGAACCTACGATGCAGATTTTCTTTACACCTCCAATCGCGGCGGAACAATCTCAATCGACGTGAATGGAAAAGAAGCAACAGGATCGCTGCAGGTCCCAACAACGTATGACCCTGCAGACCCCGTGGCTTGGCGTCAGTGGCACCATTGGAAGTTGGCTTCGAAGTTTTTCAAGGTCCGCCTTAGCAAGGGGAGGAATGTTCTTACTGTCCACATCCTGACAAGCGGCAACATGAATCTGGCCTATTTTGACTTCAAACAAGATCACTGACGAAAGTGATGCTAAAGCTGCGACAAACTTTCGCCGGTCACGCTGATGCCAGGCAAACGTATCGCAGACCGGCGCGTGGTGTTCAGCTTCCAGATGCGTCTCATCGACATTCAGGTCGCAAGCCGCATCTGGACAGCGAAATCCTCGGTACTCAGTCGTCGCTTGCGCGTTGGCTGTTATGGGGTGTTCTGTCCCTTGGGCTGTACAGGCGGCATTGGATGCGTTACGGTATCGCCGTCGGTCATGCCGAGCGCCCATTTAATGGCTTCAAAATACATTGTGCGGATGTCGGGATCCTTCCATGACTCGGGCGTGTGGCCAAGAGAGGAATAGAACACGCGGCCCTTTCCGTAGTGCTTGGTCCACGCAACAGCAAAGTCGTGGTCTGCGCGGTGCACATTCGGTGCGCTGTAGTCCAACTGGGTTGGATCAAGGCTCAAGAGAACGTCAACATCTGAGCGCGACCAATCCTTGGGCTGATAGATCTCATCCCATTTGTGGAACTGTGCCGGGAAATGACGCACGATCGGAGAGTCGGGCTGTTCATTGCGGATGGGAGCGTTGAATGATCCCCAGGGGTGCTGGTCGAAAAAACCGCCCAACATTTTGCCGTATTCCGGCCAATTCATATTGGCGTCCAGAGCGCCGTGGACGCCAACGAAGCCTCGTCCCATGTCGTGGACAAAGGTGAGCAAGTCGCGCTTCTGGTCGTCGCGCAAATTCATTTCGCCGTTTGGGCTGACAAAGACCACCGCGTCGTAATATTCGAGATTTTTCCCATTCAAAGGAATGTCATGGAAAGTCAGCGGGCCGCTGTCGGTGCGCAGTTGGGTATCCCATAGGCCGCTCTCATTGCCCATCTCATAGACTGCAACCATAGCGTCGGGGATGGAGTCATGCTGCCAGCCGTTTGCTTCGGCGATAACAAGAACGTGGTGCTTGTGGGGCCCAGGCGCAACAGGCGCTTGGCCAAAGGCCGGAGAAAACCGAAAGATCACCAAGGTAAACAGCAGAAAGATGAGCTTGCGGACGATGGTCAAAGTATCCTCCTGAAAAACACCTGCGATTTGTTGAAAGACGAGTATAAGGACTATTGCTTGCTAATGAAATGTATAAGTACAGAAACGGGGTCGCAGAGATCAATTAATGTGATTCAACGCACACCATCAATTTACGAACCACGAACTCTCTTGGGTTTGCGGCAGCAGTCGTCGCTAAGCTGAACGATCAGCGATGAGTGTGATGCAAAGCACATACACAGATCAGTTCCATCGTCACTTACTACAATATTGCGGTTGACTTGGCGTTCTTAGCACAAGTCCCAGCTCATAAAGAGCACATCGTAGACATGATGAAGCGGCCTTGCACGAGCGGTACGGTGCAGCGCAATTCCGCAGAAGTGAAGAAACCGGGAGAATCTGCTATGCCGGAGACGTCGGGGCAGGCGAGGACTGGAGAGACGTCGAGGAAGGTGACCAGGCGAAGGTTCATCCTGGGCGTCATCGCCGGCGGCGGCGTAATTGCCGCGGCGAACTATAAGTTGATTACATCGGTGGTCCACGAGCACGCGTCTCCTGGCGAACGGCTGATTACACTCGAAGTGAATGGAATGCGGCGTCGCGTGGATGTGATGAAGCAGGAGACATTGGCCTGGACGCTGCGATACAAGTTGGGCCTCACTGGGACCAAACTGGGATGCGACCGCGCGGAATGCGGCGCGTGCACGGTGCTCATCGACGATATCGCACAATATAGTTGCTCGGTGCTGACCCATACCGTGCGCGGCCGCAAGGTCACTACGATCGAGGGACTCGCTTCGCCGGATGGTAAGCTGCATCCGGTGCAGCAGGCGGTGGTGGACAAGCAGGGATTCCAGTGCGCATTTTGTATGTCGGGCTTTATCCTGTCGGCGGTCGGGTTCCTGAAGGCACATCCACATCCGAGCCGCGCCGAGCTTGCGCGCGGAGTATCTGGCAATCTCTGCCGCTGTCAGGACTACAACAAGATCCTCGACGCATTAATGCATGGTGCGGAGAATATGAGGAGGGCTTGATTCGTGGCTAATAACCGAACGCCAGTCGATTCCCGGCCGAAACCGTCGCAGCGTGTATACGGTAAAGACTATCAGCTGATCGGGAAGAACTATGAAACCGCGGATATGCTGGCGAAGGTTACCGGCAGGGCGAAGTTTGCCGAGGATTTTCGCGCCGAAGGCATGCTGTTCTGCCGACTGGTGTTGAGCCCGAAGCCGCATGCGCGCATCAAGCGCATCCACACCGGCGCGGCCATGGCGGTTCCTGGCGTGAAGGCGATTCTGACGGCGGACGATATTCCGGTGCCCGCCGACAGCAGCGACGACAATGGGAATGTCGTCAAGCCCAGCAAGTGGCGCGAACGCGCTTTGACCAGTGAACCGATGTATGTTGGCGATCCGATTCTTGCTGTGGCAGCGGTGGATGAACTGGCCTGCGCGGAGGCGATCGAGAAGATCGTGATCGATTTTGAACCTTTGCCGTGGGTCCTCGATCCGCTGGAGACGTTGCGCCCCGGGGGGCAGAATCCGCGAGAGGGTGGAAATGCCTGGGTAAGCCCGGCGGAGCCGAATCCGCCGGCGCCGCAGTTGCGGGAGGTTAAGTGGACAGAGGCGGACTTTGCCGAATACAAAAGCGGAAGATTGCCGATGGGCAATGTGCCCGATCAGTGGTCGTATGGGGATCTCGATGAGGGATTCAAGAATGCGGCGTTGATTCTCGATGAGACCTTTGTCACTCCGGATACGGGTCACCAGTGCCTGGAGCCTCGCACGGCACTGGCCTACTGGCAGAACGGCAAGCTGTTCCTGCATACCGGAACGCAGAGCACAGGTCAAACTCTATCCTTGATTGCGCAGTTGATGAACATGCCGGAGGAAGACGTCGTATTCATCAGCGAATACACCGGCGGCGGATTTGGAGCCAAAGTCAGGGCCGGATTGACGATGATCATTCCCGCGCTGCTGTCGAAAAAACTGGGCGTCCCCGTGATGATGCGCATCAGCCGCGAAGAAGAGCATTTCATTGGCCGCGCGCGGACCGGTGTGCAGGGACGCTTTAAGGTTGGTTTCGCGGCGGACGGCAAGATCCTTGCGCTGGACATGTTCACGATTTCGAATAGCGGGTCCTATGATGCGCAGTTCGATGGCCTGTGGTCGGCAAAATTTGTCTCGCTGCTCTATCAACCGCGCGCGATGCGGCAACGTGCGATCGCGGTGATGACCAACACTCCTCCGCGCATGCCGCAAACTTCTCCTGGCGGCCTGCCGTGCAGTGCGATGATGGAGCCAATCCTGTCGAAGGCGGCGCGAAGGCTGGGGATAGACCAGTTGTCAATACGTCGCGTGAACTGTCCCGAGGGCAAAGCTGAATTTGGGCCGCTGGTCAAGGGCAAGCGCCGTCATGCAACGAGTTGTTTCCTGAGGGAAGCGCTGAATCGCGGCGCGGAGCAGTTCCGATGGAACGAGCGCACACAGGGAGCCAAGCGATCGAGCACGAAGGCGCGTGGCCTTGGAGTCGTACTGTCCGGCCACGATGGCGGCGCAATCGGGTATGACGGACTGCTGGTGATCACGCCGCAGGGGCGCGTGCAGTTCCAGTCAGGCATTGCGAACCTGGGAACCGCGTCGGTATTCGATGCGTTTCGAGCCGCGGCGGAAAAGCTTGGCGTACCTTGGGAGATTTGCGACATCACATGGGGCGATACGTCGAAGCATCTTCCTTATTCGTGCTTTGCGGCCGGCAGCAGAACAATAAGTGCCATGTGCCGTGCTTCCTGGGCGGTGGCGGAAGAGTGTGCGCTGCGGCTGAAGGAGGTTGCGGCTAAAACATTTGGAGGAGATGCTGCCGACTACGAGGTGGCCGATCAGCGCGTATTCCATAAAGGCGGAGGCGCAGGACTGAGCTTTGCGGAAGCAGGAAGGCGGGCGATCGAATTGGGCGGCATTTACGACGGGCACGAAGCGAATCCTGACGTGAATCCGCAGACCAAGTTGGCCGTGGCCGGACTGACGGGACAGGGGCTGGTAGTTTCAGCGAAGGATAAATATCCGTGCGATGGTGATTTGTTTTCGTATTTTGCGTGCTTTGCGGAGGTGGAGGTGGATATTGAGACAGGCGTATACTCCATCATCGACTACCTGGCCTACGGGGATGTGGGCACTGTGATGCATCCGGCGGCACTGGGCGGCCAGATTCTCGGCCGCAGCACCCTGGGTATCGGCCACGCAATCGGGCAGAAGATGGTGTACGACGCTCACTATGGCGTGCCGGTAGCAAAGCGCTTCTACCAGAACAAGCCGCCGTCGATACTGGATATTCCGAACGACATGCAGTGGGCTGCTCTGGATATTCCCGATCCGTCAACACCCGTAGGCGCACGCGGCGTTGGCGAGCCTCCGGTGGGCGGCGGATGCGCAGCGATATTGGCGGCGCTGAGCGACGCGATCGGCGACGAAGTCTTTACGCGCGCACCGGTAACTGCCGATACGATTCTGGCGTCGTTGGAAGCGGGGCATCCGGTACAACACCCTTTGATGGCTTTCATATGAAATCGGATGTGAACTGGAGAGAGCGATGGCTGCCATACGAGACGTGATGCCGGCTTTTGATCTGCTGCAGCCCACATCGGCTGTCGATGCGCATAAGCTGCTGCAACAGCACGGAGAGCAAGCCTGGGTCATGGCGGGAGGGCTCGATAGCCTTGACTGGCTCAAAGATCGCATCAAGAAGCCAAAGGTTCTGGTCGACTTGAGCGGCATCGATGAGTTGAAGGGGATTCGCACGAGCAGCGACGGCATCGAGATCGGCGCCATGACGACGCTGACCGACATTGCGAACAGCCCTGCGATCAACTCGCAGTATAGTGTCTTGTCCGAGGCAGTGTCGGTAGTGGCTTCGCCTCAGATCCGCAACCAGGGCACGCTGGGCGGCAACGTGTCGCAGGACGCGCGCTGCTGGTACTATCGTGGCGGATGGCCGTGCTATCGCGCAGGCGGCAACACTTGCTATGCCGATACCCCGGTGGGCCGCAATCGCGAACACGCCATCTTCGGAGCCAATCGCTGCGTGGCTGTCCATCCTTCAGATTCCGCACCGGCGCTGATCGCACTCGATGCCAAGTTTGTGCTGCTGACTCCCAAAGGGGAGAAGGTGGTGGATGCCGAAGACTATTTTGTCGGGCCCGAGATCGACATTACCAATTTGACAATCCTCCAGCGGGGCGAACTGCTCACGGCGATCCGAATTCCTTCCACCTGGGCGGGCGCCCGATTTTATTTCGAGAAGATTCGCGACCGGAATGTTTGGGACTTCCCGCTGATGAATGTGGCGTCGGCAATGTTTATCTCCCGCGGCGTCATCGACCGTATCCGGCTGGTAGTGAGCGCTGTGGCTCCGCGGCCGATGCGCTTGAAGCATGTGGAGCGCGCGGTGATGGGTAAGCCAGCCGAAGCATCGACGGGCGAGATGGCAGGCAGGATGGCGGTCGAAGGAGCCGTTGCGCTGCGGTTCAACGCATACAAGGTTCCGCTGATGCGGAACCTGGTGAAGCGCGCCATAGCCGGAGTGCAGGAGTCATCATGGACTTGATTCAGTGGGCAATCAGTCCATTGGGAACTCGGGTACCGATCCACATTGCGTGGTTCCTGGGTTGGGTGTGCGCCGCGTCGGCAGCGCTATTCATGATGGGGCACGCGATTTATGTGGGAGCGATTGCCAAGCCGCGAAAATTCGCGGCGAACGATTCCCCGGAGGTGCTTGCGTCGGTTCCGGAACGAGTGCCGAGGCACTCGTTCGTTTCGCGAGCGTTCCATTGGCTGATGGCAGCTTCGATGTTCGCGCTGCTGCTCACCGCGTTCCTGCCCAAGGTGGGCATCAGGTTTAATTGGGTTACCATTCACTGGATTGCAGGGCTAGTGTTGACGGCCTTGGTTTTCTTCCACATCGTTCATGCATTGTTCTTCCTCGATTTCATGTCGATCTGGCCGGACAAGGCCGATGTGAGAGATGGATTGCGCAGGTTGCGACTCGCGCTGGGCTGGAAATCTCCGCTGCCCAACAGGTTTTCCAAGTATCCGCCCGAGAACAAGCTTTATCACTTCCTGATTTTGTGCTCCGGCCTGGCCGTGATCGTGACAGGACTGTTCATGATGAAGCACGTCAATACTTTCGGAATCCTGGTGCGGAATCCCTATATATTTGGGGAAATGACCTGGGGCCTGATATATGTGCTGCACGGGCTGGCCGGTGTGGGACTGATCGCACTGATTATGGTTCATTCATACTTTGGTGTGCGGCCTGAGAAGCTCCCCATTACTAAGTCGATGGTGTTTGGCTATATGGATAGAGAGTACTTTCTCGAAGAGCATGATCCTATGCGCTGTGGAAATGGGAAGGATGGGGCGGGCTAAGAGTTTTGCGGGGGCAACGTCAGGAAGGTACGCGAGAGGAATTCGGGCGTGGCCCCGTTTCTCGTGGCCACGCGCTTGAGGGTAACTGGCGCCAAACCGCCGGTCTGCAGCAGCGCCGCTGTCGCTTGATCATTTGCTGCCTGCGCGGCGGCGCGGGAGGGATGGCTTGCTACCAGGGCCACGGATATACATAAAAACCAAGGCGGATTCTCGTGAGATGAGGCTGGTTCTTCAGGGCTCGTTTTTCTCCGCCTTTTCCGGGCGAGGATTTCTCCTTATCTTCAATGCCGGTTCAGCGTAGCAGCAAGCGCGAAGACCAGAGGCGCGTTGCAATTGATGGTCGGCTCGTTGCATGAGTAAGCCAGATGATCGTCCACATACATCCGCATCGGTGGCCGTTTCCCAAGAGCCTGCGAGACCGGATCCGAAGGCGATTCGTTAGGTCCTCCGACCAGCAGACCGGGCCACGGCGCGACGTTCTTCATCGCACCGCTGGGCCGATGATGCGGCTGCTGGACGGAGCGCGCCCCAAGCTGCGTTACCCATGAGATGCCGAAACAATTGCGCCCCAGCAGGTAATGTAAATTGTCAAACGCGCAGTTCGTCCAGACGGCGTCCGGGTGAAGGCAGTCGGCGACCAGAAGCAGAAGGGCATGGTTTGCGGCGGTGGCATTCGAGGCGCCCTTGTAGTCCTCGATCGAGAGCGAGTGACCATAGCCGTTCGCTGTGCACTGACGCGCCAGTTGCTCGGCCCTTTTCAAAGTGGCCTGTTGAATCGCCGCCTTCACCTCCGGGGCGCCCGCCGACTGCGCGAGGGCGTAGGTCCAATAGCCCAGCGCGCTGACAAGGGTTGGGGACGGAATCTCGATGGCGAGGTCCGCAAGGGAATGCGGCAGCAGGGCCAGGAAGGCGCGATGGTAAACTTCCTCGCCCGTCGTGCGCCATAACTCGCCCGTGGCCCAGAGAATCTCGTCCTGGAAATCGGCGTCGCCATATTCTGCGGTGTGGATGTCTGCGGGATTGGTGAACCGCACGTTGGGATGCGCCTGCAGCCACGCCCACGCTCTGCGCGCGGCCTGTAGGCAGGAGCCGGAAAATTCCGGCGATGCGCTGCGATAGCACCGCGCGGCAATCGCCATCACCGCCGCGAAGTTGCCCGTTGCGCCCGTTCCTTTGAAGGGCTCCGCTCCGGTGCCGATGATGTAGTTCGGCCCTTTTTCGTCTTGCGGCGGGATGAAGCCGCAGAAGTCGTTGCGCGTCTGCTTGTGCCAGACGCCGCCATCCGTGTCCTGCAGCGACATCATCCCCTTCAGGTTCCACTGAATCTCGGCCAGGAAGTCGGGAATCGGGCCGCCGGACTCGGGAATTCGCAGCGACATCGCGTGAAGCGCGGGAAACATCTCCCACGCCCAGAGCAGCGTTGCCGTGGTGATGCCGGAGTTGACGATGTAGCGGCCATAGTCGCCGGCGTCGTGCCATCCACCGTAGTTGGTAGCGGCGCCCGTCTTCCCTGAGGAGGGATGGAAGGCCGACTCCATGTGGCACTGGGGATGCGCATGGTGCGCGTCGAGGTCGACCTCGCAGCCGCAGCGCTGGCCATAGAAGGAGCGCATGGTCAGGTCGAGAGCCTGCGCGTAGACATCGTGGCCCACGCGAAACGGGTCGCCCTGCGCTCCCGTGTCGAGCTCGATTCGATATTGGCCCGGCGTTCGCAGCGGGGAAAAATCCGCCCGGCGAATCGTGTCGCCGGATGCGGGATCGGCGTGAGGAGCGCTCAGGCCAGCCTGCAAGACGACCGCGTTCGTGGCCAGTGAGCGAACCCG
>Ga0181530_10003664_pt1 | contig 16909 bp, 15 predicted proteins | sample PEATcosm2014_Bin_42_FD_119769 | JGI IMG/M metagenome (GOLD analysis project Ga0181530, IMG submission 119769) | Peatland microbial communities from MTU Mesocosm Facility, Houghton, MI, USA - PEATcosm2014_Bin10_60_metaG | ecosystem: Environmental > Terrestrial > Soil > Wetlands > Peat | place... | reverse complement strand
GGCTGATCCGACGCCAACCCGGCATCGCTCGCAGCATCGAGGTGCTGGTCGAGCCCGAAGCGCTACCGCCCCTCCGCGCCCGCCACGGGCAACTCGTCAAATCCTCTGTGCAGAGGTACTAGCTGCGATAGCCTTACAACCCTGTATTGCAGCATTGATGAGGGTGTCTGCTCAGCCGCCAATCGCCGCCGGGGGAGGATTTTGGCGCTGGGCAATCGCTTTCTCGCGGCGCTGAGTGCAATATCGCGACATGAATGACGCCCCGCACGCCGCCTTGCTGCCGACCGGCTTGTACGATCTGCTTCCTCCGGAGGCGGAGCTCGAGGCCGACGTCACCCAACGGCTGATGGCGGTGCTGACCTCGCATGGCTACCAACGGGTGAAGCCGCCCCTGGTCGAGTTCGAGGACACGCTGTTGTCGGGTGCGGGCGCGGCGATGGCCAACGAGACCTTCCGCACGATGGATCCGACCTCGCACCGGATGGTCGGAGTGCGCGCCGACATGACGCCGCAAGTCGCGCGGATCGCGGCCACGCGGCTGGCCCACTATCCGCGGCCGCTGCGCCTCAGCTACGCCGGGCAAGTGCTGCGCGTCAAAGGCACGGAGGTGCGCCCCGAGCGGCAGATCGGCCAGGCCGGCGCCGAGCTTATCGGAGCCGGCGGGCCGGGCGCCGATGTCGAGGTCATCGCGGTCGCAGCCGAGGCGCTGCTCGGCGTCGGGGTGCCCAGCCTCTCGGTCGACGTGACGATGCCGACGCTGGTGCCGGCGATCGCCGAGGCTTTCGACATATCGGGTGACCAGCGCACGGCGCTGCGCGCCGCGCTCGATCACAAGGACGTCACGGCGGTCGCCGGATTGCCCGGTGAGGCGGGACGGTTGCTGTCGCAACTCGTCTCCGCCGCGGGCGCGGCGGCCCGAACGCGCGCCGCGCTGGCCGAGCTGAAGCTGCCGGCGCGAGCTCGCGAAGAGCGCGAACGGCTCGATGCGGTGCTTGACGGCCTTGGCGCGGCGATGCCGGCGCTCAAAGTGACGGTCGATCCGGTCGAAAACCGCGGCTTCGAGTATCACACGGGGATCAGCTTTACGTTCTTCGCCCGCACCGAGCCGCAGCACAGCGCGCGCGGCGAGCTGGGCCGCGGCGGGCGCTACGATGCGGGCGATCCGGCGGCACCGGAACCTGCCACCGGGTTTACGCTCTACATCGACATGATCCTCGCGACCCTGCCCAAGGCGAAAACGCGGCCCCGCCTGCTGTTGCCGATCGGGGCCGATGTCGATCAGGCCGCGGCGCTGCGCGACGAGGGCTGGATTACCGTGGCGGCGCTGGCTCCGGCCGAGGATTGGCGGATCGAGGCGGCTCGGCTCGGCTGCGGGCACATACTCGAAAACGGCAACCCGGTCGCGGCGCGCGGGCGGCGGCAGTAACGGCGGCAGGAGAGGCTGATGGGCAATGTCGCCGTGATCGGCGCCCAATGGGGCGACGAGGGCAAAGGCAAGATCGTCGATTGGCTGTCTGAGCGGGCCGATGTCGTGGTGCGCTTTCAGGGCGGTCACAATGCCGGCCACACCCTGGTCGTCGGCAATGTCGAATACAAGCTGAGCCTACTGCCATCGGGCGTCGTGCGCGGGAAGTTGTCGATCATCGGCAATGGCGTCGTCGTCGATCCCTGGGCGCTCGTCGCCGAGATCGAGACGATGCGGAAGAAGGGCCTCGACATCTCGCCAAAGACCTTGAAGCTCGCTGACAACGCGGCGCTGATCCTGCCGTCGCACGGCGCGCTCGACCGGGCGCGCGAGGAGCGGCGCGGCGAGCGCAAGATCGGCACGACCGGGCGCGGCATCGGCCCGGCCTACGAGGACAAGGTCGGGCGGCGCGCGATCCGGGTGTGCGATCTCGCCGATCCCGAGGCGCTCGAATGGCGCATCGACGAGGTGCTGTTGCACCACAACGCGCTGCTGCGCGGGCTCGACGCGCCGGAAGCCGATCGCGGCGAGCTGCTGGCGGCGCTGCAAGCCGTGGCGCCGAAGGTCCTGCCTTATGCCGCGCCGGTGTGGCAGATGATCGACGAGGCGCTCGGGCGGGGGCGGCGCATCCTGTTCGAGGGCGCGCAGGGCGCGATGCTCGATGTCGACCATGGCACCTACCCGTTTGTGACCTCGTCGAATACGGTGGCGGGCCAGGCCGCGGCGGGATCGGGGATGACGCCGTCGGGCATCGGTTTCGTGCTCGGCATCACCAAGGCCTATACGACCCGGGTCGGCAGCGGCCCGTTCCCGACCGAGCTTCACGACGAGGTCGGACAAACCCTGGGCCGGATCGGCCGGGAGTTCGGGGTCGTAACTGGGCGTCCGCGGCGCTGCGGCTGGTTCGATGCGGTCGCCGTGCGCCAGGCGATCAAGACCGGCGGCATCGATGGCATCGCGCTCACCAAGCTCGACGTGCTCGACGGCTTCGACGAGATCAAGATCTGCACCGCCTACCGTCGCGGCGGCCAGGAGTACGATCATGTCCCGGCGGGAATGACCGCGCAGGCCGAGCTTGAGCCGGTTTATGAAACCGCCGAGGGCTGGCAGGAAAGCACCCGCGGCGCGCGCTCCTGGGCTGTTCTGCCGGCGACCGCGATCAAATACATCCGCCGCCTCGAGGAGTTGATCGGCGCGCCGGTGGCGATGCTGTCGACCAGCCCCGAGCGCGAGGACACGGTACTGGTGCGCGACCCGTTCGCGGATTGATCCGCTATGGATTGACAAATACTCAGTTTGAGTATAACTAAGGCGAGCGGCTCTAATGGCCCGATCCAAACCGCACCTTAGCGAGCGCTCAAGCCGAATGTCCGTCTCATTTTTCTCGCCCTACGAGCATCAGTTCCTACGTCTCGGCGTCTGCGTGCCGCAGGTCGCGGTTGCCGAGCCGGCGAAGAACGCCGATCAGGTCGCAGTGCTCATCGATGCGGGCGACAGGGACGGGGTCGCGCTGCTGCTGTTTCCGGAACTGTGCCTGTCGGCCTATGCGATCGACGATCTGCTGTTCCAGGATGCGCTGCTCGACGCGGTCGAAGCCCAGATCCTCCGCCTGATCGGGCTGAGTCGCGAACGGGCGCCGGTCATCGTCGTCGGCGCGCCGTTGCGCTGGCACGGGCACCTCTACAATTGCGCGGTCGCGATCCATCGCGGGCGTGTGCTCGGCGTCGTGCCGAAGATCTTCCTGCCGAATTACCGTGAATTCTACGAGCGGCGGCATTTCACCTCGGGCGAGGGAATGCGCGGTGCGGCGATGACCTTAGCCGGCCAGGAAGCGCCGTTTGGCATCGACCTGCTGTTCGTGGCGACGGGGACAGCGGATTTCACTTTTCATATCGAGATTTGCGAGGATTTGTGGGTGCCGCAGCCGCCGAGCGCGGCCGGCGCCGCGGCCGGGGCGGAGGTGCTGCTAAATCTCTCTGCCAGCAACATCACTATCGGCAAGGCGCAGATGCGGCGCCTGCTGTGCGCGTCGCAATCGGCGCGTTGCATCGCGGCCTATGCCTATTCCGCGGCGGGCGCCGGCGAGTCGACGACCGATCTCGCCTGGGACGGACAGGCCGGCATCTTCGAGATGGGCAACGGGCTTGCCGAGACCGAGCGGTTCAGCGCTCGACCGGAGGTCGCCGTCGCCGATGTCGATCTCGGCCGCATCCGGCAGGAGCGGATGCGCACCAACACGTTTGGCGACAACGCGAGGCTGATCAATGCCGGCGGACCGCCGTTCCGGCGCATCGAGTTCGAGTTCACGGCGCCGGAGGGGGTGAGCGATCTGCGGCGCGAGGTCGAGCGGTTTCCGTTTGTGCCGTCCGACCCGGCAATGCTGCGCGACAATTGCTATGAAGCGTACAACATCCAAGTTCAGGGCCTGGCGCAGCGGCTGTCGGCGACCGGGCTCAAGAAACTCGTGATCGGGGTTTCGGGCGGGCTCGATTCGACTCAGGCACTGATCGTCGCCGCGCGCACGATGGACCAGCTCGGTCTGCCGCGGCAGAACGTGCTCGCCTATACGCTGCCCGGCTTCGCCACCAGCGCGGGAACCAAGAGCAACGCCTGGAAGCTGATGAAGGCGCTCGGGGTCACGGGTAACGAGATCGACATTCGCCCGGCGGCAAACCAGTTGCTCGGCGATATCGGCCACGCCGCCGGTCGCGGCGAGAAGCAATACGACGTCACGTTCGAAAACGTGCAGGCCGGTTTGCGCACCGACTACCTGTTCCGCCTCGCCAACCACAACGCGGCGCTGGTCGTCGGCACCGGCGATCTCTCCGAATTGGCGCTCGGCTGGTGCACCTATGGCGTCGGTGACCACATGTCGCACTACAACCCCAACGCCTCGGTGTCGAAGACGCTGATCCAGCACCTGATCCGCTTTGTCGCGCATAGCGGCGACGTCGATGCCAAGACCGCGCGCATTCTCGAAGACATCCTCGCCACGGAAATTTCGCCAGAACTGGTGCCGGCCGGCGACGACGGGTTGATCCAATCGACCGAAAGCGTTGTTGGACCTTATGCGCTGCAGGACTTCACGCTCTACTATGTCACTCGTTATGGCTTCGCCCCGTCGAAAATCGCCTACCTGGCATGGAACGCCTGGCACGATGCCGGGCGGGGCGCCTGGCCGGCCAACACGCCCGAGGCGGCGCAGCGCAGCTATGATCTCGGCGAGATCAAGCGGTGGATGCGCGTCTTCCTCACCCGTTTTTTCGAGCAAAGCCAATTCAAGCGCTCTGCCCTGCCCAACGGGCCGAAGATTTCTTCCGGCGGTTCGCTGTCGCCGCGCGGCGACTGGCGCGCGCCGTCCGACTCGCACGCCGCGGTCTGGCTCGACGAACTCGAACGAGGCGTTCCGAACGTCTGAGCTATGCCGACGCGGCTGATCGGGTGGCTGGATGAGGCAGCGCGGTGGGGACCGGCACTGGCGGTTGCCGTCGTCTTTGCCGTCGCGCTGATCGAAGCCGTCGTGTTGCCCCGGCGGATTTGGGCAAAAGCCGCCTGGATACTGGTCGTCGCGGCCTGCGGTGCACTCGCCAGCGGCGATCTCCGATGGCAGGGGCGGCAGGAGCAGGCTAGACAGCGAGCCGCGAGCGATGAGATCGCCGCGCTGCGCGGGCTGTGGGATCAGTGGGATCGCGTGTCGCAAACTCTGCCGGCAGCCGGAGAACACCCGGCCGCTTCGTTCGACACGACCGATGATGCGTTGGCCTCGCTGAGCGCCCAGGTCTCGGGCATCGGCCGCCAGATCGCGGCCTTGCAGGAGCAGCCGAAGGGCAGGTCGATCGACGTCGAAACCGCCGCTAAGCTCGTCGACTATCTGCGCCAGTACGGCAGCTATCCGGCCGTGGTGTCGTGCGTGCCCGACGATATCGAGGCCTATAATTACGCCACTCAGATGGTCAATATCCTGCGCACTGCGGGGTGGGATGCGCATGGGCCCGAGATCACCGCAGTCCTTGCCAACGCCGCGGCGATGGGGGTGACCGTCGTCGTGCGCGACCAACATGCGCCGGAGGCCGCCAAGATCCTGCTCGACGCGCTTACGCGCTTCAATGTTCCCTATCAAAGCGGCATCGCCGAGAGGGCTGCCATTCCCGATACCGCGACGGTCGAGCTGTTCGTCGCAAAGAAGCCATAAGGAGCGGGATCATGCCGACGTGCCGCGTCCATTTGAGCGTCGAGGAAGCGCGCAGCCTCGGCGAACGCGCGCTGCGCGGGATCGGCTACGACGATGAGGAGGCGCGCATCGTCACCGATCACGTGATCGACGCGGCGCTGTGCGGCTATGAGTATTCCGGGCTTGCCAAGCTCTTGAACATCCCGGAGCACCGCCGCTTCCGCGTCCCGCGTGGGCCGATCCGCCTGCTCCACGAAACCGAGGTCTCGGCGCTCTACGACGGCGGTAACAACAATGGGATGCTGGCGCTGTACCACGTCGCCAAGGCGACGATCGCCAAGGCGCAAGCGCATGGCATCGCGCTGGTCGGCGTCACCAATACCTGGATGAGCGGGCGCAACGCTTATTTTGTCGAGCTGATCGCGCGCGAGGGTTTTGTCGCGATCCATACCGCGAGCAGCGGGGGCGCGGTCGCGCCGCTCGGCGGGATCAAGCCGATCCTGGGCACCAATCCGATCGCCTTCGCGATCCCGACCGAGGAGGGGCCGCTGATCCTAGACATGGGGACCTCGGCCTTTATGGCGACCGAGCTGCAATTGCGGGTGCGGCGCAACGAGGCGCTGCCTGAGGGCGTGGCGATCGACCGCGACGGGCGGCCGACGACCGATCCCGCCGCGGCGCAGGCCGGCGCGCTGTTGCCGTTTGCCGGCTACAAGGGGTTCGGGCTCGGGTTGATCGTCCAGGCGCTCGGTGTGCTTGGCGGCGCCGGCATGGTCGAGGGTGCAGTCGACGGTTATCTGTTCATCGCCTTCCGCCCCGACCTCCTGGTTCCGCTGGAGCAGTGCCGGCGCGAGGTCAGCGCCCTGATCGAACGGGTGAAGGCGGTGCCGCGAGCGCCGGGTGTCGCGGAGATCCGCATCCCGGGCGAGCAATCGGCGCGCAACCGCGAGCGTCTCAGCGGCGCGGGCCTCGACATCGACCAACTGGTTTACGAGGAATTGCACCGGCTCGCCGGCAATCGTCCGTAGAGCAAGCTCAGTGGAGCAGGCCGAGACCGATGATGCCGACGACGATCAAGTAGATCGCGATGATGTAATTGAGGATCCGTGGCATCAACAGGATAAATATGCCGGCGAGCAGCGCGACGAGCGGCTGCAAATGGCCGATCCCGAAATGCATGGGTGGGGCTCCTCCCCCCTCGATGGCGCCGAGCATAAGCGGCTCCGGCCGCCGTCATCGGCGAACGCCGAAGGTTCGCGACTGTTCTCTGGACTCACCGCGACGTCGGCGGCAAGGCGCCGGAATCACCGGCACCTTGACCGCCGACGGCGGAGATACGATTACGGCGCGGGCGCCAGCGTGACGCCGGCGATGCCCGCCGCAACGTTGAGGCCGGTGTTGCCCTCGATGCTGACCGGCTGCAACCCGACCGTGTTGCCGGAGCCGCCGACCAGCACATTGGCGCCAGCGCCGACGCCGACCGTCGCGCTGGCGGTTCCGCCGGCATACGACCCACCGAGCGCGCCGGGCTGCATCACCGCGACCGGAGCCACGACCGTCCACACGAGCACACCGCCCGAGGTGTAGCCGATATCAGCGCCGAACTTGGTGATGTTGCCGGTGTAATGCTCGTAGCGGCCGCCGACGCCTGCATAGGTGCAGTTGAGCGCCTTTGACGAGCCGAAGATGAAGCCGAACCCGCTTGCCACGTTGCAGGTCAGGGTGCCGACCTTAACGGCGCTTTGAGCCAACGCTGGTCCGGCGATCGCGGCGATCCCGACGGTCGCGGCAAAAAGGGTGGCAGTCATGCGCATTGTTTTCGACATCGCTGGTCTCTTCCTTGTTTGTGCGGATTGGACGGCGTCCTCGCTCAAGACGCGCCGGCCGCTGAAAAGAGTCAACAACTTATCCAAAGAGTTGGTCGCGTCAAGGTGCTCGCCGCCCCGCCTTGACAACTAAGCCCCGGATGCCATCCGTGCGACCCGCCGCGGCCGCGGCTTCGGGGCGCGCGCCGCCGCTTGATTGGGCAAATAAGGAAACTGATCCCTGCCGGCCCGGCAAATTCCGGGTCAGGTTTTTTCTTGCGCGTTCTCACCTTGCGGCGGGATTGATACAGCAATTCTGTGGTTGCGTTCGCATCCCCCTATCTTCATAAATTGCGCCTTAGTTCGAATGAACAGGGTCGGTCAAGGCGCCGGCAGCGGGTGACGAACAGGGAGATAGACGATGGCGACAGATGCAGCCACTGGTGCGCCAGTCGCGTGGTGGAAGGAACCGACCAAGGATCAATGGTACGCGTGGTGGGCCGCCTGGCTCGGGTGGACGCTCGACGCGTTCGACTTCACGGTCTTCCTGCTCATCATGAAGCCGATTGCCGACGAGTTCCACGTGCCGTTGACCGAGGTGGCCTTTGTCCTGACGGTGACGTTGTGGATGCGCCTTCTCGGCGCGGTTGCCTCCGGCTGGCTGGCCGATCGGGTGGGACGCAAGATCCCGCTGATGATCTCGATCCTGTGGTATTCGGCAGCGAATTTCGTCGCCGGCTTCAGCCCGACCTTTATGTTCCTGTTCGTTTGTCGCGCCCTGCTCGGTATCGGGATGGGCGCGGAATGGCCGGCGGGCGCGGCGTTGGCGATGGAGCAGTGGCCGCAGCGCACGCGCGGGTTTATGAGCGGCGTGCTGCAAGGCTCCTGGGGCATCGGTTTCGCGCTATCGAGCCTGATCTACGGGATATTTTTCAATTCTATCGGCTGGCGCGGAATGTTGTGGGTCGGCGTGTTGCCGGCGCTGTCGGTGTTCTACGTGCGCAAGTTCGTCAACGAACCTCCGCTCTGGGTTGAGAACCGCCGCCGTCAACGCCTCGAACACCGCGAGGTTCGCGCGCCGCTGATCGCCATCTTCTCGCGCGGGATGCTGGCCAACACGCTGCTGGCCTGCTGGTGGATGGCGAGCAATTTCGTCCTCTACTACTCGCTGACCTCGCTGTTCGCGACGCATCTGCAGAAGGACCTCGGGATGAGCCCGGCGCTGCTCGCGATCCCGATCCTGTTCTTCAATCTGGTCGGCTTCGCGGCGATGAGCTTCTGGGGCTGGTGGGGCGACCGCTTCGGTCGGCGTTGGGCGATGATCATCCCCGCGGCATTGGCGGTGCCGATCGCGCCGATCTATCTGCTCAGCAGCGATTTCACCTGGATCACCATCGGGTACATCCTGCAAGGGGCGTTCGGCGGGGCGTTGTACAGCCAGTTGCCGAGCTACCTGTCGGAGCGGTTCCCCACCGAGGTGCGCGCCACCGCGTCTGGCTTCTGCTACCACCAAGGCGCGATCTGGGGTGGCTTTGTGCCGGTGGTGCTGGCCTTCTGCGCCGAGTATTTCCATGCCGGCTTGGTGATTCCGATGCTGGTGGGGACGGTCGCCGCGGCGGCCAGCGTCGTCGTCGCGCTGCTGCTCAGCCCCGAGACCAGGGGCAAGGCGCTGACGGCCGAGCTCGTCGTCGCCTGAACTATCCGGTTTGGCGGGTTGCGCCTGCGGCGTCCTGCCGCGGGCGCGATGCGTTTTGGGCATAGCTCCGGCCTGTGCCCCGCAGAATCGTCTGTTGTTGCCCGGCGAATACATAAAATAAGCTTCCCTTACTTTTAACGGATCGTACCGGGGCGCGCGGCGCTTCGGACATGCGGTCCGTGTTCTGCGTGTGGGGAGCAAAACCAATGGCAAGCGGTGTTGCGGTCGGGCCATCGATCCCGTGGTGGAAGGAGCCGACCAAGGATCAATGGCTGGCCTATGTGGCGGCCTGGCTCGGCTGGACGCTCGACGCGTTCGATTTCACGATCTTTCTGCTGATCATGGTGCCGATCGCCAAGGAATTTAACGTGCCGATCACCGGGGTGACGGTGGTTTTCACGGTGACGCTGTGGATGCGGCTGCTCGGCGCCACGGCGGCCGGCTGGATGGCCGATCGGATGGGGCGCAAAACGCCGCTGATGATCTCGATCCTCTGGTATTCGGCGTGCAATTTCATCGCCGGCTTCTCGCCGACGTTCTGGTTTCTCTTCCTGTTCCGCGCGTTGCTCGGCATCGGCATGGGCGCGGAATGGCCGGCCGGCGCCGCGCTCGCCATGGAGCAGTGGCCGATCCGCTCGCGCGGCTTTATGAGCGGCGTGCTGCAGGGCTCGTGGGGCCTCGGCTTCATGCTGTCGAGCCTCGCCTACGGCGCGCTCTTCGACAAGATCGGCTGGCGCGGCCTGTTGATGCTCGGCGTGCTGCCGGCATTGTCGGTGGTCTATGTCCGCTACTTCGTCAAGGAGCCGGAGGTCTGGAAGGAGAACCAGAAGCTCCAGCGCGCCGAGCAGCGCGAGGTCCATGTGCCGCTGGTGAAGATCTTCAAGCGCGGCCTGCTGCTCAACACGGCGACCTCGTGCTGGTGGATGGCGAGCAGCTTTATCGTCTACTACGCGATCAATTCGCTGTTCGCGACGCATCTGCAAAAGGATCTCGGGTTCAGCCCGGGCGCCGTCGCGACGCCGATCTTCTGGTCGAACCTGCTGGTGTTTCTCAGCATGGGGTTCTGGGGCTGGTGCGCCGACCGGATCGGCCGGCGCTGGGCGATGATCATCCCGGCGCTGATCGCGATCCCGATCGCGCCGCTCTATTTGCTGACCTCTAACCTGACGCTGATCATCTTCGCGTTCGTGCTGCAGGGCGCGTTCGGCGGCGGCATCTACGGGCAGAACCCGAGCTACCTGAACGAGCGCTTCCCGACCGAGGTGCGGGCGACGGCGGCGGGGTTCTGCTACCACCAGGGCGCGATCTTCGCCGGCGTCCTGGCGCCGGTGCTCAGCTACTTCGCGGTCGATCTGGGCTACGGCTTTGCCTGGCCGATGCTGATCGCGACGGTAGGCGGTTGCATCAGCTTTGTCCTGGCATTGCTGTGGGCCCCGGAAACCCACGGCAAGGAGATGACCGCCGAACTCGTCGTCGCCTAATCTCACTTCTTCGTTATGGCCGGGCTTGTCCCGGCCATCCACGTGGATCCCCGGGACAAGCCCGGGGATGACGGAAGAAGGGTCAGTCAACGGCTAACAAAGCTCCGGCCGATCAGTTGGCGGTGGAGCTGGTTGGTGCCTTCCCAGATCTGGGTGATCTTGGCGTCGCGCAGCAGCCGCTCGACGCGATTGTCGGTAATGTAGCCGTAGCCGCCGTAAAGCTGCACCGCCTCGGTGGCGATCCGCATCGCGAGGTCGGAGGCGCGCATCTTCAGCATCGAGGCTTCGGGGCCGATGTCGGCGGCGCCGGCATCGACGAGGGCGGCGACGTGCCACAGCCACGCCTCGCACATCGCCAGATCGGTCGCGAGGTCGGCGAGCAGGAACTGAATGCCCTGGAACTCGACGATGCGGCGCCCAGATTGGCGACGCTCGTTGATATAGGCGACGGCATCCTCGAACGCGGCGCGGGCGATGCCGAGCGCATGCGCGGCAACGCTCGGCCGCGACTTGTTGAGCGCGGCGAGCAGGAGGGGGAGCCCGCCGCCCGGCGCGCCGAGCAAGTTGGCGCGCGGCACGCGGCACTGGTCGAAGGCGAGCGCCGCGGTCGATGAGGCGCGGTGGCCGAGTTTTTCTTCCTTGCGCAGCACGCTGAAGCCGGGCGTGCCCTTTTCGAGGATCAGCGCGGTGATCGCGCCGCGGCCATCCGCAATCTCGCTCCATTTGCCGAACAGCAGGTTCAGATCGGCGACATCGCCATTGGTGATGAAGATTTTTCCGCCGTCGACGATCACCTGGTCGCCGTCCGGAGTGAACCGCGTCGTCATATGCGTCGCGTCCGAGCCGGCATCAGGCTCGGTGATCGCCAACGCGCAGAGCGCGCCCTCGGCGACCGCAGGCAACAGCCGGCTTTTCTGTTCTTCGGTGCCGAAATCGATCAGCGGCTTGGCGGCGTGGAAATTGGTCGCCCAGATAATTCCGGTCGACGCGCAGGCGGCGGAAATCTCGCGCACGCAGGCGAGGTAGGCGGCGTAGCCCATCCCGGCGCCGCCGTATTCCTCCGGCACGAACATCGCATTGAGCCCGAGCGCGTTGATCGATTTTATGTTTTCCCACGGGAACTCGGCGGAGCGGTCGTAGGCCGCCGCGCGCGGCGCGATCTCGTTGCGGGCGAGAGCGCGCACGCTGTCGAGCAGCTGCCGCTCCTCTTGCGACAGCGGCGGCAGCGCGTCGAGCCGGTCGAAGAGCGGGGTCATGCGGCCTGATCGGCAAGGAATTCATCGCCGCGCATGATCCTGCCGTGGTGCGACATCTGGTACGTGAAGTTGTCATCCCGCGCGTATATTTGACGCTCCGCGTGCAGAGCAATCGTGCCGTTGACTGCCGCAACCTGAGCCGTCGTAAGATTTCTTACGCCCTCATCCCCTTCAAAGGAGCCGAGCACAGCAAGCTCATTGCAGAGGGGGAAAATGACTATCGTACCCGGCGCACCATGCCCCGGCCCCTTAAACTGTCCCTGTCGCGCAGGATCGGACCACATGAGGCAAATGGGATCATCGGAGGTAATAAACCCTGTTTGGCTTGCTGATGCGCGCAGCAGCATCCACTTGCGGCGCATAAGGCATCTGAGCACCGCTTCAATGGATTGAAGTTCAAGTGCGAGATGCTCGTTCGTCGGCATCGTAACTTTGAACTCGCCCCGTTCCGCGAAGTCACGCATCCGCTCATAGTCCTCGCCCGTTTCAGTGTTCACGCCGGCGGCTTTCAGACGACGCATTTCTGACGCCCATCGCTCGGGGAAGGCCGTGGCGAGACGAAGGACGTGCCTCACAACTTCATCTTGAAATTGCCGAAACCTCTCGCGGTGCCGAGGGTTTTTAATCGAGAACAGCGTCATTAGCTCGAAAAGGCATGCCCGATCATCGGCGTCTTGGAGCGACTGAGACGCAACAATCCGCCCTAGTGCCGCGCTGGCCTTGCTCTCGAATTCCCCAAAACTTTTTTCCAAAGCATCCGGCGGATAGCCTTCAATCTCGATCCGATGAAAGTCTTTCTTGAAAGCAACATCACGAGGCGAGGCTGGAAAGGAGCGCTTTTCTTTTCCGTCTATTACAAACAACATCGGTCTCCGATAGCCTTCAACCGGACCCGTAAAGCCTTCAAGATAGAAAACAGAGACGTGGTGGTGATTTCTTGCGGTCATGTTCGTTATTTGTCGCGGAACATTGGTTTGCGTTTTTCGATGAACGCTGTCATCCCCTCGATGGCGTCCGCGGTCTGGAAGGCGAGGGTGTTGAGGTCCGCCTCCAGTTTCAGACCTTCGTCGAGTGATACATCGAGGGCGCGGGTGACGGCGTCGCGGGCGAGCGCGAGGGCAGGGAGGCCGTAGCCGGTCATCTCGCGGGCGAACGCCTTGCCGGCTTCGATCAGATCGCCGTCGACCAGGCGGTTGACGAGGCCGATGCGCTCGGCTTCGTCGGCGTTGACGGTGCGGCCGGTCATGATGATTTCGAGCGCGCGGGCCTCGCCGACCAGGCGCGGCAGGCGCTGGGTGCCGCCGTAGCCGGGGATGAGGCCGAGCTTGATCTCGGGCAGGCCCAGCCGCGCGGTCTTGAGCGCGAGGCGGAAATTGCAGGCCAGCGCCAGTTCGAGCCCGCCGCCGAACGCGTAACCGTTGATCAGCGCGATCGACGGCATCGGCAAGGCGCCGAAGCGCGAGATGATGCGCTGGCCGTTGGCCATGTCGCGGCGTCCCTGGGCGAGCGGCCGGCCCATCAGTTCCTTGATGTCGGCGCCGGCGCAGAAGGCGCGCTCGCCGGCGCCGGTGACGAGCAGCGCGCGGGCATCGCCCTTCGCCACCTCGTCGAGCGCGGCATCGATCTCGCGCAAGGTCGCGAAACTGAGCGCGTTGAGCGCCTCGGGCCGGTCGAGGGTCAACAGCGCGAATTCGTCGCGGCGGGCCAGGTGCACTGTCATGGAGCCGCTCCCGAGTTCCGCAACCTCAACGTGTTCATCCAAGCGCCCTCCACCTGTTTTTACTGGAAATTAACAGGTGGGTTCGCGTTCAGGTGGCAGGCCGCAAGAGCCCGAAAATAGCGGCGTCGTTATTGAGATGGTATGATCTTCGTAATTGTCAATGCAATAATCCTATCGGCCGGTCCAGCGCACCGCCGTCGGCGCGATGCGCCCCGATTTGGCCCACTCGACCAGCTCGCGTTTCAAAATCTTGCCGCTGGCGGTCAGCGGGTAGGCGTCCATCCGAATAAAATATTCCGGCATGTCGTAGCGCGAGAGCCCGGCCTCGTGCAGGTGCGCGAGCAGATCGTCGGCCGCGGCGCTCTCGCCCTCGTGGAAAATCACCGACAGGCAGACTTTCTCGCCGAGCCGCGCGTCGGCGACCGCGAAGGCGGCGCAGCGCGCCACCGATTTGTGCCGCATCGCCAAATCTTCGATCTTCGCCGCGTGGATGTTGTGGCCGCCGCGGATGATGAGGTCCTTCTTGCGGCCGACGATTTCGAGGTTGCCGTCGGCGTCGAACCGGCCGAGATCGCCCGACATAAACCAGCCGCCGCGGTTGAATGATTCCTCGGTCGCGCGCTGGTTGTCGAAATAGCCCAGGGTCAGACACGCGCCACGCCCGCCGATCTCGCCGACCGCGCCGGGCGGCACTTCGATATCCGGGTTCTCCTGGTCGAACAGGCGGATTTCGTAGGCGGCGCAGGCGCGGCCGCAAGTCGCGACGATGGTCTGCGGGCTGTCGCTAGGCAGGGTGTACTGGTGCGAGCTGTTCTCGCTCATGCCGTAGACGTTTTGCGGGGTGACGCCGCGGTCGAGAAACGCCTGCGCCACCTCGCGGGGAATGACCGACCCGGCCATGTAGAAGGTCGTGACCTTGCCCAGCGTGTCGAGCCTGCGCCGGCGCATCTCGGCGAGGATGTCCATCGCGTGGGTCGGCACGCCCATGACATAGGTCGCGCCGGTCTCGACGATCCAATCGAGCGGGGTTTTACCTGGCGGCGGCGAATTGACCACCAGCTCCATGCCCGCTGCCATCGCCTGCGCGATCGCCACGGCGGCGATGTGATGCGACAGCGGGCTAAGGCTCAGCAGAATGGTCGCGCTGTCGTGGCGCCAGTCCGCGACCATTGCGCGGGCATTGGCGAGCAGCGTGTTGGCCGAGTGCATGACGCCCTTGGGCGTCCCGGTCGTGCCCGAGGTGAAGGCGAGATAGACGACAGCGTCGGGGTTGCTGTCGGGCGGCGGGAGGTTGCCGGGCTTGATGGGGAAGGGGGCGGCCGAGGCCGGGCCGTCGCCGACTGTATAAATCCTGCGGATGAATGGCAGCTCGGTGGCCGCGGCGAAAATGTCGGCGGTGCGGGCGTCGCTGCCGTAGCCGGGCTGGGCGAAGAGCGCGGCGGCCTGGGTGCGCTCCAAGAGGCCGACGATCTCGGCGACCGTGTAGTTCTGGTGCAGCGACGGGTTGCAGACATAGCCCTGGCGGGAGCAGGCGAGGAAGACGGTCACCGCCTTGACCCGGTTGGGCAGCCACACCGCGACCCGCTCGCCGCGCTTGAGGCCTGCGGCGTCGAGATCGGCGGCGACCGCGTCGACCGCCCGCAGCAGCTCGGCCCATGTGAGCCGGCTTGTGGCGTCGCGCAGGGCAGGGGCGTCGGGCCGCGCCTCGGCGTGCTTGGCGAGCAGCGTGTAGAACGTTTCGTCGCGCCACAGCCCCGCGGCGTAATAACGCCGCGCCGCCGCCGGGTCATGCAGGGTGAGGAGCGTGTTGGTCATGCAAACTCTTGCATCGAGCACGGCGGAACTGGGAAGGTCGGACCCGGCACCCACTAACCCCCAAGGGAGAAGGCGCGATGTTACAGGATTTGTTGCCCCAGGCGGAACGGATCGCCGAGAAGCTCAAGGCGCGCAAGGAGACGATCGGTATCGCCGAATCCTCGACCGCCGGGATGATCTCGGCGGCGCTGCTCGCGATCCCCGGCGCTTCGGCCTATTTCATCGGCGGCGCGGTCGTCTATACCCGCACCTCGCGCACCGAGCTGCTGCAGGTGACCGAGGCCGAACTCGCCGCGATGACCGGGATCACCCCGTCGACCGAGCCTTACGCGATGCTGTTCGCGCGCAAGATCAAGGAGCGGCTGGGGACGACCTGGGCGCTCGGCGAGACCGGCACCGCCGGGCCGACCGGCAGCCGCTACGGCCATAATGCCGGGCATTCGTGCGTCGCGGTGATCGGCCCCAATGGCGAGCGCTCGATCACCATTGAGACCGGCAAGAGCGACCGGGTCGACAATATGCGCACCTTCTCGATCGCCGCGCTCGACCTGTTGGAAAAGGCGCTCGGCTGACCCCTGTCGCGGCTGCCGCTCCGGCGCGGGCCAAGGCGGCCCGCCGGCGCTCGTCTACGTCTACCCGGCGGCGGTAGACGGAAATCCGGCCGCGACGGTTGATTTCCCGCCGCCGTGCCGCTAGATCACGGGGCGCCGTGCGTCCCCATCGTCTAGAGGCCTAGGACACCGCCCTTTCACGGCGGTAACAGGGGTTCGAATCCCCTTGGGGACGCCAATTATATCAAGGGGATAGGCAACGCGACCGAAATTGGTGTCCCTTTTGTGTCCCTTTGCGAATCGGGGCGACGGGTCGGGTGAGGGCGCCCATCCCGGTCGCTGGTCTTGCCCCGGCTCGATCTCTTGCAGCAGCTCGCCGCAGCGCTGGACAGCGCGGGCCTGGATGCGCCGGTAGGGGCGCCGCCGCCGGCATCGCTCTAAGCGATCACGTGCTTGCGGTCCTTCGGCACGTGGCAGACCTCGAAAATGGCGCGGTTCGCCAGCACCCCGAGCACAACCAGGTTGTGCCTGAGCGCGGCGTTGCGCTTGAGCGCCGCCGGGTCAGTGGCGCCCGACTTTCTCCGCGAATTCATGCAACAGCGGGATCACCAGCTCGGCCGGCACGTCGTCAACCAGTTCGATCAGGTCGCCGACGGTCTGCGGGACCGTCGATCGCGGGGTTGTTAAGCATGAATTCCGGCACGAAGGCCAGGTGATCGCTTGACCCGGGCGCCACGGCACGCTGCCCTCGGAAACGGGGAAAACGCAAACCCGGGGGGGTGAGCTCGTGAACCTTTGGTCATGCGCGACGATCTACGCGCTCTATTCCGTCTTCGACAGTTCCGGCCGGCGAGTGTCCGATAAGTCATTGATTTCGCGTAAGCGCATCGGGAATTTGACATAATTGTAGTGCCACGATTTTTACTGTTTGTTCCGATTCTTGAGGGCT
>Ga0181530_10003661_pt1 | contig 16931 bp, 18 predicted proteins | sample PEATcosm2014_Bin_42_FD_119769 | JGI IMG/M metagenome (GOLD analysis project Ga0181530, IMG submission 119769) | Peatland microbial communities from MTU Mesocosm Facility, Houghton, MI, USA - PEATcosm2014_Bin10_60_metaG | ecosystem: Environmental > Terrestrial > Soil > Wetlands > Peat | place... | reverse complement strand
TGAATCGACTCTTGCGCACGACTCCTCCTCCTGACCCTGGGCGGGCCATTCTAAATGGGAGAAGTCACATTTCGACTGGACTAATTTCCGGGGGGCAGGTCAAGGCAACAATTCAGCCGACACAAATGCAAAGAGGACGCCAGCCAAGCCGCTGCTCGGATCGTGAAAGAGGCTACCGAGAGTCATTAGGGAACGCTTGGGGGCAGTTTTATATCCGTTCTGATCGGTCCGTTTGTCTTTTCATAGCTTTCGATCACTCGGCTTAGTGCATCTCTAAACACAACGGCATTGCGCCAAGAAAAAGTCACAGCCACTCGTTCTTGGGCTGCTCCTATGAATTCCGGTCCCGGATTTGGAGTCTCAGGACTTTCTACCAAAATAGCGAACCTCACACGCACATCGTCCAGCGACCAAGTCAAGTGGGCTGTATTTGCATAGAAATCAGGTACGCCTTCAGGAGATTTCATCCATTTGGGCGCTGGTCGGGATTCTTCTTTGTCTGTATCGGCCATCATTGTCCACCTATGGTTTCAGTTTGACCAGCCATTTCAGCACCGGCACCGGCAGCCGCAGTGCGGAATAACCCACCTCCACTGCTCTGCGGTTCCTTTTTTGAGCTACCGACTAGTTGATTTGAACTTTCCATTCCAGCCGCAAAGTTTGCAGGTTGTGGGGGTGAAGGGTTAAGAAACGCATCATCCTCAGCAATTGGAATGGCATGGAATGCGTCTTGCGAATACTGATTTTCCCACCGCAACATCTCGCTAAGGGACACAAACTTCACTACCAGACCAACCCCATGGGCCGCAGCCATTCGGATGAGCGTCTCCAAGCTGAACTTGATTTCGCCTGGTCGTTCCATAGCTGAAATACGGGGTTGCTTCATTTCAGCTTCATCTGCCAGTTGTTTCTGTGTAAGTTTTCCTTTCAACCTCAGACCGCGAAGTTGTGATGGAATCAGCAGATTCAATTTGGAGCGAATGTACGAAGCGCGAAATTTTGCATCGCTTCTTAGCTTAAATATCAGTTCTGATCTTTCGCTCACGAAGTTTTGCCCTCCCTTCGGTTAGCCACTTAGCCCTATCGAAAGCCGAATCGAGTGCGTCTGGAGGAGTATAGATCCTGGTTTTGTGGTAACAGCCTACTAGCAGAACTGCTTGTTTCCGTTCGTTTCCGAAGTTTCCCAATATCCGGTATTGCCGAGCATCCGCCTTAAACTCAAGCTCCCAAATCCGATACTTGGCACATTTCCCTTTCAAGAATCTCTTTAATGGCGTCCAGTGTATTGGATTTTCAGTGTTTCGGATGTTCTTGAGAACGGAGTTAAAATTAAGTTTCCCCTCGTCAGACAGGTCCACTCGCCAATCTTCAATCGGATTGGATTCGCTTAGGAACATGAAATCCCAGAAAGTCCAAACCAAGCCCGCTATAGGCAACTCTATCACTTTTTTATTATAAGTCAACGTTTTTCTCTTGACTAGCCGATATAATTATTTTATTATATCGGACATGAATCGGCTTGCACAAGACAAACGGATTCAAGTGATCTCAGCCCTGGTTGAGGGGGTTTCCATCAACGCGACGTCCCGAATGACCGGAGTTGCTAAGCATACGATCTAAAACTGCTCAAGGACATGGGTTGTGCCTGCGCTGCTTACCACAATCAAGTGATTCGCAATCTTCGCGTGCGGCGCATCCAATGCGACGAAATCTGGGCGTTTGTCTATGCCAAGCAAAAGAACGCAACTCTGGAACAGGTAGAGCAAGGGGCCGGAGACGTGTGGACGTGGACGGCGATTGATGCCGATACCAAGCTCATCGTCTCTTACATGCTCGGAGATCGTGGGGCCTCTACAGCACAGAGTTTCATGCGTGACGTGGCGGGGAGAATCGCCAATCGCATTCAACTCACAACGGATGGTCACCGCGTCTACGCCGATGCTGTAGAAGATGCCTTCGGCGCCGACATTGATTATGCCATGCTGGTCAAGATTTACGGGGCCTCAAACGATAATCTGGAGTCACGCTACAGCCCTGCAACCTGCATTGGATGCCGCACTGGAGTCCTAGCTGGGAATCCCGATCTTGACCACATCAGCACATCTTTTGTGGAACGCAGCAATCTTTCGATGAGGATGGGAATGCGCCGATTCACGCGGCTCACAAACGCTTTCAGCAAGAAACTGGAGAACCACGGCCACATGGTGGCGCTATACTTCATGCACTACAATTTTTGCAGAGTTCACAAGACTCTAAGAGTCACTCCTGCGATGGAAGCAGGATTAACGGACCATGTGTGGGAGATTGAAGAATTGCTAAATTTGCTGTGAATGCGAAACGACCACCCGTGAGGGCAGTCGTTGGATCCAATGTTCATCACATTGGAGGTGTAGGAGTTACGACATGAGTCTATCATTTCGAGAGAAATTGTCAAGCGCTATTCAGGCATTACCGAAGTACCCTGTTGTCGCGTACATCGACGGTTTCAACCTGTATTTCGGTATCAGATGGCAAGCAATGAAGATAGGTTCCCCTCAGGTGCCGGACCCACGCTGGTATAGCTATTTGTGGTTGGATTTGCAGCGGATGTGCCAACGGATGCTGACGGATCGCCAGGAACTGGTTGCAATCAAATATTTTACAGCACCCATTATGGGAGGGAAGAAAAAGCGAGAACGGCAAAATGCCTACCTTGACGCTATTCGTACACTTCCAAAAGTCCAAATCATTTTGGGTCGCTTCGAGCCCGAAAAGAAAGAATGCGGAAAATGCAAACATCCAAACCTTCATCCTCAGGAAAAGAAGACAGACGTGAATATCGCTACAAACCTAATATGCGATGCTATCGCTGATGTTTACGACACGGCTATTTTGGTGACCGCAGACTCAGACATTGTTCCTGCCGTACAGGCGGTTACCCAACAACCGTCTTGGAATCCACCGATGAATTCCGTTCAGTGCAAACAGACATCCCTGCCATAAAGTGGGCAGATGCCCAGTTCTCTAGCGCGCGTTTCTAACCCTGTAGGTTTCTCAACAAACACCTCAACTGAAGGCAAAGTCAGCAAAAGGGATTTTCTCCGTCCGCGCCCTTCCGAAAACGGATTTTTGTTTTTCCTATAGATCGAGGGGCAACCGCCGCTCCCGGCAGGTTTTCCGGTGGAGCGGCGGCTTTGAGAAACAATCGTTTATACGGATCGATTGATTATATTCGCATTTTAGAATATACTAATAGTAATAGGTCCTATGAGCGACGCGTTGCGACGGTTCAAGAGTGAGATCTTTCATGGACTCGCCAATCCGACCCGGATCGCCATGGTCGAACTCCTGCGCGAGGGCGAGCTTTCGGCCGGAAAGCTGATTGAAAAGCTTGGCATCGAGCAGGCCAACGCCTCGCAACATCTGGCAGTTCTGCGGGCCAAACAGATTGTGGTGAGCCGGAAGGTAGGCAATCAAGTCTATTATTCGATCCGCGACCATGCCCTGATCGAGGTACTCGATATTCTGCGCCGATATTTTTACGCTCAACTCAATACCACCGTGAATATGCTGAAGGAAGTCGCCAGGGAGGCACCGAAATCCCGTGTCGGCGCACGTCGATGAGCGAACCTGGACAACCCGGATTGTCGCGTCTGGATCGATTGCGCCGCGCGGTGGAGCACGGCGCGCACCTGCTTCCCCGGCAGGGGCCCATCGGCGTCTTCGTTCACCACAACACACTACATGCCTTCGAACATCTCCCATTCGAAGAAGCGGTCAAGCAGGCGGGCCAACTGTTTGGTGCCGAACCGTACATGAGCGAAGCGAGCTATCGGGCCGAGTTAGCCCGAGGACGGATCCAGCTCGTGGATGTCGACGCTGTCCTTGACCGGGAACCCGATTCCCTCATCTTTGCGGGACTAAGCCGAAGTTCGCTGCGGCGGGCAATGATTACGCCGGGCGTCAGGGAGTTTGATGGAGCCACCATTGTTTGGCGCGCTGAGCAGGGTGATCTGGCCAAAGACTTTCGGCGTGCGGCGCTGCGCGCACTGTTCGAAGCTTGTTTTGTGCGCACCGTGGCTCACGAAGAAGAACCTGTCCCACCTCGCCCCGTGGACGAGGTGATCCATCCTTGGCTGATCCGGCTTTGCTCGGTGTTTTTGGATCAAGGCACAGCCTATTGGCCGATGCCGAACCGCGACAAGGGATTTTATGAGAGCGTTCGGATGCTGTTGTCCCGGCGGGGCGGAATTCTCCCCAAGTATTTGGTCGGACTTGACGAGGAGTTTCGAAGGCAGGAGCAGCTTGCCTTTACGGCGGCGGATGCAGTTCTGGATTATCTGGACAGCAGGTCCTTCCCAGAAGCTGAATGGCCTGAAATTCTGCAGGCTGAACTTTTGGCACTCCCGGGCTGGGCTGGACTGATGCATAAGCTTGAGGAAGAGCCCACTCTAGCGCCACACAAAATCCTGCCATGCTCCCTCATGGACTTTCTGGCCGTGCGACTGACCATGTCGCGGGTAGCAGCGCACCGAGGGGCCGAGGAACCGATTCCGGAGGAGCCCCCTCTAAAGACGCAGGAGAGGAGACGTCTGAGCCGCACCGCACGCGTCTACGATGCGGCCTGCGTATTGAGACTCTCCGCCGAGGAAGTACAGAGCCTTTCCGAGTCCGAGTGGGTGAGGTTTTCGAGCGAAGTCAAAGCCTTCAACGGGCTGGAGCGCCGGCGAATCCTCCACCTTGCCTATGAACGAGCGCACGAACGCGAGATCCTCAGAGGTTTGGCCAGTCACAGAAAATATCGCGGCTTGTTCGACCAACAGCAAAGACCTCCCGCGCAGGTGTTCTTTTGCCTCGACGAGCGTGAGGAGTCCATGCGGCGAGCTCTGGAAGAGGTTCACCCATCCGTCGAGACGTATAGCGCCGCCGGATACTTCGGCGTAGCCGTGGATTACAAGGGGATCGACGATCCACACGGCGCGGCACTCTGCCCCGTGGTGGTCAAGCCCGAGCACGCGGTCATGGAACGGCCAAAACCCGGAGACAGCCAACTGTTAGAAAGCCGGCGTTGGCGCCGGCGGGTTCTTGGGCTGCTCATGCGCAATTCATTTGTCTCCTCAAAAACATTGCTGCGAGGCTGGCTTTCGACCTCAGCCCTCGGCTTGCTCTCCGCCGTGCCTCTGATCGGCAATCTTCTGGCGCCGCGACGTTTTGCACTGCTGCGCGATTGGCTGAACCAGGCGTTTCTGCCTGAACCGCGGACCGAACTCACCTTGATGAGAAACACGAAGCAATCTCAAGGTGCAGTATCCGGTGTGTTGATGGGCTTCACTCCGGAAGAAAAAGCAGAACGAGTGGCGAGCGTGTTGGGTCCGGCTGGCCTGGTGCGCGATTTCGCGCGTCTGGTGGTAATCCTGGGCCACGGCTCGAGCAGCCTCAACAATCCACACGAGTCGGCTCACGATTGCGGCGCGTGCGGAGGGCGGCGCGGCGGGCCGAACGCGCGGCTTTTTGCCGCAATGGCCAACCGGCAGGAAGTACGCGACCGGTTGCGGGACAAAGGGATCGATATTCCGCCGGATACCTGGTTCATCGGCGGCTATCACGATACCTGTAGCGACGACGTCGAACTTTTCGATCTCGACGCGATCCCCTCAACCCATCAGCCAGATTTGGACTCCATTCGCAGCTCGCTTGATTGTGCGAGTGCCCAGAACGCGCTCGAACGTGCCCGGAGGTTTGAATCGTGCCCTGCAGATGCGGATGCGGAAAGCGCGCTTCGCCATGTGGAAGAACGCAGCGAGCACCTCGCGCAACCGCGGCCGGAGTATGGGCATTGCACAAATTCCGTTTGCATCGTCGGGCGTCGCAGCCTGACACGGGGCCTCTTCCTCGACCGGCGGGCATTTCTGGTTTCCTATAATGCCAATCTCGATCCTGGCGATGAAGGTCTTTCAGCACTGCTCGCCGCCGCGATCCCCGTCTGCGCCGGGATCAGCCTTGAATACTACTTTTCGTTCGTCGACAACGACCGCTACGGATGCGGGACGAAACTGCCACACAACGTCACTAGCCTAATGGGAGTCATGGACGGCCACGCCAGCGACCTGCGCACCGGATTGCCCTGGCAGATGGTGGAAATTCACGAGCCCGTCCGGATTCTCTTCGTGGTCGAGACCACTCCTGACAGGCTGGAGAAAGTCATAACCGCCAGCACCGCATTAAAGCGGCTCCTCGAGAACCGCTGGATTCGACTTGCAACGATAGACCCCGCTTCGGAGCACGTCCATGTGCGACGGGATGGCGGGTTTGAAGAGTTCCACGAGGCTCTCGAACGCCTTCCGGTAGCGCTCTCATCCCACGAATGGTACGCCGGCAGGCTCCAGCATCTTCCCATGGCCTGGATTCAAACGCCTCGAACGGCAACAGGAGAACGCCGGCGGTGAATGCTTTTCAAGACATTCTGGTTTTCGTCGTGGTGGCCCCGGGGGTCATCTTTGCTTTGTTTGGGCTGCTGTGGCTGCTGGACTGGGTTCCAAGCGAACGACTCTTGTCCTGGATCACCGGCGTGACCTTCGCCGCCTGTACGTCTGGAGTTGCGGCACTGGTTTGGAAGATCACGTCCGCATCCAGCATTACTGTCACCTTCGGCAGCTGGTTCGCGGTGGGCACCTACCATTTTCCATTGGTATTGATGGTGGACCGGCTTTCGGTTCCTTTCGTGGCGTTAGCGGCGGTGTTATCAGGACTGATCGGGCAGTTCTCGGCGACCTACCTTCATCGTGAATCTGGGTTCCTGCGGTTTTTCCTTTTGCTGCACCTGTTCGCATTCGGATCCTTGCTCGCGTTTGCTGCAGGCTCGTTCGACCTCTTGGCCGCGGGATGGGAGATCGTCGGCATCACGTCGGTCTTGTTGATCGGATTTTTCCAACGAAGGCCTGCTCCTGTCGAAAACGGACTCTACGTCTTCGGCATATACCGCGCGTGTGACATTGGATTGCTTGTGGGTATCTTCGCCATGCACCATTGGGCGGGAACAGCGTCCTTCGGTAGCGCCTTTCCAACATTGACCGGCGCGCGGGCGGTCATCGTTTGTCTTCTCCTGCTTCTTGCGGCATCCGGAAAAGCTGCCCAAGTGCCTTTTTCGGGATGGCTTCCACGCGCCATGGAGGGACCCACTCCTTCGAGTGCCATCTTTTATGGAGCAATCTCGATCCACGCCGGAGCATACCTTTTACTTCGTGCGCAACCGTTACTGGCCCAATCTGTGCTTGCTTCCTCCTTGGTCATTTTGATCGGTGCGACTACGGCAATCCATGGAACTATCGTTGGCCGTGCCAGTGCCGACGCCAAGACATCGCTCGCCTATGCCACCTTGACGCAAGTGGGCATTGTGTTTATAGAAATCGGGTTCGGATGGCGATGGCTCGCGGTCGCTCACATCCTGGGAAATGCCACAGTTCGGACGATGCAGTACCTGCGCGCACCATCCATGCTTCACGACTATCACCAGATGCACTCTGCCGTTGGAGGCCGGCTCTCGCCGACTGGCAAGCAAATCGAGGAAATGCTGCCGGGGAGGGTCCAGTTATGGCTCTATCGCTGGGCGCTCGACCGCGGCCATCTCGATACAATTCTCGAGCGCTGGGTGATTGCCCCGCTGCTGCAAGTCTCTGCCTATCTTTCTCGGCAGGATCGCACCTGCACGCCCTCCCCGACTACAATCCGCCCCGGCCGCGCCGTGCAGGTCTCCGCCGCGGGACCAGCTCAGAGGAGTAATTGATGTCCGTGCCGGGATGGGTTCTCCGTACTTCTTTCTTTACCAGCGTTTCGGTTGCGGCTCCCTGGCTTGCCGCGGTCGTCGTAATAGGTTATCGGCGACAAGCCCGCGCCGTCGGCTGCATTGCGGCGCTTTTATCCGCGATTGCAAGCACAGTACTTGTTTGGAAGGCTCCAGAAGGTGAGTCTTTGTACGAGACCTTGATGTTGCTGTTTTCCTGCCTCACTTTTGGCGCAATTGTGCTGCTTCCGCGCCGGGATTCGGAGGCAGGGACGATCGGCGGAATCCTCGTTCTCCTGGGTTCGACGCTCCTGGCATACTCGACCGGAAACTTGCTCGTTTTGCTGGTCGCGTGGATTCTGTCTATCGTCCCGTTCCTGTGGGCCGGGTGGCTTCGCTCTCGTAAGTGGCGTCCCATGGTTGGTCTGCTGTCCTCAAGCCTCGCCATCGCTCTCGCTATCGGGTTCATGGTAGCCAGAACTGGCGTCTCTTCGATTTCTCATCTGAAGGGACAGAGCCCGGGCGGAGTTGTAGCGTTTACCCTTCTGATCGTCGCCGCGATCTTTCGCAAGGGAATTATCCCCGCCCAGGCTTGGGTAGCAGACGCAGCTGAGAGTGGCCCGTTAGTCCCTACTGCACTTCTCATGAACGGTCATTTCGGGGCGCTGTTGGTCGTCAAGTTGATTGTCCCGTTGTTTCCGGAGACGGACCATCTGTTCCCGGTTCTTTCCTATCTCGCTATAGCCACCGCGGTTTTTGTTGCCATCCGAGCCCTTGCAGAGAATTCGCCACGGCGGTTGCTCGCCTTTCTGGCTCTCAGCCAGTCCGCTTGCATCTTGAGTGGCCTTGAGAGCCGAACGGCGGAAGGAATAACTGGTGCCCTGGTGCACTGGGTTGTGGTCACGGTGTCCACGGTGGGTCTTTTCGGAATTCTGCGACTGCTGGAGGTTCGTTTTGGCGAAAATCTGAGTGCGAGCAAGCATTTGGGCTTAGCCGAACACGCCCCGCGTCTTGCCGTGTCGTTCGCCATCCTGGGACTGGCACTCGTCGGTCTACCGGGTACACTGGGTTTCTGCTCTCAAGACCTGTTGATCCAGGGAACACTCACCACGCACCCGCTCACAGGACTGCTGCTGCCCATTGCCACCGCGATGAATGCCGTGACCTTCTTTCGCTTGTTCTCACGGCTTTTCTTGGGCAAGCGTCGAACGGGGTTTACCGTTATGGCGGACGCGTTGCCGCGTGAGCGTTGGATCCTGGCTGGCATTGTGTTGTTCCTCGTCCTGGGAGGTCTGTTCCCAAACGCGACCGTGATTGAGCATTCGTCGGAGGTCGACGTAGTCGACGAGGCCATCCGCACCTTCGACAACCTTAACCGAGGCCCAAGCTATAATCAGGGGAACCAACCGGTTTTCTATCCTGTATCCCCGGACACAAATCGTCGCATGGGCCATATCGTTTACCGGGTTGCTCACGGATCTGACTGGGCGCGGCTTGGGGTGGCGTGAGAACACTGTGTTAGCCCAAAGAGGACAAGCCATGCTGAGAATGGCAATTGAGTACCTTCCCGACTTGCAAGGGAACAGCGCGGTTCGCTATCTACTGATCGCCTATGGTCGGTCAGGGAATGCAGTCTTAACGTCGCCGTTCCGTGGGCTGGACCATTTGCTTGAAACACTTAGCTTGGCAGGAATATCCCTCGAAAGGGACGAAGAACGATCCCTCATCAGGGATGACGGATCCGAGCAACACAGCGTCCTAATGGCCAGCAAAGTCGAATTGCACGATTCGCAATTTGCGGCGTTGGGACTGAGGCCTGCGGACGAAAAATGAATTCAAAGTGCTTCTTGATGTTACATGAAAACGCGGTGGTGTCTCCGATTGGTGTGCTGCGTTGAGAACAGGAGAAATGCTGAAGATCCTACCAAACGAGAACTAGCTACGGATGTGCTGGCGTAGACGGGGATGGTTCTGGCGCCGCAAGGGTACGCGCAGGATGTTGGTCCTTGCGTCGAAGTCCAGAACAAACCCCATAGAAAAGTCCATTTCCCTCAATAGCACTTCTTTTGCCCAGCATCGTACTAGCTCTTCCGGTTCCCCTGTTTACTAGCGTGGTCACTTGTTACGAAATCAGAACGCCAGCTGTTGCGTCACAGGCGGGTCGGAGGTCTGCTCTTCTGAACCAACTTTCAGCCCCGCAGGAAGCGGGCCAACGGCATCAACCTGAGGCCCGCTGCCCGGTCTCATCAATCTCCCTAACAACCTGAGTCTTATTGAGGCGAAATGCAGCGACCTCAGCATCAGCCCTGCTGGGATCAAGTGAAGTCCGAAAAATCCTCACGTACTCACCATCCTGCACCATGTAGTCACCCTCAACCGTCTGCTGGGGAACCTCAGAAAAGAGTCCCGCGAGCAATCCAAACCTCGCCATGTTGCAACACCTGCTGGCGGCTATTCTAAATCGTGGTTGATTAACAACCAACTGAAGCGGACTATACCATTGCTTTTCTTTCGCTCCCGGCCTAGTATTCGCGGGATGGAGGGTTCACTATGATCCCTTCTGTCCTGGTTCGGCTTCTGCAGTTTGCCGCGATTGCTCTTGTTGCAACGTCTGCGTTTTCCCAGGCGCCACCCAAATACGACCCAGCCACCGAAACCACGGTTAAGGGTACCGTTGGAGAGTTGAAGCTCGTTCCGCCCACAGGCGGCAAGCCTGTCGCTTATTTAGTGACGAAAACCGGCCCCGACAAAGAGAAAGATACGGTTCAGATATTTCTTTGTCCCAAGAGCTTTCTCGACCAAATGGGAATCGCTTTCAAAACCGACGAAGCGATTGAGGTCAAGGGCTCCAAGGTCAAGCAGGACGGAGCGGACCTGATCCTGGCTCGCGAAATGGTCAAGGGAGGAGAAACCCTAACCTTCCGTTTCCCAAACGGAAAGCCCGCGTGGTAGCGCCATGCTGTGCCTGCCGCGTGGCTGCTCCGGTAACCTCCCGTTTGCCGACAACTCAGGAATTATCGCACTCTGGCCCAATAACAATATCTGCCAGGAGTGGTCAACTTCCGTCGTGCGATAATACGCACGCAAATGGCTTCCGTGCTACAGATTGCGGCCCCAGATGCTATCCCCCGCATTCGGCGGGTTCAAGTACTCACCATCGCTTGGATGACCGTGGAGACTGTCGTGTCGCTGTTTGCATCGTGGAGGGCCCGCAGCCCAGCCTTGCTCGCATTCGGTGGAGACAGTGCGATCGAACTCTTTTCAGCGGTGGTTGTGTTGTGGAGGTTCCGCGCCGCTGCTGCTCACGAGGACGTGGAAAGGAGGGCTGCTCGTGTTGCGGGAGCCTTGCTGTTCGCACTTGCTGTCTATGTCGCAGTTAGCTCAGCCTTGAGTCTACTGGAGTACAGTGAACCCAGACCCGCACCTGCGGGGATAGCCATTTTGGTCGCTGCCCTTGTCTTTATGCCGTGGCTCGCGAAGGAGAAGCGCCGTCTGTCAGCAGTGACAGGCAGCGCTGTGTTGAGGGCCGACGCCGCACAGTCGGCGTTATGCGCCTATCTTTCCCTTATCGCCTTGGTGGGATTGGCAGTTAATGCGATTTGGCACATGGCGTGGGCTGATCCGTTTGCGGCTCTGCTCATAATCCCGCTAGTTCTGCGCGAAGGCTGGCAGGCGCTACGAGGCAGACCTTGCGGTTGCTGCTGAAAAAGTGACTCATAATAAGTCGATTTCTGCGCTGTGGTGCATAGCAGCAAGCTGACACCAGACCAGCTCCGTGTGGCAACACGGGAGCAAGCCGTAGTGTGACTATTTCGCGGGCGCAGGTGCGTTAAGGAAACTCACCAGATTGCCGATGTCGGTGGCCTTCAGGGTCGGCCACGGTATTCCCAGTTCCTCCGAGCGATCAATCATGCGAGGGCCATGCCGCCAGAGAGCGACGGTGAACGAAATGGTGGTGAAAGCTTCTTTGCCCGACCTGAGCGCCGGCGCAGTCTTTGTGCCCTCGGCCGTCTGGCCATGGCAAGCTGCGCATCCGCGCTCGGAAAAAACGAGCTGACCAACCAGGGGAGACCCGGCTGGCTCGAAGTAGCGCAGGCTGGCCAGGAACGCTCGCAAGTCTGCCATCTCGTCGCCCTGAAGAACCGGAGGAGCAATCCCGCTTTCGCGGGCCTGACGGAGCATCGCGGGAGCATGGTTCCACAGAACGCTGGCAAACTGCCCCGTCGTGAGTGAAAAATCATGCTCTGGGCCCAGTTCCGGCCCCACACTGCCACCCTGCCCACCTGCGGAATGGCACTGGATGCATTTGCTCTTGAACACGGCCCACCCTTGCTCCGCATTGCCGGGTGTTTCCGGTGCGTTTGCTGGGTGGGGTGCGCTGAGACTCACATACGCGATTAGATCATTCATCTCATGACCAGTGAACTGCGGCCATTGTCCTACGGTGCTGGTAATAGGACCAATCATCGATCCGGCGTGGTTCAGCATGGCGCGTGTCCAGGCGTTCGCGTCCAGTCCGGCAGCGATCTTGGACAAATCAGGCGCTGTCTGCCCGCCCGTCCCACCCACCGAATGGCAGCAGACGCAACCCTTTTCATTGAATACCCGCTGGCCGGCGCCTGGGTCGCCGGTGCGATCCAGGCTGCTCGCTTGGTACAAGAATGCAAGTATGTCCGCCATTTCTTGGGCGTCCAACTGGGGATAAGGCTCGTTGGTTCGGCGGATCTGCCGCCACATGCCGGGTCCGTGGTTCCACAATACGGTTACCAGCCAGCCCATTGCGGGCGTGCCGGGGTGCGTCCCGGAGAGATCGGGGGCAACGCTCCCCCCTTTTCCATTGATGGAGTGGCAAATACCGCATTGTTTATCACCAAAAAACAGTGCGGCGCCTTTTGCGGGTTCCCCAACGATGTAAATTGTGCTGCGCGGATTTGCCGGGCGGCGCTCCCGTGTGAACGCGGCCACTATCAAGGCTACGGCAATTAGTGTTACGGGGATCGAAATGAAAAGCAGTTTGCGTCCATTCGGCATAGTCATACACAACGCTCCTCTCTCACGTCCGGCCCGTGAGATTGGCAAGGTGTCGCGTCCGCCTCATCGACAGGGAGGTCGAGCACTGATGAATGCAAGACGAAGCGCCTTACTTCTGTTTCCGAGTTCCTACGCAGCCCGTGCCCTTCTAACCCAAACCGTTTCAAGCAGAGCGCATCTGTCGATCTAACTCTCTATCTTCTTGATGTACAGCCAGAGTCCGGCCAACACGATCCCGACCGCAATGAGGGATATTCCCAGTCCGATCCGGCGACGGTTGCGCTCCACCATGGCTTCCTTTCCGGCTTGCAGGTTCTTGGCGGCGATTTTCATGCCGGCTTGAATATCCTGATCTACCAAATCCGTACGGAAGCTATGGATCGTCACTCGAGCCTTGGTGAGGGAATCCCGCGCCTGGTCCTGTCCCAGTCGAGCCTCGCTCACCTCCATGCCAGAAGACTCGGCAACACCGAGAACCCGGTCCGCGCTTTTGATAGCGTCATCCAATCGATTCAGGCCACTCTGTAGTGCTGCCCTTGCTTGATCACACTTGTCGCCCGGGGTATGGCATCGCATGCAGACGGCCTCAGGACCCGTGCCAAGATACGCGTCCGTGGGATGCACGATGCCATGATTGCCGTGACACACGACGCATCCGGGAAGGGACGCCGCGTCAAAGGCCTTCTTGTGTGAACTCTTCTCGTACATCTGAGCTTGGAAAGCATGACAGTTCGAACACACATTCTGGATCTTGTCTACACCGGGCGGCACCGCACCATGGTTTCCATGGCAGGTTGAACAGGTGGGCGCACTCAGATCGCCTCGCACCGCCATTGCTTCGTGGTGCACGCTCGTGCTGTACTTGGCGAACTGATCCGTAGGGATGGAGTATCCCTTCATGTAACCCGCGTCAGAGTGGCAGTGAGCGCATGTGTTCGCCACGTTGACCGGGTTCACGGTCGAACGCGGATCGCTGGGCGCCCTCAGATCATGAACACTATGACAATCTGTGCACACGGCAACCTTCGTGTCTCCGGAGGCGAGGCGTTTGCCGTGCACACTCGTGCGGTATTGGTCCAACTGGTCGGTGCGCAAGCTGGGGTTGAACTGGCGGATATAGGCGGGATCCGAATGGCAACTTCCGCAGAGCTGTGGGATCTGTTTGCGATCAATCTTGCCATTCCACCCATCCTTTCGGCTCATGGCTTTGTCGGGATCGTCGCTGGTGGGGTCGCCTCCGTGGCAACTGACGCAAGTCAAGCCCTTTTGTGCGTGTATGTCCTGGCTGAACTTCTCCTGGCTCACTCCCAAGGGATCAGGCAAGGCCGAGTGACAATCGAGGCAGGAGTTCGTGGTCTGCCCATAACCCAGACACGCCGCGAGCACGACAAATGCCAGCCCGAGACAGCAAGTGGCGCTGAACGGGCGGAGCTTATTTTGCAAGATGGCCATAAACACTCATCCCTGCCACGTACGCAAGAGCAAAGACTGCCAGCCCGGTGATCCATCGTTTCGTACGTGACGGTTGGTCACTCTCAAGAAAAGGCAGCAGAAGCCACAACAAGCCGACCAGGCCGAAAGCAAGCACACCCAGAACTTCGCCATCCATGAACCACACCCTGGGCGGGATGAGCTTGAGTGTCTGGAACATGAAGAGGAAGTACCACTCGGGCTTGATTCCAGCCGGGGCAGGCGCAAAAGGATCAGCCTTGACACCGAGGTTCCACGGGAAGATCGCCGCCAACGCGCCCAGTACCCCCAGCGCCACGTACCAGGCCATCAATTCCCTCAACATGAAATTGGGAAAGAATTTCATTTCCCGCTTTGCAGACGGATTTGCAATCCACTGAGTCTCCAGTTTCGGAGGAATGCTGATGCCAAGCCGTTGAACCAGCAACACGTGCAGCAGGATCAACAGGGTTGCCAATCCGGGCAGCACGGCGACATGGAATCCAAAGAACCTGGTCAGGGTTGCTCCGGTTACCTCTTCCCCTCCGCGGAGAAAGATCATCATGGGCTTACCGATGATTGGAACCTGAGCAGTGATCTCGGTGCCGACCTTAGTGGCGAAAAAAGCCAACGTGTTCCACGGCAGCAAGTAGCCGCTGAAACCGAATCCCATGACCAGAAACAGCAGGATCACTCCGCTGACCCACGTGAGCTCGCGCGGTTTGCGGTACGCCTTAAGGAACAAGACGCTGAACATGTGCGCGAACGCGGTGAAGATCATCAAATTGGCCGACCAGGAGTGAATGGAGCGAATCAGCCAGCCAAATTTCACTTGGGTCATGATGTACTGCACGCTCTCGAAGGCTTCGTTCGCTCCTGGCCGGTAGTACAGAAGCAGCAGGATCCCGGTCAGCACCTGAATCACGAAAAGGAAAAGCGTGATGCCTCCGAGGAAGTACCAGTAGGAAAGTTTGTGGAGAGGGACAGTTTTCTTCCGCAACGGGGCGAGTAAGTCATCCCAGCCGAACCTTTCGTCCAGCCAACTGCGCAGTGTGCGTAGCGGACTCATCTCATCCCTCCAGCCGACGCCTCACGAATATCGCGTCCCCCCGGACCTGCACCTCAAAAGCTTCCAGCGGGCGCGGCGGAGGACCCGAAATATTTCGGCCGTTGAGATCGTACTTACCGTTATGGCAAGCGCACCAGACCTCGCGGAGATCGTCGCGGTATTGCACTGTGCAGGACAGGTGCGTGCAGATCGCCGACATGGCGCGGTACTCTCCGCTGGCAGTGCGGATCAGCAGGCCAGGACGATTCCCGAAGCGGAAGATCTTTCCACTATTTGGTTTTAACTCGCCGACATGACCGGCCACGACAGCATCGCTGCCAAGGTCGGAAGCTTTCGGGGGCACGAGATAGCGCAAGACGGGATAGAGGAAGGCAACCGCGGTCGCCAGGAATCCGCTACCCAGCAGCATCTCAACAAATCGTCGGCGAGGCGTAGGCGCCGACAGCGGACCGCCTGGGCTAGCCATGCCTTGGCTCTGCGTTGGCATCCGTTTCTCCTGCCGAACCGAATCTTAAGCTTTGTCTCACATAAGCTGCCCGGAGTTCGTCGTGAAAGACCGCCTTCGAACAACGAGCAGGCAAGACTGCTACACGCTCAAATGCCCAGGCTTGCCATGTCGTGAAGGCTACTATTTCTGCTTCCCAATTTCCCGGATGTAACTAACCAATTGGTCGATCTGCTCACCTGTCAGTTTGCCGTCAAAGGCTGGCATCTTGCCCTTGCCCTTTGTGATCACGGTTTTCAGATCCGCGTCGGATTGCTTTTGGACGTCAGAAGAACGAAAGTCGCGAATCTTGAGGTTCTTTGCCATGGTTGTTTGTGCGGAGCCGTCAGGTCCATGACACATGGCGCACTTGCTGGCGAAGAGGTCTTTTGCGGGAGTGTTCTGCGCCACTGCATTGGCAGCAAATGCGATCATCAAAAGAACAAACAATACAATTGTGTTTTTCATGTCTCTCCCCTGATTCTTCGGAAGGCGTTTCCGAGAGTGTAATGAATGCTTGAGATTCACGACCAACTCTCTATCCAGTATCCTCATTGAGGGCTGGCTATTTGCATCGTTCGGATAAGGATTCTTTGCGACTACTCGACCCGAGAGCTTTGCGCATCTCTCGGCTAACAATCCGCATAAAAAACTGCGCGAGTTTCTCACCGACCTGCCCCCGCTACTGTGATGTGGGACAACCATTGATGTGACCGGGATCACAAAACGCCAAAGGATAAGCAACCTTCCTTCTTTCGATGATTCTGCCTAAGCAGACACGGCGTACTGTGGCTTTTCTTCATAAGCATTGTCAGCTTCGTCGGCATCGGTTTGGTTCGAATGACGGGCAAACTGAGGCTTTGGTGACTGGAACGGCAGCTGTCTTTCTGGTTCTGGTGGCGGGGGTATCCTTCCGCACGCATTACGGCTAATGCCCATTTGGTCGGGAAGTTCTCAAAGGTCGAACGCCAGATAGACCTTCTTATAGAAGAGCAAGCAGCCGACTTCGTCTTTAGGTGTGCCACGTCAGCGGAAATGGGACAGTTTGAGACCGGAAGTTAAGCTACACATCTGAGATTCAGTTCACCCAAAACAGGGAGTAGACTGGCGGCGACAGCGGGGCCCCAGCCAGCCCGCTT
>Ga0181530_10003658_pt1 | contig 16946 bp, 10 predicted proteins | sample PEATcosm2014_Bin_42_FD_119769 | JGI IMG/M metagenome (GOLD analysis project Ga0181530, IMG submission 119769) | Peatland microbial communities from MTU Mesocosm Facility, Houghton, MI, USA - PEATcosm2014_Bin10_60_metaG | ecosystem: Environmental > Terrestrial > Soil > Wetlands > Peat | place... | reverse complement strand
GCCGGGGACCAGGCAGCCGCCGGCGAGGGCGCTGCCGCCGAGGCCGGGCCGGAGAGCTCGGCCAGGGCGCAGGACGCGGCGGATGCCGGCGATGCGGCAGCCGGTACCGAGAGCAGCACCGAGGATGGTTCGGACGAGTAACCGGCGCTGCGCCGGGAATGAGCCGGGGGCCGGCCGACACGACAGGCCGGCCCGCCGTCCGGGCGCGGCCGGGACCGCCGCGGGGCGCCTCGCGACGGGCCGGCCGGCGGTCCGGCGGCGATGCCAGCCGGCGGCTCCGGCCGCGGTCCGCCGGCCCCCTGCGCCCAGAGCGAACAGCAGGGAGCAGCGGACTTTGCGGCTACCGCTCCGGGTTATGGTCACAGTCAACGACAACGGCGTGCAGCGACAAGCGAGGAGCGAACTGTGGTGACGACGCCACCCGATGACGGCCACCAGCTGGCGCGGATTCTCGCGCGGGGCAACGGGGAGGCCCAGGCCATGATGCTGGGCGACCAGCTGTTCCAGCGGCTGCTGCGGCACCGGATCATCTTCCTCGGCCAGCAGGTCGACGATGAGCTCGCGAACCGGATCTGCGCCGAGCTGATCCTGCTCGCGGCGGAGGACAGCAAGCGCGACATCAGCGTGTACATCAACTCGCCCGGCGGCTCGGTCTACGCGGGCCTGGCCATCTATGACGTGATGCAGTTCGTCCCGAACGACGTGGCCACCTACGCGATGGGCATGGCGGCTTCCATGGGGCAGTTCCTGCTCTGCGCCGGCGCGCAGGGCAAGCGCTACGCGATGCCGCACGCGGCGATCCTGATGCACCAGCCGCACGGCGGGATCGGCGGCACGGCCACCGACATCCGGATCCAGGCGGAGCATAGCCTGTACCTCAAGCGGGTCCTGGCCGAGCGGACGGCCCTGCACACCGGCCAGACCGTCGAGCAGATCGAGCTGGACTCCGACCGGGACCGCTGGTTCACCGCGGAGGAGGCCAAGGACTACGGATTCGTCGACCACGTCGTTCGCAGCGTGAACGAGGTAGCGGCGGAAGTACTGGGCACAGGCTCGTGAGCAGGCAAGCGGGACCAGAGGAGACGAAGTTGAGCGCGGGTAACGGAAGGCTGGCTCATCCGGCCGAGGCACGGTACGTGCTGCCGTCCTTCGTGGAGCGGACCTCGTACGGGGTCAAGGAGATGAACCCGTACAACAAGCTCTTCGAGGAGCGGATCATTTTCCTCGGCGTGCAGGTCGATGACGCGTCGGCCAATGACATCATGGCGCAGCTGATCACGCTGGAATCGATCGACCCGGACCGGGACATCCTGATGTACATCAACTCGCCCGGCGGGTCGATGACCTCCATGATGGCCATTTACGACACCATGCAGTACATACAGCCGGAAATCCAGACTTTCTGCCTGGGGCAGGCGGCATCGGCCGCGGCAGTGCTGCTGGCCGCCGGCAGCAAGGGCAAGCGGATGGCGCTGCCCAACTCGCGGATCCTGATCCACCAGCCCGCCGTGGAGAGCGGCTACGGGCAGTCCAGCGACCTGGAGATCCAGGCGCGGGAGATCCTGCGCATGCGGCAGGCGATGGAGCAGATCCTGGCCAATCACACCGGCCAGGACGAGGAGCGGATCCGCCGGGACATCGAGCGGGACAAGTTCTTCACCGCCCAGGAGGCCAAGGAATATGGCCTGGTCGATGAAGTTCTGACGATGCTGAAGCGCAAGCCCGAGGTAGTGTCTTCTTAGGCAGCTTTACGCCGCTGGGGCCGACGCGCCGGCCGCATGCATCCTTTGCGGCCCCAACCACGGCCACGGAGGCGGTACCGTCTAGGTCGCGGTACGTTCTAGGTTCACGGGCGAGACAGCTCACAGGTAGGCGCCCGCTGCGGGTCGGCCGGAGATTCGGCCGCACGTCGGCGGCCCAGGCAAAGGAGTATCTGGGTGGCACGCATCGGTGACGGCGGTGACTTGCTGAAGTGCTCCTTCTGCGGGAAGAGCCAGAAACAGGTCAAGAAGCTCATCGCTGGCCCTGGCGTGTACATCTGCGATGAGTGCATCGACCTGTGCAACGAGATCATCGAGGAAGAGCTCGCTGAGCCGGCCGAGCTGAAGTGGGATAGCCTGCCGAAGCCGCGCGAGATCTACGAATTCCTCGACTCGTACGTGATCGGCCAGGAGAAGGCCAAGAAGGGCCTGTCTGTCGCGGTCTATAACCATTACAAGCGCATCCAGTCCGGCGGCGAGCGCGGCGAGGACGGCGTTGAGCTGGCCAAGTCGAACATCCTGCTGCTCGGGCCGACCGGGTCGGGCAAGACGCTGCTCGCGCAGACGCTCGCCCGGCTGCTGAACGTGCCGTTCGCCATCGCGGACGCCACCGCGCTGACCGAGGCCGGGTACGTCGGCGAGGACGTCGAGAACATCCTGCTCAAGCTGATCCAGGCGGCGGACTACGACGTCAAGAAGGCCGAGACCGGCATCATCTACATCGACGAGATCGACAAGATCGCCCGCAAGAGCGAGAACCCGTCGATCACCCGCGATGTGTCCGGCGAGGGCGTCCAGCAGGCGCTGCTGAAGATCCTGGAGGGGACGACGGCCTCCGTGCCGCCGCAGGGCGGCCGCAAGCACCCGCACCAGGAGTTCATCCAGATCGACACCACGAACGTCCTGTTCATCTGCGGCGGGGCGTTCGCCGGGCTGGAGAAGATCATCGAGCACCGGGTGGGCCGCAGCGGCATGGGCTTCGGCGCGGTGCTGCGGGTCAAGACCGACAAGGTCACCGCTGACCCGTTCGCCGACGTGATGCCGGAGGACCTGCTGAAGTTCGGCATGATCCCCGAGTTCGTCGGGCGGCTGCCGGTCATCACCAGCGTGCACAACCTGGACCGCGAGGCACTGATCCAGATCCTGACCGAGCCGCGCAACGCCCTGGTCCGGCAGTACCGGCGGCTGTTCGAGCTGGACGGCGTGGACCTGGAATTCACCGACGACGCCCTCGAGGCCGTCGCCGACCAGGCCATCCTGCGCGGCACCGGGGCGCGCGGGCTGCGCGCCATCCTGGAGGAAGTGCTGCTGTCGGTGATGTACGAGGTGCCGAGCCGCAAGGACGTCGAGCGCGTGGTGATCACCGCCGAGTCGGTGCTGCAGAACGTTAACCCGACGCTGGTGCCGCGGGACGTGGCCCGGCGCACGCCGCGGGAGAAGTCAGCCTGACCGGGCCCGGCCCGGCCTGACCGGCCCGAGCGCGCTCCCCGGCCAGCCCCGGCGCGCGCGGCGCGGCCGGCGGCGTCAGGCCAGCAGGCCGTTCTGCACGACGAGGACACGGTCAGCGGCCTCCGTCAGCATCTTGTCGTGCGTGGCCACGATCGCGGTGATGCCCTCCGCGTGCACGATGCTGCGCAGCAGCGTCATGATCTGCGTCGCGGACCGGGAGTCCAGCTGGCCGGTGGGCTCATCGGCCAGCAGCACGCTGGCGTTGCTGGCCAGCGCCCGGGCCAGGGCGACGCGCTGCTGCTCCCCGCCGGACAGCTCGGCCGGGCGCTGCTGCGCGCGGTCTTCCAGGCCGACGAGCCGCAGCAGGTCACGGGCGCGCCGCTCGCGCTGCGCGGCGGGCACCCTGGACAGCCGCATGGGCACGCCCACGTTCTCCGCGGCGGACAGCATGGGCAGCAGCGCGAAGGACTGGAAGACGAGCGTGACCGTCTCCCGGCGCAGCTGCAGCGTCTCCTCCCGGCTCAGCGCCGTCACCTCCTGCCCGGCGACCCAGATGCTGCCACTGGTCGGCCGGTCCAGGCCGGCGATCGAGTTGAGCAGCGTGGTCTTGCCCGACCCCGACCGGCCGCGGATGGCCAGCAGCTGGCCCCGGGGCACGGTGAAGGAGATGCCGCGCAGCGCATGCACGGCGCTGGCGCCGTGGCCGAACGTCCGGGTCAGCGAGTCGACGCTGACGATGGCCTCGCCTGCCGCCGCCTGGCTGCCGCCGCGGGGCGCCTGGCGGGTAGCGTGCCGTCCGCCCGTCACGGCCTGGGCTCCGGGTCCTGCCGGTCGTGGCCCGGCCAGACTCCGACATGGTCGGGTTCCAGGGCCAGCCGCACCCGGTCCCGCAGGCCGAGGGCGCCGATGTACTCGCCCGGCAGCTGGAGCCGGCCGGCCCGGTCCAGGACCGAGTACTCCTGTGCCACTTCCGCCTCGCGCCCTTCCTCGTCGGTCTCTGTCCGGCGCAGCACCTCGGTGCTGATCCGGCCGTCCCTGATCGCGATGGTCCGGCGGACGTGCTCGGACACCATGTCGTCGTGCGTGACGATCAGCACCGTCACGCCGAGCTCGGCGTTCGCCGTGCGCAGGGCGGCGAAGACGCCCTCGGCCGTCTCGCTGTCGAGTTCGCCGGTCGGCTCGTCGGCCAGCAGCACCTGAGGCTGGTTGGCGAGCGCGACCGCTACCGCGACCCGCTGCTGCTGGCCGCCGGACAGCTCGGCCACGATCCGGCCGGCGCACTCGCCGAGCCCGAGCAGGTCGAGCAGCTCGGCCGGCTTGCTCCGGCGTGCGGCCCGGGCGGCGCCCGCCAGGCTCATCGGCAGGGCTATGTTCTCAGCCGCGGTCAGGTGCGACAGCAGGTTCCGGCTGGTCTGCTGCCAGAGGAAGCCGACCGTGCGGCGCCGGTACTGCAGCCGCTCCCGCGCCCCCATGGTCAGCAGGTCACGGCCCGCCACGCTGGCCAGCCCGCCGGTCGGCCGGTCCAGCGCGGCCAGGATGTTCAGCAGCGTCGACTTGCCGCTCCCGGACGCGCCGACCAGCGCGGTGAGCTCGCCCGCCTGCACCTGCAGGTCCAGGCCCTGCAGGGCCTGGGTCTCGACGCCGCTGACGGAGAAGATCCGGACCAGCCGGTCACAGTAGATCATCGCGGTATCGGCCAGCCCGGCCGGGGCGGGGCCGGCGGCCGTGGCCCGGCTCGCCGCGATCAGGTCATCGATGGCTGACATGCTCAGCCGGCCTCCTCCCGCCGCAGTGCGGCCGCGACGTTGCGGCGCAGGTCCGCTGCCCCCTGGACCGCGACCATCACGACGGCCAGCACGACGATCCCGGCCGCTGGCAGCAGCATGCCAGGTCCGGGCCGGACCGGTACCGGGCCGGCCGAGCCGGCGAAGACCGTCAGGTCAAGGACGGGGCCGATAATGGCGGCCAGCAGGATCCCGCTCGCCGCGGAGCCGATGACGGCCACCAGCAGCACCGGCAGCAGATCGGTCAGGGCCAGCGCGCGGGACTGGCGGCCGGGCATGCCGAGCGCGGTCAGCCGCTCGACCAGATGAGTCCGGCGGCGGCCGGACTCGGTCAGGCCGAACAGCGTGGCGAGCACGCTGAGCAGCACCGCCACCCACACTCCCATCAGGTAGAGCCGCTCGGCCACCAGCTGCGCCGGGGCTCGCACCAGCGCGCTGAGCAGCTGCGTACGGGATGTCACGCTGGCCACCTGCATCGCGGCTGCGGCCGCGGCGCGGACGCCGCGCAGGTTGATGCCCGAGCCGGTGACCAGCATCGTGTTCGGCCCGGCGATGGACGGATAGCTGGCGGCCGTCCAGGCCGGGAAGACCACGAACAGGCCGCCGCCGGTCACGGCCGGGGTGGCGCCGATCGTCCCGGCCATCCGGACCGGCAGCGTGATGCCGCCGACGTTGAGTGTTGCGCCGGCCGGAGCGGTCCTGGCGGCCAGGGCGGCCGAGACCAGGATGGGCACGGCCGGCCCGGAGCGCGAGCCGCGGGCCAGCAGCCGGGCCGGGAAATCGGGCCACGGCGTCTGCCGCGCGAGTGCCGCGTACGGCACCGGGTCGACCATGACCAGGCCCACGTTCACCGGGCCGCGCCCGCCGGCCGTCAGCAATCCGCCGAACGGCCCGTTCGCCGTGGCCGTATACACAGCCGTGGTGCGCCGGACGCCCCGGACGGACCCGACGGCGCGCAGCGCGGCCGCGCTGACGGTGCCGTTGCCGGCGGTCTGGATCATCACGTCGGCGCCGGCCTGCTGCCAGGCCGCGGCCGCCTGGCCGCTGCTGATGGAGCTGATGACCATGGTCGCGAACGCGGCCAGCGTCAGGCTGATCACCAGGGCCAGCGCCGGCAGCACCGCGCCGAGACCCGAGCGCGCCGCCCGGGCCAGTCCGAGGAAGCCGACCGGGCCGGGCCGGGCCGAGGCGACCCGCAGCAGGGCGCGCACCGGGACCGGGTACAGGCGCGCCGTGATCAGCCCGGCCGCCGCCGCGACCAGCACCGGGGCCGCCGTGTACAGGCCGCCGCCCCGGGCGATGCCCCGCACTCGCAGCCCGGCCAGCGCGGCGGCTGCCACGACGACCAGGGTGGCCTCAGCCACCAGCATCAGCCTGGGGCGGCGCATCGTGGCCAGGTCGGCCCGGCTGTCCCGGCCCGGCTGCGCCTGCCGGTGCGCCCAGGCCGCGATCGCCGCGGGGATGGCGAGCGCGGCCGCCGCGGCCAGGGCGCCGAGCTGCCACGAGGCGGCGCTGCTGCCCGGCACCACGGTGATGGCGAGCGCGGCGCCGGCCAGGATGGCCGGCCCGCACACGCACGCGGCCCTGGCCAGCTGCCGCCCGGCCACCTGCCGGGTGCTGCCGCCCCTGGCGCGGATCAGCGTGAGCTCGGGCCGGTGCGCCACGGCGGCCAGCTGGGCGCAGATGGCCATCAGGATCAGGTCGGCCACGAACAGGTCGGCGATGAGCAGGGAGTCAACGGCGCCTGCCGCCTGCTGCTGGGCCGCGTAGGCACTGAGCCCGGTGGCGATTGCGGAGCTGACGGTCAGGATGCTGGGACTGAAGGCCCCCAGGGTGTTGCCGCTGAGGCCGCCGTCCGAGGTCGCCATTCCGGCCAGCCCGCTCAGCAGGGGCGGCAGCTGCGCCGGGGTCAGCCGGGCCAGATCCAGCGGGTAGGCCCACTGCCCCTCGAATGAGGCGCCGGTCAGAGCCTGCTGGAGCGGGACGAGCTCAGCCGGGCCGATCAGCGCGGCGCCCGCCCAGTGCGGCGGCGGGCAGCCGCGGCAGCCTTGGGGGGGGATCAGCGAGAGCGGGGCGGGCAGTGTGGGGTCGGCCTGCCAGAAGCCGGAGCCCGGCCGCACCGGGCTGATGAGCCCGCTGAGGCGGAGCAGGACGTCGGGTGATCCGCCCACGCGGGTGCCCAGGTTAAGGACGGAGCCGAGGCGCAGGCCGAACCTGCTGGCCGTGGCGGGCGACATGGCCACCTGGAAGACCTCGGCCGGCCCCTGGCCGGAACGGGTGGCCTGCGCCGCGTCCGGCAGGTTGCCGGACAGCAGCCGGGCGTGCGCAGCAAGATCATTCCGGTAGACGACCTCCATGGTCGGCGGCGCTATCAGCACAGCCCGGGGCGGCGGGTTCACGACGGCGATGCCGGGCAAGGACACGGAGGCCCAGCGCCGCCCCGGCGGGGAATCAGCCGTCCGCGGCAACGCCCTGGCGATGGCGGCCGATAGCTGGCTGATCTCGGCTGGCGGCAGCGGGCTCGTGCTGCCGCTCATGACCCACTGGGCGCCGGCCATGACCGTCCGGTCAGGTCCGGGCAGGCCGGCCAGTGCCGTGCGCAGGGACTGGTCCTGCTGGGAGGCCAGCTCGCGCGGCCCGGCCATCGCGACGAAGACGGTCAGCAGCGCGACCCCGGCCAGGGCCAGCGCCGGACCCGGCCCGGTCTCGCCGAGCGCGAGGCCGCGCAGGCGGTGCAGCGCCCGGCGGACCGCGCCGCGGACCCTCAGCGATTCAGAGGCGCCGTGGTGCTCGCCTCGTCGCGAGCGGCGGCCAGCGGCCGGCCTGCCAGCCGCCGTCACTGCTCCTCCTCGACGCGCAGCACGGCGGCCGCCGCGATGCGCCGGGTGGCCAGCAGCCCGGCGGCCAGCGTGGGCACGGCGGCGATGACCACGGCGACACCGATGGCGGCCGCCCACGGCAGCTGGACGAGTATCGGCGGATCGGGGTGAGCGGCCTGGGCGGTCAGGCTCACGGCAGGCACGATGAGCAGGCTGAGCAGCACGCCGAGCAGCAACCCGGCAGCCGCCGCCGGGACCGCCACCATGGCCTGCTCCAGGCAGAGCAGCCGCAGCACCTGGCCGGGCCGGGCGCCCAGCGCGTCCAGCATCGCGACGTCCCGCTGCCGGTCCCGGCCGGTCATGACGCTGATCACGAACCCCCCGCAGGCCAGCGCGACGGCGGCGGCGGCGATGGCCAGCAGCGCCTGCAGCGGGGCCGCCGACAGCGGCTGGGCGCTCAGCGACCGGGCCAGCACCGCCATGCTCGTGACCGAGGAGCCGGGCGGCAGGCCGGTCAGCACGGGAGACCTGGACGTTCGCAGCCACCACTCGGTCGCGGGCACCGGCGGCTGCCCCAGCGTGCGCAGCGCGTCCTGCAGGGCCTCCTGGCTGACGATGAGGCCGCCGGATGGCCCGGTGACCGTGGCAAACCGGCTGATCTGCCTGACCACCACGACCGGAATGGCCACCCCCTGCACGCTCACCTGGACGCTCCGGCCGACCCGAGCCCCGCTCGCGGCCAGGAAGCTGCTGGTGGCGAGCGCCGGCACCGGCCCGGTTGCGGGCCCCGCCGTCAGGGTCAGGGCGGCAGGCACCGGGCCGCTGCCGTAGTAGCCCGCGCTGCTGGAGGTGCGGAAGTTCGCGACGATCCCGGATCCGGCCGGCTGCGCGCCGGACGGGCTGGGGGCCCCTGCCGACTGGTCCGTCAGGGCCAGCAGCCCTGGCGCGGCAGCGGCGGGCAGCGGGCTGCCGAATGGGCCCTGCATGCTCGCTGCGGTCCGGACCGACTCGATGGTCAGGCTGGCCGCCGCGGACCGCTGGCCGACCTGGAGGTACTGGAGGCTGAAGCCGACCAGGCGCAGCGGGTAATCGGCCTGCCGGCCGGGCGAGACGACCACCGTCAGCTGATGCGAGCGCCCGTCCGCCGGCAGGGTGCCCGCCGGTATCTCGTAGCTGACCCCGGCCGCGTCGGTCAGCTGCGCCAGCAGGCCAGGCTGGGACATGCCGGTCCCGTCCAGCCGGGCAGTGACGGCCAGCCGGGCCGGCCGGCCAGGGACCGGGACTCCCGGTGCCGGGCCGCGTGGTGCCAGCTCGGCGAGCAGGCCGGCCAGCGCGCGCGTGCCGACCTCCGTCTGCAGGGCCACGACGCTCGCGGCCGGGCGCGGATCCAGGGCGAGGAGGGTGGCGCTGGCGGCGCCCTGGAGCGAGAACGGCAGCCGCACGGCTGGCGTGCTGGCCTGCACGCCAGGCGCCCGGGTGATGCCGGCTACCTGGCCGACGGCCAGCGGCCCGGCGTCCGGCAGGGTGATCCTGGTGTCGGCGCCCGCAGCGAACTGCGCCTGGCTCTGCACCGAGTGACGCCAGCTGGCGTTCTCGGTCAGCGCGACCACGGCAGTCGCGACGGCGAGCACGGCGAGCAGCGCCGGGCCGGTCTGGCGCAGCGGCCTGCGGCTGATCTGCCAGGCGGCCACCGCGGCCGTCAGCCCGCGGCCGCGGGCCGCTGCCTTGTCGGCCAGCCTGGCGGCCAGCGGCAGCAGCCGCAAGGTGACCAGGGTCCCCGCGGACAGCGCCAGCACCGGGGCGCTGGCCAGGATCGGGTCCACCCCGACCTGCCCCTCGATGCCGGTCGTGACGGGCGCCGAGTAATGCGCCAGCTGCCAGCCGGCGGCTATCGCGAGCACCACCAGGGCCCCGTCAGCGCCGGCCGCGGCCAGAGCGCTGACGACCCGCTGACGGCCGCGCTGGACCCGCTGGCGGACCGGTGATGGCGGCTGGCGCAGCCAGGGCAGCGAGATGATCACGGCGCAGCCGGCCGCCACCGCCGCGCTGGCCAGCCAGGCCGAGGCCGGCTCGCCGGGATGCAACCGCAGGCCGGCCCGGGCCAGCGCGCCGAAGCGGGTCGTCAGCGGCACCAGCCAGGCGGCGATGAACGGCCCGGCCAGGGCGGCCGGGATGGCCAGCAGCAGGGCGTCGCTGACGCCGCGGGCGGCCATCTGGCGGCGGGACGCACCGCGCGCCGCGAGCAGGGCCGCCTCCGGCTCCCGCTGCATCGCCAGCAGCCGGACCGTGACCGTGACCGTCGCGCCCGCGATGACCAGCAGGATGAGCACGCCGATGAGCAGCTGGGAGCGGGCGACCACCAGTGCCGTGGCCAGGTTGCCGAGCAGCGCGGGCAGCTGGGTGGTCACGTTCGCGCCGTTCAGCGCGGCCGAGTTGGTCAGCTGCGCGGCCGCCGCGCCGATCCGGCTGCCCAGCGCGGCCAGGCCGGGCACGCGCAGGCGGCTGAAATCCGGCTGCGCCAGCCAGGCGGCCGACCCGACCGGGACCTGTCCGCCGGCCATGACCGCGGCGCTGGTGACCAGCGGGCCGTAGATGAGCGAGCCGCCCGAGTGCTGGACCCCGGCGGGGCCGACCGGGCTGAGCGACCAGTACGGGGCGGCCAGCTGGCGGCCGCGGAAGATGCAGCTGACCCGGACGGTGACCGTCGTCCTGTCCGGCGCGTCCAGCAGGGCGAGCGTCTGGCCGACCGCCAGCCGCAGCTGGCTGGCGGGCTGCGCCGGCACGCAGACCGGCACCGGGCCGCGCCCGCGGCCGGCCGGCCAGCTGCCACTCAGCAGCGAGGCATGGTGCGCCAGCCCGGGCAGCGAGATGATCTGGGCCAGCCGCTGCGGGCCGCCGGGGCCGGCCGATGGCAGGTTGAGGTAGGGCGACTGGACACTGCCGGTGACGGCCAGTGGCAGGCCGGCTGAGGCCCGCCGCAGGGCGGCGGTCACCAGCGCGCCGTTCGGCGCGGCGGCCGTAGCAGAGGCCTGCGTGCTGACCAGGATCGTGTTGCCGGCCGCGGACCTCAGCGACTGGCGGGCGGCGATGCCGGTGATCGTGCTGGCGAATGCCGCAGCCGCCGCGGCGGCCGTAGTGGTGAACAGCACGGTCAGGGCGACGGCCGTGAAAGCGAGCGAGTGGGCCGTGATGTGCCGGAGCGAGGCCGGCGGCCTTCGCATATCGGACATCACCTCCCGTGCTCGCCGACGCCCCGCCAGCACGCCGCCCCATCGTCATGATGCATCGGGCCCTGCGCCGTCATCGAGAGCAGTTACTCGCTTAATGCCTGTTTGTTACCGAATCGACGGCTCGCGGTGACCACGGTCGGTGACCCCGCGGCAGCCGGCGGCGCTCAGAGAGGCCAGCAGGGCCTGCGCTGCCTGCGCTCTCTTCTAGACTCACCTGACGTGAGCAACGCAACGGGCAGGGACCTGCCGCCGCAGTATGCGCCGGGCGAGGTTGAGGCACGCCGGTACGAGAGCTGGGTCGCGGCCGGCTACTTCACGGCCGACGCGGAGTCAGCCGCGCCTCCCTTCGCGATCGTGATCCCGCCGCCGAATGTCACCGGCTCGCTGCACATCGGGCATGCGCTGGATCACACCCTGATCGACGCCCTGGTCCGGCGGCGGCGGATGCAGGGCTACAACGCGCTCTGGCTGCCCGGCATGGACCACGCCGGCATCGCCACCCAGAACGTGGTGGAACGGGAACTGGCCAAGGACGGGCTGTCCCGCCATGACCTGGGCCGGGAGGCGTTCATCGACCGGGTCTGGCAGTGGCAGGAGGAGTCGGGCGGCCGGATCCTCGGCCAGATGCGCCGGCTCGGCGACGGCGTGGACTGGACCCGCGAGCGGTTCACCATGGACGAGGGCCTGTCCCGCGCCGTCCAGACCATCTTCAAGCGGCTGTTCGATGACGGCCTGATCTACCGCGCGCAGCGGATCATCAACTGGTGCCCGCGGTGCCTGACCGCGCTGTCGGACATCGAGGTGGATCATCCCGAGGACGAGGGCGAGCTGGTCTCGATCCGGTACGGGGACGGGGATGACGCGATCGTGGTCGCCACGACCCGGGTGGAGACGATGCTGGGCGACACCGCCGTCGCCGTGCACCCCGACGATCCCCGGTACGCCCGCCTGGCCGGCCGGCGGATCGAGCTGCCGCTCACCGGCCGGAGCATCCCGATCGTCGCTGACCCGCACGTCGACCCCGAATTCGGCACCGGCGCGGTCAAGGTGACCCCGGCCCACGACCCGGACGACTTCGAGATCGGCCGCCGCCACGACCTGCCCAGCCTGGTGGTCATGGACGAGCGCGGCGTGATCACCGCCGCGGGGCCGTTTGAGGGCCTGGATCGGTTCGAGGCGCGGCCGGCCGTGCTGGCCGCGCTGCGCGCCGAGGGGCGCGTGGTGGCCGAGCGGCGGCCCTACCTGCACGCGGTCGGGCACTGCTCGCGGTGCGGCACCACGGTGGAGCCGAGGCTGTCGCTGCAGTGGTTCGTCAAGGTCGGCCCGCTGGCCAAGGCGGCGGGCGACGCGGTCCGTGACGGCCGGGTGCAGATCCACCCGCCCGAGCTCGCGGCGCGCTACTTCGACTGGGTCGACGACATGCACGACTGGTGCATCAGCCGCCAGCTGTGGTGGGGGCACCGGATCCCGGTCTGGTACGGGCCGGACGGCCAGGTGATCTGCGTCGGGCCGGGCGAGCAGCCGCCGGCCGGGGACGGCTGGAGCCAGGACGCGGATGTCCTGGACACCTGGTTCTCCTCCGCGCTGTGGCCCTTCTCCACCCTGGGCTGGCCGGACGATACCGCTGACCTGCGCACGTTCTACCCGACCAGCGTGCTGGTCACCGGCTACGACATCCTGTTCTTCTGGGTGGCCAGGATGATGCTGTTCGGCCTGTATGCGATGGCCGCCGCGGGCCCGGACGAGTCGGTCCCGTTCCGGCAGGTCGCGCTGCACGGCCTGGTGCGCGACGCGCACGGCAAGAAGATGTCGAAGACCCGCGGCAACACGGTGGACCCGCTGGACTGGATTGACCGGTTCGGCGCGGACGCCACCCGGTTCACCCTGGCCCGCGGGGCCAGCCCCGGCAGCGACGTCCCGGTCAGCGAGGACTGGGTTGCCGGGTCCAGGAACTTCTGCAACAAGCTCTGGAACGCGACCAGGTTCGCGCTGCTCAACGGTGCCGTGGCGGGACATGGCCTGCCGGTCCGCGACCAGCTGTCGGTCCCGGACCGGTGGATCCTGTCGCGGCTCGCGTCGGTGACCGACGAGACGGACCGGCTGTTCGAGCAGTTCGAGTTCGCCAAGGCCTGCGACGTGCTGTACCACTTCGCCTGGGACGAGTTCTGTGACTGGTACCTGGAACTGGCCAAGCCGGCCCTGACCGGCGGCGACGAGGCGGCGGCGCGAGTCACCAGGATCGTGCTCGGGGAGGTGCTGGACCGGCTGCTGCGGCTTTTCCACCCGGTGATGCCGTTCGTGACCGAGGAGCTGTGGACCGCGCTGACCGGCGGCGACTCCATCGTGATCGCGCCCTGGCCGGGCGAGGCGGCACATGGTGAGGCGGCCCATGGTGAGGCTGCACCGGGCAGGCAGGGCGAGCGGTCCCCGGACTTCGATCCGGACGCCGAGCGGGAGATCGGCGCGCTGATGCGGCTGGTGACCCAGCTGCGCCGGTTCCGCTCGGATCAGGGGCTGCGGCCCACCCAGCAGGTGCCGGCCGTGCTGGGCGGCATCGAGGCCACCCCGCTGGCCCCGCACGAGGCCAGGATCCGCGCGCTGCTGCGGCTGACCGAGCCGGGCGACGGCTTCGCCCCGACGGCATCGGTGCAGGCCGAGGGGGTCGCCGTCCAGCTCGACACCATGGCAGGCCTGGACGTCGCGGCCGAGCGCCGCCGGCTGGAGAAGGATCTCGCCGTCGCCCGCTCGGACATCGAGGCGGCGCAGCGGAAGCTGTCCAGCCAGTCGTTCCTCGACCGCGCGCCCGCCCCGGTGGTGGCCAGGAACCGGGACCGGCTGGCCGCGGCCAGCGCGGAGGCAGCCCGGCTGACGGAGCGGCTCGCGGCCCTGCCGGCGACGCCGTGAGCAGCGGCGGGGCCGGCCCAGGCGGCGGCGGGGACGCCGTGGCGGACCGGCTGCGCGAGGTCGAGCGGGAAATCCTGGCCCGGCGCCCCGAGCACTCCATCGAGCCGTCGCTGGACCGGATCAGGGCGCTGGTGACCCTGCTGGGCGACCCGCAGCGGGCCTATCCGGTGATTCATATCACCGGCACGAACGGCAAGACGTCCACGGCCAGGATGACCGAGACGCTGCTGCGGGCCCGCGGGCTGCGGACCGGCCTGTTCACCAGCCCGCACCTGACCCGGATCCAGGAGCGGATCTGCGTGGACGGCGAGCCGCTGTCCGCCGAGCGCTTCATCGCGGCCTACGACGAGATCCGGCCCTACCTGGACCTGGTCGACGCGACCCAGCCGGTACCGCTGTCGTTCTTCGAGGTGCTGGTGGGGATGGCCTTCTCGGTCTTCGCCGACGCCCCGGTCGATCTGGCGGTCATCGAGGTGGGCATGGGCGGGACGTGGGACAACACCAACGTCGCGGACGGCACGGTCGCGGTGGTCACGCCGGTCTCCATCGATCACGCCCGGTATCTCGGCAGCACGGTCGAGGCCATCGCGACGGACAAGGCCGGGATCATCAAGCCCGACGCGGTCGCCGTGCTGGCCCAGCAGCCGCTGCCGGCCGCCGAGGCGCTGCTGCGCCGGGCCGTCGAGGTCGGCGCGTCCGTGGCCAGGGAGGGACTGGAGTTCGGCGTGCTGAGCCGTGAGCTCGCTGTCGGCGGCCAGCTGCTGTCCGTCCGCGGCCTGCTCGGCGACTACGACGACCTGTTCCTGCCGTTGTTCGGCGCCTACCAGGGCGGCAACCTGGCCTGCGCCATCGCGGCCGTCGAGGCGTTCGCCGGGGGCGCCGGGACGGCCCTTCCGGCGGCCGGCGGCGAGTCGGGTGCGGCCGGCCTGGACCGCGCCACCGGGCTGGACGACGCCACGGGCCTGGACGGCGCTACCGGGCTGGACGGCGCTACCGGGCTGGACGGCTGGGCCGGCCCGGGCGGCCACGGCGGCCGCCTGGCTGAGCCCGCGGCCCTGGACGCCGGCCTGGTCAGGCAGGCCGTGGCCACGATGAGCTCGCCCGGCCGGCTGGAGATCGTGCGGCGCAGCCCGGTGGTCATCGTGGACGCCGCGCACAACCCGGCCGGGATGGCAGCCACCGTCGAGGCAGTCAGTGAGGCATTCACCTTCACCGAGCTGGTGGCCATCCTCGCCGTCGCCGAGGACAAGGACGTGCCCGGAATCCTGGACGAGCTGGAGCCCGCCGTGACCAGGCTCGTGGTGACCGCGAACTCCTCGCAGCGCTCCATGGACCCGGTGAAGCTGGGGGAGCTGGCGGTCTCGGTCCTCGGCCCGGACCGCGTGCTGGTCGCGGCCGGGCTGGACGAGGCGGTCGAGACCGGCGTGCGGCTCGCGGATGAGATGGCGGCCGAGTCTGGCCGGCCGGGCAGCGCCGGCCTGCTGGTCACCGGCTCGGTCATTACCGCCGGCGACGCGCGGCGGCTGCTGCTGAGCCCGGCTGAGGGCGACCGGTGAAGCGGCTGTGCGCCGCGGTGCTGATCGCCGAGGCTGTCGTGCTCGGGCTGGCTATCCCGGTGGCCATCCATATCGAGCGCGATCGGCCCTCATCGGTGGCGCTGGCGCTCGGGGTGGCGGCGGCAGCGGCCGTGCTGTTCGCCGCGCTCGCGCGGCCGGCCGTGCGGCTGACCCTGGTGGGCGGCACCGTGCTGCAGATCTTCGTGATCGTCTCGGGCGTGATCGTGCCCGTTATGTTCTTTCTCGGCGCCCTGTTCGCGGCGCTGTGGCTGACCGGGATCTGGCTCGCCCGGCGCTGGGAGGGAATGCCGCAGTAACGCCGCCGCCAGCTCCAGAAGCAGATCTCCAGAAGCAGATCAAGGCGCAGCTCAGGGAGCGGATCGGGGGTAGCGGGCGGAGCTGGTGCCAAGGTAGCGTGCGGAGCGAGTGCCGCGCGGCTGCCGGATCGGCCGGGCCTGGCCAGCACCGGGCTGCGGCGTGCCGGGCGAGACTGTTGCCGGGGGGCCTGTAAGCTGAGGACCTGCAGATAACGCAGTGCAGATGTCGTTACGGGGGGCTATCTCTTGGTCGCTGATAGTGATCAAATCGGCGGGTGCCAGAATGGCGTCCTGCCGGGGCACTATCGGCGGTGAGAATCCGTTGGACTGTCTGGGAGAGCGGCCAGGTTGCGCAGGCTGCCGGGCACAGCGGGCCAATAATTCAAGATCCTTTGTCCTGACGCCGTTTGAGCGGGCCGTGCCGTGGTCATGGGGAACCTGTAGCAGGACCCGGCGACCGCGCGGGAAAAGTGCAAATGACCTGGTAAAACCCAGCTGGAAGGGTTCTCGTTCCACATGAGCAACGCACTGGCCTTTCTCGGCCGTGACATGGCTGTCGACCTCGGCACAGCGAACACCCTGGTCTATGTCCGGGGCCGCGGAATCGTGCTCAATGAGCCCTCAGTCGTCGCGCTCAATACCAACACCGGGCAGATCGTGGCCGTCGGCGTCGAGGCCAAGCGGATGATCGGCCGGACGCCCGGCAACATCGTCGCGGTGCGGCCGCTGAAGGACGGCGTCATCGCCGACTTCGACGTCACCGAGCGCATGCTCCGGTACTTCATCCAGAAGGTGCACAAGCGCAGTCATCTGGCCAAGCCGCGGATCGTCATCGCCGTGCCCAGCGGCATCACCGGGGTGGAGCAGAGCGCGGTCAAGGAGGCCGGTCACCAGGCCGGCGCGCGCCGCGTCTACATCATCGAGGAGCCGATGGCCGCGGCGATCGGGGCCGGGCTGCCGGTGAACGAGCCCACCGGCAACATGGTGGTCGACATCGGCGGCGGCACGACGGAGGTAGCGGTCATCTCGCTCGGCGGCATCGTGACGGCGCAGTCGATCCGCGTCGGCGGCGACGAGCTGGACCAGGCCATCATCAACTTCGGCAAGAAGGAGTACTCGCTGATGCT
>Ga0181530_10003657_pt1 | contig 16948 bp, 15 predicted proteins | sample PEATcosm2014_Bin_42_FD_119769 | JGI IMG/M metagenome (GOLD analysis project Ga0181530, IMG submission 119769) | Peatland microbial communities from MTU Mesocosm Facility, Houghton, MI, USA - PEATcosm2014_Bin10_60_metaG | ecosystem: Environmental > Terrestrial > Soil > Wetlands > Peat | place... | reverse complement strand
GTTGCTTACAACCAGAAGTCTAGCGAGCATTCGCAATGGCCAGTTCGAATCAGGGAAAAAGTACTCTAAACAGAACGTTGGCTTGAGGAGTTTTGCGTTCCGTCCCAGGGAAATTCCTGGGGCCGCTCCGTGGCCGGCGCAGGTTGTACAATGCGCATGGGAAGGTTTGTGAACTCGAATCGCGAGGTAGCGGCCGCGGATGCCTGGCAGAGGACGCTGTCGGCGATCCCGACTTTGATCGGACGGGTAGCCTACCTGTCGTCACTGCGCAATGTACACACAGGTAGTTACGAGCATGTGGGATTGGCTCAGCGCATCGGGGAAGACGGAGTGGACCGGATACTCCGGCGCAGCCACATGACCGTTTTCCAGGAATGGCTCTGTTTTGGACTGGAAAGGCAGAAGAACGAATTAGAAGAGTATTTTTCCGGGTTGGAGGGTGACAGGCGCGAGATCGTTTCGCATTGGTTGACGCTGGAACCCTGGAATAATTGGGTCCCCGGCGAATCGCGCGATGTGGAACGGAAGCTTTTCAATGCGGACCTTGCGGTCATTCTGGAGCTGATCAGGGCCGAACACGGCGTCTCTTCTCGGGATCCAGACTCATAGCCAGCCCGACCACCTGCCCGACCACTTCGATTTCCCCGGGATATTGGAAATTCAGGATTGGTGCGTCCGAAGCCGGGTCTGATATCAAGCTGATTACACTATCTTTGACACTGCACCACCGGCAGTAATAGCCGTCGCGGTGTTCCAGAAAATAAATGGGCCGTTCGCTCAGGCTTCGCCAGCCCGAGGCCTGAATCCGGCGCTTGGTGTCGTCGACTACAAGTAACGATCCCGGAGGAATGGTAGGGTACATTCCCCAGTCTTCCGTTCCAACGAAGCCATAGCGGAAGCGGCTGACATCGATTCCGCTGAGAAGCGCGAGCGGCAGTTTCCCCCATCGCTGCACCAGTTCGCTGACGAAGAATGTGCGTCTCAAATCGATGCCGGGATCGAGCGACAGCGGCAACATCGCCGCCGCACCCCCGTCCGGATTGAAATTGACAGCGTGCGTTTTTTCAATCTGGATCAGGCTCGCATCGGAGGCAATCGACTCCACCGGCACGCCATACCACCCCAATACTTCGTTCAGGTCGAGACGGTAGATGCAACACAGAGAGTACAGCCTGTAAAGGGATGGAACCGTGCCCTGGTTTTCGATGTCGGACAAGCGGCTGATCAGAACCCCGAACTCCGGGTTGCCGCGGCTTTCGGCGATTAACTGGCTTGCCTGCTCCACATCGCGGAATTTCAGGTTGAGCCTTTCACGCGCGCGGCGGAGACGCCGTCCGGCGGCTTCCGTGCTATTATCCTGTCTCTGGACGTAAAGAGCGGGGGCCTGCGCCAAGTGGATACCTTCCTTGGTGGAATTATAGCTTCCGGTCCGTTCTCGCTTCAATAAGATAAATGCGGTACTGTTCCAATTTCGGAACAAGATAGATTTCTTTAGGGAGGCGATCTGAGAATAGTAGTGGGCGTCACCGGAGCGAGCGGAGCGATTTACGCCCTCCGGCTTTTGGGAAAATTGCGCCGGCTGGAGGTGGAAATCCATCTTATTCTCAGTCGCTCCGGCGAAAAAACCCTGTATCTTGAGACTGGAAAAAAGGCGGCGGACTTGAAGTCTCTTGCGGACTTTTCCTGGCCAGTGGACGATATATCAGCACCACTTGCAAGTGGGTCGTTCCAGACCGATGGTATGGCGATCACGCCCTGCTCGATCCATACGATGTCGTCGATCGCTTACGGGATCACTTCGAATTTGCTCACCCGCGCGGCGGACGTAGCACTCAAAGAACGCAGGCGGTTGATTCTGATGGTCCGGGAAAGCCCACTGCATTTGGGTCATCTCAAAACGATGGCTTTACTGGCGGAAATGGGTGCGATACTGGCGCCGCCGATACCCGGCTTCTACAACCAGCCGGCCACTGTCGAAGATCTGGTGGATTCGAGCGTGGATCGGGTTCTGGACCTGATCGGGTTGCCCGACGCAAACGCGCGCCGATGGAGCGGGCCAAAACGCGGCAACGGAACGGGCGAGCGTGGTTCGGAAAGCGGCGGGCTTGGCGCCGAATGAAACGCCGGGCCGCTTTTCAGGGAGAGCTTGGCGCCTTCAGCCAGGTAGCCGCGCGGCAGCTGGCAGGCGATGATTTCATTCCCGTGCCGATGCAGAATTTCGAAGAGGTTTTTGTCTCGGTTGTAAACGGAAAATGTGATTGTGCCGTGATCCCGATTGAGAACACTTTACATGGATCGGTTCACGAGAATTACGATCATCTCCTGAAATACGATTTGCCGATTCGAGGCGAGACCTTCGTTCGAATCGTGCATAATCTGATTGCGCCGCCGGGCGTGAAGTTCTCTCAAATCAGGCGGGTGTACTCACACCCGGTCGCATTGAACCAATGCAGGCGCTTCTTCGAAGAGAATCCGCAAATTGAGAAAACGCTGTTTTACGACACCGCGGGCAGCGTGAAGATGGTCATGGAGAAGGGACTCACTGATGCAGGCGCAATCGCTTCCGCGAACGCGGCGGAGATCTATGGCGCGAGGATCCTCAGGAAATCCATTGAGGACGACCGCGAGAATTTCACGCGGTTTTTTCTGCTGGAAAGGCCGAAACGAGGCGTCCGATCCGGCAAGCCGCCGGTCAAACGGCAAACCGCGCAGCGGTTCAAGACCACCGTGGTTTTCACGATAGGCAGTCTGCCGGGCGCGCTGTTCCGGTCTTTGAGCGTTTTCGCGCTGCGCGACATCAATCTCACCAAGATCGAGTCGCGGCCGCTCCGAGGCAAGCCCTGGGAGTATCTCTTCTATCTGGACTTCATCGGGCATGTCGACGATCCCGCGTGCCGCAATGCGCTGAACCACCTCGCGGAACTGGCTGATATGTTACGCGTCCTTGGCTGTTACCCGGCGGGCGAGTAGCTTTCCGGGTCCACCGCCCGGTACTCTCAAGGTATGGAATCGCTCCAGGCCGAGACAACACCGCCCGCGGAAGCCGCTACAGAAGACAGCGGGGCCGTTACCGAAAACAACGCCACCGGGGTCGAGACACCGCCGGAACCGGAGATCCCGGAGCTTGAAGAGGTCTCCATTCTTGCGGTCCGCGATACCGTGCTGTTCCCGAACGCTTTGTTGCCTCTGAGCGTAGGCCGGCCCACATCCGTCGCGCTGGTGGAATCGCTGGGCGAGAACCGGTTGATCGGGGTGCTCTCGCAGATCGATCCGCGCACCGATGTGCCAAGCCCTCACGAACTGCACGAGACGGGGACGGTCGCGATCATTCACAAGATCGTGCGGATGCGCGAGGGGCAACTGCTGTTCTGCGAGGGCGTCTCCCGGATGCGGATCCGGAGCTACACTTCAGTCGAACCGTTTCTGCGCGCCCGCATCGAACGTATGCCGGAGATTGAGCCGGAGATGACGCCGGAGTTGACGGCGCTGCGTCAGAATGTCCTCAGCGAGTTCACGCAGATCGTTGCGGCCACGCCGAATCTGTCAGACGAGGTCGCGACCGCCGCGTCGAATATAGCCGAGATCGGGCGCCTGGCCGATTTCATCGCGGGAACGCTCCCGAGCCTGAGCCATATCGAGCGCCAATCGGTACTGGAGCAGAACGATGCGAGAGCGCGGCTGCAGTTCATCAACCAGCAACTTGCGCGCGAAGTCGAATTGCTCGAATTGCGCCAGAAGATCCAGTCGCAGGTGCAGGGGCAGCTTTCGCAGAGCCAGCGCGAGTTTTATCTGCGGGAACAATTGAAAGCGATTCAGAAGGAACTGGGCGAGGGCGACGACCGGGAGCAGGAATCGGAGGACCTGCGGGCCAAGATCGAAAAAGCCGGCATGCCCGACGAGGTTAAGGAAGAAGCGCTCAAGGAACTGAGCCGGTTTGCGCGCATCAGCCCCATGTCGCCCGAGCACACGGTGGCGCGCACGTATCTCGAATGGCTGATCTGCCTTCCGTGGGCGGTGTCGTCGGGAGAAGCCGTGAATGTGCAGCGCGCGGCCGAGATCCTCGATGAAGACCACTACGACCTCGAAAAGGTGAAGAACCGCATCCTCGACTTTCTGGCGGTGATGCAGCTCAAGCCCAGGCTCAAAGGGCCGATTCTGTGTTTTGTCGGGCCGCCCGGCGTTGGCAAGACTTCTTTGGGGCGGTCGATCGCCCGTTCGCTGGGGCGCAAGTTCCAGCGCATTTCGCTGGGCGGAATGCACGATGAAGCCGAGATCAGGGGACATCGCCGCACATACATCGGATCGATGCCGGGCCAGGTCATACAAGCTCTGCGGCGGGCGGGCGCGAACGACCCGGTGTTCGTTCTCGATGAAGTCGACAAGCTGGGACGCGATTTCCGCGGCGACCCGGCCTCGGCATTGCTCGAAGTGCTCGACCCCGAGCAGAACTCGACCTTCCGGGACAACTATCTCGACGTGCCCTTCGATCTTTCGCGAGTGCTGTTCATCACCACGGCGAATGTTCTCGATACCATCCCCGGCGCTCTGCGCGATCGCATGGAGATCATCGAACTGCAGGGCTACACGGAGCAGGAAAAAGTGATGATCGCGTTCCGCTACCTGATCCCGCGGCAGAAGACGGAGAACGGGCTGGACGAAACCAAACCGCTCGTTTTCCTCGACGATGCCGTGCAGTTCATCGTGCGGCGTTATACGCGCGAGGCGGGCGTGCGAAATCTGGAGCGCGAGATAGGAACCGTCTGCCGCAAGGTCGCGCGCCGCTATGCGGAGGGCAAAGAACCGGTTGTCGAAGTTACCGCGGCCTTCGTGGAGGAGTCTCTCGGAGCCCCGCGCTTCCGCCCCGACACCGAAGTGGCCGAGCGAACGCGGAGACCCGGAGTTGCCGTCGGCCTTGCCTGGACGCCGGTCGGCGGCGATGTGCTGTTCATCGAAGCGGGACGCATGCCGGGAGGCAGCAAAGGGCTGATCATGACGGGGCAACTGGGATCGGTCATGCAGGAATCCGTGCAGGCCGCGCTCACCTGGGTGCGGGCCAGCGCGACGAAGTATGGCATCGATCCGGATGTTTTCAAGACCAGCGATATTCACGTTCATGTTCCGGCGGGAGCGATTCCCAAGGACGGGCCGTCGGCCGGCGTGACCATGGCTACGGCGCTGCTGTCGATGCTGACCGACAAATGCGTCAAACAGGGTCTGGCGATGACCGGTGAGATCACGCTCACCGGTCAGGTCCTGCCGATTGGCGGAATAAAAGAAAAGGTGCTGGCGGCGAAACGCAGCGGCGTTACCGAAATCATCGTGCCCGCCGAAAACGAGGTCAACGTGCGCGAGGATTTGAAGGCCGAGCAGATCGGCGATATCAAAATTCACTACGTCACCACAATGGACGAGTTGGTACCGATAGCGCTCGGGCTGGGTTGAATCGATGAGCTGAGATTCATCTGCTAAGGTGAGCCTAATGTCGCGAGAGCCTTCCCTGCAGGATCCGCTTCGTTTCAATCGCAAGACACCGCCGTGCGCCGTGGTGATTTTCGGTGCGAACGGCGACCTCACAAAACGCAAGTTACTGCCCGCGCTGTATCGCCTCGCCTGGGAGGGCCGCCTGGCGCCCGGCTTCGCAATAGTCGGCATTTCACGAACCGCGATGTCCGACGACGAATTTCGCGAACACATGCGCGAATCGGTGGCGAAGTATCTGGAGGATTCGCCGTTCGACGAAGATCTGTGGCGATCTTTCGCGCAGGGGCTTTTCTACATGGCCGGCGACGTCGCGGATGCGAATATGTATCAGCGGTTGGCGGCGTGTCTGGCCGAGGTCGAAAAGACGCGGCAAACCGCGGGCAATACACTTTTCTATCTCTCGACTCAGCCCAGTCAATACGCGCCGATCGCCGAGGGAATCGGCGCGGCGAATCTCGCCAGAGGCGACGGCTGGCGGCGCATCATAATCGAGAAGCCTTTCGGCCGCGATCTGACCAGCGCGCGTGAGCTGAACCGCAGGCTGCAAAAAGTCTTCGACGAAAGCGGGATCTATCGCATCGATCACTACCTGGGCAAGGAAACGGTGCAGAACATTCTGGCATTCCGGTTCGGCAACGGGATCTTCGAGCCCTTGTGGAACCGGCGATACATCGACCACGTGCAGATAACGGCTGCCGAATCCATCGGCGTGGAAGGCAGGGGCGCCTACTATCAGGAGGCAGGCGCGCTGCGGGACATGGTCCAGAACCATTTGCTGCAGGTGATGGCGACAGTCGCGATGGAACCGAGCGCGGCGTTTTCCGCCGATGCGGTCCGGGATGAACGCGCGAAACTTCTGCGGTCGATTCACGTGATGAAGCCCGAGGAAATCGAGGCCAATACCGTTTCCGGCCAGTACGGCGCCGGGCGTGTGGGTGGAGAACAAATTACGGGATTCCGCCAAGAAAAAGGCGTGAATCCGGAGTCGCAGGCCGAGACTTACGTGGCCGCCACTTTCCTCGTCGGGAACTGGCGCTGGGCAGGCGTCCCTTTCTACATCCGCACGGGCAAATCGCTTCCCAAGCGCGTCACTGAGATCGCCATCCATTTCCGGTCCGCGCCGCTGGCGGTGTTCCGCAACGAGCTCGGGGAGGGCAACGCGGATGCCAGCGGGGATGCCGGCGCTCCGGGCGACTATGAGGCCGTGCCCAATCTCCTGATTCTCCGCATTCAACCGGAAGAAGGCATTTCGCTGAAATTCAATTCCAAACGTCCGGGCGCGGGCATGACGCTCCGGCCTGTGTCGATGGATTTCAATTACGGGTCGAGCTTCGGGGAACGTTCACCGTCCGCCTACGAAACATTGCTGCTCGACGCCATCGTGGGCGATGCGACGCTTTACACGCGGCAGGACATGGTGGAAGCAAGCTGGTCTGTCGTGCAGCCGATTCTCGATTACTGGAGCACGCGGAAGTTTGCATTCCCGAATTACGCGCCGGGCACCTGGGGGCCGGCGGAGGCCGACGAGATGCTCGCGCGGCGCGGCCACAGCTGGAGGCGGCCATGACGCCCGGCGCGCAGACTGTCAAGCCCGACCAGATTCTCCACGAGTTGTCGGAGTTGTGGACGTCTCTAAGTGAGCAGGACAAGGGGAGCAAACACGAACCAGGTAAAGAAGAGGACTCCGGTGTATTGCGCGCCTGCGCCATGACGCTGATCGCGTTCGTCGACGACGATGCGGACTCGATGGCGCTCAGCGACACGATAGGCCGGATCATGCGCTCGCATCCCTGCCGCGCCATAGTAGTGCGGTTGCGCCAGGCCTCTGGCATTCTGGAATCCCGCGTGTTCGCCCAATGCTGGATGCCGGCTGGACATCACAGGCAGATTTGCTGCGAGCAGGTGGAATTATCGGTTTCGCTGAACCGGGTGGCCGATATTCCGTCGATCGTTTCACCCCTGGCCGCTCCGGATGTGCCCCGCGTCGTCTGGTTCCGGTCGTACGGAATCGCGAGTGTTCCGGAACTGGGCGGAATCATCGCTTTGGGCGACAAGATGATCGTGGATTCCGCGCACCAGGGTGCACCCACATTCGCCGATCTGCGCGTGCTGGCGAATGCCGGGTGCATCGTGGGCGACCTCGCGTGGACGCGTCTCTCGAAGCTGCGGCAACTGATCGCCCAATTGCTCGGCGGGCGGGATCTGAGCAGTGTCGACAACGTGTCGATTGAGTTTTCGGGCACCGAGGCCGTGCCGGAAGCGAAGTACCTGCAGGCTTGGCTGCGATCGGAGATCCAATCCGCGACGGTGGATCTGCGCCGGGTGGATCCAACGGGCAAGGCGAGACTGAAGACGATCCGGATCGATCCCGATATCCACATTCAAGTGGAAGAGAACTGTGCGGAATACCAATCCGGGTCCCTGCGCGAGCGGGCCAATCTGCCGGGATGCTCCGAGGGCGATCTGCTCACCGAAGAACTGAACATCATGACTCACGACCGGATCTTCGAGCGGGTATTGCAGCGGATGACGGCATGGACCCCTCGATCCTGATATTCGATAGTCCACAGAAAGTCGCGGAAGCCAGCTGCGACCAGATACTTCGCCTGTTGGATCAGGCCCGGGGGGAGCGCGGCTCCGCGACTCTCGCGGTCTCCGGTGGCAGCACTCCACGGATTATGTTCGAGGCAATGGCGAAGCGCCCGTTCGACTGGTCAAACGTACAGGTATTTCAGGTGGATGAGCGCTGCGTCCCACCAGACAGCGACCAGAGTAACTTCCGCATGATAAGAGAATCGTTATTGAATTCCATTCCAATTGGAGAAAACCAGTTTCATCGCGTTGTGAGCGAATTGGCGCCGGAAGAAGCTGCCCGTCTTTATGTCGAGGACATTCGTCGTACCTTTGATCTGAGCCCCGGTGAACTGCCTGTATTCGATGTCATTCACCGAGGGATGGGACCGGACGGGCATACTGCCAGCCTGTTTCCCGGCGAGCCGCTGCTCGCTGACCGGACGGGTATTGCAGCGGCAGTCTACGTCGAAAAATTCAAGCAGCATCGGATCACGCTGCTCCGAGGAGTGTTGGAATGCGCGCGGCATACGCTCTGCCTCGTTGCAGGCAAAGAGAAGGCTGAGGCATTTAGCCGCATCTTCCTGGAACCTTACGATCCAGTGCGCGTACCATCCCAAATCGGGTCTCAGGATACTGTCTGGTATATCGACAGGGCAGTCGACGACGGATAAGGCCTATTCGATGCGGCGCGTCAGAACGGCGGTGCCGGAGTTCAACCCCTGCAGCGTGCCGAGTTCGCTGGCAGTCCAGTCGATTCGCAGGGAATTCTCGGACGTCAACTTCAACGTCAGTTCGCCTTTGGCCCCGCCCGCTCCTGTCCACAGGCAATTGAACTGCGGTCCGTTCGGGGTCCCGGTGAAAGTGAAGTTGACGTCCGGAGAAATGGCCCGGTCGACGATCTGGAACCGAGAGCGGTAGCGGCCATGAATTACGCCACTCTCCTCCGTGATGGTGGCTTCAATATATTCGGGCGGATAAAGGGCCTGGTTCTTGTTCATCTGACCTTCCTTCGGTTTGGCATAAAACCAGAACCCTGCAAGCTGCCGGTTCGCCTGTCGTTCGATCCGGGGAGGCGCGGAGTTGGACAACGCCGGCAGTCCAGGCGTTGAGGGAAGCTCCGTCATGGGCAAAGCGGGCCTGGATTCGGTTCCGTCGAGCGGCAACGGGCTGCCGGATTGCGAAGCCTGCCGGGTTCGATTGTCCAGGTTTCCGCGCAGCTTGTTTAATTCCTGAATCGCCGCATCGCGTTCCACAGTGGCAGCCTTCAAGTCCGACCGCAATCGCGAAATCTGCGATGCCTCGGAATCTCTATCCGCTGAATTCTCCTCGAATTTGGCCGGAGAAGTGGTGGAGGATGCCGAAGCGGAAGCAGGAGCTCCATTCGGATCGGGCGCTCGACTTTGTACGCCCGGCGTGTTGTCCGATGCGAGCCAGATCAACAAACCCGCGCTCACAACGATGGCTGCGGCCCAGGCCATTCTTGCCATCAGGCGTGGCAGACCGGGAGAGGGAGAATTGAGAATGATCGGAGGGGAAAAGTCGTCGTCCAGAAGTTCGTCGTAACGGCGGCGGCGCTCCGGGTCGGAGAGCACTGCATGGATGCGATTTAGTTTCCGCATCTGTTTTTCCGCTATTTCTTTTAGTTGCGGATCCGTCTGCTGATCGGGATGCAGGAGGCGCACAAACAAGCGAAAAGCGTCCCGGATCTCCTCGGGGGAGGCTTGCGGCGTTACCCCAAGCTCTTCATAAAACGTAATTTCGCCGTCATCGTGCGACCCGGTCATAAGAATCGGCCACGGCAATCCATTGTATTTAACAGTACCCAAACACGTGGTGTGCCGCAATGGGGCAGCTTTTAGAGTGCCGCTCTATTTTGAGCCGATGATTCCTGAAGACGGAAAAAAGGCATCCCGCCGATATTCCGGCGGGATGCGTGCGTTATCCGGGCCAGGACGGCCGTGAGGCCCTTCCCGATGCGAATAACAAAGACAACAACGACACTGGAAACCATATCGTTGTATTTCTCCATTTCTTCGAGTTCTTTAAGCAGTTTATTGTCCAAAAACACGGCGAACCCCGGCGGCTACAATCGATGTGGGAGCCAATCCTGTCCGGTGGCAGGCACAGTCTTCAAAACTGCTGAACGTCCTTTGGATCGTTGGTCGATTCGACTTCGACTGGTTCCCGCCAGGTTACACTGAGTGGAGCAAGCGCCTGCCGCATTTTTCCCCGGTCGTCTAATGGTAGGACAGCGGCCTTTGGAGCCGTGAATCGTGGTTCGAATCCATGCCGGGGAGCCATACCTTTGTTTCTAATTAGTTGCAGGTTTCTGTGTACGAGTTGCGTACTGATGGCAAATTAACATCCCCCTTTTAATTGTTCATCTTCCGTAGAGCCTTGATTCGGGCTCAGGTAGCATTGAATCGATTCGGACTTCGAATGCTCTTGGCACTCCGCACGGATGTCCAACAGAGCACACGATCCTCATTTGGCGCGGAGCTCTTTTGCGGTGATCGTGGTCTGCGTTACCTCCGCCGTGACGGTCAATGTGAACTGCTGTGGCACTGGGAGATTGTCCGCGAAGACCAGGCCCAGAACCGGATAATCGCCGCTCTGCCCCGCACCTATGTAGAACTTGTCCGACCATACCTGCCGTCCCGGTTGCAGATCCTTGCAGTCGATCTCGATGCGGTACCGGTCATCGTTCTTGTCAATGTCCACCTCGCCTGGATCGTGCCGGAGCGCCGAGCGAATCCCGACAGGCATTCTGTCCCCCAACATTTCTTCCTTCTTCGGCTTCCTCGGCATTTCTAAAGTCGGGAGCAGGCCGATGCGTGTAGGAACTACGAGTTCGACGCGCACGTTGTGCGCTGCCACTTCCCCGACGTTCTTGACCTTGAGACGGACCGTTCGGCAGAGTCGCGTCATGAATTCGTATTCGGCGAGTTCCCGGTAGTAGTTCGCATTATGCGACCGCAGGTAGTCAGTCCTAATTCCAAAAGGGTTCTCGTTCGGATCGGCTAGCTTCGGGATGTCCTTGCGCTCAGGGATTCTGCAGAACTCGCATTGCACATGCACGCGAGCGCCGATCGCATCGTCGCGATCAACTTCTGCGAATTCCACGAGCACTTCAGCCCGTTCATGTGGCCGACTGGCACCCATTCGCGCGATCTCCTCAAGCGACGCAGGCTTCTGCGGGTTTGTTGAGCTGCCCCGACGGATGTAGACCTTCTCCTTCTCCAGCACGCCGTAGTTCCGCTTCAGGTACACAGGCCGTTGTTGGACTTCATCTAGGACGAAAATTCCAACCTGCTTTCCCGCACACGAGAAGGCACGGTACTGAAAATGGACGGGCGTATTGACAAGAGAGTTGACGAACTGTTGCAGCGAATGGTCGTCGAGCTGTTCCGATGCCGGGATTCCCACGACGTTACTCTTACCGCCCCGGACGTCATCGACACCGACCAGGATGTACGCCTTCTCTCTGCGCCACGCATTCGCGAAGCCCAGAACGTCCTTCAGCAGTTCCGCCTTCTCGTCGTCGCTCGCGTTGGCGAAGCGGTACTGCTCCTTCTTGAAGTCGATGGTCGTGCCTTCTTCCTCGAAGAGGAGGCTCTCGAACAGATCATTCGTCATCGGCTTATGTCGTCACGTTCCGCTGCGGTGTTCCGCACCTCGCGTGGAAGGATCTGCTCTTCGAAGTGTTACGCTCCGCTTGTTTGAGCATCAGTCGGATTTCTTTTCGCTCTCTTTCTTCACCGAGAAAATCTCCACCAGCCCTCTCCACTCCATCGCAATCAGTTTTATGACTCCAATCAGAACGGAAATCGTGAGAAAGATTTCGATGATGTACGACTTGATTCCTTCCAGCATTATGTTCCTCTCGGTTGTCCACGCTCCAGCCACCTAACCATTTGCGCAGTTGTCCATTTCGTTCTGAAATAGCCCGCCGGATTCCGCCTGAGGTCCTTTCTTCATCGACAGCCGGTTGGGCACATGTTCACCGAGGAGGCGCGCCACGGCGCGCAGGACATCTCGGTCCAGCGCATCCCGGTCCGTAACGACCAGATCACCCACCAGCGAAATGACGGGCAACTGCGTCAGACGGCGGAGTATCTGGGAGCAGGCGTCAATCTCATCCTCAGCTTTCGGCCTGCACTCCAGGACTGCGGCATCGAAATGCCCGGTTTCGAGCCGCGAAAGACCCTCGACAGCCGTAGACGCAACCATGGTGCCGATCCCGAGGGCTGCGAACTGCCGCTGCCTCGATTCCAGATGCGATTGTTCATCTCCGATAAGGAGAACGCAGTGATCTACGTGGTCGTCGGCGATCACGGGATCACTGAACAGAAGGCCCTGCTGGAGGAAACCGATCAGCGACTGGCCCTGAGCCGAGGCCTTTTCTGCAGGAGTCATCCGGTCGGCGAGTTTCGTTAATTCAGCAATCGGATCGACCTCAGGCGCGATCTCCGCGTAACAGCGGTCGAGTTCATCGTCACTCATGCGAAGGACCGAAGTTAGGATGTCATCTATTTTTCGGGATTCCATGCACCCCTCCCTTCTTCGGCGTCCCGCCGCTGGATGCGCTTCTTGCGATTCACAATGTCCGCAGGCGTCGTGTTCAGGGCGATTGCCAGTCTCTGATTGATGTTTTTGCCCTCTTCCAGCTGCCGTGCAGCGACTACCAGTTCCTCCAGTAGGGGATCGCCGTGCGCGGATTTCAAAACTCCGGCCACACGTTCTTCCTCAATCATGTTCTCAAGAGCCACGGCTGGAGTTGTCAGTCTTTCATTCACGACGGCATCATCATCTGCTTCCAGCGGAACGAGGCGTTTGGCACGCCGTTGTTTGTCGATCACCTTGTGTCTGAGTATGCCCACCAAAAATGCCTCGATTGCCGACTGGCCTTCATTCCAGTTCGGGCGCCGTCGCGAGCTGAAAAATGCGAGTAAGGTCTCCTGAACCAGGTCAGACGCGGAGGCGCCATCGAGCGAGTCCAGGCCGTCGGCTGACATTTTGCACGCACAGGCGTAAAGGCGTTTCCAGACTGCCGTCCAATTCAGGTCCGGGAAGCTTCGCCTTTTCATCGCCTTTGCGCGGATTCTGCGTCTTTCACTCTACAGTCGAACGAGGACGGGGAATTTTGCCACCGTTTTCGTTCGACGCCCCGAAGAGATATAGATTCAACTCAGCCGGGATCGCGGCGAACGTGCTCAGTATAACCGCAGCTAGTCCCAATACTGCTCACTTAACAACATTTCTGCGCTATTCTGTTTTTTGGAGGACCGCAGATGCCGCGCACAGTTGCAGAACTTCCTTCAGGCAGCAGGATCACAGATTTCATCAGCCTTGGGGTGCTCGCTAAGACCTTTCCATCGGGCAAGGTTCAGGAGATTCTGAAAGGGTCGGGCAAAGCGAGCATACGGGAGCGGGATATGCCCGCGCATGTGGTCATCTACTATGTGATCGCGCTCTCGTTGTATATGCAATCCTCCTGCCGCGAAGTGTTGCGCTGCCTTTTGGAGGGTGTGCAGTGGCTGCCAGGTCCCCTGTCCACAATCAAGGTTACGGGCAGAGCGGGGATTTCACAGGCGCGCAAGCGGATGGGATCTGAGCCACTGAAGCAGTTGCATGACGCGATTGTCGGGCCACTCGCCACAGCCCGGACGCAAGGAGCATGGTATCGGGAATGGCGTCTCGTCAGTCTGGATGGCAGCACGCTGGACGTGGCCGATACCTCTGCCAACACGGCGGCATTCGGCAAGGCGTCCGGTTCGCGAGGTCCCGCCGGATATCCCCAGATCCGCTTTGTCTCCTTGATCGAGAACGGAACTCATGTCTTGTTCGCCTCCCGGATGGGCGGCTACGCCACATCGGAACATGCGCTGGCAAACAAGTAATCCCGGGATTATCCGCTGGCATGTTATGCCTCGCGGATCGTTTGTTTGCAGGCTATTCCTTGTGGAGTCAGAGTCGCTCAACCGGTGCGGACCTGCTCTGGCGCGTGGGCAAAACCTTTCTCCTGGCGGCGGACAAAAGACTGCCCGACGGGTCCTTCCTCAGTGGTCTCTATCCCTCCGTGCAGGACCGGCAGCGGCAGCGGAACGCAGTAACCGTCCGGGTGATCGAGTATCGGCTTGAGGGTGTGGCCGACGCCGAACCGCGCTATCGATTGATCACCACCATCCTCGATCACGTGAAGGCGCCGGCGGAAGAACTGGCCGCGCTGTATCACGAGCGATGGGAAATCGAAACGGCGCTGGACGAGTTGAAGACGCACCTGCGTGGGGGCCGGATCATTCTGCGCAGCAAGATGCCGGATCTGGTTCGCCAGGAATTCCACGGCCTCATGATGGCGCACTTCGCCATCCGCAGCCTGATGCACGACGCGGCGCTGCGCGCACATGTTGATCCGGATCGGCTCTCATTTCTGCACGCCGTGCGAGTCGCCCGGCGCAAACTGCCTCTTTACGCCGCTATTCCCCCCTCGGGACCAGAAAGCCTATCGCCGTCGCATTCTCGATGAAGTTCTCCAGGAACGTGTGCCTCTGCGAACGCCGCGCCGCAACACCCGCGGCGTCAAACGAAAAATGAGCGGCTATGAACAGATGCGCCAGCGTGCTTCACAGCCGTGCTCCAGGCCCATCGTTCAGATCGTTAAGTGAGCAGTATTGCAGCTAGTCCGGCCGGAAGAACTTCACGGCAACGAATATAGAGGCGATGCTATCGCGCTGCGCGGTACTGTGCCGTCCTCATGCGAGGGCATTGCAACTGTGTGTTCACGAGCATGCAAGACGAACAACTAATTCGTGATTAGCGGCGCTGGAGCCGTAGATAGGGCCCTACGCGGGTGGCTTTCCATCGGCCATCTCGATCTTCCAGTTCTCACGAAGGTTATAATCGTTGTGTCGTGCATCCTCCGAAGCCTATGGCGAGATCAAGAAGTGCTCGGATTTTCACGGCGAATCCCGTGTACGAGTCATGTACGAGTGGCGGTTTTTCTGGACCAATGCGGCATTTTGGGCCTTTTTCAAATCTGCAAGTTACAGATTCCCCGTAGGTTAGCCGAATCGTGGTTCGAATCCTCGCCGGGGAGCCAACCTTTGTTTTCAATCAGTTGCAGGTTTCCATGTACGAGTCGCGTACGGATGGTGAATCAACATCGTCCTTTGGTTTGATCACTTTCCCGAGAGCCTTGATTCCAGACCAGCCGGAGCCTTGAATCGAATCAGATTTCTTGGCACCTGGTGCCGTTTGTGCGGGTGGCTGCTCCATGTCGTCCTCGGACGCCGTTGGACAGCTCCTAGGGCGTACCGCGAACATACACAGCCGAGCCCAGAGCAGCGCTGACAAAATTCGCACAAATCAATCGTGTTCAGAAAGTCATGCGTCCATACGCTACACCTGTGGCCAGATTCCGGTAGGATGGTCGTGGCCGGACAGATCAATGCCCATCACCAAACGCCTGACCATCGAGAGCGTTAACCTTGACGACGATGCTGAACTGGATGCATTCCACGATCAGGTCAACACCGCAGGATTGGAACGGGTCCGGGCGGAGGCCGATGAACTCCGCCGAGGCATCCTGGATGCTCAGGGCAATCTGCTTCTCAAGGAACGCCCGGCCGACATGAAAGAGGGCGCGGATCGCGACTTCGGCGGTTGATGACCCAGCCCCGCATGATGATTATTGCCGGGCCACCCGGCGCTGGCAAATCGTCAATATTCTCTCTCCGATCTCGCAGACAACGTGTTCAATGCGGACGACCATGCGTCCGAGCTGAACGCCAGCTCATGCCAGAGCATTCCGTTGAGCGTGGAGAGTCTCAGCCGCGGCATACTGACTCAACGCTCCCGAAAATTCGGAACATTTCACTCCGTTGCCGGTGCCTTCTTCCAAACAGCGGCCCGCTTCACAGCAAGCTCCATTTTCCTGGACAGAGCAGCGGCGCCGGCTTTCGGCGCCAGCCTCACAAGCGTACGCATGGCGGCGATCTCATCGTGGTATTCCTTCGTGCGCCGGTCGAAGGTGCGGCGGTCTTTCGTACAGACCAGAGTCTGAGGCGAACCTACGCGCTCAGTCGCGTGCGTCATGTCGAGCCGGTGCCTGTCGATCATGTGGTGGAGGTGACGGCGGCGCTCTTTCCTGAGACGAAAACGATGAACACGCAGGGCCGGATTGCGAGCGAAGGCTTGTAATTCCCGGCAATCCAGGCAGGAACATGAGAGTTCTACATTAAGACACCAGTCCGACGGCGGCTCCGGAGGGATCTCGCTGCGCAGGAGCAGGAATTCTGCTGCGCGCTTCCACAGATGCCGAATGCTGCTGTCAAGCGCCGCGGTCTTTTGCCGGCGCCCCACACAGATCCGTCCGATCGCGGGTACGACCAGCGTCACGGGACTGAAGATTTCGGGGCGCGAGGCGATCTTCTCAGCGGCGGTGCCGCACAGAGTCCCACCGTTGAAAGGCTGTAACGCCCGGAGCAGGTTTTCGAGGAATTGGGGGACGAGCGGGCGCCGGTACTCTTCGGGCTCCCAATCGTCGGCTTCCGGTGTTGAGTCGCGAGTCCCAATGCGATCGAGGCCGGCAACGGCAGCCTTCGCAACTTCCTGAAAACAGAGCGAAGGATTTTCGCTAAGCGCCAGCAGAAGCTCCGTACACTCGTTCGGGCGCTCTGGCATTCGCGCCGACACCAGAATGGAAAGAATCGCGCCGGCCTGTGCGTCTCCAAACACGTTCATTGAGCCAAGCAACGCCGCGTTTTCCGAGCCGTCATAGCTCGAAGCCACAACCTCCCTGAGAAACCGATCGAGCAGGGCCGGAGCGTTCAGCTTTGTGAGCGCGGCGATCATCTGAATCCGGTCAGCCGGACCTGGCCGTCCTCTTCCTATC
>Ga0181530_10003654_pt1 | contig 16956 bp, 11 predicted proteins | sample PEATcosm2014_Bin_42_FD_119769 | JGI IMG/M metagenome (GOLD analysis project Ga0181530, IMG submission 119769) | Peatland microbial communities from MTU Mesocosm Facility, Houghton, MI, USA - PEATcosm2014_Bin10_60_metaG | ecosystem: Environmental > Terrestrial > Soil > Wetlands > Peat | place... | reverse complement strand
TTGACTTTTTTTTGATCGGCGGGATTCTTGAGCACGGCGGAGACGCAGTCCCACACGTTGCCGGCCTGCGCCCAGACTTGCTGATGAGCGTAGAGCGCGTCGGCGACTTCCTGATACTTGCCGATGCGCGCCGCCGCTACGGCGTAGCCGAAGGCTTCGCGCGAATACTGGTGTCCCGGACCGGTGAGGGGAAAAGCGCGGTCGACCAGGTACAGTTTGCCGGTGACCACGAATTCCTTCATCAGCAGCGGCAGCATCTCTTCATGCTGCAGGCGGCAGTGCGGGCAGGTGAAATCGCTGAAAATCTCCATCCGGATGGGAGCGGTGGGCAGCCCCAGAGCTTTGCCTTTGTCGACATCCGGAGTGGCCGCCAGGCAGGGCAGCAAAGCCACCAGCGCAATCGTGTAGAGCTTCATATTCCTATTGTATATGCACTTACTTCTTTGCCAGAAGGGCATCCAGAAAGGACTTCAGCAGAGAGTAGTTGACGGGAAAGGTAACCATCTGGCTTTTTCCGGCATGGGTGATCCAAAGTGTGGGCGTGCCGGTTACCGGGACCAATTTGCCCTCGTCGAGATCGGTCTGGATTTCGCGCTGCACGCCGGGATCGTGCAGAAGGCTCTTCACTCTTCTTGCTTCAGTGGGCGTAAGGACGCTATTGACGGCGTCCTCCACTTTGCCGGACATGGAGATATTCGACTGCTGGGCGAAGAGGGCATCGGCCACTTTCTGATAGCGGCCAATCCGCGCCGCGGCACAGGCGAACTCGGCGCAGGGATGGCCGAAGGGGTGCATCGGCAGCGGAAAATAGCGGTAGATGATGTAGACCTTTCCGGGCACCACATAATCGCGCATGAGCAACGGAAACGTATCGTCGTGAAGCGTCTTGCAGGCGGGGCACTGGAAATCGCTGAAGATTTCGATCACCACCGGCGCGCGCGGTTCCCCGTAGGTGTTCCCATTGGTATTGGCAGTGGACCCGGCCATGAGTGCGGCGGCCGCGGCAAGCACGACGGCAAAAGTTTTCATAGGACCATTGTAAATGCGAAGGGGGCGGATTTTTCAACGCGGAGGCGCGGAGACGCGGAGAAAACACGAGACAGACCAAAAGCCCCGATGAGGTCTTGCGAAGGAGGACTTGGAAATACTCTCCGATTCCTCAGTTTCCTCCGCGTCTCCGCGCCTCCGCGTTGAACTCGGAGCTCACAGACCTTGTGTTGCCGCGATGGTTTAGTGGAGAATGAGAAATCCGCATGCTGGGCGAAACCGTTTCCCATTACCGCATAGTCAGCCGGCTTGGACGTGGCGGCATGGGCGTGGTGTATCTGGCGGAAGATACCCACCTGGCGCGCCAGGTGGCCATCAAATTCTCCACGGCGGCGCCGGAGGACGAGCAATATCGCGGGCGCTTCCTGCGCGAGGCGCGAGCGGCTTCGGCGCTGAATCATCCGCACATCGCCCGCATTTACGACTACGGCGAAACCGCCGCCGGACAGCCGTTTATCGTGATGGAACTGGTCACCGGCGAGGATCTCTCGCGGCTTCTGCACCGCGGCGGGATGTCCGTGCCGCAGGCCCTGCGGATCGTCGAAGAAGTGGCGGAAGCGCTGGCGGAGGCGCACCGGCACGGCATCGTGCACCGCGATATCAAGCCGGGCAACATCGTCATCAACGAACTCGGCCAGGTGAAGGTGCTGGATTTCGGGCTGGCCAAACAGTTTCGAGAAGGCGCCCAACCGGACGTCAGCCAGACGCAGCGGGAGACGTCGGCGGAAACGGCCGCGGGCACGGTGCTTGGCACGCCTTCGTACATGTCGCCGGAGCAGGCGCGGGAAGCGCCGCTGGCTCCGCGCAGCGATCTGTTTTCCCTGGGGAGCGTGTTCTACGAGTGTTTGACCGGGCGGCCGCCCTTTTCGGGGACGAATTCGGTGGACATTCTGGCGGCCGTGCTGCACGTCGAACCGCCGCCGCCTTCGCAACTTAACCCGCAGATTCCGGTGCTGTTGGACCGCGTTGCGTTGAAGGCGCTGGCGAAGAATCCGGAAGCGCGGTATCAATCGGCCGGCGAAATGATCGCCGATCTGCGGGCGCAGCGAGCGGCCCTCTCGCAACGCGACACCCAGGAAACGGAACTGCTGGCGGCGCGAGCGGACATGCGCCAGAGCCACTTGAGCACGGCACTCAGAAGCCTGCGGACGCTGGCCGGGCCGCTCGGGCGCTCGCGCACCACCACCATCGTCGTGATGGCGCTGATGGCCGCGGCGATCGTGGCGGGATTCTGGCTGTGGCCCGCCGGACGGTACCAGGCCCAGCCGGAAGCCCTTCGCTGGTATCAGGAAGGCCTTACGGCGCTGCGCGACGGAACCTATTACAAAGCCAGCAAGGCACTGGAGCAGGCCGCGGACCGCGACCCGCGATTCACCCTGGCGCACGCGCGCCTGGCGGAGGCGTGGCTGGAACTCGACTTCGCCGACAAGGCCAGGGAGGAAATGCTGCGCGCGTCGCCGCCCGGCTCGCATCCGCGGCTCACGCGCGTGGAGGAGGCGTACTTGCAGGCGCTCCAGATGACCCTGACGGGCGACTTCCCGGGCGCCGTCGCGCAGTATCGCGAGATCGTGCGGCGCACCGCCGATTCCGGCAAAGCGGACGCCTATCTGGATCTGGGCCGCGCCTTCGAGAAGAACGAAAAACTCAAGGAAGCGGTGGACTCCTATCGCCAAGCGGCCGGGCGCCAATCGCAGAATCCGGCGGCGTGGCTGCGCCTCGGGATTCTCTACGGGCGCCAGATGGATCAGGCCAAAGCCGCCGAAGCTTTCGCCAAGGCCGAGACCATCTACCGCGGCCTTTCCAATTTCGAAGGCGTCTCCGAGGTGCTCTACCAGCGGGCCGTGCTGGCCAACCGGCTGGGGAAGACCGCGGAGGCGCGCTCCTCGCTGGAACAGGCTCTGGACCTCTCGCGGCACATCGGCAGCCAGTCGCAGCAGATTGTGGTGTTGCTGGCGCTGAGCGCCGCGGAGCAGCGCATGAGCCATTTCGCCGAGGCGCAGACCGATGCCACGGAAGCCATCGACCTGGCGCGCGCCAGCGGCATGGAGAGCCTGACCGCGCGCGGGCTGGTGGATCTGGGCAACGCCTACTTCCTGAAGGGCGATGCGGAAAACGCCAGGAGATACTTCACGCAGAGCCTGGAATACGCGCGCCGCTACCGTTCCGAACGCAATGAGGCACGCGCCCTGTTCTCGATGGGCAGCCTGGAGATGTTCTATGGCCAATCCGAGGACGGACTGCACAACGTGGAGCAGGCGCTGGACTTCTACCGGCGCGGCGGGTATCAGAAGGAGACGGCGCAGGCGTTGATTCTGGTGGCGCGCGCCGAGCGCCAGAAAGGCGACTTGGTTGCGGCGCTCAATTCCTTCGACCAGCAACTCGAGATCGGGCGCAAGCTGGGAGACCTGACACAAATTGCCCTGGCGCAGCAGGGAAGCGGGACGGTGCTGCAAGCCCAGGGACGATGGCCTGAAGCTCTGGCGCTTTACCAGGAGGCCGGTGAGACGGCGCGCAAGTCCGGCGATCCGCTCAATACCGAGTACGATTTGTTGAACGCCGCCGAGGTGAACTGGCAACTGGGCCGTTACGAGGAAGCCCGGCAATTGCTGGCGCAAACCGGCTCCAGTGCTTCACGAGGAGCGCTGGCGCGGGCCGGCCAGATACAGGCCGCCATGGCGCTCAGCCAGCGGCAGTTTCCGGCGGCGATCGAAGCCGGGCGGCGCGTGCTGCTCGAAACCGGCCTCAGCGCGGACGTGGCGGCCGGCGTGAAGAACGTGATGGGCCTGGCGCAGGTTGCCATGGGTGCGGGACGCGAGGCGGCGGCCTCGACGGCGGAAGCGGCGGCCCTGGCGGCCAAGTCGGGTTCGGCGTGGCTGATCGCCGAAACCGCGCTGGGGCAGGCGCAGGCGCTACTGGCGGCGGGCGACGCGCGCAAGGCGCTCGAAAGCGCGCAGGCCGCAGAGCAATGGTTTGCGCGTGTGGGCAACCAGGAAGCCGAATGGCGGTCACTCCTGGCGGCGGCGCGGGCCGAGGTTGCTCTGAAAAAAACCGAAAATGCGCGCGCGGATGCCGGACACGCGCTGGAACTACTTGCGGCTCTCGGCCAAAAGTGGGACTCTGGGAGCTACGCGGGATACTCGGCGCGTCCCGATATCCAGTTTGACCGCGGCCAGTTGGGGCGGCTGGCGGCCGCGAAATGATGCGACGCACGATTTCAAAATTGAGGAAGAGGAGTTTGTGAAAATGCGAAGACAGCAGAAACTGCGCCTGGCCGGAACCGTGGCCGCGCTCCTGACGGGGGCATTCGCCCTATGCGTATTGGGTTGGGCCCAGGGCGGCGATACGCCCATTGTGATTGCGGACGGATCGCTGAACATTCGATCCGAGGTTCCGTGGAGCCAGTACACGGGCACGGGCGACATCAAGTCCCATCCGCACACCACCAAGTCGGTCAGCAGTGTCGCCTTCACGGTGGGCGGCAAGAGCCAGACCATCAGGTTCGCGGGCGAATCCTGCAAGGTGGAGTTCGTTTACGCCGGCGATCGCATCGTTTTCAGCACCGGCACGGACGGCAAAGGACTCACTATGCAGCCATTCAGCGTGTTTGGTCCGGGCAGCAACGCCAACTTCCTGGCGCATAAGAACGCTCACGCCAAGATCTCGCACGTCACCATCAACAAGGGCAACCAGCAGGTTTTCGATTCCGACGCCGTGACGGCGACCAAGATCACCATTCACTACCAGTAGCGCTTACTGGATCCTCGCCACGTCCGGCTGCGGGTTCGGAAAGCGGGTCATCACGGCGGGGTCATGCCCGGGGATGATCAGCCTCGGATCGGCGGCCAGTTGCTTCATGCGGTCCTGCGCCCGCAGGTTCGATGCGGCGTCGAGCGTCTGGGCGATGGCCGCGTGCTTGTACAGGTTCTCGTAGAGGTACATGTTGTCGCTGGCCAGTATCACGATGCCCTGGGCCGTGTTGATGCCGAGATACTGCGACGCGTAGGTGTGCTTTCCTCCCAGGTAGCAGGTGACGCCGGGAAGGATTTCCTGCGCATCGCCGTTCACCAGCGCGACGCGCCCCTGGGTGTTCAGCCTGACGGCCGCGAGGATATCGTCGGGATCGATGCCGCCGTGAGTGTTGCGCGATTGCCAAGCGGTGCCGGCGTAATACTCCAGCTCGTCCTTTTGAAGCCAGATGCGGGCGTTGGGGAAAAGATCGATGCCGTCGGCGTGGTCCCAGTGCAGGTGCGTGATCACCACATCGGTGATGTCTTCGGGCTTCAGCCCCAGGCGCGCAATGGCCTCGGATGGCTTGACGTAATCCTTGGGGTGCCATTGGCGAAGGAACTGCTCGCGGTAGAACCCGCAATCCACCAGGATGTTGTGGCCGGTGCCACGCGCCAGCCATACCATCATGGCGATGTCCATCTTGCGGCTCGGGTCCGCGCCGGCCACCAGGCTGGAGACAGGAAAATCGGCGAGAGTGGCATAGCGGATGGCGTAGATTTCGTACTGCGGTTTGGGTTGCGCCGCGAGCGGGGCGGCCAGCGCAGCGGCCAAAACCAGGTGTGAGAACGGCATTTACAGCCTCCTTTGCTCCATAATTCGTATCAATTCCGAGGCCTCGCCTTGCGGAAGGTCCTGTAGAATGGTACCTTGACCCCGTGAAGCTTGCATACATCCGCTGGAAAGACGCCGTCTCCGAAGAAGCCTCCGCCGCCGGGTCCAACCCTGCGCACGCGGCCCTGGTGGAACTGCACGAAGTCGGTTTTCTGCTGGGCGAAAGCGGCGAGGCCGTAGTCATCGGGATGGAATTTAACCAGGACGAGAATGTCCAGCCCGGACGCTGGCGACTTCATATTCCGCGCGTCGCCATACAGGAAATGCGCGTGGTGGAACTGGAGAAGGCCTTTCCCGTCAGACGCCGCAAGAAATAGAGCTATTGTAATCAATAGCTTAGCACTTTAGCGGAGAATTAGGCATGCAGCACATCGCCGTCTATCTTGCCGCCGTATTGTATTTTTCTGCACAAGCCGGACCAAGCGCCGGAACCCCGCCCAAGACCTGGATCGACCCCGACACCGGCCACCGCGTGGTACGGTTGACCGACGAGCCCGGTAGCGCCAGCCTGTACTTCAACCAGGATGGCTATACGGCCGACGGCCGCAAGCTGATTTACACGACCCCCCAGGGAATCTCGATGTTGGATTTGGCCACACATGCCACAAAGGCCGTCGTCACGGGCCGGGTCCGCGTGATCGTGGCCGGGCGCAAGACCGAGAACGTGTACTACACAAAGGAAGGCGCCGTCTGGGCGACCGATGTCGATAGCGGCGCCACGCGCGAGATTGCCAGACTTCCCGCGCGTAACTCGGCCGGGGTCGCCACGGTAAATGCCGATGAGACCCTGCTGGCGGACACGTACATCGAGAACGACGGCCCCGACTACAACGCCAACCGCTCGCAGGAACCGCAGAGCATAGGCCTGATCCAGCCCGCCAACAAAGGCCAGATGATGGAAGACCGGCTGGCTGCGCATCTGCCGATGGCGATGTTTACCATCAGCACCAAGACCGGCGAAGTGAAGGTGATCCACCGCGCCACCGACTGGCTGAATCATCTCCTGTTTTCGCCCACCGATCCCGGCCTGTTGCTGTTTTGCCATGAAGGGCCGTGGCACAAGGTGGACCGCATCTGGACCATTCGCACGGACACGTCGCAGATCACCAAGATCCATACGCGCACCATGGCGATGGAAATCTTCGGCCACGAATTCTGGAGCGACGACGGCAAGACCATCTGGTACGATCTGCAAACGCCGCGCGGGGAGGATTTCTGGCTGGCCGGTTACAACGTGGAGACGGCGGCGCGAACCTGGTATCACCTGCAGCGCAATGAGTGGTCCATCCATTTCAATGTGACGCGCGATGGCAAACTCTTTTGCGGCGATGGCGGCGACCCGGGCCAGGTGGCTAAGGCGCCGGATGGCGAGTGGATCTACCTGTTCCGGCCCGAGTTGTTCCCCAATCGCGGCGCCGCCGATAAGGATTTTGTGAATGCGGGAGTGCTGCACGCCGAGCGGCTGGTGAATATGTCCAAGCACCAATACAAGCTGGAACCCAACGTTAGCTTTACGCCGGACCAGAAGTGGGTGATTTTCCGGTCGAACATGCTCGGTGCGACGTATGTGTTTGGGGTGGAAGTGGCGAAGGCGGAGTAGGCGGGGCGGCCAATTCCGGCCGCAGCCGGCTTTAGATGGCGCCTGGCCGCGTGGCAGGATTCGCGCCCAGTCCGGAAGAGCCGCCTGAAGGCGGCTGCGGGCAAAATTGCCCGCCCCACATTGCGGCAAGCCGCAAACCGCATACTCCCCTTTGGGGCCCGTCAGGGCGAAAGATAATAGCCCAGGGCGCGCAGCCCTGGGTCCTGGTCGCCCAGGCGCCGGCAACCGCGTGGCGCCGCACTTCTACACTACGGACGAAGAGCTGGCGCGTACGGTGGAAGCGATTCAAGAGGTCGGCGCCGGCTAAAAGCCGGCGGCAGCCAGGATTGGCTGCCCCACAGGGCGGCTCCACGAGAGGGATTAGCGCGTCTCATCCACCCGCTGGGAGGAGAAGGTCACGTAAGGAAAAACTTCCGGGATGTGCGAATCGTAATGGCCGTGCCGGTTCCAAGTCCACCCCACGCAGGGGTCCAGCACTTCGCGGTTCCTTCCGATCTTCTCGAAACGCGAGCAGTCGATGCGCCAGGTGTCGCCGTCTTTGGGCGGCAGCGAGCGGCCGTCGGCTATGTCCACGAGGCCGCGCCACGGAAAGGCCAGCTCCACGGTCCAGCCGCGGTCGCGGTGGGTGCGCCGGTTGACTTTGCCATCCACGTGCACGGCGGTGCGCAAACCCGGATAATCCCAGTCGAGAAAGCCCCACCGCTGGCCGCGCGGATGCACGTGGCCTCCCACGCCGTCGAGCACCAGCGTGCGCTGGGTGGCCGGGTCGAACTCCGGCCGCCCGTAGAGCGGCGATCCGGGCTGCAACACGTCTTTCCAGATCCAGAAGACTTCGTACACCGTGTTGAGCGCGTTGATTTCGAATTCGTAATACGTGTCCTTGCCGGCGATGAAGACCTCGACGTCGTTCTCTTCCCAGATTTTGGAATCGCGCCGCGTGAGCGTGCCCCAGACGTCGGTCTCTTCCAGCCAGAAGCCGAAGTAGAGGTTCTCGTGGTCCCAGAGCAGGGCCACGCGCGTGTCGAACCACGCCGGCTCGCCCGTCACGATATCGACGAAGGACGTGGATTTCGGCGCCATTTGCCACGAATGCGCATCCAGCCTGCCGTCCACGGCGATGGGGCCGGCAGCGCGGTAGCACGTGTAGCGCGCCGGCTTCAGGTGATAACGCGCCAGGGGACGGTACACTACTTCACCTTCGCCCATTCCTGCTCGAAGCGCTCTCTGGCGACGAAAGATTTTTGCGTGCCCACCGCCAGCGTGGAAAGCGCCGCGTAGAGGTTGGCGCGGGCGATGGCCTCGCTTTCTTCGCAACCGCTCGCCAGGAAGCAGGCGAAGCTGCCGATGAAGGCATCGCCGGCGCCAGTAGTATCAATGGGCTGCACGCGATAGGGCGCCACATGGCGCGACCCGTCTTTGCCCGCCAGCAGCGCGCCGTTCTCACCCAGAGTGACGATCACGCGCCGCAGGCCGCGCCGCAGCAGGCCCTCCGCGCAGGCGCGCGCTTCCTCCAGGTTGCGCACCGGGGAGCCACCGAGCGCTTCGGCCTCGGTTTCGTTGGGGATCACGTAATCGGCGTTGGAAATTTCGCCGAGCGAGACCGGCTGACCCGGCGCCGGGTTCAGAATGGTGCGAATGCCATGCGCGCGGGCGAAGCGCAGCGTGTAATAGACGGTTTCGAGCGGGATTTCGAGTTGCATCACGATGCAATCGGCCTCGCGCAGAACCGCGCCGGCCGCGTCGACATCGGCGGGGAGCAGCCGGTCGTTGGCGCCCTTCACCACCAGGATGCGGTTCTGCCCGGAGCTGTCGACAAAGATGGGCGCTACGCCGCTCGACACCCCCGGCGTCACCAGCACGCGGCTGGCATCGATGCCGCGGGCCTGGTAGTTGCGGATGGTGGCGGGTCCGAACAGGTCGTCGCCCACGCGCGCGATCATGGAGACCCGCGCGCCGCAAAACCGCGCCGCCACCGCCTGGTTGGCGCCTTTGCCCCCGAAACCCAGGTCGAACTCGCGCCCGAAAATGGTTTCACCGGGCCGCGGCATCTGGTCGGTGAACGTGATCAGATCGACATTGGCGCTGCCCACCACCGCGATGTGAGGTTCAGTTTTCATGGCGTAACATATTGTAACGGCTTATGAGCTCAGATCCCACCGAACGATTCTCCTCGCGCGTCGAGGACTACCTTCGCTACCGGCCTTCGTATCCGGCGGAAGTGATTGCCTTTCTGGAGCGCCAGTGCGGTCTCACCGCACAATCCCGCGTTGCCGATATCGGCTCCGGCACGGGACTGCTTGCGGAGTTGTTCCTGCGCTTCGGGTGCGAGGTATACGGCGTCGAGCCGAACGCGGAGATGCGGGCCGCGGGGCAGCGGCTGCTGGCCGGTTGGCCGCGCTTCCATAGCGTGGCTGGCCGCGCTGAAGCCACCACGCTGCCCGAACGCAGCGCCGATTTCGTGTCGGCGGGCCAGGCGTTTCATTGGTTCTCTCCCGACGCCGCGCGCTCCGAGTTCCAACGCATTCTCACGCCGCAGGGCTGGGTGGCGCTGGTGTGGAACGAGCGCCTGGGCTCGCCCGGTTTCAACGCGGGTTATGAAGATCTGGTGACCCGCTACGGGCCGGAGCATCCGCACGCGGAGACCAGCGAGATGGACCATTTCTTCGGTGAGCATGGCTGGCGGCTGGCGCAATTTCCGAACCAGCAGAACTTCGGCCGGGAAGGACTGCGCGGGCGTTTTTTATCCTCTTCCTATGCGCCGCTCCCGGGCGCGGCTAACTACCAGCCGTCGATGCAGGAACTGGACCGTCTCTTTGATGAATTCCAGAGAGACGGCCGGGTAACATTGCTTTACACCACCGAAGTCTATATTGGCAGGCTCGAACCGGCAGAAGCTTAGGCTTGTGTCTGCCTGTCGCCCGCGCCGCTTGACAGACGACACAGACCGATCGTCTGTCCCACTGGCGCGCGGCTACTTTCCGCCGCCGGCTCCGCTGCTGCTTCCCGATCCGCCCGGCGGCTTCGGGCCGTTGTAATTCGGGAACGCCGGGCGATGCGGCATGGGCGCGGGATGATCCTTCATCTGCTGCATGGCGACGGCCACCGCGCGCTCCAGTTGCGGGTCGTGGCCGTCGTGCATGGCTTTAGGATCGAGCTCCACTTCCACGTCCGGCGTCACGCCTTTGTTCTCCACGTCCCACTGGCCTTCGGGATTGAAGAAGCCGAAGCTGGGCGCGGTGACGGTGCCCCCATCCATCAGCGGCGGGTACGAGCCCACTCCCACCAGGCCCCCCCAAGTGCGTTTGCCCACCAGCGTGCCGACCTTGTTGTAGTGGAACATCCACGGCATGCAATCGCCACCCGAGCCGGCGAATTCATTGATGATCATTACCTTCGGCCCGAAGATGGCGGCCGCCGGCGTGCGATAGATCGCGCCGTAGCGCGGGCTCCAGAAGCCTTCGAGCGGGCGGCTGAGCACGTCGATCACGTAATCGGCCACCTGCCCGCCGCTGTTGAACCGCTCATCGATGATGGCGCCCTCCTTATCGGATTGCGCGAAATAATAGCGCGTGAAACTGGCGAGACCGCCCTGGCCGGTATCGGGCATATAAGCGTAGGCCAGCTTGCCGCCGCTCAATTCATCCACTTTCCGGCGGTTGCCTTCGATCCAGGCTTGCGTGCGCAACTGCGTTTCGCTGGCCACCGGGACCACCGTGATGTCGCGCGCGTTGGCGCCCGATGGATCGGCGCCGATGCGCAACGTGACGCGCTTGCCGGCGGTGTTTTCGAGCAGCCGGGAGACATCGTCCCTGGCGGCGAGCGATTCGCCGTTGACCGCCAGCAAGTAGTCTCCGGTGTTGACGTTGAGGCCGGGAACCGCCAGCGGCGCCTGCAGATTGGGGTTCCAACTTTCGCCGGTGTAGATGCGTTTGAAGCGGTATCGCCCATTCGAGATTTCATAATCCGCGCCCAGCAACCCGCCGCTGACGGCCCGCGCCGTGGGGATATTTCCGCCGCCGCCGCGCAGGTGTCCCACGGTCATATCGCTGATCATGTCGTGGATGAGGTAGTTGAGGTCGGTGCGCGAGCCGAGCGAATCCAGATACTTTTCGTACTCCTTTTCGGCATCCGCCACGTTCACGCCGTGCAGGTTCGGATCGTAGAAATAACTGCGCTCGATGCGCCACACTTCGTGATACATCTGTTTCCACTCGGCGATCGGATCGACGTGCACTTCCACGTCGTTGAGCTTGAGCGCGCCTTCACCGGCTTTTACCGGCGCGGCCGCGGAGACGATCACGAACTGCGGTCCCGGCGCAGCCTCTCCGCCGCGTCCGCCGCGTCCGCCGCCGCCACCACCCATGCGCAGCAGCATCTTGTCGCCATTGGCCGAAAGGTCGAAGGAGCCGACGCCGTCGGCCAGTTTCTCCAGCTTGCGAGCCTTGAGGTCGTAGCGCGAGAGCGTGGCTCCGCCACCCGCTGCGCCGCCGCCCGCCGCACCGCGGCCAGCGCCTTCCATGATGTAGAGGAACCCCGTCCGGCCGGACGTCAGCGAAGCATAGGAGCGCGCCGGCACGGGCAGCGCGACGATGCGCTGCTGGATCTTGTCGAAATCGATGTGGACCGGTTTGGGTGGAGTGTTGGCCGCGGCTGCGCCACCACCGCCGCCGCGCCCGCCGCGTCCACCACCGGGTGCTGCGCCTTCCGCGGGAGCCGCGCCGGGTTCCACGGCCTTCTCTTCGTCGCTCTCCGGCTCGAGCGGCGACGCCACATTGTTCGCCAGCACAATGAGGTAGACATTGCTGGTCACCTCGTGTTCGTCGCTGGTCATATCGAGCGTGCTTTGCGTGGGGCCGAAATTGGTGCTGGCCGTAAAGTACAGGTACTGGCCGTCGCGGTCGAATGCCGGATGCCGCGCGTCGCTCAGGCCGTCGGTCACCTGCTGGCTCTTGCCGCTGTCCATCGAATAGATGGCAATGGCGTGCAGCCGGTTAGGCAGCGATTTGGAATAAGCGATCCACTTGGAATCGCCCGACCAGGCGAAATCGACGCCGCCTTCGCTGATGAAGTCGGTGTCCACGTTAGTCAGCTTGCCGGAGGCCACCTCCAGGTCCCACAGGTGGAGTTGGTTGTCGCCAAAGGCTATGTGCTTGCCGTCCGGCGACCACTTGGGATTCGAATAGTAGGCCGAATGGCCCGCCAGCGCGAGCTTGCGCGTTTCGCCTTCCCCGGTCTGCGATTTGAGGTGCAGCGCGTATTCGCCCGATTCATCCGAGAAGTAAGCCACCGTCTTACCGTCCGGCGACCAGGAGGGCGAACGCTCCATGACGCCCGGCGAGTTAGTGAGATTGCGAATGTCGCCCTTCTCGGCGGGCGCCGTGAGAATTTCGCCGTGCGCCTCAAAAACCGCGCGTACGCCGGTGGCGGAGATCCTGGCATCGCGAATCTCACGCGCCACGTTCTGGAAATGCGGCCGCACTTCGGTGAGGTCGGCCGCCATCTCAACGGGCACCTGGTGCTCCTTCTGCGCGGCGATGTCGTAAATATGAATCTGCCCGAACTGTTCGTAGACGATGCCGCCCGGCCCGGCCGTGGCGTATTCGATATCTTTCCACGGATTCTTGATGAGCTGGTCCACCTTCTTGCCGCGCGGATCGTACTGGAAGAGAGTCACCGGCCCATTGCGGTCGGAGAGGAAATAGATCTTGTCGCCGATCCACATCGGGTCGAAATCGTTGGAATCGGTGCGCGGGATCTTTTCGGTCTTCAAGTCCGCGAAATCCACCGTCCAGATGTAGCTGGCGCGCCCGCCGCGGTAGCGCTTCCACGAAACGAAGTTATTGCCGTCGGCGGCGAACTGCCCGCCGTCCAGCGGCTGGTACGCCATGCGCTTCATATCCGGCGAATAGGAGCCCCGGTAGGCCATGGGCAGCGGCAGCGCTTCGGGCAGGCCACCCTCCGGCGCGACGGTAAAGAGCTGCGTATAGCGCGAGTAGCTTTCGCGGTTGGAGCGGAAGAGGATTCGCTTGCCGTCCGGCGACCAGCCCACCACCACGTCCGCGTCGGGATGATAGGTGACGCGCTGGGGAATGCCGCCCGCGGCCGGCACGGTGAAGACATCGGTATTGCCATCGTACTCACCCGAGAACGCGATGGTCTCTCCATCCGGAGAGAAGGCCGCGGCGCTCTCCTGGCCGGCGCCGACGGTGAGCCGCGTGGCGATGCCGCCCTGGCGGCCGACGGTCCACAAATCGCCCGCGTAAGAAAAGACGATCGCCGTCTTATTCATGGCCGGTTTCTGCAGCAGATGGACAGTCCCCGACGCGCCGAACATAGTGGCGACGAAGAAAAGCGCAAATGGAATCCGATACTTCATACTCGAACCTCCGGTTGTTCAGTGTATCAAAGGGGGCGGTGAGACGCGGCACAGAACCGCGGGCGATCGCAAACCGCCGGGATAGGATGGTGGAAGGGTGTATACTTAAGTCGGCCTGTGAATTCAAAGTAAGAATTCCAGGTCAAGACTTGCCCGCTGGAGCCTCCTGAAAATGCGACACGCGATGGGGGCTATCCCCTTGTTATTAGCCGTCGGCGCACTGCCGGCATTGGCACAGACGTTGCCAGCCTCTTGCGGAGCGGCCGGCGCGAGCAGCTATACGCCTCCCGCGGTGACCATTCCCGCGGTGGTTCTCAATCGCGGCACGGTGATCACGGTCACAAATGCCACGATGCTGATTAATGGCGACACGTCGTCGGTGGCGGCGCTGGTGGCCAATCCCGGGCCGGACGGGATTTCTCTCCAGGAAGCGGTCATAGCCACGAACAACGACCCCGGCATTTGGAACATCCAGTTCGCCACTGCCCTGAAGGGCTCCATCATCGTCCTCGATTCCGGGCCCAATATCCCGGGATTGTCCTTCTTATCCGGGGGCAACGTCACCATCAACGGGGACATCGATGGCGACGGACAGCCCGATATCACGCTCACCAGCTTGTCTGGCACGGCCACTGTTTTTGTCGCTTCCGGGGGCAACACTCTCAACGGGCTTGCTATCCAGGGGTGTGAGAACTGTGTTACGGTCCGGGGTCCTGCGAGTTTGGGGCTACCCACGGCCCCCGGGACGACGTTTTCCAACATCACCATCAGCAACCTGGTGATGACGAACGTGCAGAATGCCGCAATCTTGTTCTCTCCAAACAACGGCCAACCCCCCACATCCCCTACAGGGAACATCTGGGACCATGCGCTGATCACCGGCAATACAATCACCGGCAACGCCTCCGGCCCGCAGTCCGGCATCGCTATGAACGTCAACAGCGGCGACACGTTGCAGCACACCACCATCGCCAACAACAGTATGGTGCTTCCGACGCCAAACGCGATTGGCATTACTGTCAGCGTGGATGGCGGGGTTGGGCCGACAAGCCAGGTGCTCGATACCTTGATCGCCAACAATGCCATTTCAGCCGCTCATCCTTCAACGGCGGTTCTCATTGGGGACGGGACTGGCACCAGCGCCTCCGGGGCCTTGATTGACGGCATGCAAATTATCGGCAACCAGGTAAGCAACACGGGCACGGCTTTCGCCGTTGGCATCGGGCTGGACGTCGGAGATTCGCCCAGCGACAATTCGTTGCCGACCCAGTACAGCGAGAATAACATTGCCAGGAACATCGGCATTCTTGCGAACACCATCGAAGGACCAGGCGTGGGAATCAGTGTTTACGCGGCATCGGGAACGACGATGAACGACGCGATCTCCAATGTTTCCATACTGGGTAATACGGTACTGAATAATGCTGCGATCCCGAACTCGCCGACTACCGGAATTGGCCTGCAAGCCGGCGGCTCCCTGGGCGCGAGCGCACCCGCGACCGGGAATTCGCTATCCAACGTGCTGGTCCAGGCGAACACCATCCACAACTCGACCCCTCCCGGAAACGCTGGCAATGGCGGCTCCTTTGAGGGCGCCATCCAGAGCGCGGGAATTTCTGTAGTGGCAGGAACGAGCGCGCAGGGAAACAGCGTCAACGGCATCTCGATTGCCAATAACGAAGTGAACACCCCGTTCGTCGGAATCGCCATTACCGGAGGAGTTGGAGACGGAACAGTTCCCGCCGGCGCCCCGACCCTCTCAGCCGACCATAATGCCGTGACTGCCGGGCAGATCTATTGCAACCAGGTGGACCAGGCTCCCACGCTCGGAGTCACGCCCTCCTCAGGAATTAAGGGCATCAACGTGGCGGCCGGAGTGGATCTGGCGAGTGGAAACCAAGTGCAGCAGTTGCTGGTGGTCGACAATCTGGTGGCGGGAGTGGCTGGCGGCGCGTCCACTTTCGCCTACCTGGGCAGTGGCGGGTCGGGGAATACGATGTCGATTTCACAAATCTCCACTCCGTGGCCTCAGTTCATGCCGGCAGGCCTGGTCAACGCTGCTACGTTTCAGCAAGATGCTTTGGCTCCCGGATCCCTGGTCAGCTTGTTCGGTAACAACCTGAACGGGGCGACGGTGCAGTTTGACGGCATTTCCGGTTTCGTGTTCTACACCTCTTCGTCGCAACTGAACTTGCAAGTGCCGTGGGAGTTGCAAGGCAAGTCGAGTACGGCGGTCACGGTTACGGCCAATTCAATCACCAGTCTGCCGCAGGCGGTCGCGGTGGGCCTGGCCGACCCCGGTATTTTCTCCCTGGGCGCGCCGCAGGGCGGGCAGGGTGCCATCGTGACTCTCGCCGGAATCGTAGTGGACGCCAACTCGCCGGCCCATGCCGGGGACTACCTGGAGGTTTACGCCAACGGGTTGGGGGCTGTGAGCAACACCCCACAGACCGGCGCCGTAGCCTTGGCAATCCCCCTTTCCGGCATGATCAGCTACCCAACTGTGACGATTGGCGGCGTGCCGGCCCCGGTCATTTTCGCAGGACTGGCGCCCGGCTTTATCGGGCTCTACCAGGTGAACCTGCAGGTACCGCAGGGAGTAGCCGCCGGAGACGCCGTTCCGGTCGTGCTTTCGACTGGCGCTATCGCTTCGAATACCGTTACCATCTCCGTGCGTTAGCCCGCATTTCTCACATCCGGCCCGATGAAGTGGCGCACGCACTCGTGCGTGCCGTGTCGAGACTTCTCTCGACACGCTGGTGCGGTACGGACAGTCTGTCGGGACCGGGCGTCGGCATGAGTGCCGACGCGGCACCGACGAGTGCGTGGGCCACATCGTCGCCACCGAATGTCTGTGAGAAGAGCGGGTTAGCCGTTGGGCGCGTCTGGCCTCTGCGCCTTATCGCTGATACCTGTAAACTTTCCCGCCCTTCATCACGAACACCACGCGGCGCACGGCGGTGATGTCTTCGAGCGGGTTGCCGTCGGTGGCCACCAGATCCGCCTGAAAGCCCGGCGCCAGGGTGCCAATCTCCTTGCCCAGGTTTAGCGATTCGGCGGAGACCGAGGTGGCGCTCAGCAGCGCATCCATGGGTTTATCGTGGGCGTCGCGCACGCGATAGATGAATTCCTCGGCGTTGCGGCCATGCGAGCCGGCGACGGCATCCGTGCCGAAGACCACCTTGACTTTAAGAGAGCGCGCGCGGCGTAGCACGTCTTCGGTGGGGGCGATGCCTTTTTCCAGCGTATCCAGGGTCTGCTGGTTGAACGTGAAGCTGTCGCGATTGTCGAGGTAGTTGTGAAGCACGAGCAG
>Ga0181530_10003641_pt1 | contig 16991 bp, 18 predicted proteins | sample PEATcosm2014_Bin_42_FD_119769 | JGI IMG/M metagenome (GOLD analysis project Ga0181530, IMG submission 119769) | Peatland microbial communities from MTU Mesocosm Facility, Houghton, MI, USA - PEATcosm2014_Bin10_60_metaG | ecosystem: Environmental > Terrestrial > Soil > Wetlands > Peat | place... | reverse complement strand
CCAGCGTCCGTAATGAAACGCGACGCCCCACGAATAATCCGAGGCCCAATACCAGCCGCAGTCGCTGTAAACCCAATGCCCGCGGTCGCAATACGGCTGCCAGCCGGAGTTGTAAACGACGAGGGTCGGCCGCCAGCATCGGCCATAGCCTTCCACGTTCACCCAGGTTCCATACGGCGCGAGCGAACTGTAAAAATAATTCACCGTGACCTCGGGGGGTTCCGGCGGCGGCGGGAGTTCTGTCGGTTCAGTGGTGGGGATCTCGGGCGGAGGAGGTTGTGGTGGTGGCGGCGGCGGGTTGGCTGCGGCCATTTGCTGTTGCAACACCTGGTCGCGTTCCATCATCGCGGAAACGACTTCATTCGGCACGCCGAGATCGCTGAGGTAAATGATTTTGTCCGAATCCAGATTGAACGTGCTGGTGGAATTGGTGACGAAGGTCAAAATCACGCCTTCATCCACGCCAGACTGCACCAGCCGGATGACCTGCGCGAGCGGGCTGGAGGGCAAAATACTTGGCGGCGGCGCAACGTTGGCCGGTGGAACGGCGGAGGTATCGGCGGCGGTTGTTGGCCCCGCCGGTTCGGCCTGCGCCTGGACATTCGAGAGTTGAGTGAAATGGTCGCTGGCCAGCCAAAGCGTGGCCAGCGCGATTCCCAAGGTGAGCTTTCTGAAAAAGTGGGTTTTCATATTCGGGCGGTTTTCACATTAGACTGCTAATACTTCTAACAATACATTGATTCATTTGTTGCGGCAAACGTTCACGCTGGCGATATTGTGCGCATTTTGTGCGCAGATGGTTGGGTGGTGCCCCCGCCCGGAATTGAACTGGGATCCGCGGTTTAGGAAACCGCTGCTCTATCCATTTGAGCTACGGGAGCAATGTTTTAACGATAATTAAACCCAAATTGGTTCCGGCTTGCGCTACTCCGGCGGCTTAGACCGGTCAACGTCGATTTGATGGTAGTGAATTAAACGCAAGTCGAGGCAAACGTCAATCCGGCAAAATCGCCGATGCAGCTGAACAATCCGTGGCTCACGGGAAAATGCACCATGAGATTTTTGACTTCGAGCAGGTTCATTTGTTCGAGTTGGTTTCAGATGAAATGGCTGGACTATTTGTTTTAACGTAGTTTTCCACGGCCTTCCTAATCTTATCAAATTTTACGTCAAGTCTTCGTTGTGACTGGACTTCGCTAAAGCACATTAAAACTCCAATGATTATAAAACAAACCGCCAAAAATCTTCGCCAGCCTTCGCAGAAAATACTAAAAACCATGCTTAATAAAATCATGGCAACCAAAAGTGGGATGCCACCAGAAGGAGGGTCTGTAATAGCCGATAGAAGGAGCATTATCAAATTTACCACTACGAAATATGAGTAAAGTTTATTTGCTTTCATAAAACGGACAGCGCACAAAACGCCTAGGTTCAACTCCGACCAGTTCAGGAATTTTTTCTGAACATTCCGGTTTGGCGATCGGACAGCGCGGCGCGAAACGGCAGCCGGGCGGGAAATTGCCGATGCGCGGCACGTTGCCGGGAATCGCCGAAAGACGGTTTGCACCACCGGCCAGTTTGGGAACGGCATTAATCAATGCCTTTGTGTAAGGATGCAACGGACGGCGCAACAATTCCTTCGCGGGCGCCCGCTCAACAATTTGCCCGGCATACATCACGGCCACGCGATCGGCCATGTCGCCGACAATGCCGAGGTTGTGCGTAATGAGCAGAATCGCCATGCCGAGCCGCTGCTTGAGTTCGTGAAGCAGTTCGAGAATCTGCGCTTGGATGGTCACATCGAGCGCGGTGGTCGGTTCGTCGGCAACCAACAGTTTTGGTTCGCTCGCCAGCGCCATCGCAATCATCACGCGTTGCTGCATGCCGCCGGACATCTCGAACGGATAATTTTTGATGCGCGATTCCGGCGCGGGAATGCCGACGAGTTTCAAGAGGCGGATGACCTCGGCATCGAGCGCCTTGCGCCGGGATGGAGCGCCGCGCGCCGGCTCGACACGATGGTTTTGGTTGTCGGAACGCACCGAGCTGGTGCTCGGCGCTCCAAGATCGGGGCGATGTAGTTTCAGCGATTCCTTGATCTGGTTGCCGATGCGGAAGACGGGATTCAACGACGCACCCGGCTCTTGAAAAACATAACTCACCACGCCGCCGCGGATGCTGCGCAGTTCGCCATTGGACATTTTCAGGACATCGCGGCCATTCAGCAAAATTTCCCCGCCGACGTAATTCGCCGGCGGCGTCGGCACCAGCCGCGCGATGGACAAGGCGGTGACAGTCTTGCCGCAGCCACTTTCGCCGACGAGGCAGACCGTCTCGCCCACACCGATGTTGAGCGACACGCCGTCCACGGCGCGCAACGCGTCCGCGCCGGCGCCGAAGTCCATCTTGAGATTCTTGATTTCGAGCAGGTTCATGACTTCGTGTCCGCAGCGTCTCTTAATCCATCGCCGAGGAAGTTGAAAGCGAGAACGGTGATAAAAATCGCCGCGCCCGGCGACAGCAGCCACGGATAATTCCGCAGATACTCGGTGTTTTGCGCCGCGGTCAGCATGTTGCCCCAGCTTGCGCTCGGTTCCTGAATGCCCACGCCCAGAAAGCTCAACACCACCTCGCCGAGGATGTAATACGGGACGCTCAACGTCGCGGCAACGATGACGTAGGAAAACGTGTTTGGCAAAATATGGCGCACGATGACCTTGAGATGCGTTTGCCCCATCGCACGCGCCGCCAGGACGAATTGCTGTTCGCGCAACGACAACGTCATGCCGCGAATCACGCGCGCCATGCTGGCCCAGCCGATGAAACTCAGAATGATGATGATCATCGCATAGACCTGCGGCTAACTCATTCCCGGCGGAAACGTCGCGCGCAGCGAAATGATGAGATACAGCGCAGGAATGGACATGATCAATTCGCACAACCGCATGATGACCGTGTCCGTCCAGCCGCTGAAATAGCCGGAAATCCCGCCGATAATCATGCCGAACGTGAATGACAACAGAATGCCGACGACGCCGATGGAGAGCGAAATTTGCGAGCCGTAGAGCAATCGCGACAGAACGTCACGCCCGAACTGGTCCGTGCCAAGCAGATAAACCGGATAATTCTTATCGCCGGTGCCGAAAAGATGAACCGTTGCCGGGATCAGGCCGAAAAGTTTGTATTCGCCGCCATGCACAAAGAAATGAATCGGTTTCGTGTCGTCCGCGACGGCGCGATAAACGAAGGCGCCCGGCAATTGCTCATAACGCGGGACCACCAGGCGAAAACCTGACAGCCGCGGCGATGTGGGCGGGTGGAAGAACCGGTCGCGATCCTGCCGGTCATAGCTGTAAGGCGCGACGAAACCGGCAAAGATCGCCACGAGGTAAAGCACGATCAAAATCACGCCACCGGCCATCGCAATGCGACGCTGTTTCAATCGCCGCCAGAACAACTGCCACGGTGACAGCGGCTGTTCGGCGGCTCGATTTCGAATGGGCGTGGTTTGGTTCATTTATTTCAACCGGATCCGCGGGTCGCTCCACGCAAGCAGCAGGTCGGCGATGAAATTTCCGGCCACCAGCAAGGCGGTGGCCATGACCACGCAGTCCACGACCAGATAAGAATCCTTGGCGAAAAACGCTTCCATCGTCAGCCGGCCGAGACCGGGCCAGGCCATGATGTTTTCCACGATGAATGCGCCGCTCAACAACGCGGCGAGCGAATAGCCGAAGATGGTAAGCAGCGGGTTGATGGCGTTGCGGAGCGCGTGTTTGTAAATCACCCAGCCTTCGCCGAGGCCGCGGGCGCGGGCAGCGGTGACATATTCGGCGCGGAGCGTGTCGAGCAGGCAGGACCGCATCCGGCGCATGATGCCGGCAAGGTCGGACGCGGCGAGCACGGTAGCCGGCAGGATTAGATGATGCGCGCGGTCCCAGAATTGTTGCGCTGGCGACAGGAAATCGTAAAGCGCGCTTTGCGCGCCGCCGACGGGAAACCAACCGGTCGCCGCCGCGAACCACAACGCCAGCAGCGACAGCAACACGTCCGGCACGGACAAGCCCACAAAGGCGAACAGCGAACAGCCGCGGTCAACCCATGAATCTTTTTTGACCGCCGCCCAGATGCCGAGCGGAATGGCGATGCCCCACGCAATAATGAGCGCAAAGAAGGAAAGCAGAAAGGTATTCCACAACCGTTGGACGATGAGCGAGGTGGCGGGGATTTTGTAGGCCATCGAGTAGCCAAAGTCGCCGTGCAAAACGCTTTTGAACCAGTAGAAGTATTGGACATACCACGGTTGGTCGAGATGGAATTGCGCCTTGAGGTGCGCGATGGTTTCCGGCGAGATTTGCGGGTTTTGCGAGAGCGCGGTGAAGTAATTGCCCGGCGACAGGGCCATGAGCAGAAAGGTGAGCAACGAAACGCCCAGCAGGAGCGGGATCATGTGCAGCAGCCGCTTGAAAACATAGGACCACATTGCGATAACCGTCGGAAACGTGGCAAAAAATGTCGTCGCGCGCGATGAAAAACTCGACTTTGAGCGAACAAAACGGAATGCTTTCAAACGTAAATGACACGCATGAAAAATTCGTTGATCCGGATCGCCGCCGTTTTTGTGGCGTTGTCAGCCTGTTTTTCAGGCTGCAGCAAAAGGGCGGAAACCACGCTGACGGAAAAAGATGCCATGAGTTATCCCATGCCCGACCCGCCGCTGGTGGCGGATTGTGAACCCGGCATTCCCGGTGGCCGGCTCGTCGTGGCCTTGTATGGCGATCCGAAAACATTCAATCCCATCACCGCCAACGAGCAATCGTCCGAGGAGATTTACCGGCACCTCTTTGCTGGCCTGCTCGGTTTCGACTGGCCGTCGCAGCAAGTCGAACCCGGCTTGGCGGAATCGTGGACCAACACGCCGGATGGCAAGACCTGGACGTTCAAGCTGCGCAAGAATTTGTTCTGGAGCGATGGGAAACCGCTGACCGCGGACGATGTGCTGTTCACCTGGAACGATGTGATTTATAACCCGGATATTGACAACGTGACGCGCGACCTCTTTGTCATTGACGGTAAAAAGTTCACGGTGACGAAAATTGACGACCTTACGCTACAGGTCGTGACCCCGGAGATTTACGCGCCGTTCCTCGAAAATTTTGGCGGCGTGCCGATTTTGCCGAAGCATGTGCTGGCCAAGGCCGTTGCCGACAAAACCTTCATCTCGGCTTACGGTGTGAATTGGAAACCGGAAGAGATCGTCGGTTCCGGGCCGTTCCACATCAAGGAATACAAGCCGGCGCAATACATCCTGCTCGAACGCAATCCCTATTTCTGTGAAGTGGACAAAAAAGGGCAGCGCCTGCCCTATTTCGACAACGTCATCTACACCGTCGTGCCGGATTTCAACGCCATGTCGCTTCGCTTTCTCAGCGGCGAGAGTGACGTGGATGATTATATTTTCCCCTACGAATATGACCACTTCAAGGCCGAGTCCGCCGGAGGGAAATTCACCCTGCTCGAACCCGGCATCGGCCTGGAGACAGGATTTTTCTGGTTCAATGAAAACACCAACGTCAATCCGAAGACTGGCGAGTCCTTCGTTGACCCGAAAAAATTGAAATGGTTTCGCAGCCCGAAGTTCCGCCAGGCCTGTTCGTATGCGATTGACCGCGACGCCATTATCAAGTCGGTTTATTCCGGTCGCGCGATCCCGAATTACGGCTTTGTGACGCCCGGCAACAAAAAATGGTTCAACCCGAACACCCGTCAATATCCGTTCGATTTGGCGAAGGCGCGCGAACTATTGAAGGAAATCGGCATCGAAGACCGCAACAGCGACGGAATCCTGGAAGATGCCGACGGCAACCGGATCGAATTCGTGCTGAACACAAACGTCGGCAACAGTGCGCGGGAAAAGACCGCCGTCCTCATCAAGTCCGACCTGGAAAAACTCGGGATCAAGGTGATTTTCCAGCCGATTGAGTTCAATACGCTCATCAATAAAATCGAGGCCACCTACAATTATGAGTGTATGTTGTTAAGCCTCGGCGGCGGCGGTACGGATCCCTCATCCAGCATGAATGTCATCCGCTCCGATGGCTTCACCCATCAATGGTTTCCGCGCGAGAAAACGCCCTCGACCGAATGGGAGGCGCGGCTGGATAACTTGATGGACGCACAGAACAAGACGCTTGATTTCAACGAACGGAAAAAGGATTACGACGAGGTGCAGGAAATTTTGTGCGAGCAGGTGCCCATGATTTTCACCGTGACCCCGTTTTTTTATGCCGCTGCGCGTTCAGACATCGGCAATCTCCGTCCCACGGCGTTGAGCGGTTACCGCGCAACGTGGAATATCGAGGAGCTTTATTTCAAAAAATAACGTAGCGGCTACCGGAGTGTTCGTTTTCTTGAAATGCAGCACTCTGCCGAGGCGCCGCTACGAGGGAAAACCGAAACAAAAAGCCAGCACTCCAAACGTGCCGTCCACCGCCGTCCACAGCAATCCGCGCACGAGCGGAATCTGCAGCACCAATATCACCGCAATGAAGCCGTACCGCGACAACTGCCAGTAGGTTTCGTAGCTCATGCCAATCAAATTTCGCAGCACATGGGAGCCATCCAGCGGCGGGATGGGAATCAGGTTGAAGAAGCAAAGCAGCAGACTCAGTTGCGCCATGGAACTGCACAAGTCCACCACGTCCGGCACGCGGATGAGAACGCCCACGCGCGCCAGCCCGACGAGTGCCACGGCCAGCACCAGATTCATGGCCGGCCCGGCCATCGTCACGAGAATGTCGTCGCTCCTCGGGTGCCGCAAATTATACGGATTCACCGGGACCGGTTTCGCCCAGCCAATCAGGAACCGCCCCACCGGCGTGAAAAGCATTATCAACGGCAGCAGCACGGTGCCAATCGGGTCAATGTGCACCAGGGGATTCAATGAGACGCGGCCTTGCAGTTTGGCCGTGTCGTCGCCGCATTTCAAAGCCACCCACGCGTGGCCGAACTCGTGAAATGTCAGCAGGATGACCAGGCCGAGATAGGTGATCAATCCGTTGACAATGGCGTCGCCTGTGTTTGCATCCATCGCCCCAGTTTATCGTCCGCGCGCCTGCTGGTCGAGGCGTAAGGCAAAAGGAATTGCCGTGCCGACGGGAATTTGTCATGCTAAGAAACGGTTTAACCAAAAACATTATTTTCGATTATGCCTTTGCTTGAGGGGAAATTCGGCGTCGTTTTCGGTGTTGCCAACCAGCGTTCCATCGCCTGGGCGATCGCCCAGGCTTGGGCGCGCGAGGGGGCGAAGCTCGCGTTTACATATCAGGGCGAGCGCGTCAAGGAAAACGTCGCGGAACTCGCCGGCACCTTCGGCGCGGACACGCTCATCCTGCCCTGCGACGTGACCAAGGACGAAGAAATTGCCGGCGTCTTCAAAGCCGTCGGCGAAAAATTTGGCAAGCTGCATTTGCTCCTGCATTCCGTGGCATTCGCGCCGAAGGCCGCGCTGGAAGGCGAATTCGTGAATACCAGCCGCGAAGACTTTCGCATTGCGCACGACGTCAGCGCCTACTCGCTCGTCGCGCTGGCCCGCGCCGCGATGCCGCTGATGACCGACGGCGGGAGCATCGTGGCGATGAGTTATTATGGCGCGGAAAAAGTCGTGCCGCATTACAACGTCATGGGTGTGGCCAAGGCCGCGCTCGAAGCCGGCACGCGTTATCTGGCCTATGACCTCGGGCCGAAAAAAATCCGCGTCAACTGCATCAGCGCCGGTCCGGTCAACACACTGGCCGCGCGCGGCATCAGCGGTTTCAGCGAAATGCTCAAGCACTACGAAGCCAACGCGCCGCTGAAAAGGAATGTGTTGCCCGACGAACTCGGCGCGACCGGCGCATTTTTGGCGAGCGACGGCGCGGCGGCCATCACCGGCCAGGTGATTTACGTGGATTGCGGCTATCAAATCATGGGGATGTAGGACAGGCGTCGCGCCTGTCTCAAATTTCCATTGAATCTGTTTTAGAGACAGGCGCGACGCCTGTCCTACGCTTTGGCGCATTGCAGTCGCGCCACGAAAGCCCCGTCCGTATTGTCCACAAACGGCAGCAATTCACGCTCGTATTCCAGCCTGAATTCCGCGTGCTCGCTTAGAAATTGTTTCACAACTTCGACATTTTCCTCCGGTTCCAAACTGCAAGTGCTGTAAACCAAAACACCGCCGCTCTTCACGCGCGGCGCGGCTTGCTTGAGGAGGTCGAGTTGCAGGTTACGCAGCCGTTGAATTTCCGCCGGTTGAATCCGCCAGCGCAAATCCACGCGCCGACGCATCACACCGGTGTTCGAGCAAGGTGCGTCCACCAAAACCCGGTCGAAGCCGGTTGAGGGTTGAGAGTTGAGGGTTGAGGGTGAGACAGGTTCAACGCACGTCACGCCAAGACGCGCGCAGTTTTCTTCCAGCAATTTCAGGCGTTCCTTGGCATTGTCCATCGCCACGATGCGGCCCTGATTATTCATCAATTGCGCGATGAACGTCGTTTTGCCGCCGGGCGCGGCGCACAAATCCAGAATGGTTTCACCGGGCTGCGCTCCCAGTTTGAACCCGGCGAGCAGCGTGCTCGGGTCTTGAATGTAAAACCAGCCTTGCCGGAAACTTTCCAGTTCAGCCAGCGGCGGATGCGATTTCAGTTCAAAGACCAGATTTTCTTCCAGCCAATCGCGGCGAACGAAATCGTATTCGATATTCTCTTCGCGCCAGCGAGCCAGCAAATCACCGGCGCTTTTCAAGGTAGGGTGCGTCACTCCGTGCGCGCCGCTCCCTGCATTCGCGCGCCCGGTGGGCAGAGGACTGCCCGCCCCACCAAACTTCAGGCTATTGACACGCGCATAGATTTGCGGGGGCGTATTATTCCATTTCAAAAGTTGGGCCGTTTTTTCAGCGCCCCAGCGTTTTTGCCAGCGCGCGAACAGCCATTCGGGATGCGACCAGCCGAGCGCTGGCTGGGAAATTTTCAAATCGGCCAGAAGTATTTGGGTGGCAGCGGCTTCGCGCAAATAGCCGCGCAAGACAGCGTTCACAAAACCGGCTTGTGCCCCGAAACCGTTCTGCCTGGCCAGTTCGACGGTTTCGTTCACGGCGGCATGGCCGGGAATTCGGTCGAGCCAGAAAATCTGGTAGAGGCCGAGCCGCAGGAGATTTTGCAGGGCGGGTTTCTGCTTGCGTCCGCCGGTTTTGCCGGCGATGAGCCAGTCGAGGGTGGCCTGCCAGCGGACGACGCCATAGACAATCTCCTGGCAAAGCCTGCGGTCGGGAAGCGAAAGTTGCGCTCCGGCCAGCGCGTTATCGAGCAAATCCTCAATAAATCCGCCATTGGCGCGCCATTGCTGCAAAATGCGCGCCGCGATTTGTCTTGGATTTTTGCCGTTCACGATTTTTAATAAGGACATTGTGCTTTCATGACGCGACAAAAACGATGCTTTTATGAGAGAGGAATTTGAGAAATTGGCCGCCGCCGGCAAGATTGAAGGGCGGCACGTTGAACCGCTGACCAAACTGGCAACGGGCGGCTTTTGCATGCACCGCAGTTGGGGCTTTGGCCGGATCAAAACGGTGGACACGGTTTTTGCGCGATTCACGATTGATTTTCCGGGCAAGCCGGGTCACACGATGGATCTGGCGTTCGCCGCCGAATCGCTCAAGCCGATTTCCAAGGAACATATTCTCGCGCGGAAGGCCGCCGACCTCGAGGGCCTGCGCCAACTGGCGGCGCATCATCTGGATTTGATCAAGGTCGTGTTGAACAGTTACGACGGCCGGGCGACGGCGGACCAGATTCAACACGTGCTCGTGCCCGATGTCATCCGGGACGACTGGAAGACACTGTGGGAAACCACGCGCCGCGAAATGAAGAAGGACGGTCATTTCATCGTGCCGCTGAAGAAAACCGAGCCGGTCGTTTATCAGGCGCAGGAAACGTCGCTGCAGGACCGTTTGCTGGCGGATTTTCGCAAGGCCAAGGGATTGAAGGCGCGGGTGGCCGTGGCCGGGGAAGTGTTCAAAAATGCGGCCGATTTGACTGACAAAGCGGCTGCGGCCGGCGAAATCATTGCGGCGCTCAACACCGAGATTGTATCGCATCAGCGCACCCAACCTGCCGTCGCGCTCGAAGCGGTCTTTGCCCGCGACGATTTGCGCGCCATGGCCGGCCTTTCCTCCGTCGAGGGCGAAATCGGCACCGCGCAAATCTGGGCGCAGGACGGCGTCAAATTCGGCCCGGTGCTGGAATTGATTCCGGCGGCCAAGCACCATCGCACGCTGGAATCGTTCAAGGCGGCGAACCCCGACCGCTGGATCGAAACTCTGCGCGGGTCGCTCAATGTCGTTTCCGCCAAGCTCTGCCGCGAGTTCGCCAACCTGCTGATCCAGGAAGGCAAAATGGACGCGCTCAAGGAAACCCTCGGACGCCTCGTCAACCAGCACACCGCGGGCAGCGAATTGTTGCTCTGGCTCGGACGGGACCGCAGCGACGCCTACGCCGACATTCTCGGTCCGGAAGTTTTCCGCGCGATGCTCACCGCCATGGAACGCGATCAATTCAACGAGCGCCGCTCCAACCGCCTGCGCGAATTCATCCTCGACGACCACGAATTGCTCGCCGAGTTGACTGCGTCCGCCGACATCGAAATCATCAAAGACCTCACGCGTGCGCTGCAATTTTCACCCGTGTTTGACGACATGGACAAGCGCTCGCTTCTGGCGCGGCTCGTCAAGGCGCATCCCGCCGTGCAATCGCTCGTCAGCGGCGAACAGACCAAACAGGACACCACGCTGCTCGTTTCGTGGGAAAGCCTCGAACGCCGCAAGGGCGAATACGAGGAACTGGTGCAGAAGAAAATCCCCGCCAACTCCAAGGAAATCGCCCTCGCGCGCAGCTACGGTGACCTCAGTGAAAACCACGAATACAAGGCTGCCAAGGAAATGCAGAAGATCCTCATGCGCCGCAAGGACGAGCTGGAAGCCCAGCTCACCCGCGCCCGCGGCACGGATTTCTCCAACGCACGCGCCGACGTCGCCGGCATCGGCACCGTGGTGCGGGCTGCCGACCTCAACACGAACGAACCGGAGACGTTCACCATCCTTGGCGCCTGGGATTCCGAGCCGGAGAAAGGTGTCATCAGCTATCTTTCGCCCGTCGCCCAGGCACTCTTGAACCGCAAAGTCGGCGACGAAGTGGAATTTGAGGTGCACGGGGCGAAACACCGGCATCGCATCGAAAAAATCGAGCCGTGGAAACTGGGCAATTCAGACGGCCCGCCCCTGCAACCGGCCCAGGCACAGGCGCCGGCTTGAAAATTTAATTTTCAATTTACGATATACGATTTACGCGACGGTTGAATTTTCGGCAGAATTCGCGAATCGCATATCGTAAATTCTTTCAGCCCTTGCCGCCGAAGCTCACGTAATCGTCCAGGTCGAGCACGTCAAACCACGTCACAATATCCGTGCGCTTGGGCGCGCCATTTTTGTGCAGGCCGTTGAAATATTCACGCGAATCCGGGTTGTCCGGCGCACGCTGTTCCTGCCACGCCGACCAGGCGGCGATTTCCGGCGCGGTGCGTTTGTGTTTCGCGCGTTTCTGAATCCATGCCAGAATTTCGCCGTCGCTCTTGTTCAATTCCTTCTTCAATGCTTTTGGGTTAATGCCCACGAATTCAAGGAACTGCTGGTCCAGCGGACAGGCATAATGGTATTCGCCGTGTTTGCCGGCAACGGTGGCCCGGCCTTTGTCCAGCATGCGCGGCAGAATCACGTAGCCGCCCAACCGCAGACGCGGACTGCGCGGCGGGAACTTTGTCAAATCAGGAGTGTGTAATGGCATAATCGTTTTTGAATTTGGTTTTTGGTTTCATTGCGTTTTTACGACCGTTTAAATTGCCCCGAAAATGCCGAATTGCAAGTGGCGTTCAAAATTTTTATTCTGGTCGCGTGAAAAACTCGGGCAAAGCCCTGCTCGCCGCACTCCGCCTCATCGGCCTCGCCGGCGCGGCGGTGCTCGTCCTGCTGGCCGTTGCATTTCTGGCCAAAGTCATCGGGGCGTTTGTATTGCATTACTTGATCTGGGTACTCGTGGGGCTGTGGGTGCTGTTCACCGGCTTTGCCCTTTATTTTTTCCGCGACCCCGACCCGCTGGTGCCGACGGCCACAAACCTTGTCGTTTCGCCGGGCCACGGCAAGGTGGATGCGATTGACACGGTGAACGAGCCGGAATTCATGGGCGGCGAATGCCGGCGGATTTCGATTTTTCTTTCGGTGATCAGCGTGCACGTGCAATGCGCGCCCGTGGCGGGCCGCGTCGCCTGTTTTAAACACACGCCCGGCCAGTATCTCAGTGCGCTGAAGGCCGAGTCGGCGCAGTTCAACGAAAACGTGCTCATCGGCCTGGATGCCGCCGAACCGCCCGGTGAAAAGATCGGGGTGCGGCTCATCGCCGGCGTGATTGCCCGCCGCATCGTGCCGTGGATCAAGGAAAACGACACCGTCCAGCGCGGCGAACGCATCAGCCTGATTCAATTCGGCTCGCGGGTGGACGTCTATCTGCCGCGCCGTGCGAAAATCCAGGTGAAGCCCGGTGACAAGGTGAGCGGCGGTGAAACCATGATTGCATCTTTCGACTGAAATGACTAATTCCTGAACCATAATGACTATAGAAATCCCAACGACAAATTTCCGAAAGCGAGGCGCGCGGGAATTTTTTCATTCGAATTTCGTCATTCTTTCGTCATTAGCGCCTGGTCATCCGTCATTTTCCAGTGCAGAAAAACCATAAAATGAGAGAACCGTCGCCACAACAACCGCCGCTGGATGATTCGGACGAGAGCCGGCTGAAAATTTATTTTCTGCCGAATCTGTTGACGGCGGGCAATTTGTTCTGCGGCTTCGTAGCGCTGACGAAAATCGTGGAGGCTGATCCCTCGAGCGACGGTTTTTCCGGCCAGATCAGGCTCGCGCTGGCGTTCATCCTGCTTGCGTGCATTTTCGATTTGCTCGACGGGCGCGTGGCGCGTCTGGGCGGGGCGGAAAGTCCGTTCGGGCGCGAGTTCGACTCGCTGGCGGATTTAATTTCGTTCGGTGTCGCCCCGGCCTTTCTGGTGCATCGCATCGTGTTGCGCGACGTGTTTGTGAACCACCCGGAAATCGGCTGGTTCATCGCCTCGATTTATCTGATTTGCGGCGCGTTCCGGCTGGCGCGATTTAATGTGCTGTCACTCCAGCCGGGCGGCAGCGGCAAGGATTTCCTCGGTTTTCCCATTCCCTCGGCAGCGGCCCTGGTGGCGTCGCTGACACTCTTGATGATGTGGATTGACGAGAAGGATTTTTCTGTCGGCTACCTGCGTTATGTGCTGCCGGTGCTGATGTTGTTCTTGTCCTGGATGATGGTGAGCCACGTGCGCTATCCCAGCTTCAAATCGCTGGACTTGCGGGCGACGCGGACGTTTACCAAGACGCTGGTGGCGATTTTGTTCGTCGGCTGCGTGCTGGTGTTGCGGGAAAAAATTCTGGTGTTCGTCCTGCCGGCGTTCTTCACGCTGTATCTCGTCTATGGCTTCGTGCGGCCGCGGCTCTCGCGTGCGTGGCGCCGGGAAATCGAAGAGGACGACGAGGACGAACCGGACACGGCCCATTAAAATCATGCCGGAACAGACGGCCATTATTCTCATCTCGGCGCTCACGGGTTTCGTCAGCGGCTTGCTGCTGTCCATGCCCGTAGGGCCGGTGAATTTGACGATCATCAACGAAGGAGCGCGGCGCGGCTTCGTCTGGGCCGTGCTCATCGGCCTCGGCGCTTCGGCCATGGATGTGATTTACTGCACGATTGCGTTTACGGGATTTTCGTCCTTCTTCGGCAGCCGCATTGTGAAAGCGTCCATGGAAGTGTTCAGCTTCGCGTTCATGCTGTTTATGGGCGTGAAATTTCTCACGGCGAAATCCGTCACCGCGCCCACGCAACTCGGCGCCGCCGCCAGCCGCATTGAAAGGCGGATTGACGAAAAACTGCACCCGCATTCGGCGTTCATGATCGGCTTCGCGCGCGTGCTGGGCAACATGGGCGTGTTGTTGTTTTGGATCGTGGCGGCCGCCTACTTCATGTCGCACGAGGCCTATTTGACCTCCTACGAGTGGGTGGAGGACACCATTGCCGCCAAATCGGCGTTCATTGCCGGCGTGGCGCTCGGCGCAAACATATGGTTTTGCGCGCTTAGTTACGGTGTGTCGCGCGGGCGGGGGCGGTTCAGCGAACTAACGCTGTTGCGCATGGAGCGCTTTTCTGGCATTTGCCTGCTCGCAATCGGATTGTACGACGGCGTGCATATCGCGTGGCTGTTGGCCAGACATAGAATGTGAGCCGCGCCGGGATTTTTCCCGCGAACCCATTATGCTCAAAGCCGGAATCGTCGGTCTGCCCAACGTGGGGAAATCCACGTTGTTCAACGCCGTCACCCGTTCGCACAAGGCGCCGGCGGAGAACTATCCCTTCTGCACCATCGAACCGAACCTGGGCGTCGTCACTGTGCCGGAACCGCGGCTCGAACCGCTGGCGAAAATCGCCAAAGTCAGCACGCTCATTCCAACGACGATTGAATTCGTGGACATCGCCGGCCTCGTGAAAGGCTCGTCGCACGGCGAAGGGCTGGGCAACAAGTTTCTAAGCCACATCCGCGAAGTGGACGCTATCGTGCATGTCGTGCGCTGCTTTGAAGACCCGGACATCGTGCACGTCACCGGTGGCATCGATCCGGTGCGCGACATCGAGATCGTCAACACCGAACTGGTGCTGGCCGACATCGAAACGGTCAAGAAACGGCGGGAGAAGATTGCCAAGGACGTGAAACGCGGCGACAAACACGCGTTGCTGGAGGAGCACCTCCTGGAACAGATTGGCGCCCATTTGAACACGGGCAAACCGGCCAACACGCTCGCGCTGCCGTTGGGCCCGGATGAGAAAATTGTCCAGCGCAGTTTCTTTCTGCTGACCGACAAGCCAACCGTCTTCGCCTGCAACGTCAAAGAATCCGACCTCGCCACGGCGGACCAGAATCCGTTCGTCCAAAAGGTGCGCGACCACGTAAAAACGCATTTCGCGTGTGAGGCCGTTGTCGTCAGCGCGCAGATTGAAAGCGACCTCATTGATCTGTCGCCGGAGGAGGCTGCGGCGTATTTGAAGGAACTGGGCGTTGCGGAATCCGGTCTCGGCCAGCTCATCCGCGCCACGTATCATGTGCTCGGCCTGCGTACGTTTTTCACATTCAATGAAAAAGAAGTCCGGGCGTGGACGATTCACGCCGGCGATACGGCCGCCCGGGCCGCCGGGACCATCCACACCGATTTCGAGCGCGGGTTTATCAAGGCGGAAACGGTGAACTGGAATGACCTGGTGAAGTGCGGCTCAGTCGGCCACGCCCGCGAGACCGGCCATTACCGCATCGAAGGCCGCGATTACGTCGTGAAAGACGGCGACGTGCTGCTGTTCAAGTTCAACGTCTGGTTTTAGAGAAGCTCCAACATCCAAGTTCCAAGCACCAGAGAAGCACCAAACTTCAAACATCAAACCGCTGGAGCGCTGGTTTGGAATTTGGTTCTTGGAATTTCTCTGGAGCTTGGATGTTGGTGCTTGGAGCTTTTGCCCGGCTTCAAAATTCAGCCCAGCTTGTAACGCCGCATCTTCGTATCAACTTCCTGCGCCCAGGCATCAATGCCGCCGCGCAAGCAGCGCACGTTCTGCAAACCATGCCCCATGAAATATGCCGCCGCATCCAGACCGTTTTTGCCTGCGTGATCAATGACGACAATCGGGTTCGTGTTCGAACCGCTCGCCATCAATTCCCGCATCACGTCCTGCGACAGCAACACTGAACCGGCGATGCTCACAGCTTCAAATTCCTCGCGTGAACGAACGTCCACCAGCTTTACCGATTTGTACTGCTGCAACAGTTCGGCGAGTTCCTTGGGTGAAATCAAAATCCTCGCGTCCTGTTCGTGGCTGGACTGGATATGTTCCAGCACTTCGGCCACGTCCAGATTGCCGTTACGCACGCAGACCTGCGCCAGCGTTTCGTCCGGGCTGAACCCGCAACTGCTGCATCCTCCGATGTGATACCGGCGGAACAACGCCCGCTGCGCGCCGGGAAAAACTTCCAGCACCTCGAGCATTGGCGATTGCGGAGAAATGTTCATTTGCCGGTTGATCAATATACTTCTTCGTGTGTGCCGATGTTGATGAGCAGCAATGTTTCCGCTCCAGTTTTCGGATGTTTTTGTTTGGCAAAGACGATGCGGCAATCGTAAGCAACGGAACAAGCGTGCAATCCGGTGAGTTGGCCGCTCAAATGGTGGGTCTTCAGTCGCGGGTCATTGAGATTTTCCGCCATGCGCCGCAAGGCCGTCTCGATTTGCGATTGCAACGCGGGATTTTTCCTGACCAGACGACGAAACGCCCGTTCAAATTTAGGCAGAGGAACAAGTTCGCGCATGGCTCACTTGGCCGCGCGCAAACGGGCAATGACACTTTCAACCGACTGGCCTTTTATTTTGCCGGAACGAAAAGCTTTGACAGCTTTCTTTGCTTCCGCCGCCGATTCCCGCCGCCACGCTTCGATGCGCCGGCGACGCAAAAGGCTTTCGAGCATTTCCTGCTCGTCCGCAGGCAACGCCTCGGCTTCGGTCAAAACGCGATCTAAAGTTAAAGCAGCCATAAGTGATTTATCACAAATTTAATCGCTCAAGTCAAATGCGCCGGCGGAATCCAGCGGCCGGCTGCGTCGCGTTCGCGCAAAGCCCGGTCGGCAATTTCCCGCAACTCGCCTTCGCGCATCGGCGCGTGCGGCCCGTTCACCGCCTTCAGCAATTCCGCCTCCAATTCCGGGCTGTCCTCCTCCAAATCCAAAACGCGCGGCGCGAGCGTCACTTGCTTGTCGCCGTCCGTCAGCACAATCGT
>Ga0181530_10003640_pt1 | contig 16995 bp, 14 predicted proteins | sample PEATcosm2014_Bin_42_FD_119769 | JGI IMG/M metagenome (GOLD analysis project Ga0181530, IMG submission 119769) | Peatland microbial communities from MTU Mesocosm Facility, Houghton, MI, USA - PEATcosm2014_Bin10_60_metaG | ecosystem: Environmental > Terrestrial > Soil > Wetlands > Peat | place... | reverse complement strand
GCCTCATTACGAGGGAGCGGACCCTCCTCTTTCCATTTCTCTTGGTAGTCCTGTCGATCCCGATCTCGCCCAAGGGAGAAGAACCTCAGTTTGAATGGGAGCTGCGTCGAGGCGAACGGCTCAGGAGACGCCGCGCGGGGGAGTCTGCGACCCCAGTGCCCACGCTCGGTGGGCTACCTTCCGGTCCGAGGCCGAGAATGTTCCGCCCGACCAGCCTGCCGGTCCGACAGCCCGTCCCAGCTAGTGCCGGCCCGGCGCCGCCCGAGGACCCAGTAGCGGATCCAGAATCTCCAACCACCGATCCCCCACCACCGACAGACTGAATCGGTCCGCGCAGCGCGCCCGTGCCGCGGCACCCATGGCTACCCGCGCGGGGACGTCGTGGAGGAGTCGAGCGGCCGCATCAGTCAAACCGGACAGATCATTCACGGCGACGACGATTCCTGTTTCACCGTCCGCCACGATCGAGCCGACGCCTGGGACTGCGGTCGTCACGACCGGCACGCCAGACAGCCCAGCCTCGATGAGGACACCTGGCATACCTTCGCCGGCTGGGAGGCTCGGAAAGACCAAGAGATCGGATTGACGGAGTAGGGCAGGTACGTCGGAGCGGGGGCCCATGAGCTCAACGTCGGAATGCCTTGCCGGTCCAACCAGCGCACTGTGCATCGGACCCGCCCCGATGACCCGGGCTCGCAGCTGGATTCCTCGGGATCGAAGATTGGCAACCAGATCGATAAAGCAATCCGGACGTTTGCCGGGCGTGAGAGCACCCACAAAGACAACTGTGGGGATGGGGGAGGGGGATCTGTGCTCGGGAGGATGGAACTGCGCGGGGTCCCTGCCGTTGGCCGTCAGGAACACATTTGCGGCAGGGACTCTGAGGAGGTTCGTGCACTCATCTCTCACTTCCTCGCCACAAGCGATGACTCGGTCGGCACGACGAGACAGCGTTCGCCAGAGCAAGAGCTGCGCGTGCCTGTCCGTTCGTCCTGCGTAGGTGCCGATGGCGTAGAAGACGAGCGGATGCCGATGTCCAATCATGGCTGTGACCAGGTATTTCATCGGGTCGCTCCCATGTGAGATGACGACCGCAGGTTCGAGGCGGGACAGCTCGGCGCAAAGTGGAATGACGAGGCGAGGGTCGAAGCCTTTTGCGGCCTCCGTTCCCCCCGGGAATCCAAGTGAAAAGTCAGAAGGCACCTCGGGTGGACTGTCAAAGAGTGTCAGTACTTTGTGGCGACGTACGCCGGGGGTATCAAGGCTGTCCGCAAGTGCTCGAGCTTCACGTTGCGCCCCCCGGGCCGCGGGCGTTGGTATGACATGAAGGACCAAGGGTTCCCCGCTCGCCAGATCGTTCACCTTCTCGATTCCCTCGCGCGCCAGGGGGGAGAGTCCGATGGCCTCCGATGGAAGCCCAGCGCCCGGCGGCCCTCTTCTTGATCGTCGAACTCCTCTTCGGCCTTGCGCCGTGCAGCACCCTCCATCGTTGCCCGGCGCGCGGGACTTCTGACCAGTTCACTCATCGCTCGAACTCGACGTCGTGTGGTGGGATATAGATCTGTCATCTTGAGGTTTCGACGAGCCGTCGGTAAATATCTTCAATCTTGGCGCTCGCCGACCGCACGTCGAATACGGTGCTCTTGCGTTTTGCGCCTTCTCCGAGGCGCCGGCGCAGCTCAGAGTCCGAGCAGATACGGACGAGAGCGTCAGCGAGAAGGTCGGGGCGCCCTGGGGCGACCAGTAGTCCCTCTTCGGAGTCGGCGACGAATTGGGGGACGCCACCGACGGCCGTGGCGATGACGGGGAGGCCAACGCTCATGGCTTCCATGAGGGCCACCGGGAGGCCTTCGTGGTGAGAGGCCAGAACGAAGACATCGGCTCCGGTCATGAGCCGCAAGACGTCGTCACGCTGGCCGAGAAACGTAAATCGATCTCTTAGAGCGAGAGCTCGATGTCGCTCGTTCAATACGTCTTTGAGAGGCCCTCTTCCCACCGCGGCGATGCGGATCGGGAGACCCTGATCGGCAAGAATTCGAGCCGTCTCGAGGAGAACGTCGTAGCCCTTCTCCGCCCGGAGGTTGGCGACAGCGATAACCAAAATCTCTTCGGCGGCCACACCCAGCTCGGACCGCACTTCGGCCCGTATCTCGTCCTCTCGGGATATCAGCGCATCGGATTTGGCGAAGTCCACCCCATGTATCACGACTGTGGCGTGGGCTTGTAAAGAGGTCGGCAGGGCGTCATGTGCGGCAGGAGACACCGCTACCAGCGCCTTGTCGAGCCCGATGGTTGCCCGATTGAGGATCCGGATTGGCGTCACGGTCTTATGCCACAGGCTGTGTTCTGTGTACATGAGCACTGGGCGCTGGCCTCGTGGGAGTGACCGAGCCACCAGCCGGCCCAACGCCGCCGCATAGGGCAAATGAAAGTGGACGATATCGAAGTGACCCTCGACCAACAATCGACGGAGACGGAGCGTCCAGCGGAGGTCGCCGTTGTGTCGGGCGCCCAGACAATGCACCGGCACGCCGCTGGCTTGGACCGCGGGCACCAGGGTGTTCTCCGACGCCAGCACATAGGCGAACTCGTAGTCGAAGGCGCCTTGGTCTCTGGCTGCGAGGAGGTCAACGAGGAGGCGCTCTGCCCCCCCGTAGCCCATGCACTTGATGACCAGGAGCACCCGAGGACGGGCCTCCAGCTGGCGTGCACCGAACTCCCCCCGGGCGGACACGGGCAAATCCTAGTCCCGGGTGGGTTGCGATCGATCCCTTCCGGGCCACGCGGTAACATTCCACCCGATTTACGCCAACAATCGGCCTCCAGGGCCGGGCCCGGAGGGGATGTGTCGTCGACGGTTGAATCTGGTCCGCCGGGCCAAGGCTCGCTTCAAGTTACCGATGTTTCGGCCATCCCGGCCGAGCCACCACGCGAGAGCTACTACCACCACAAGGCGGGCGCACTTTCGTCAATAAAGAGACTATGGGCACATCGGGAGATCATCTTCACGTTAGCTGAGCGCGATTTCCGGGCGCAGTACAAGCAGGCCACCCTGGGGGTCATGTGGGCACTCTTGAGCCCAGTGCTCACGTTGATCATCATGGTCATCGTTTTCTCCCGGGCAAAGACATTTGGAACCGAGGGGATCCCGTTCGCGCTCTTCGCCTTCGTCGGCATCTTGTGCTGGACCTTTTTCTCCTCTGCATTGGGCACGGGGGGGAACGCATTGCTGACCAACAAGGCCCTGCTCGCCAAGACGCAGTTTCCCCGGGAGTGTTTTCCCTTGGAAGTCATGGGGGTAACGGGGATCAACACGGTCTTGTCGTGGATTCCGTTGGCCATCTTGTTCGTGATCTTCGGGCGCGCACCGGCGATCACCACCCTGTGGGCTCCGTTGTTCATGGTCATTGAAGTCGCGTTTGCCGCTGGACTCACCTTGGCTGTGTCAGCCCTGATCATCCAGATGCGCGACCTCATGCAGGTCCTTCCGGTCATCCTTTCCCTGGGGCTCTTCGTGAATCCTGTGATCTGGCCGTTGTCGAAGTTGTCGGGGCCGGAGGTCCCTAAGTTTGTCCTACCGCTCTACTGCTTCTTCAACCCGCTGGGCCCGGTGATCGACAACGTGCGACGCACCATGCTGCTCGGGTTGGAACCGGACTGGTCGTTGGTCGGGATCGCCATTCTTGGAGCGCTCTTCTATCTCGCCGTCGGTTATCGAATCTTCAAGCGGCTGGAGGTGAATTTTGCCGACATTGCCTGACGGGACAATCCAAGTTGAGAACGTCTGGAAGAGGTTCCGGGCCGACCACTACGTGCCGTGGATTCCCGTGGTCTCATTCGGGGCATTCGGACCCGATCAGTTCCGTCCCCCCGACGGGGTCATGGTCCCTGCGCCGATCTGCGTGGAGGCCGATTGGCAGGTCAACTGAACACCGGTTCGGCACCGTGTGATGCAGGAGGGTCGATTGACCCTCCTGGTTCCGCTCGGGGGAATGATCCTGTTGGCATCATGAGTGAATCTCCAGAAGCAGTCCATTCAGGCGACGGCCGAACGGGGTCGGACCTCGGATCGGTCACCGCGGTCATTCTGACTCACATGCGGCCCACGTTGGCCGGCGATCTCACGAGGTCGCTCATCGAGGTCGAGGGCCTGGCTGCCGACCGTATCGTCGTGGTGGTGAACGGCGTCGGTGGTCTCGACGATCCCGTGCTGGAATCACGAGTCCGGATGCTGCGTCTGCCTGAGAACATCGGTCCGGCGGGAGGTTTCAAGGCCGGGATGATCGAGGCATTCTCCGACACCGCAACACGTTGGGCCTATCTCTGCGAGGACGACATCGGTCTCCTCCCACTTCCGGCGCCCCGCCTCAAAGACCTCATTGATCGCATAAACGCTCGAGGCGCTCACCATGTCGGCGCAGTGGTGGCCTTCGGGCGGAATTTCGCCCGTCGGGGGGCTCATACTGTGAATATCGTGCCGCCGGAGGGCACACCCCAGGATCTGGCTGCAGCCGACGTGGGTTCGTGGGGGGCGACCGTCATATCACGGTCCGTGTTCGATGCTGGCGTCCTCCCCGACACAGACTGGTATTTCGGCCTCGAGGACTTCGACTACTACCGGCGTGTCGCGCTGGCGGGTTACGAAGTGCTGGTTGACGGCGTGGCGGCTCGCCGGGTGGCCGCCCAGCAAACATCGATTGGCCGTGAGGAAGCCCTTCGTCGCCGACGTCCTGTCGATGTCGACGAAGCCTGGCGGGCCTATTACCACGCCCGGAACTCCTTCGAGATCGCTCGCCGTCATGGGAATCCGGGCTGGTACGCCTGGCACCTGGCCTATTCAATTCGCAAGTTTCAGCTGGCCCCAAGTGGTGCCGAGCGGGCGGCGATCGCTCACGGACTGTGGGACGGTATGCGGGGTCGACTCGGCGAAAACCCCCGCTACCGCCGGCGAGTGGGTGAGATCGACTCGGGGACAGATACCGGTGGGGCTCCGTCACCGGCCAAATGAGCAAAGCTCGGCCACAGTGACAGATCGATGTCCGGCAACTGGGCCGCCAGAGCCGCGACGTCCGCGGCATACAGATCCACGAGCCGGGCCTGTACTTCTTCATCGTGTTCACGCCGGGCGGGGGCTTGCTGCGGGCGAGCGGCGCCTTCGGAGGGGACGACGGCGTACTTGCTGAGGCCGAGAAACTCGAAGGTTCTTGCCAGCTGGCCGTCGGTATCGGCGACGCACCGTTCGAACTGGAGCACCAAGATTTGATCCGTTGCAAAATGCTCCTGCCAACGAGTCAAGGAACGGTGATACATGCCTCGCTCGAATGCATCGGCTATCGCGGCACCGTCGCACCGAAGACCTGCGCGCTCTTGGTGCGCGAGTCCTGAAAAGAACCGATCTACCGGGTCGCGCAGCAAGAGCAGCAGACGCGTGTCAGGAGCGGCGCGGTGGAGAAGGGGTGGTACCCAGGCGCAACTGAAGTAGTCAGGCGTCCACTCCCCGGCTCGAGTCCCGGGCCTGCGTGGGAACCAACCGTGATAGTTCGAGATATCTGAGGTGCCGAAGGTTCGAGAGCCGAACCGATCAAAAAAGTGTCGCTCCTTGTGAATGTCCTGGCGTGACGAGACATCGGGGTGGCTCAGCATCAGTGTGTACCACCACGTTGTCCCCGCCTTTTGCACCCCGATGCCGACAAAGTCTGGTGCACCCACCTCTTCTCCGGGACCAAGCACCGGTGGCGTGAAGTTGAAGCCCTCCTCCCATGGGGCGTAGCGGCCCAACTTGTGGAGTGCCGCGAGACGAACATTGGGCGGCAGGGCCAAAAAACCGCGCCGTACGACGCTCATAGGGTCTCTCTACCCCTCACCGAACGCAGAATGCCATAGACGACTCCAAGGCACAACCAATCCTGACTCTCACCGTCGCTTGACGGCAAGCTCAGTGGGGCCGATGATCCTTTGGTGCCAGCTTGAAGGGGAAGTACGGGCTGAATCGAGTCCCTACGCCCCAGTGGGGTGGAAGTCCTCTGCTGTCCAGGTTTTGAGCGGGAACTGGGAGAGGACGCGCTGCATCACAGCGACTTGGTGGGGCGTCAATCGCCGCTTCCAGTTGTCAGGTAGTTCGGCGGCCACGCGCTGGGTGAGGAATCCTTCGCCGGGACGGTCGTTACCGGCCAAGAACCCCTCTACCGCCTCGTTCCATGTCAACCCGAGGTCGGCATAGAGCTTCTTGAACTCTGGGCCGGGGTCGCTGCACAACTGCTCGTGGGTTCGGATGAGCCAGCGGGGGTGACGGGACGCAGCTGCCTCGAGCGCCGTGCTCAAGACGCCGATCGAGAAAATCATGCGCTCGAGGGGCTCGGGGCCGGGGGCTGCGACGCCCCAGGAGTTGAGGAGTCGGGTACGCACCGCTGGGTTCTCTTCCAGGCGGATGAATTGCTCGTTCAGATTCAGAGCGAGCCAGCTCGAGAGGACGTTTCCCGGATGGCGCAGGAGCACCAGGACGTCAATCTCGAACTCTTCAGCGAGCCACTCGAGCGCCAGCGGGGCATGGACGCTCTTGACCAGCAACCGCTGGTCCCCGAGTTCCGATGGTGTGCCGCTGCCCGGATGGCTTGCGATCGAGCCCGCGATGGTCATGAGCGGCACTCGCCGGCCCTGGAGGAATCGAGTCCGGCCCGGTGGCTGTACGGGCCGGAGTATCTGGGCCGCCAAGCGCAGCCGAAGGCTCCGGGGTGCGCCTTCAAGTATCCATGACCAGAGGTCGTGGTAGCGCTGGTCGTGGTCACCCGGTTGCAAGGCCGGAAACCTCCCCGCGGCCTTCTTGCCCCAGATCGCCGGCGCCGACGTGCCTTCGTTGTCGGGCTCCAGGAGAGGGTCAAGGTTCGGGTCGGCGCCGAGCACTTGCATGGTCCACGTCGTGCCCGACCGGGGAATCCCGACCAGAAGGAGGGGTCTGGAGTGACTTCTTGCCGTGGCGCTCATCGGCGCTTCGTGGCCCTCCCAGGACGGCGCCGCCGCCTGAGCGACCCGCAGACATTGCATCGGGTCGGATCGTCCGCCGGGTGCGCTGCGGTCATCGAAGCCAGGGTACCCCACGCCCCACGGGCCTCCCTGAGCGGAGCAAAGCATGCAAAGAGGCGAGATGTTGGGCCCGAGTAGTCTTCTGCTCAGTTATGGCAGTGAACCACGGCCTGAGGCGGGCAGTTGGCGCCGGTAGCGCCAGGCGAGTCGGTGACGTGCACGGCAGAGATCATGCTCCCAGTCCCAGCGTGAACTGGATCCGACGGGGTGCTCCTCGAGCCCCCCGTCCTTCAACGACGAAGTGCGATTGGGTGCGACAGGCTACGAATACCTCATGAAGCGCAGCCCGGTGAGGCGCAAGCGGGTACTGACCATTGCCGACCACCTCGGGTCGATTGGAGGCACAGAAGGCGGGCAACTCGCCATCTTCCGAGGCCTCGTCGAGCGGGGCTGGGAGGTTCATCTTCTTTATGTCAGCCGGGGAGACTTCTGGCCGGCCTGGCAGGAGCTCGCGGCGACGACTACTCAGATTGGAGCGAGCCTCCCAAGCCCCGCCTCACCGCTCACGTCGAGCTTCAGCACCCTTGAGGGGGGGCTGAAGGGCATACGCACCTCTCCGTCGGTTATCTATGTGCACAACGCCGGCGACGTACCGATCGCCTTGGCGGTCGGAGCGCGCACCGGTGCACGAGTGGCCGTGCACCTGCATCTGCCGCCCCCGATCCGACAGCCGTCCTGGCTGAACGCGCTGATGCGCCGTTCCACGGCCGCCATCGCCCCATCTGCGGATACCGCCAACCGTTGGATCTCACGGGCCGGATTGGACCCGGCTCGAGTGTCGGTCATTCCCACAGGTATCGACATCGATCGTTTCGTCCCCCTTGCACGCGAAGAACGCATGGCAGTGCGAGCCAGCGTGGATGTGAGGGAAGAGGAGTCCATGGTCATATTTGCCGGACGACTGGAACGGATCAAGGGACCTCATTTCTTGGTCGACGCAGTCGGCCGCCTCGATGCAAAGGTGCATCTGGTTCTGTGCGGCGCCAGCAGATCGCCTTCGTACCTGCGGGAGTTGCAAAGCCTGGCGCAGGGTCACCGGGTCTCTTTCCTCGGGCCTCGGTCGGACGTTCCTGCCCTTATGGCTGCGGCCGATATCTCCGTTCTCCCGAGCATATTTTTGGAGACACAGGGCCTGGTTATTAGCGAGTCGATGGCCTGCGAAACCCCAGCTGTGGCCTCGGACATCGGAGGACTTGGCGCGACCATGCGGGGTTTTCCCGAGCAGTTGGTACCCCCGGGCGACCCCGTGCGCCTGGCGGAGGCCATCAAGAAATATGTCACCTGGCGGCGCACAGATCCCGATCTCGGACCCAGGTCGAGAGCGTGGGTGCTGGAGCACTTGAGGTTCAGCGAGACGATCGGTGCCGTTGACGAGGTGATCACCGAGGCTGCCTTGTCCGCCGACCCGTGAGGTCTCCCGTGGGTACGTGCAAGACGAGGCATCGATGTCGGCCGCTGACACGGCACATCCCGGGCCATCGCAGCATCCGGTATGACCCGAGGGTGTCAATCAGCGCCGGGATCAACCAATTGGGAGGCACTCTTGGCCGATTGACGTGTTCCCGCCCGAAAGACTCCGTCGAGGGCGCGCCTCGGGTCGGCGAACTACAGCTTTGTGACTCAGTCAGAGGCGCCATTTCGCGCTGATCCGAAAGACTGATAAGGAACGAATGTGCTGAGAACGACCCGTCGGTATGGCAGCCTTAGACGATGGGAATTCGCCAGACCACCGCCAATGCGCTGAGGGACCTCCCGCTCGGAGTGCACAAGGCCGTACCTCCGGGAATCCGGCGAGATTTACGCCACCGCTTGGGGCGCTACTACCGGTACGAGTCCGAGTTCGACTTTAGCAAGACCCCGCCACTTGGCCCCGGTGAGACAGACGGCCCGCCCGAGTTCGTCGGCATTGGGGTCCAGAAAGCTGGGACGTCCTGGTGGTTTCGGCTCATTGTCGATCATCCCGGCGCGGCGCATGTCCCCTGGGTCAACAAGGAACTCCACTTCTTCGCCCGTTTCGGGGCTCAGCCATTCAGATCGTCAGACATCGCGGACTACCACCGGCAGTTCCCACGTCGGATCGGCGCCCTCACTGGGGAATGGACTCCCGACTACCTCTACTATCCCTGGGTACCGCCGCTCCTCGCCAAAGCCGCACCCGATACGAAACTCCTCTTGATTTTGCGTGATCCGATCGAACGTTTTCGATCAGGACTGGCCAGTGAGATTCGCAACGGGGCCGCACATGTGGGCGCGACCATCGCCGAGGTCGTGGGGTACACCATGTATGCCGAAAATCTCCGGCGTTGGATGGACCACTTCCCCGCTGAACAACTCCTCATTTTGCAGTACGAGCGCTGCGTGGCCGCGCCGGTCGAGCAGTTGGTCGCGACGTACCGCTTCTTGGGTCTCGATCCCGAGTACCGCCCGGCCATCCTCAACCGGCCGGTCAACAAGACGATCGAAGAAAAGATCGCTCTGGATCCCGACGTGAAGAGCCGCCTGCAAGACATCTTCGCCCCCGATGTGGCCGAGCTCGTCAAGTTGGTTCCCACGCTCGATCTGACCCTGTGGAAGGGAATGAACGAGACGTAGTCAGCGGTCGCCGGAGGCCATCTGGAACTTCCGGTGAGGCAATGGAACGGTCTCGATTCGTTGCCATCTTGGTCGTTCACTCGAGTTCCACTCATTGGACGACACGACACGAGCATCTTCGAGTGGCTGCCCGACCTCGGCCCCTCCATCTGGTCATGGTTGACGGTCGAGTCGATGATCTCGACCGTGCCTCTCGCCTCCTCGGGCGTCAAGCGCTGGAGCGAACCGGCGATGGTGCGGCGCTGGGTCGGCACAGGCATGATCGAAGCGCACCCCGAAGGAGCCGCTGGTGCGTGCCCTATGATGTCCAGCGAAAACTGACGGGTCGTCAGATTTAACGGTTCGCATTTCTAGAGAGGCACCATGGATTTCGAGTTCTCGCCGGAGCAACTGGCCTTCGTGAAGGAGGTCGAGACCTTCCTCGATGCGAACGACGACCCCGAGGTGTTCGACCTGACCAGGGAGAACATGGCCCAGATCGTCGACACGCCAAAGCGCCGGGCCTTCATGGCCTCGCTGGGCGAGCGAGGTTGGCTCGGGATGACCTGGCCCAAGGAATACGGGGGCCAGGAGGGCGAAGGCGTCTACGAGTACCTCCTCAACGAGCAACTGGCCGGCCGGGGCGGCCCCCAGATCGGCAAGGGGGTGGGCATCGTCGGCAAGACGATCATCCGCCACGGCAACGAGCGGTTGAAGGCCGAGTTCCTGCCCAAGATCCTGCGCAACGAGGTCGAGTTCGCCGTCGGCTATTCGGAGCCCAATGCCGGGTCCGACGCCGCCTCCATGCAGCTCAAGGCCACCCGGGATGACGGCGGCTGGATCCTGAACGGCCAGAAGACCTGGACCACCTCGGCCCACTTCGCCGAGTGGTACTGGGTGGGCGGGCGCACCGACCCCGAGTCCAAGCACGCCGGCATCACGCTCTTCCTCGTCCCGATCGACCAGCCCGGCATCACCGTCAACGCCATCTGGACCATGGGCGACGAGCGCACCAACGAGGTGTTCCTCAACGACGTCTTCGTCCCCGACGACTACGTGGTGGGGGAGGTGGGGCGGGGGTTCCAGTACATCTCGGAAGCGCTCGATCTCGAGCGCTTCACCATGTTCACCCTCTCGCCCATTCAGCAGCGCTTCGAGCTGCTGGTCGAGTACGTGCGGACGACCGTGCGCGACGGGGTGCCGCTCAAGGACGATCCGGTGATCCGCCAGCGCCTGGCACAGTTGGCCACCCAGCTCGAGGTGGCCCGGGTCATGGGGCTGAAGTTCGTCTTCGAGTCCTCCAAGGGCGGAGCGGCGCCGACGGCCGAGGCCTCGGAGTACAAGCTGTTCGCCACTGAGCTCTCTAAGCGCCTTGCCAACGCCTCCATGGACATCGCCGGTCCCGGCTCTCAGCTGCGGGTGAAGACCACGGAGGCGCCCATGGAGGGGCGGGCGGAGTCGACCTATCGTTACACCGTCATCGACACCATCGGCGGCGGGGCGTCGGAGATCCAGAAGAACATCATCGCCCGGCGCAAGCTCGCTCTGCCGAAGAATTTCTGAGGTGGACGTGGACGGGGCTTCTCCTGGCGGCCCCCTCGAGGGGATCACGGTCCTCGACTTCTCGACGGTCGGGCCGGCGGCGCGCTGCACACGCCTGCTGGCCGACTACGGCGCGCTGGTGATCAAGGTGGGCCCGGTGCCGTCGGCCGACGCCACGCCGATCGTCCCGCAGTACTTCGCCTACAGCGGACATCGGGGCATGCGGCGGGTGTTGGTCGATCTGAAGGACGACGACGGGCGGGAGGCGTTCCTGGCCCTGGCGGCGGTGGCCGACGTGGTGGTCGAGAGCTTCCGGCCCGGGGTGGTCGACCGGCTGGGGGTGGGGTACGACCCTGTGTCGGCACGGAACCCGGGGGTGGTCTATTGCTCGACGAGCGGCTACGGGCAGTCCGGGCCGGCGGCGCAGTGGGCCGGGCACGACATCGACTACCTGGCCGTCGGGGGCTACCTGGCCATGAGCACGCCGGGGGTTGGAGGCGCGCCGCCGTTGCCGGGCGCGACGGTGGCCGACGCGGCGGCGGGCGGCATGCAGGCGGCGCTGGCCATCACCGCCGCGCTGGCGGGGCGGGCGAAGACGGGGCGGGGCCGTTATCTGGACGTGGCCGTGGCGGAGGGCGTGCTGTGGTTGACGTCGCTGGCCGTCGATGAGCAGCTGGCGCAGGGCGGCGACGTGTCGCCCGGTCATGACGTGCTGTCGGGTCGGTACGCCTGCTACTCGGTCTACGCCGGGTCGGACGGGAAGTGGCTGGCGGTCGGGGCGATCGAGGCCAAGTTCTTCGCCAACCTGTGTACGGCGCTGGGCTGTGCAGAGTTGGCGGAGTCGCAGTACGACGACTCGGCGCAGACGGGGATCCGGGAGGCGTTGGCGGCGGCGTTCGCGACGCGGACCCGGGACGAATGGGTGACATTGCTGGCCGGTGCGGACACCTGCGTGGCGCCGGTGCTCCAGGTGGCCGAGGTCGCCGAGTATCCGCAGTTCCTGGCACGGGGAGTCGTGGGGGCGGCGTCGCATCCGGTCGAGGGTGAGCTCACGCAGCTGGCGCCTCTGCTGGCGGGGATGGAGCGGCCCGGCGGTGAGGAGCCGGTGAGGCTGCCCGACATGACGCAGACCGACACCGCACATCTCTTGAAGGAGGCCGGCGTGGACGGCGAGACGGTCGCCCGCTGGATGGCACGGAAGGTGGTGGCATGACGGGCAACGGGTCCGGCGACACGTTGGCCGAGGCGCGTGACCTCATCGGCAAGGAGCAGTACCACGAAGTGGGGGAGTTCCCCGTAGAGCGGGGCTACGTGTGGACGTCGTGTGCCTCGGTGGAGAACGGGAACCCGCTCTACTGGGACGACGAGGTCGCGGAGGCACTGACCGGTGGGCCCGTGGCGCCGCCGTCCATGGTCTCGGTCTGGTTCCGGCCGCACCACTGGGCGCCGGGGCGCATCGAAGAGGCGCTGCCGCTGCAGGTCCACTTTGACCTCAAGGCGCTCTTCGGGCTGCCCGAGGCAGTGATGACCGACAACACCATTGAGTTCCACACGCCGGTGCGCATGGGCGACGTCCTGCGGACGCACCAGGTGCTGCGCTCGGTGAGCGATGAGAAGACGACGAAGCTCGGAACGGGGCGCTTCTGGGTCATCGACGTCGTGTACGCGAACCAGGAGGGCGAGCTGGTGGCGGTGGAGTTCTACACAGGGTTCGGTTACCGCCGGGAGGTGGCGTCGTGAGTGTCGCGGCCGTTGCGCAACTGTTGTTGGAAGACGTCAACGTCGGGGACGAGCTGCCGACGCTGGATTATGAGGTCACCGCGACCACGGTGGTCCTGGGGGCGCTGGCCACGCGGGACTGGCGGCCCATGCACCACGACAAGGACTTCGCCGTCCATCGCAACGGGACGCAGGACATCTTCTTGAACACGCCCAACCAGGCTGCCTGGTTCGAGCGCTACCTGACCGACTGGAGCGGTCCGCGCGGCCGGCTGGCCCGGGTGACGTTCCGCATGAAGGGCTCGGTCTTCCCGGGTGACACGATGTCACTGACCGGCGTGGTGGAGTCGACCGAGGTCGACGAGGTCGGTTGCGGGTTCGCCTCGGTGGCCGTCACGCTGTCGGTCGACGGCGACACCAAGACGACCTGCGCCGCCCGCATCGCCCTGCCCCGGACGGGCGAGGACAACCCGTGGGCCCGGCGGGGCGACCAGTGGCGGCCCTCGCCGACGCATCCATGACCCCTTGCTCCTTGCATGTTCCGCCCTCACGAGAAAGGCGACCCAGTGCTCGACCTTGAATTCGACCAGGAGCAGGAGTTGCTCCGCCAGACGGTGCGCGACGTGCTCGCCCGCTACTGCCCGCGCGAGACCGTCCGCCAGATGGAGGACGACCCCATCGGCTACCCCACCGCCCTGTGGGCGCAACTCGGGGAGCTCGATCTCATCGGGCTGATGCTCCCCGAGTCGTACGGGGGCTCGGGGATGTCGCTGCTGGAAGGCGTCGCGCTCTACGAGGAGCTCGGCCGTGCTCTGGCGCCGACGCCGCATTTTGTCAGCGCGGTCATGAGTGGGAGTGTGCTGGCTGGCGCTGGGAGCGAGGCACAGAAGGAGCAGTGGCTGCGCCCGGTCGCCTCGGGCGAGGCGATCCTGACGCCGGCCTGGCTCGAGCCCGAGAACGGCTTTTCCCCCCGCGGCGTCGCGGTGCGGGCGGTGCCCGATGGTGGCGGGTTCCTTCTTTCGGGTCGGAAGCGCCACGTCGCCTTCGCCTCGTCGGCCGACTGCCTTCTCGTGCTGGCCCGCACCGGTGACGCCGCCGAGGCGATCGACCTCTTCCTGGTTGATCCCGCTGCCGCGGGGGTCCAACTACGCCAGCAATTCAGCATCAGTTCCGACACCCAGTACGAGGTGACGTTCTCCGACGTCCCAGTTGGATCCGAGGACCGGATCGGCCCAGCGGGGACGGGATGGGCGACCTGGCAGGAGATGCTCGAGCCCGGGTTGGTGCTGCTGGCGGCGCAGGCCGTCGGTGGCGCGCGCTACGCCCTCGAGATCACGACCCAGTACGCCAAAGACCGCCAGCAATTCGACAAGCCGCTCGGCGCGTTCCAGGCGCTCGCCCACTATCTCGCCGACGCCGTCACCAACCTCGATGGAGCGGAGCAGCTGGTCCACGAGGCAGCCTGGGCGGGGGCGAACGGGCGGCCGCTGACCTCGCTGGCCCCGATGGCCAAGCTGTTCGCCTGCTCAACATTCCGCGACATCACGGCCATGGCGCAGCAGATCTTCGGCGGCATCGGGTTCACGCTCGACTTCGACATCCAGCTCTACTTCCGGCGGGCGAAGCAGCAGCAGCTGATGTGGGCCAACGACCGGACCCTCGAGACCGCGGTGGCGGGCGCCCTGCTCGATTGAACTGATCCGTTCGAGCGCCCGTGCCTCGCTAGGTTGCTGCGGCCATTGGTGCCGGGGCCGCAATCGCAGGTCCACTCCCTCGGGGAAAGCCCAGGTGAAGGGGTATCGCAGGGGTGGCACGAGCTTTCGTGCTACGGCTGAGCTACCCTACCCCCGATTGGCGAATCGTATTGGGGCGGAGCCCTCGTACGAACAAAGGGTGGAGCATTCTGGTCGGGTGGCACCGGCCGATGTTGCGCCGTGGACTTCAAGAGATCAGGCGAACTGACGCATGCACAGCACGTCCGAACACCTCCAGCACGGCGGGTCGTTCACACTGCGCTCCCGGGCGCAACGCTCCGCCGTGTGCTTCGCCGCGCTGGCCCTCCTCCTCGGCACGCTGGCCGCGGTGGTGCCCGGGATCGTCTCGCCGATCGCCGCCGGCGCGGCGACTACCCCGGTGACGTGGAACACCGCTCTGACCTGTGGCACCTATGACTATGCCGTCGTTCCTCCCGGCACCACCTCTATCACCGCCACCATCTACGGCGGCGGCGGTGGCGGCGGGGCCGGCAGCGGCACCGGGGGCACGGCGGCCGGCAACGGTGGTCCGGCGGGCTCGACCACGGTCACCTATGCCGTCACGCCCGGCTCGGACGTTGGCGTGGACATCGGGTGCGGCGGCGGAGCCGGATCCACGGGCGCCACCGCCCCCGGGGGCACCGGCGCCAGTGGCTACGCGGCGGGAGGCTCAGGGGGGGCGGGCAAAGGTTCGTCGGGTGACCCGGGCGGTGGCGGCGGGGCCGGTGGCGGGGCCACCGGTCTGTGCCTCGGCACCACCTCGGGGTGCACCACCCCGATCTCGATCGCTCCCGGCGGCGCTGGCGGCGGTGCCGCCGGAGGGAACAACAGCGCCGGCTGCGGGAACGCCACGGGTGGGTCCGGCGGGACCGGCGGCGGTACGGGCACGGCCGGCGGCGCCGGCGGCGCGGCAGGCAGTGGTGGTGGCACGGCGGGAAGCAGCGGTGCGGCCGGGACGGCGGCCACCGGGGACACCGGTGGCTCAGGCGTAGGCGGGAGCGGGGGCGGTGCCGGCAACTCCAAATCGGGCGGCACCGAGGCCGGCCCCGGCGGCGGGGGCGGCGGCGGCATCGGCGGCGCCGGCGGCGCCAACTCGCTTGGCGGCACGGCGGGCACCGGGGGCGCCAACAACACCGGGGGCGGCGGTGGCAGCGGGGCCAGCGGCCCTGGCGGGTCAGGCAGCAACAACGGCGTGGGCACCGGCGGGGCCGGCGGCGCCACCACGACGGGTACCGGCAACGACATGGACATCGGCGGCGGTGGCGGTGGCGGTGGCTACACCGGCGGCGGCGGCGGCGGCGCGACGTACTGCAGCGGTACCGACCTGTCGGGGGCGGGCGGCGGCGGCGGCGGCGCCGGCTGGAGCTCCTCGACGGCCACGGCCGCCTCGAGCGCCGTGGCCAGCGGTACCTCCACATCGTGCACCGGCACGGGCACCAGCAACGGCGTGGGCGGGACCGGCGCCACCACGGCGGCCGCCGGGAAGATCGGTTGCGCGGGTGAGGTCTCCTCGGCCAACTTCACCGGGACAGCACCGGGTACGCCGACCGAATCGGGCTCCCTCAACTACAGCGTCGGCGTGGCCCAGAGCACGGCCACCTACAGCGCCACCAACGCGTCGTCGTGCAACGGTACCGCCACCTACTGCGAGTTCACCCTGGCTTCGGGCTCGCTGCCCACCGGTCTGACGCTCAACACCTCCACCGGCGTGATCTCGGGGACCCCCAGCGGCACGCCTGGGAATTACACCTTCGGGGTGACCGCCACCAACCCCTTCGGGAGCGCGACCCTGACGTCCCAGACCCTCGTCCTGGCGGTCGGGCCGGCCTCCAAGCTGGTCATCGCCACCCAGCCCAGCACGACCGACGCCAGTGGCGCGGCCCTTGCCACCCAGCCCGTGGTCAAGGTCGAGGACTCCGGCGGCAACGTGGTCACGACCGACTCGTCCACGGTGACCGCGAGCTTCACCAGCGGCGGCGTGTCGCTCACGAACCCGACCGAGGCCGCCTCCAGCGGTGTGGCCACCTTCTCGGGCCTGGCCCTCAATGCCCTGGCGGGCAGCTACACCTTGACGTTCTCAGACGGCGGGCTCACCACCGCGGTGTCCAACACCATCACCGTGTCCACTGGGGCGGCCAGCCAGCTGGCCGTCACCACCCAGCCCAGCACGACCGACGCCAGCGGCGCGGCCCTCGCCACCCAGCCGGTGGTCAAGGTCGAGGACTCCGGCGGCAACGTGGTCACGACCAACTCGTCCACGGTGACCGCGAGCTTCACCAGCGGCGGCGTGTCGCTCACGAACCCGACCAAGGCCGCCGCCAGCGGCGTG
>Ga0181530_10003639_pt1 | contig 16995 bp, 13 predicted proteins | sample PEATcosm2014_Bin_42_FD_119769 | JGI IMG/M metagenome (GOLD analysis project Ga0181530, IMG submission 119769) | Peatland microbial communities from MTU Mesocosm Facility, Houghton, MI, USA - PEATcosm2014_Bin10_60_metaG | ecosystem: Environmental > Terrestrial > Soil > Wetlands > Peat | place... | reverse complement strand
TGTAGCGGATACGGTCTGGTGCCGGCTTATCCTGCCATTCCAGCGCCCGGCGCTCCACCCAGTCTCGACTATAGCCCAGGTAGCGGCCAGCATCGGCTGCGCCTAACCACCTGGCTATATCGAGTTTTTTCACGGTCACATTGTAGGTTTAATTATTTTCGGCGTATTTTCGGTCTTGATTGTAGAGGCCCTCTGCTCTTGGAACTTCTCTTGGACCGCCCCCTCGCTGGGTGGGCGGACCGATCTCATGCCGCTGCGCCATATTCCACGCACAAAAAACCGAATTCACCCGGCAGTCTGGGATTGGGTACCCCTGTGATCTCGAATTGGTCCCAAATATCCGGCGGAGCCCATTGGCTAATTTTGCTCACTTGATTTACTTGATCCTTGCGCGGTTAGATGGGGCAATCGGGAGTTGAATTTGTTTATCCATCTGGGGTGGTACACCTGCGTGAAACATGAACTTAGTGGCTGGTAATCCGCATCCTGAGTCCTTGCCACGCTTCCCCGCAGGTGCCGGGGTCCACATCCGCCGCCGTCTTCGTTAAATCGAGCGAAGTTTGGGGCGGCTGCCCTTGATTACGGTTCGCATGCCGCGGGATCGCCTCTACTCCTGCTGTTGTTCGCATGTGCGGGAATGGTCCCAGCATTCATAAGGGTGTCTCCAATTGGGGACATTGGCTGGTTCGCTCTTGGCTCGAATTGGGTGGCCGCCTGAAAAGTCTAGCGGAATACTGTGGACTTGCGCCACATGACCGAAGGCGCGCACTCGTTATACGGTAGGACATAAATAAAGGGACAAAAGGCTTGACCAAGCTCTTCCAAGCGGCGATTATGCGCGGGCATGAGAGCACGCCTATTGCACTTGCCTTTTCAGACGGGCCAGAAATTGCGACGGCTTAGAAGGGAAGCCGAAGCGGACGGGGTCCCATCGCGTCGCCCGGCGCCTCCACGCCGTCCTGCTCAATCACGACGGGTTGAGCAGCGGCGACATCGCCCATGTCTTGGACGCGCCCCGCTCCAAAGTGTCGCAATGGTTGAGCGATTACGAACAATTCGGCTGGGAGGCACTGCTGGAGGGACATCGCTCGGGACGTCCCGCTCAGTTGAGCGCCCGCCAACAGCAGCAACTGGAAGACATTATCGACAGCGGGCCGCAAGCCTATGGCTTCCTTTCCGGCGTGTGGAGCGCGCCGATGGTGACCCGCGTCCTGGAGGAGGAATTTGCCATTGGTTATACCGACCGACATGTGCGGCGCTTGCTCCACGCGTTGGGTTTTTCGGTGCAACGCCCCAAACGGGTGCTGGCGCGGGCCGACCCGGCAGTCCAGAACCGGTGGCGACGTTACACGTATCCCAGCCTTAAAAAAAAGCCGCGGCCCGACATGCCAAAATCGTCTTTGCCGACGAGGCCAGCTTCCGGCAGGACTCCACGCTCTACCGGACGTGGGCTCGCGTAGGGGAGCAACCGGTCGTCCCCGTCACCGGAGAGCGGCACTCGGTGAAGATTTTCGGGTGCGTAGAAATTCATGGCGGCGCCTTCCTCTATCAACCCGACCGGGTCTTCAACGGCCAAACCTATGTGGACTTCCTGGAGCGCAAACTGGCCCGGCGATTCTATCGGTCAGGAGAGCCCATGATTTACATTCAAGACAACGCCTCCTACCACAAGGAGGCGTTGGTATGGGAGTGGTTTGCGGCCAATCGCCGCTGGCTGGAAGTTCACCAGTTGCCGCCTTACTCGCCAGAACTCAACGCCGCCGAGCCGCTGTGGCATCACACGCGCGTGCATGGCACACACAACCGTTGCTTCAAGAACACGCAGGAAATCATGACTTCGTTGGATGGTGTCTTTCACTCCATCCAGCGACATCCCGATCAGATTCTCGGCTACTTGCGGCCTTTTCAGTGACCATATGTCCCTTTATTTCTGTCCGACCGTATAGCACCTCAAGCCGGGCTGTGCAGTTCCGGTGTGCCATCAAGGGCTGCCGATGCCCTCCTGGCGCCACCAGCGGTGGGAGCGGGCGTTGAAGATGTTTAGCACATCCGCGACGTCCTGCAGCGCGGCGAACAGGCGGCCATCTTCTCCGCGTTCAACGATCCGTCCGACATTCTTGGGCGGTATCTGACTGAGGCCGGGATTGACCATTACATCCTGGACGGTCGCACCTCGCAGGCGCGGCGCGGGATGCGGAGCGCCGGGTTCAATGCCGGCGAATTCCCGATCACCTTGGCCGGCTTGGACAGCATGGCCGAGGGCCACAACTGGGACAACATTAACAACATCATCCTGACTAGCTACACCTGGGCGGCAGACAAACAGGTCCAGGCCATCAACCGCGCGCATCGCATCACCAGCCGGCGCGACGTCAACCTCTACGTGATCCTATGCGATCAGAGCGCTGACCGTGTGCTGGAGGACAACATCAACGAGAAGACCAATTCAAGCGAGCTGGCGATAGACGGCAGGCTGCTGGGCGAAGCGAGCGAGGAGCGCAGCGTGGCCGAGCTGCTCCGCGAAGCCATGCGCGACTTCCGGGAAAAGCAGGATTGCCCCAACGAAGAAGTCCTGTGTAAGACTTGGCCGCAACTTTGCGAGCAACTGCGGGAAGCGGCGCGCGGCTGGCATGGACCCCAACCCAGACGGAGTCCGATTGAAATCGACCTTGCACACCACCGTCATCTTCCCGATGCCCTTGGCAAAACCGCAAACCGTCAATCTTCCAATCTGGCGCCGCATCAGGCTCGCTGCATAGCCGGATGGCTCAACTTCGGCCCGCTGGCGCAACCTATTTCATGAATCATTTTCGAGCGCGATTCGGGCCACACCCCGAGAGGACGGCAAGGACGGACAATCGCCGCACATTTCAGGGAGAAGTGGTAAAAGCGTCTCTATAAAATCTCGATAGATGCAGAAGCACTTCACCCGTCGGCGCGCGAGGGCGCTTTGTCCGAGCCTTCGTCGCTCACGGACCAACCGGCTCTTGATCGGGGATCGCTTCTTTGGAGCGGTCGGCAATGCGCGTTGAGCATCGAGGTCTCACGAACACTCAATTTTGGTTGTGCAAAGCTGACCGTTGACGGTGCAGAATGATCAAACCAATTTTGGTTCCGCCTAAACGCGAAAGGCTCTCGATAATTTCATCGTGCGTGTCTCCGATCACCCACGGCTCCGCAATGACCATAACCTCGCTTCCGTCCTTCCTTGCCTGAGCAATGAGGTCGATCAAGACAGCAAATTTCATTGCATAAGGGGCATTGCGGTTAGCCTTTGCATCACGAGCAAAGCCGATTATCCGTTTTGAGCCATTAAACGAAATTACTGCCTCTCCCTCCATTTGATTTACGTCGTTCTCTTTACTGTTCCATTGCGTTCCAAAATCCTTAATTGCGTACTTCTTTGCACCGTCATAAATGACGATTGGCAAGTTTCCGTCCCGCATTTGGACGTGTTGCAGTTGCAGTATGGCGTCGGCGATTGTCATGTGATTTGTTTACATCACAGCACATCTATGAGCAAGAACATTTTAAGGCGATCCTTGCTAACGCCACCAATTCACTTCTTGCAGGTCCGATTCAAGCCACTCATATACAATTCTGGAACAAGGGTCTCGCTGATATATTGTGCTTAAGCTCCCGCCATCTGAAAAAGCCCCTAGCCAATCTGCGCACTCTGGGCGAAGTGCTCTTGCCTGTCCGATCCGTCCTTCATTAAGTTGAACAGTTTCGCGAGCTTGTTGTTCAGAACCAAGTTCAAACGCAATTTCGTTTCGAGCGCCATGCCTCAAAGGTTCAAATCGACATGAAAACGGTTCGCGACCGGAACCATCATGTTCAGCATCTGGAATCAAAATGCCGTGAAGCCGCACTGGTAAAACTGCATAATGCCTCAGCCGGGGCGCGAACTTGGGCAAATAATTTCCAACGAGAGCTTCATAAGCTTGCAGTGCGGCACTATAGACTGCACGTGTTCGTTCAAGACTGCGTTGCGCACTAAAATACTCCGATATCCAGGACCCTGTAGGCTGAAGATCAACCTGGGGATATGGAGCCTCCAAGAACTGCGCGCCTGCGCGAAGAAGTCCTTCAATCCCCGTAGCGAAGGAAAACTTAGCATATTCAGTCGCAAATGGCCGAGGCCTTGAGGTTTGTAGTTCAAATGTAGGGATTCTTAAATCTCGGATTGCAGAACGGACAGTGCGTTCGCAAGCCTCATTCCAGAAAGCTTCTCTGAGCAACAGTTCAACAGGGATTTCCCGAGTTGCCATCAGCGCAGCAAGCGAGGACGCAATATGACGTTGCGTCTGTTTCCAAGCACAAGCTGGTTGATCGGTGACAGCATTGATCCACACCTCATACTGCCCCAAATCATCTGACATTTCCGCCTCGGCAACCTCAATTTCTGGTGCAGTCTCGTGATCCCGCCAGAAAATGCTGACATAGCCCTGTCCCGCACAAACCAACATTTTGCGCAGTTGACCATTGGTAGTAGTCGGCGTCACAAATGCCGCAAGTCCTTGGAGCGCGTCAGACCAAGCCAACACGCAGTGGCGGATTTGGCGCGCCTGGTCCGCAGGCGCGACCATCGCAGTGCCTTGTTGTGCGGGCCATTCATGCAACCCGTCGCGAATAACTAAACTTGAGAATGCAGGATGGGCTCGGACCAGTGGCCCAAAGAGATCTTCAACCTCAGCGAAGCTCTTCGTGCCAACCGCGATAGCCAGAGGATAGCGCCACCGCTCTCTCCGGATTGTATCCCTAACCAAGTCAGCAGCCGTAACAATGTGGGTACTTAGGGCTTGCGCCGCAAACCAGTGCTGTAAAATCGTAACTGTGAAAGCTACACAACCGTTGGCTTCAGTCACCAGACGGGTTCCAAAAAGTGGATGAAGTTGGAGAATGGAGGTTGACAATTCGCAGATCGGTACGGGACCTCCACCTCGGTCTGTAGAACGCACTGCGAGGTGTACAAGCAATTCATGCGTATTGGTGTAATCTCTAATCAATGGTTGTATTGCTTTGTGAGCAACATTTGCCAGCAATTCGCCAATTGAATCGGGAAGATGCTGATTTTCCTTTAGCCGCGTCGCAATGAGAACGGAGAAAAGCGGTTTTGTTATATCTGCACGGAGCACCTGTGGGAGGCTATGAATTGCTGGAACATAAGCGCCTACAATTCTTTGCATCAAGTCTATCGCCGCCAGTTCAGAAAGCAACGGCAAACGGGCTTGCGCTTCCTCGTAGGCACTACAGGGGAGGGGTGTCGATGTAACAATGACGGATGCATTCTGCCATGTTCGAGATAATACAGATGCTTGGCGCAGCAAGTCAATTGCCCCTTCGGAACCTGCCTGATCAATTCCATCAAGCACCAACAGGACCCCTCTGACAGCAATATCACCTAATCGCCTCGCAAGGGTCTCAGCTTCATCCCGCAGATTACGGCCGGCGACCCGCAACCCTTCAACGAATACGGGTATGCGCGCGCTGGCGCTCTCACGAAATGCTAACAGTTGATTTTGATAGATGCGTTCTGCCGTGAGTGATTTCCCAGAACCGAAATCCCCAATCAACCACACAAAGGATCGGTCAATGGATGCGAGAAGTTGAGGCGAAGGTGCGCCGACATCTGCGTCATTTGCTAAATGCGACGCAATATCCTCCGGCACCTTAAGCGCAAGCCAGCGATCTAAACAACGTGCAGTAGATTCCCTCTCAAGATGATGAAGTTCCTGTTGTGCAACATTCCCAACTACAGCAGGAAACATTGAGGCTCGTTGCGCCATCGATCTGATGAACTCCTCTCGGGTAATACGTTTGTGTTGCGGTCCTTCCGTCCAGCGTGCCGCTCCAAGGCGTCGGAGATCATCAAGCAAAGCGGTATATAGCGCACGCTTATGGCGGTGCAGCAGCGGTAGGTTCAACGTTTCAGTGAGATATTTATCGAGCGCAACAATATTGCTGTTTTCGATAGCAAGTATGGACTCACGGACATCCCATCGCATCTGCCGTGTCCAGTAATCCGTTCCATGTTGCTTTGGCGAAGTGAAATCGCTTATTCGTTCATTGATGGCTACGATTAAACGTGCGAGACCCTCTTCGCTGCGTTGGGTTGCGCTCTGCTTGAGTATTTCCAACTCATTATTGACGGCTCTTAGTGTTACTAAGCGAAAGAATGACTGCTCGTCTCCTCGGTCCCTGGCAAGCTGTTTTTCGATAATTGAAGAACCACTTTGGCTGTTCTTACGCTCACACAACTTTGCCAAGGACCAATGCTGGTCCAGGTTGTCACTCTTTACTTGAATGAACTCAACGATATGTTGTTCATTTAGAAGCCTATCAAGAAGGATGTCATCATGCGTCTCACACCAAACGGCATGTATGGAGGCATCGTGAAGCATCTCCAAACAGAATGCCGCTGCGACATGATCTTGGTAATCAAAACCGCCGCGGGCAATCGGACCTCCATCCTCCAGTGGAGCTAATGTGAAGATTGAGGGCATTTGCTGCCAATTGCTATATAGTGCGTTCCGATCGTGTTCCTCATCGAAACCACCTGGTAAAATCCGGACCGAGCCCTCACAGCCTCGTCTTCCCCTCCGCCCTCGCCTTCGCCCATCTCGCCTTGGTCGCCGCTGAAAGTTTGGCCCTGACCTCCGGGGTTCTGCGCCAATCCTTCCTGGCCGGCTTGGGTGTTGCAGATGTGCCCTTGACCTTTGCCCATCTCGCTTTGCCCGCAGCACTCATGGCCGCCCTTCCAGCCGCGCTTATTCGCCTCTTGCCCTTCCTCGGCATCCCCTTCGCCGTGGCCCACCGTATTTTCCGTGCCCTGGCCAAAGCCTTTATGAGTTTGCGTTTGTGGGCGGCGGACATGTGATATTTGCGTTTGGCCGGAGTGGGGGCTTCCGCGGCAGACGGGATTGGGATTTCACCTCCGCCACCAGCGGCGATTGAATTAATTTGGCTTTGCAGCGTTTCGATCTGTTCCTTGATGGCGATGATTTGGTTGAGTTGGGTTGTCGTCAATTCGGTAATGTTCATGGGTGAGGTTTTAACGCTGGTCGGATTGGGAGTCAATCACGGAGATGCCGCCGCCTTCATTTTCTTGATCCATTCGTCGGCGTTGTGGCTTTCGGAGAGGGATGCAATCTTGAACCGGCCAATGTCAGCGATGAAAGTATCCAGGCGGGCGCGGAAGGCATCCCGTTCTGCGGCCGTGGCATTCATGTCGGGGACGTGGCTCGCCAGTTCAATGTAGCGGATTCCCATGCGAGCCTCCTGCACGCGGCTTCTGATTTCCGGGGTTTCGGCGACGGCCTCGGCATGGTCGAACAGATCGTTGGCCGACTTGAGCAACTCGGCGCTAAAGAGCGGGGAAGTGGGAGGATCGTACAGGTGCAGGTGGACGTTAGGCTGCTGCAACCTGTCGTGGAAGAGCCTAAGATAGGCGTAGATATCGGCACCGGCGTTGCCGTAATAGCCGTCGGAGAAATCCCGGACCAGCGCCCATACATCCTGGCGTGGGTTCCAGAAAAGGCGGGCCATCACCCAGGTATGAATGGCCTGTAGATCGCAGTTGCCCTGGTAGTCGCCCTCACAAAACATCCCGGAGACGCCATTGTCCCGGTAATAAGCCATGTCGGCACCCAGTTCGTCCCAGTTGGGATAGGGCTGGAGGTAATGGGCGAAATTGACCCCGTAATGCCAGATAAGCAGGTGGCCCGGCGCCACCTTTTTCCAGGCCAGGAGCGCCTCGTTGGACGTTTTGTTCTGCGGGTCGCTGGCCAGCGGGTGCCCGTCACAGGCGTAAATGGGAGCCAAACACACCAGCACGTTACTGGCGGGCGCAATGGTGCCGGGCGCCGGGGCCTTCTGGGTGTACTGGTAGGCCAGCGTCTCCACCCAGATCTTCCGATCCGGCAAAGCCGCCTGCACCGCCGCCGCCACCTTGTTCACGAAGTCCAGCAGCGTCCCGGCCGGGGAGCCGAACTTCGCATCGGCGGCCCGGCAGGCGTCGCACTGGCAGTTTCCGTGTTCCGCGTCGTTGGGCGAAAGGCCCAAGGTCAACTCTTTTGGGTTGGCCTTCGCCTCCGCCACCAGGGCGTCCACCACCACCTGGAAGACGCCCGGACTGCTGAGGCAGAGTTGTGAGTCCGGCGAGGACTTTCGACTGCCGTCCAACAGGCTGTAGTATTCGGGATGGTCGGTGAAATAGCGATTGGGTGGGACAAGGCTGTAGAAGTTCTCCGCCCCGTTGAAGAGCCGGTTGATGCCGCCCAGTTCGGCTTGATCGGGAACACTGACGCCGTTGAGCTTGAGGTGGGCGTCCCATTGACCCTTTCCAAAAACCATGGCCTCGTCCGTGTCCCGATAGCTGAAGGCCGGGGCCTGAGTCTCATCCAGATCCGGAATGCGCACCACGTCTTGGTGAGGCAGGACGGTGGCGTCGGGCGCGTACCAGCGCACGCCCAGGTGGTCTTCGAGAAAGGAATAGACGGCATAAAGCGTGCCCCGGTCATCGTGGCCGGCCAGGCAGATGTTGCCCCCGTCTGTGCGAACCACGAAGGCTTCCTCGGTAAGGGTGTCCAGCCGCCCATTCTGGAAGCCGGATGGGAGAAACGGACTGGCACCCACGAAGATCGCTGGGCCGGGGGGATTCCGGCTCATTACCGGCAGCACAGCGCCCGAGATCTGCTTCAGGTCGTCGGCCAGCTCCTGCGCCGCATGTTTGACCGTCGCGCTGGCATCCAGGGCGGTGACTATCGTGTACTGGCTCTGGCCATGATCGGCCAGGACCAGTCCAGCCGCAGAGGCGGAAGTGATGGACCAGAGGAGAGAAACACCAGCGAGGGTGAAGCGCATAAAGCGGAAACGGGGGGAGGATGCAAACGGGTCGGCTGAAAGGGATTTGACAAAGCCGCGCCGTGCCGGAACCTCGAACCACAAAGGCTCGGTAAACGATGTCATGGTTGAATTGTAACTATTCACGTTTTTCCGTTTGACTGGCAGGCCGTGTGGAGGGCGCGCGGTTTTGGAGGCAAGCAACCAGATTGGCCATGGAACATTGGTAATCCCGCTGGGGGTTTGGAGTCAAGCGTGGGAATGGTGGCACGGAGATGCCTTCAATACGCCACGGAAGCCGTCCATCCTTGTTTGACCTTCCGGCCCTGCCGAAACGCTTGTCGCAAGCCTGCTGGAGTAACCGGGCGTGGGAGTCTGGGCCGAGCAAGGAATCCGTTCTTTCGCCCGGCCAGACCGTCCCCACACCCGTGCTGTGCAGGGGTGATTCGCCGGGCGTGACCGGCTTTTACCCCCCCTTTCTGCTTGCTGGTTTTTGGGAGAGTTGAGGGGAAATGCCGGCAAAATGGCCGCCATTGACACCGCATAGAATCGGCGTATAATCCAACCGTATTTTGTTCTTTGTGAGCTTGGGCCTCCACCATCGTTGTTCTGGCACGGTTTCCTTCGGAAACTGTTCTTTGGCCTTCCAATCAGAAACCAGTATGGTGAGCGCGATTGGCGCTTTGCACGTCGCCTCGCCTGAAAATTCAAATGAGAAGGAAGTAACCATGAGCAAAAACCAAAAAGAAATAAAACAGAATAATAGCAAAACGAGCATCACGTCATTGATGTTGATGGGAGTTTTGATGGTGACCCTTGTGGGAAGTGCCGTAAGCGGCAGTTTTACTTGAAAGTCGCTGTGCCAGCGAATGATGGTGAGAGGCCCCAAAAGACAAGGGGGGTGGTGCAACTCCACCCCTTCCCACCTTTTATCATGCGAATGTCATGGGCTTGCCAGTTCTGAATAGCCCATGTTCAAGGAACAACCTCCTTGCGTTAGCTTGGCGAAGCCGAGGGGAGGTAAAGACGAAATCTCTGGCGCAGGGCGAGCAAGCGGGGGATCAGAGATTTTGCGGCCGGGAACGGTATTGGGATCTTCAAGGCCAGCCAGATGGCTGTGTCGTCTGCCCGCAATCGATCTTGCTCGTCCTCCCGGTTTTGAGCAAAATCCTGGGCGTGCAACCGCGCAGACTCGAAAATCTGGATGACCTTCTGGTGCAGGTGGAGCATTCATCTCGCACAACAACAAGACCATCTTCCTGGTGGTGATAGACATTTTTGATTACCCGGAATCAGCATCGAAGCGCGGCAAACTTCAGGCGTACGAAATCACACCGCAAGAATTTGTGGACTCGCTCCGTGAAGCCGAAAGTCCTCCCCCAGGTTGAGAGTCTGCGTACGCCAGCCGGTCAGTCTTTTCGGAATTGATCGGCGATGCCCAGTTCTTTGAGCGCGGCGTTCAGTTGCTCCAAGGTGGCCGCTTCCTTGAGTTTGGCCCGGACCCGGACTTCGATTTCCAGATTCTCCGCTTGGGCGAGACGGGTCAGCACTTTGAGGCTGAAAAGGTTGAATTGATCCCGGCGAAGCTGGCCGCGCCAACTGACCACGGGCAATTGGGGTTCCTGCGGCGGCGGCGCAATAGGCGGGTCTAATACCAGGGGCACGGGCACCGGGGTTGTCGGCGGCGGCACTGGTTTGCCGGACGGCGGATTGACTGGGGCCTCTTTCAACGCCTTGGCTTTCTTCGCGGTGAGGACATAAGTGTCATAATCGAAGGTGATGTCCGCCTGCTCCACGGTGTCGCCTTTGCCCCAAACGCGATCAAACTGCGCCGCGTCTTTGCCGCAAGCCAGGCCAAGTACTCCCTGACTGATAGCACGGGTCAGAGTTTGACGCAGGGCCTCGTCGGCCTTTTCCAGTCGGGTGAACTGGCCCTGGAAAAAGGCAGCCTTTAAGCCCGCGAGCGGCCAGATACCCGATTCCTTGAGCGCGGGAGGCCAATTGCGTTCGATGTAGGACGCGCCGATTTCGCGGCTCAACAGGCTGTCGTGCCTCATCCGCGCCAGAATGGCCGAAGTGATGCTTCGCGCCTCACTCTGATGGAGTTGCCCCAGGGAAATCTCTTTCAAACTCGCCGCGCTGGCATCCCACAACAATAAACGGTTGTAGCTGCTCCACACCCTGTCTTCGATTTGTCCCTTTGCCTCGTTCAATTCCCGCTGGATACGCCGCACGTCCTCCGGTTCAAGGTCGCCAAGAGTCCCCCTGTTTGCATCGTCCGCGACTGCTTGCCACGCCAGCAATTCTTCGACCGCGCTCTTGAGTGACCCGCTGCCTTCGCACGTCATCCACAGGACACCACCGGGATTCTGACGCGAGGATTGCCCGCATTTGCGCGTCCATTCGGTGATGCGCTGACGCGACCCCGATTCTTCGCCCGGATCAATCGTTTCGTCAGGACGCAGCACGGCCATTGTCAACATGGCTTGATCAACGACCTCGGTGGAGTCTTTCGGGAACAGCGACAGGTGAATCTCGGCATCCTTCTGGAAGACCTTCCTCACCAACTCGCTCATGTTGCGAACCACGTCTTCCTGGTCGAGCGCCTGTTTGCGGTCGGCATGAACTTTTTTGAGCGTTGGCACATGGCCGAAGCGCCAGCCATCCACGCCCACGCCACGCAGGAAATAGCAACGCCGCTCCAAATCCTGCACCGCCGTATGCACAAGCGCCGTCTCCGTGTCCGGGTCGCCCACGGCGAAATAAAGTTCCGGCAGGTGTGCGGATTTGTCCGTCTGCCCGCCGCACGATTCAAAGAACAGAGCCTTGGCGACGCGCTGGTGGATCATCGTTCGCCCCGCGCCTTCCGCATCCTCGTCATCCAACGTCTCGGCATGGGATTTGGCTTGGCCGGTTGGCGCGGAAATGTCCGCGTGAATAGCGGCCTGCAATCGTTGCTCACCCAATTGGCGCAATACGGCGGCAAGGAACTCCCGGTCCGCCAGCGGCGCAGAACCGAGCGTCAGCAACGGCTCGCGCCGGGCCTTGCCGTAGCCCTCGCGGTACGCGCACGAAATCCACATGCCCAGCATCGCCAGCGTCGTGCGGGTCTGCTGGAATTGTTGCAACGCCTGCCACTTTCTTTGGAAGACCGTCAGCGTGGCAGGATGGAACGGGTAGCACGCCTCGAACTGTGCGCGAACCTGCTCTTCCGACAATTGGCCCCATTCCGGAGGCAGCCGGTCACGATGGCTGAAAACCCAACCAGCGAACTGCCGGGACACCGCCCGTCGCATACTGTCCCGCCCGCATTCCTCGAACAGCCGCCGCCGCACGATCTCGCTGACTTCCGACGCATCGTTCACAACGAGGTCTTTTCCGACTCGCCCGACCACCTTGGTCAGCTTGTCCTGCCACTCCCGCAATCCATCCGTCATTTCCGTAGGGGATGCGGGCAAGCTGAACAGGCCGACGGCCCGTTCCGACGACGTGAGCGCGACCGTAAGATTTTGCATGAACGAGTGAAACTGGTTCACCTGCTCCGGGTGTCTCCCGATGTAATTCAATGTTTCATCGAACAGAATCAACACGGGCTTGCCCACCAGTCGAAACAAATCCCCGATGGCCTTTGTGCCTGGGGCGGATTTGGCGTTGAACAACGTCGCGCCCTTGCCGGGGACGAGTTGTTCGGCGATGTCAATCCACGGCGTCTCCCGGCCCGGCGCGGAGTCCCATGAGTTGCCGACGAAAATGGCGACATTGGCTTGGGGAATCTCTTTCAGACCCGTCGCTTTCATCATGTCGGCGACCCCAGAAAAACCTTTCGCCGCAGCCCCGGTGTCGCACAAATGATAGAGCGCGGCGAGCGTGTGCGTTTTGCCGCCGCCGAATTGCGTGATGAGCGACAGCACCGGCGCGGTGTTCGCCGTCTCGCCGTTCAACCGGCGCAGCACCATGCCGCAGTGGTCAACGAGCGCCGTGGAGAAATAGTTCCGGGCGAAAAACTTCTCCGGCTTCACGTAATCGGCGGGCGCGGTGCCCGCCGCGACTTGCTCTAAGTGAACGGCGAACTCGCTGGGATCGAGCGAGCGGCCTTCGCGTAGTTCTTGGCGGGGGAGAACGACTTTATACCAGGGTTCCATATTTAGACGATTTTCTTAGCTCGAAGTGCGGCGTTACATCCAGGGCCAGTGGCAAAGTCGCCGTAAGTTATTGAAAATCAGGCGCAACGCAGCGCAGCCGTCCGCGACTGCGGGTTCCGGCATCGTCCCGGTGCGGGTTCCCTCCGATGGCGGCGGGACGCCGCCCAAACCCGCAGGAGCGGACGGCTGCGCTACGACTTTGTCACTCGCCCTGGCGTTACATCTGGAAAGTGCAGCAATTGAAACGAATGCTGCATCCTTTTGGGCATCATCCAATTCGTACCAAAACTTTATTTCATTAGCCATTCTTTGCACCAATTCTCGATTGTCATGGATAATCCGTTTGACTTCGGACTCAGCTTGTTTCAGATATTCAAAAATCCGCTCCGAACCCTCAGCAACATTCAACAGGGTTTTAGTATCCCGAATGGCGAATTTCAGGTCTGTTTCCGCCCCTGACATGGATGCTCGCCTCTGTTGCAAGAGGCTCGTCCAAAAAGAGTGAGATGGAGTGAAAATAATGCTCTCTTGATAGGCGTGAAGAAGCGGTTCATCAAAACTGTCCGGCAGAATCTCAACGTGAGCTAATAAACCTGCCAATGACCTTTTAATTTTTACGGCCAAATCGGAAGCAGTGAAATACGCCCGAAACGGCTCGTCCACATCACCTGTGTAGAGGACTACGTCTTCAAGTGCTCCAAGTGCGTTGCCGACTACCACATGCCCTGCTTCATGCACGAAAACTCCATCTCTATATTTGGGTCTTCCGTTCATTTCACTCCCCTCATGGCCGCCTGGACGCCTTCGAGCATCCGGCGGTCGTCGCTGTTTTCTGGATAAAGGGCGTTCAAGGCAAGGGCGAGTCTTTCAAATCGCTGGCTTCCGCGCAACTCTGTTTCCAACACTTGGCGGAGAAGCGTGCTGCGGCCAAGGCTGAACAAAAGCATGGCGCGGTGGAGGCGGTCGAGCGTCGTGAATGTGGCTTCCCCCTGTGGTTTGCCGGGCGCGGGCTTGGATTTCTGGCCGCGTTTAGGCTTGGACAGGAGGGCGGCTTCCTGTTGGCGCTGGGTCAGGAGGCCCAATTCCATTTGTTTCACGTCTTCCAGGCTGATTTCCAGACCGGGGCGCTTGGCCGCTTCGCCCAGCAATTGTTCGCTGCGCTCGCGCACGGGCAGCAGGCGCACGATGCCTTTCTCAATTTCGATGACCCGGTGTTCCAGGGCGGCGTAGTGAATCCCCATCGGGCGCGTGATGCGAATAAACGTGTCGAACGGCATGGAGAATCCGGCCTTGGTCTTTTTCGACTTGTCCTCATCCTCGTCGTCTTCCGGTTCCTCCTCCTGGCCGCTGACCTCTGACTTCTGACCGCTGATCTCTGGCTTCTTGCCGTTGCCGTTGGCCTTTGTGGATTGGAGCGTCCAGAGGAACAACGCGGTCATGCGCGAATCTTCCTCAAAGCCTTCCGTCTCGGCATCACCGAGCACCTGGCGCAGGGCTTCTTTGGAAAGCGTCTCGAAAACGTAGGCGAGGAAACCGCGCTGCTCCGGCTCAATGGCATCAGGATCGCCGCCGAGTGGCACTTCGCGGTCGGCGGCGGTGAGCACTTTTTCAAATTTGCTGTAAGATTCCAGCGCCGGGCCAAGACAGGAAAAGATGGCGTCCGCGCCGCGAACCCCGTGTTTTACCAGGGTGGGCAGCCATTCTCGAATCCGCTTTTCCATCGCCGCCTGCACTTCGCTCCAATCGCCCGTGCCAGCGTCGGCAGCACGCGGGCGGCACACAAGGTGAACGCTTCCAGCTAACGCAGCGGTGTCTCGGGCGACCATCCGGGTCGCCATCTCGGTGGTGATCGGCCATGAAGCCGTTATGACGAAACCGGCTCTCAAGATGCCAGAAAGCAGGGACTCCCACCCCTCGGTCGTTTTGTGGGCAAAAACGACGCAACCGATGCCATCTTCCCGAAGAATTCTTCTGCCTTCGCGCATGGCATCGGCCATCTTCGCTTCATAAAATGCCGGTGTTTTGATGGAATTGCTTAACGAGTGCGGTCGGTCAACAACACACTCCGCCTCTTTGCTTGTAAGCTCAGCCTGAAACCATCTCGCAAGATTCTTAGGCAACGAGCGTTTGAGCCAGACGTAGAAAAAGTCCGCCAAGTGTGCATACGGCACACTGTCGTAATATGGCGGGTCAGTGAACCACACAATCGCACTCTCAGATGGTAATGGTGACTTACAAGCATCTGCTTGTTGTACCTGTCCTGCGGTCGGGCTTGCCTGCCACTTCTCAGCAACATCACAGACCAATTCGTAGCCACTCTCCCAGTTCCCCGGCGCATCCGCAGTCGGAACAACTTCGGCAAAATCCCACACGATAGGCAACGCTTGCCGCCCAAACGCATGTTGCATCTTTTCGCCATGTGCGTTCCAGCGAGTTAGCGAAGTGACGCTCATCACCACGCGGTCGAATGCAAGCGCAAGCGCCGAGCGGAGGGCAGGATCAACAGACAATTCGTTGGGGAGGTGGCTAAACGTTGCAAGTGCGAGTTTCTGTCGAGCTGTGAACACATCACCATATGACCGCATTCCATAAATCGGTATCGAAATGCGCCGAAGTTCGGTTGTTGGTATCAGTTCAGCCGGCAATTCTGAATCAAGCACCGCCGAATAGCGCAGTTGAGCCGCACGGATGGCAAGGTAATCCCGCTCGGTTGCAGTACGATACTGCCGGCCCGTCTGATTGTCGTTTACAGTAACAACCGCCATGAGGAATGCGCCGCCAAGGCGTCGTCCTTTGTCGTCCAGTATCACGTCTGCTCCACCGTGCTGCTTCATTAGTTGCGCCCGCACACGTTCCGGTGGCATCACGGTCTGGCAGCACGGACAGATTGCGCTGGCTCGGTTGATTGTCCTGTCTTGGACCTGATCTCCGCTTTTTGGCTGAAAGATTTCATATATGAGCGTAGGCGTTTTCCCCTTTGGTCGTTGAATTTGGTAACGCAGCGCGAACTTTCGGCCCACGTTGTTGCATAACCAAAACGACCGAACCAATGGAATTTCAACACCGCAGCCGATGCCTTCGCAGCGCACCGTCCGCGCCCAAAGGTACGCGATGGGGCGACTGCCGTCCGGGTCGGGCGGATAGAACTGCGCGAGTTCCTTTTCCGCCGTTTCCTTCACCTGCTTGCCAACGTGCCGCAACGCATCGGCCAGGCCGTGAACCACAATGTCTTTCCCTTTGTCATCCTTCAATTTGAACTCCGCGTTGCCGTAGCGCGGGATGTCTTCGAGCAGCGTTTTGAGAATGAGGCACGCGACGGGATTGAGGTCGCTGGCAAAGGCTTCACAGCCGAGCCGCAGTGCTTCGAGCGGAATCGAGCCGCCGCCCGCGAAGGTGTCCACGACTACCGGCGTTTCTTCGGGATGGGCGGCTTTGACAAGTCCCCGGCCAATTTCCAGATACAGGGCGTTGGCCGCGTGATCCCAATTGGCGAACTCGCCGATGAATTTCAGGAGCAGTTCGCGCAATTCCCCGTCGGACTTGCTGACGGTGCCGTAACGTTTGGTGAGAAGTTCCCGCGCCGTGGTTTTGAAATCCGGAGGACATTCCTTGTCGCACGGATCAGGCAGGAGCAAACCGAGCAGCACCGCCCGGCACGCCGCAAGCGGTCGCCGTGCCCACCAAAGATGGAGCCTTGTCGGATGGCCTGCCGGCGTGGATTTTTCCCGTGCCGAATGGGCGCTCACCGCCGCAATGGGAAAATCCACTTCGATGAGTCGTTTGCAGGTGGTGGGGATCACAGGATTTATGATTTACGTTTGCCGATTTCCGATTGAGCGGCGCCGAGGCTTTGCTGCGGCCATCGGTAGATTTTGGGAATTCATCAGTCGATTATCGGTCGGTTGTTCATCGGTCGTTGTCCAGGCCACACCGGCTGTTTCGGCTGCACCGAGCGAACAGGTAGCAGATTCCGTCGTGTAGGTAGTAGATTCGTAGCAGATTCTTCATC
>Ga0181530_10003638_pt1 | contig 16999 bp, 22 predicted proteins | sample PEATcosm2014_Bin_42_FD_119769 | JGI IMG/M metagenome (GOLD analysis project Ga0181530, IMG submission 119769) | Peatland microbial communities from MTU Mesocosm Facility, Houghton, MI, USA - PEATcosm2014_Bin10_60_metaG | ecosystem: Environmental > Terrestrial > Soil > Wetlands > Peat | place... | reverse complement strand
CGGCCCCTCAGAAAAAGGGCGAGGTGATCCACTAGAGAGTGAAACACGGGGCGCGGAGAAACGGCAAGGAGGTTTCGAACCGCATAACTACTCCGCAAACATCAATTGGCGGTGGTGCAATGACTATGCGATACTAGGACCCGAACCCGAGCTTGCCTCCTCGGCCGGGATGGCGGAACTGGCAGACGCAGCGGACTCAAAAAACTATTCGACCCTTCCTGTAACCCTCCCAGAATCACCAACCGCTTTTGTTTGCCGCGTTTTTAGCTGCTGATACCTACCCGTAGTTGCCGGTAGTTTCCTAATGTCCGTGCACGAATCGTGCACAAAACTCACCGCGACGGTCGCGCACGGACGTAACTAGTATAGGGCGCTGGCTTCGGCTCAGAATCAGGGCATGACTGAGAAGCGTGTTTTGAAGGAACCAACGGTGGAGTGGAAGAAGAAGGGTGAGTCGCTGGCGAGAGCGAAGTGGAGTAACCAGTGGAAGATTGCTGCTTGGATGCTCAAGGGTGAGGACGCCTTCAAGAAGAAGCAGCGTGAAGAAGTGGCGGTGAAGGCGACTGGTATGACCGTCGAAACGCTGCGGCAGTTCGCTTACACTGCGCGCCACGTGTTAACACGTGTTAACGGACTGTCGTTCAGCCATCACCGGCTCGTCGCGCAGTACGCGCCCGGGCAGCAGGCGCGCTACCTGAAGCACGCCAAGGACACCGGGAAGAGCGTAGAAGCATTCGCGGCTTGGCTCAAAGCGTTAAGGAAGGACGACACACTTGAAACACGGTCACCAGCAGACGTGGCGGCTAAGAAGGTTATTGAAGCGTGCGACCATCTCCTGCGACGCGACCCCTTCGACACTCTGGTTGCTGAACGTCCGAGTCCGAAAGTACGCACCGAGGTTCTCGACCGGCTGAATAAGGTGATAGAAACACTCAGCAATAAGGTGGAAGAACTGGAAGCGGAGTGGTGCATGAAGGCGAAGGGCACGGGTGCCGGACAATGAACGAAGGCTGTGGTCGCAAAATCGTGCCCCATTTGACTCTCGCACCACATCGAGACCCTGAGTACTACGCGTGCTGCACCATAATCAACGACGACCACCGCAACCACCTGTGGCGCTTTAACGAGAAGTCGTTTGACCTGCTGATTGCAGATCCACCCTACGGTATGCATTTCAAGGCAACGCAGAAGCATCACAAGAGTGTCGATTGGGACGACAGTTTTCCGGGATTCGAACTTACGGCATTGCTTGGGTTGGCGCGGCTTGCTTCTTACATCTTTTGCCGTTGGGACAATCTCTGGGACTCTGATGCTCGCGCCCCAGCCTTTGAGCCGGGCACACCAGAGAGCTTGGCCCGGCAGCGTGGTAATAAACTACACAATGGATTCCGACAGCACATGAAGTTGGAGCCCGACTCCCTTTACCCGACCGTATCCGCTATACCGGGTAACGCTGTGATAAACAATCTTCCCAAACCGAAGAGCACGCTGGTATGGCGCAAGGTTGGCGTGGGAGGAGGGGTTGGCTACCATCCAAACGAGCACATCCGCGATTTTGAGACGGCGTTGTTCTACCCCGGCCCAGAGCACAAGTTCAAGGATAAACGGCAACGCAGTGTTCTAACGTTCAAAGCGCCCGGAAACAACGCGCACCCAACCCAGAAGCCAGTGGAGCTGATAAAGGAGATTCTGGGCTGGTACGACTTTAAAACCGTACTTGACCCTTACATGGGGAGCGGCACAACAGCGGTCGCAGCGAAACTGTGCGGCAAGCACTTCCTCGGATTCGAGGCCAACGAAACGTACTTCAAGGACTCGATTGCGCGCATTGCGGAAATCCGCAATAAGGCGAAGCCGAACAATTAACTTGCCTTTAATCGGTAACAGAGCCATCATGTGTGTACTGGACTGCACGACCCCAACCTAAGAGTCCTGTGCTGGCTTGCTCGCTGGTTTGGTTGTACCACCAGAAGCCTAACGGGTTGCAAACCCCGGTATCCCAAATAGGGCCATCCTCACCGGGGCCTTCCAATGTCAAAGCAGGTAGATGTACTCGCAGGCGCCAACTCGCCTGCGCCGTTGCTCCTCGACGTCGCAGCAGCAGCGGCAATCGTCGGCGTCGGCGTCGGAGTAATCCGGGGCTGGGCCGCAGACGGCCTGCCCTTCGTCCGCGCAGGGCGGGGCGGTCGGAAGATGTTTCAGTGCCGCGATATCGAACGCTGGCTTGAGCGCCTGAAAGAGAGTGCGGTATGAGCGACAAGCCGCTGGACGACTCACCACTTCTTTGCGGAGAGGTTTACCACCTTATGCGCATGGCCGGGGATGGTTCGGATTACGTGCTCCCGCTCTATCAAGTGTCCGCGCGCGTGGCGCACGAAAGCGGGCGGTTTTTTCTGAACAAGAAGAGAGCCGCTCCTTACTTCGCCTGTCACCGCAACCAGCTGTCGAACGCCGCCGGGCTGCTGGTGAGGTCCGGTTTCTGGACGGTGCTGGAGAGCATACCCGGCAGGGCGGTTCAATATCACCCGCTCAACCACGAAGAGTGGCTGGCCGCTGACCCGGCCCGCGCCGCCCAGTGCTGCAAGAAGTTGGAGATGCCGTGGGACGGCGAAGAACAAGACCCGCTTGGCAAGGCGCTGTTCGGCGCGACCGGTGGTGTGAAGTTTTACCCGAACGTTCTTACCGGCTGGCGCAACCTCGGCTTGAGCGACGAAAAGATTGTCGCTTGCGCGAAGGAGTTCATGGCTTCGTCCGAATACGCCCACACGCACGACCGCGACGGACGGCTCCTCAGCTCACGGCTGCGCCACACGCGCGGTAAGGCTTTTCGCAAGGCGTTCGGCGCGGCCTTAAAAGCAGCCGCAGAAAAGGTCTGAATCATGCAGCAAGCTGCCCGGCTGGGCGTGCTCGACAGGGCCCGGCTTGGCGTGCTCGTGTTATCGCATAGGTGCCCGGCTCGGCGTGCTCGACCGTGCCCGGCTGGGCGTGCCCTTAACTGTGAGTGGTTAAGGTTTGAATGGCGGGGCGCGGGGAGCGCGCCGCTCCCCGGTGGGAATGTCGACCAACAAGCCAGATACCCGCAAGCGGGGAGCTTGCTTGTCCGGCCTTGCTCCTTTGGGCTTGCAGCCCAAACCCGCTTAGGAGCAACACCAACACCAAAAGCAACCCCGCAGCCATGAAAAGGCAACCCCAACCCCCTCTTGGCGGTGAAGGACTATCTCGTCACACGTTTGTGTTCTTGTATGACGGACACATTCCTGTCAATACGCATTCCGCGGTCGCTCGCCGATCAACTGGCCGAACACAAGAAGCGAACCGGCTGCCCGACTTCGGAAACCGTACGGCGCGCCCTGAAGGGATATCTGGAGCCGAAGGAAGAAGGAGCGAAGCAATGAGCTACCGCAACCTAGCCTTCGTCAGGTTCCCCGGACGCCCGCTGGATGGCGCTGGCCGCTGGGCCGTGGTACCGATGGATTCCCCAACCATCTATCTCCATCCCACAGCCGACGCCGCCCACGCACAGATTGCTGACCCGCGCCGCGCAAAAGTGGTAGATCTGCTGGCAGAGCCGGTCAAGCCAGTGCGCCGCCTATATCGCAACCCGGCGGATCAGGAGCCGGACTGACGGACCGCACATTGCGGAAGGAGTAGAGCACTCTGCATTGATGGTAAGATTGGCGCGGAGACTAGGCTGTGCCGATTGATATGTCACTGGATATGACGCTAGAAGTATGGTCAGTAGTAGCCAGTGTGGTTTCCGTTGTCCTCGGCTTGATAGCGATTGGGTTGTCTCTGACATTCTATATTCTGGCCAATCGGTCCGCCACAGCAGCCTCTCAGACGTTGACAAAGGTGGAAACGCTCGTGAGTACTATTCAACAGCATGCATTCGGCATGCTAGAACAAACAATAGCGAGAATCTCTTCCACAGCCTCTCCGATAACACAAGAAACCGTTCCAACTGATAGCGCCAAAGCCTCCGGTCATGAGGACGACGGAAAACAGAAAAGTGCTTTGAACGCAGAGGCCGATGCGTTGAGCAAACTCTATGCGGCTGACATGCAGCTCAGCAATCCCATGTACGGTGCTCTCTTCGGGTTGATAGGCGGTGCACCTATGGTGGAAAGCGAGCGCCAGAGAGTTCGTGATCTCATCGCCATTAAGCGCGCGCAGTTGGAGAAAGAATACGGCGTGAAATTCGATAGTCAGCCGCAACCGCAAATCTCAACTGATCTCATATCTAAGGCGGGGCGACCCAACGAAGGCGGAGCAGGCCAATAACAATCTTTAAATAGAGAGGCAGGCTCATTCCCAAGTTGCGTCTTTTAGAGCAGCCGCCAGTTCTCCGCTCGTGTAGTCCCTACGCGGGTTGTAGGATGGAAGAATCTTTGACAGGTCAAGATATCGGATGCTCATAAGGCCGCCGGGCGAGATCTTCTTAGCGTCGGTCGGAACGAACTTGTCGACGAGATAAAAGCGGTGACCTTGCTTGAGATTGTAATACGCCGTTTCCTCGATCACACTTGTGACGCGTTTTCTGTGATCGCCTGTCAGTCGTCCAGCCTCCTCCGTGAAACTGACTGCTCCATCGTTCCATGATGCGACCGTGATCGCCTCCACCGTCCCGACATACTTGATAGTCTTGCGATCGTAGACGCCGATGAAGCGGTAGTTGCGCTTGCACGGTCTCGATTGCCCCTCATAGTACAGGCCGAACTCCGCGTTCTCGGTGATCGACGTACCGCAAGCGAAGACTACGAGCCACTGGTTGCGTTCCTCTAGCAATCCCTCCTCGGCAAGATAGCTCTCATAGTCCTCGATGATGGCAAAAAGCTCCCTCTCGTAGTCGGCGCATTGCTCTTTTAGAGCGTCGACAATCTGGGAGAAAGTCACCGCCGCGAATGTAATGCCCTTCACAGCTGCCTCGGCGGCCAGCAATTTCCGGTCGGCCTCCGCAATAGGCTCCTTGGTAAGGCCAATCAGGATGGTACCTTCGCTGCGACCGGTGCCGATTCGATGCTGCGCAATGCTTTGGAAATGGCGACGGATCTGAGCGGAATCGAGATCTCCGCCGCGTTTCGTTTCGATAAAGATGCGCATCGAATCTTGCGTGATTAGCGCGTCCGGGACGCTGGCTTTGCCCTTGACCTGTTGCTCAAACGTGAGACCGATTGAAAGGTCGGTCTCAAGCAAGGATGTCAAAACACGCTGAATTTTGAATGGAGATGATTGGTAGAAATAGCGGAGCACCAGCAGCGTATTGTTGGTTGCGTGGTTCTCGGGTTGTGAGAAGCGCTGAAAATGTGACACACGGGACAAGGCTGTCCTCCTTCTAAATGAGATGGCATGGGTTGTTGATGTAAACAGGCCCATACTAATCGCAATCCCTGAATGTTGTCAGTAAGTGAACCGTGCAAGCGCAGGCAGGAAAGGTAATCCACGAAAGTGTTAGACAGGGGCCGAAATGCCCTCATTGGTGATGAAAATAGCTTCCCATTGACGCGAAATGCGGATGGCGGGACAATGTTAGCCGTTCTTGGTCTTGAAAAATCCGAGCGCCGCGTGTCGAGGACACTAGCGGGAGAGGGGCGACGATTTCAACGTGCCGAGCACTCGCAATCTTAACAAAGTCCTGACCGGGATCATTTTGGTTTTCTGCGTTTGGGGGATAGTTGGGCTGGCAGGTTGGTATCGTGACTATCGCGAAGACCAACGCTGGGAGCCTGTTGGCTCCGAAGCGATTGCGGCGGTCCGGGCTTACGAGGCTCAGACCCGTGAATTCGCGCGCTCCAATGCGGTTACAACTGTTCGACCTAATGATCCAAAAGCTAGCAGGGTCGCGGAGCTTGGTGGAGTCTGGTCACCTGTTTCGGGCCTGCGTCTCAAGGCTGCCCCTGTAGTCTTCGACGAAGGAGGCGGTCGGCGCACCGACTTGGAGCGTTCAGCCGGATGGCCAGTGGAAGGTGAGGGTGAGTATGCCGTTGTGCTTGTGCCCGCCGGCCCCACCGGAGTGCTTTGCGAGACTTATGTTAAGAAAGAAGGTAGCGAACGAGGAATGTCCGTCGGCACGCACCGGGTCAACGTCACTAATGCACGATTGGTCGATCTGCGCGAGCACCGCGTGATCGAGCTTGGAGAGTTTACGGAGCCCTGTATGGAGACCAGCCCAACGATCGGACAGCAGTACAAGTCGTGGATAAGCCAGTGGCTGGCCGCAGGATGAAGCGAGCGGCCCGTGGCTCCAGCCTTGATTAAGCTTCGCAACACGCCTCGCCTGTGCGCGAAAGCCAGCCGGTTCGTTGTGATATCGAACCAGAACCTCATCGTTCCTGACGCCCCACTCCTGCTGAGAAAGCAAAACCAAGCCCCGTGTTTTCTAGGGGATAGGCGGTCCATTTTCAGTTTTGCGATGTATTGACGAGCGTGGCGCGCCGAGAGAGAGGCACACGCTCTTCGATTAAGCTAATTTTCTTCTCCCTTCCGGGCGACTTCCCGCTCACCCCGGCCCCAATAAGCAAGCTTTGGCGGGGACTTTACGCTACTTATTTCTCCTCGAACCCGTCACACATTGGCCCTACAGTGGTGCCCCTGAATGCCAGCCAATCGAAAACCACTTGAGCTCCACCAACTTCAGAACACAAAGCCCCGCTATGTCGAGGAGGGCGTCACGTTCACCCCGGCCCGACCCAAGTATCCCGCTGGAATTTCAGGCGAAGCCAAGGCTGCGTTCAAGCGCCTGAGCCGCCTCTTGGAAGAACGGCGCAGCATCACGTCCGGCGACGTCGAAATCTTGCGCTTGTACGCGCACCTTTATGACCGCCACAAGCGAGCGCTGGTGAAGCTGGCCGAAGAGGGCGAAATTAAGATCTATTTCCGCCTGGATAAGTTCGGCGAGCAAATGCCGAGCGAGCGCCCGAATCTTTGGCTGAAAGTTGCTACCGATTGTGAATCGAGAATGTTGATGTGCTTGACCGCGCTGGGACTCACTCCGCAAGCGCGCGGGAAAGTGGTGCCGACCGCGCTGCCGAAACCGCCCGAAGAACCTGAAGCATTTCCTTCGCGGCAAGAAGCCGCATCGTCGGAGGAGCCGGACATCGACCTCGATTCAATCGACGAAACAGCCGTGCAGTAAACGAACGAAGAACGATCACTCGAAAGAAGGAGACCACCATGCGTATTACTTGGAAGAACCACCCGCACAACCCCAGCAAGAACGGAACCACCGAACACGTCAGCCGCGAACTGGCGTCCGTCGCTGTTGGCTACGAGCAAGCCGTCTACGCTCCTTATAAGTCATATCAGGAACGGCTTTCGGAAGAGGCCCGCGAAGGGCGCGACCCACACAATGTGAATCCGAATAGCGGCCCCGGTATTTCATGGGGCGTCCTCGACCGCGACTCGTCTCGCTTTTCAATCGTTCGCGTGGTCAAGCGCGTGGGCAATGAGACAACTTATTTCTCCGCGCCGCCCGATGATGCGCCTCAGTCCATCAAGGAAAAGTTCGCAGCGTTGAACGCCCCGCAGCCCGACCCTGAAGCGATAAGGGAAGCCAAGGTTCAGGAAGGCTACCGGCAGGCGGAGCGCGACAAAAAAGAGAGAGCCAGCATCTTGGGAACCATTCTCGGTAAATAAACCCGGAACACTTTTGTGGTACAGGGGAGGGCCAAGGAGAACAAAATGTCTACGTTAACAGTTGAACAAAGAGCCGAGTTACTGATGGGCGACGACGAGAGAGCGGTGAGGAATCTCCCTAAACTTGGGTGGGCCGACGCTTCGTGTGCTCCAGCATGGGCGCAAGCACGTATCCTCGAAGTCCGCAGCGCCATTGTCGAGAGTCGTCCTATTCCAGCGCCTTCGCGTGAATTCATCGCTGGTGCCGAGCAGCGTTCAGCAGCGCTGGCCTTCGCTAGCCGCTTATTCCCGACGCGTCGCAATGAAGAAGATCTCCGTGTAAAGGCTGCTCGTCTTGGCGAGCAGATTCGACAGGATGCCGTGCGCTACGCGTCGTGCGTCCGGGCCGTGTTTGAAAACGGGAAATGTGTTCGCTTCGAGCCCGATCACGAAGCCATGCAGCGACGCGCCGATGAGGAAGCGGAGCAAATCCGCCAGATGCGCCGTGAGATCTTCCCGTGGGAAACGGAGTAAGTATGACGAACCCCGAAAGCATGACAGTTGAAGACATCCTTGCACTCTCCGCCGACGAATACGCCGCTCTGGTCTGGAGCGTTGGCGGACATCGCGCGAAGACGCTCTTGTTCGATGCGGGCCTCCACGATGCGGACGCACCGGGCGGTCATCTGACTCCCGCGTGTCCGAAGGAGTAACTATGGCGGAAACGAAGCGACAAAAAAGCAAGATTCGTTTGACTATCAACGAGCACTGTATTCCAGAACAGGGCGCGGCCGGTGAGTTCTGGATTGCAAAAGCCGAGCAGACCGTCTGGTACACAACGAACTCAGGCATCGTCGTGAATCTGTCCGACGTGCTGAGCACTGTCCCCAGCGAGTTTGCGGTGCTGAAGACCGAGGTCGCGTCGCTGCGGCAGACGGTCCAAGCGTTGCTCGACATGACCAAGAAAAGTTCAGAGTACATTGCGTGGCTGGGCGAGCGGACGGCCAAGGGGCTGAGGGTAGCGAAGAAGTGAAACGGCTATGACCACATGACATTCGGAAAGTGGAGGAAGAGATGGCAGACGACGAGTTGGTAATAGTGGGAGCGCCGAAGCATCCGGGCCGCGTCAGCATCAACATGCCCGCAAACAACGCTTGGCGAGCACCGCGCCTCAACTTGGCTGCCGCGCGTGCCGTCCGTCACGAGGAGATTCGGCTTGGCCGGTCACTTTCCGAAGTCGAGCAGGCCGAGTTGCTGAAGAGGCTTTGCAGCTGAAGGTTTCAAGCTACTCCCCCGATGCCCGGTTCCCATAACTTTTAGGAGAGCGCCCTTGAACGTGAAGATCTGCCCGCCCGCGTCCGCTTCTTCAATTCTTGAATCCGAACCCGCTTTCTACCGGCCCGCGCAGCCGGTTGGCACGGCTCACTTCGACGCTGAAGGCGACGCGTACACTGACACCGCCCTTTCGTTTTCCGATTTTGAACGCATGAACGTGAAAGTCAGGAAGAACTACAAGCGCGAAATCCCATCGTGGATTTACGACGGCGAGAAGTTCCGCGAGGTGATCGTGCGAGTCGTCGAGCACAAGGCCGGATTCAATAATCCGCGTCCGGGCACGCCGATGGAACGGCTGGAGCGCGCCGAAGAGAAGTGCTTGGAAACCCGCGAGCAGAAGATCAGGACGCTGGATAACCTCTGCGAGTGGTACGTTCTGACGAAGATGAAGGGTGACCCTTACGCCGCGAAGCTGGCCGTGCAAATCGAAGCGCTCGACACGCAAATCATGCTGCTCACCCGGCCCGCTGCAATCATCGCTGCCATTCTGTTTCTTTCGTATCGCGTCGGGCTGGATTCGGTCGGTGTCTCGCAAACACTTGGCGGTCGGGTCAAGCCGCCGCACGTGCGCCAAGTTTTGTTCCGCTGCCGCAAAATCGCGGGACCCACGGCAGCCTGCCTCTCAACACGTTCCGGCCAGCGCCAGAACAACGGGTTCCCAACCGGGCGTAGCCTCCAGTAATATGGAGCGGTGATATCACGGCCCGCAATTCCAAAATCTGCCGTCGAGAGACTCGTCGCGCGCGTTAATCGTAAGAGCTGGTGGCATGTGCCCCCGCAGGACCCGGCGGCCTACAGTAAGCGAGGGAAATTCTTCGCGTCCAGCTTCCAAGAAGCGGAGTTCTATGGCCGCCCTCTTGACACTCCCGAACGTGTGACAATCGCCAAGCCACTCACCGGTGACGAGCAAGCAATCGCAAAGGTTCTCGGAATACCCCCGCAGAATGACGCCATGAGCTTAGAGGAAATCGCCGCACATGATGAAGCGTGGAGAAATGCTGCGATGGCTAAGGGCTTTGACTCAATCGTGCTGATGACGCCAAAAGCATTTTCCGAATTCACGACTTCGGGTAAGCTGCCGCGCAGTATAGAGCTGAATCTCCTTTGCGTGTGAAACTCCGGGCAGCGTTATCCAGAAACTCCCTTCCAAATGGATGACTCGTCGAGCTTTGTGTCCGCCTGAAGTTTTCGATATAGCTCAGCTTGCCCGCTCGTGCCGGGTTTGAAGTTCTCGGGCGTGAAGTCATCCGAATCAAGCCTGACTCTGTTGAATATCCCCACGAACTCAGAGGTGGGAAAAACTGCTTCCCGACCCAACGACATATAAGCGAGAGGCAGAAACCTCATCAGCGCTCTGTATCCAGTCGTGCGATTCAGCACTAATCCTGCCTTCTTGAGTTCCCATGCGTCGGGCCAACGCTCAGCTACGGCTGCGAAATAGTTCCATACGATACGGGCTATCTCGGCGTCTCGCTCTTGAATGAAGAGGTTCCGAAATATCAGCTTCTTTACCCGCACCACGTCCGGCGGAATCTCTGGCAGCCTTTTACCTCTCTTCAGCGCATCGCGATCCTCCATCGCCGTAATCGCGTCTTGAGTGATGTACCTCATCAACGGGTCTATGAAGGCGGCTTGCGTCAGCGTTTCATTTGGACTGCCTGTCGCGGTGCCCAGTATCATTATTCGTCTGTAGAAAGGACTGCTTTCCCTCGAATTGAGCAATCGAGCAATGTTGTGACAGGTCTTCTGCGGACTCCTTGTTTCTGCAAACTCATACAAATCGTAGGCAAGCGACTTGCCGACTGGCGTCTGTTTCAAGTTGATGGTCGCGAACAGGAGCGCCTGATCTTCCATGTCCATCTCGATGAACATGGTGACGTTGAGTTGGAACGTTGAACCGTCGTACCCGACAAGACCTTCAATTCGATGCTGACCGTCAATTATCTTTGCGACGTTGCCGTCGTTCCTGATCTTCATGACATGTGTTTTTGAGTCGTAATCCGCGTCCTCGGAGCTGATTGCAAGAATTATTCCCGTTGGGAAAGAAGCGTCGATACTCTTCACATACTTCCGCAGCTCATGGATTCGTTTTGGTGCCAGCGGTCGCTGAATACCAGAAATAATCTCGACTTCTCTTTCGCCTTTTTCTATTCTTCTGCGATCAGCGAACGAAATCTTGACGAGTTCGTGGCTATCAATCGCCCCGATATAGAACTTACCGATTGGCTGCAGAAGCTCGATGCACGGTATTCGAATCCATTCAGAATCGTTCATTGGGGATTTCCGAGCTTATCAAAAGCGTTGTCGAGTTGCTTCTCTTGGTGTGCAAGGATGCCTATGACGTTTGGATGTACGCGCTGCTGGTCGAGCAAGAAGACAAGAGCAGAAAACGAGAGGCTCACAAGCAAAATGACTATCGAAAATCTGGCGATGCGCGTGTTATTGACGGTCTCCTGAAGACTGAACAGGATTGCGGTCTTGATTGCCGAGTAAAGGGCAACACACGATACCAAAACAAGGATTGCAATCAAAGTGAACATCTCGCGATGCACGAATGGAAAAGTTGCGGTGTCTTTGGTAATCAGTCTGGTTGACGCGGCGATGAGGGCGGCGCTATAGATGACCAACTCCCCGTGCACAACAAAGTCGTACCAGTTCACGGGCTTGGTCGAGAATACCCACACCAGCAGCAGTCCGATCATTATTGGCAGAAATCCGCATCCAACCGTAAAGGCAAACCACTTGCCTGTGCTACGCCAGTGATCTGCGCCACAGGAACGGACGGCGGAAAATAGATTAACCGGATTGACAGGTGTAGCCATTGATAATCGCTTTGATGACGGCTTCCCTCACCGTGTATCGCACAGACGTTGCAGGTTGCTGAGTGCTGGCGCTTCCGGCCTATAGCTCGTGATCAGCAATTCGGTCGTCTTCCGGCGGTGGAGAAAATCGGCGGCTAAAATACTGAACCGATTGACTCGATGATAGATGCCGAAGTCGCCATATAACTCGCGCACGCTCTGATGATCAGCATTCGAAATCATAATGGCTGCGCCACGTCTGGCTGCCCTCTTAATTGCTGACGCAAGCCGTCGCTGATCAGTCCACGAAAACAGATTGGCATTGTACTTCAGAAAGTTATTGTTGTTGTGCATGACGGTGTAAGGAGGGTCCACAAAAACAAAGTCATTCACCATTGCCTTGTCGATCGTCTCTTCAAAATCTGCGACCCGAAGTGAAGCATAACGGAGGCAGTCAGCTATTTCCTGTAGATAATTCTTCGGATATTCGACAAGCTCTTTGGTTCCAATCGGCACGTTGAATTCGCCCCTGAGGTTCACCCGATAGATTCCGTTGAAGCACGTTCTGTTTAGGTAGAGAAATCGTACCGCCCGGTCAATCGGGTCCGTCGGACGCATCGCGCGAATCCGGTAATACAGGGTCTTGCTGTGTTTGCGCTGAAGACCAGAGAGGCGCTTATCAATTGTCTGGGCGTGCGTTTTCAGGCACTGATATGCATTAACAAGGTCACCATTTGTATCCGAGAGAACTGCGCAACGCGGCGTAAGGTAAAAAAAGACAGCGCCGCCACCCAAGAACGGCTCCAGATATCGTCCATAGTGCGATGGAAACAGAGAGGCATATTGGTGCACCAGCCATCTTTTGCCTCCGGGCCATTTCAGAAACGGCTCAAGCATCTTCGTCCTCCGGGGTAGGGGTGCCTTCAAGGACGGGATTCGCTTGCGCCTCTCTGACTCGCCTCATCAACTCATCATGAATAAAGTCGATGTACTGGAAGTCTTCAACTTTGTATTTCCTTTCCCTTGCCGGGTGCGCCGGTATTCGCCGGAGTTCATTGATGCGTTCCATCCATTTCAGATTTTTTGCAAAGCCCTTTTCTCCCGGCTCCGGAATGTTAAAGACCTCTTTAAAGAGTGGCCAATTGATGCGATTCTCAACAATTTTCTTCATCTCCACTACCTCAAGATAGGTCTCAAGGGGGAGACGCTCTTCGACCTCAGTGTCGAGCGACCGCGTGTATGCGGCGGTCTTTACAGCCTTGTCGGTAACGCCTTTATCCCAATAAAGATCCTTATGGATGGTTCGAAAGACATCGAAGATGTATTCGCGTATTCCCGACACGATGTTCTTAAGCTTTGTATCGGCATCAAGAATCTTCTCTTCCGACTGCTCCTCCTCCCACTCTTCCATGCCTTCTGGTTTGAAGTCAGAGTACTTGGCTTGGATTATCTTGCATAGGCGGTAGTAGTATTCGGGCGGTCCACCTGAGCCAAAAGGCACTTGAAACGCCGCTTTGATCTGGGCAGGGTTGCTTGATTCGAGAAAATCAACGAGCGGGGTTAGGTACTCCTCAACCTCGATCATAATATCTTCCACTGTCATTTCTCTGGCGTCAGCAGCGGTATTGGCTTCCCAGTACTTTACGAGTGACCCAAGCAGCCGGATATACGCTTGAACCGCGACATTCGTGCAGATACTGCCGTCGCGCCCACTCTCCCACTCCTCCAGCTTCGCATCTCGCACGAGGCCAAAGTACTGGTTTATCGCGGACCTTGCGCGCTCCAAAGTTTCTCCGTCCGTGCGTCCACAAAGCGCACCGAGTTCGTAGTTATTCAACATTACACGGCCAAGAAGCCCGGAACGCCGCAAAGCGTCCTTCAGCGCGGGGATGGTCAAGCAGGTCTTACTTGTGGAAGGCATGCCCTGTTGGGTAATGCGATTGTAGAAGGGCTCACCGACATCGGTGTTTAGGTAGTTGATGAGTCGTGAGCCGATTGCCCCGATGCGCTCGGTCGGCACGCCAGAACCCCATTTGAGATCACCTTCGAGATCGTCGAGAAGATGCTTGGGGACCGACTTTTGTTCGTGATTAATAGTAACGAACAGGTTGGCCTCCTCTGCCTTTGGTAGCATCTCGAACGCAACCACAACTACATTCTGGTCGAGGTACTTGTCTTCAATGGGCGAAAATCCGTAGAGACGGTGCTGACCGTCGATAATCCACGCCGAGCGATATCGGTCCGGCAGGTAAAGTTGCCCAAAGACAAGCGCGTCGTCATCGCTCTGGGCCGTCTTGTCAAAACGAACAGAACGCGTGAAGTTAACAATGAGATTGTTTGGAAAATAACCGCCAGCCTTAATAAACTCACCAATGTCGCGCAGGCGCGAGCGGCTCACCAGTCGCTGGTAAGTCGGCGCACCTTCAGGGTCGTTTAACGACCGATGGTTGACAAAGGATATTTTCAGTAGGTGCCGAGGCGTTGTTACGAAGCAATAGAATGGTTTCCCGCCCAGCTTGCCCTTGACTGCGGGGACTATTTTTCCTTTCAGTTCAGGTATCTGCTGATCTTTGAGAAACTCGGCAAGAAACTGGTATCGAGCTGCCTTGCCGAGGTGCTCGGCGATTTGCGCATAGTAGCGGAGTTCCCGCTCCGTTATGATTTGAATGTTCTCGCCCACCGCCCGCTGCTTGTCTGGGGTAGACCAGATAACGTTCTCAGTGACAAACAGCCAGATAATCTTCAGCTTCACAGCGCTGCCATAGTGGTTGCGAACGGCGCTTGCAATCGGTCCCTTAAGATTGGCAAATTCTTCAAGGTCCTTCTGAAGGGTGCGCCGTGTCAGTTTTGCACACGCTTTGCACTCCGCCACGATTACGGTTTCGTCGTCTTTGCCGAAGACGTCAACCTGCTTGCGCAACGGCTCGGCACCTTTTCGCTCGATTAAGATCGTAAACTTTCGGCCATCGCTGAGCTCGGGATAACCCAGCTTGAAAAGAAGCATCCAGAATCTGTTTTCTAACCGTTCATCAATCTCTTTCTCGCGCTTGACCTTTGTGACTCGCTTAAGCCTCCGATCAACCTGCCACCCCTTGGCCTCATGATCTGGAATGGCTTCAGCGGGCACGGACCTTTCGTCAAATGGCTTGCGCCTGCGCACTGCTTCTCTTTTAATGCGGGAAGGGTCCGTTAGTAGCGCGCCCAGATAATCCACAACTGCGTCGTCTTGTTTCATCGGTTTCCTTGACGATCGCGATTCTATAGCGCCATCTCGCCGAATACAATTATTCCGACGGGTGCATAACAACAGCGAATCTGTGCAAGATCACAATCTGAAGTGATTTGTCCTCGGAGTGAGTGCTGGCCGGTGTCGCTGACCGTCCTTGACCCGTGGTAAGCTCGTTGCGTATATGAACGCGGAAATCACCAAGCTCAACTCTGAGCAGTCCGAGGATTGGGAATACTACGTTCGCTGGTATCTCAGCAACGGCTGGGAAGGCGACGAAGCCAGCGAACTGGCGTGGAAAGATTTATCGAAGAAGTACCCGGAATTGGCCGTTTTAGGCTGACTGTTCCAAAACGACAGGCGCGACCTTGCGGCGGGTCACCTTCGGCTTCTTGGCTTGCCGCTTTTTCCACGCCTCGCTGTTCTTGCGATTCTGCGCGTTGTGAAAAGGGCAGTAGGAACGCGGTTTGCCGTCCCTGCCCAACTTCGGTTTCCGTTTGCATCCCGCGCGGACGCACTTCCCGGCGGCCTTGCGTTCTTGATAATCGCTCTTCGGCATGATTCGTTCCTCCCGGCCCTACACATAACTCTGCGGGCCGACACAAGCAAGCACGTCGGTAACTTTCCCGGCCCCATCCGCGCGCGTAAAAAAGGAGGCGAAGGCGCAACTCGCCGGAGAAGTCAGGACTGGCTATGTTGAAACGACAGAGGTAAGCTGCACACCGACATGAGAACTTACGGCACCGGGAACCTGTGGCTGCGGAAATCCAAACGACACCCGACGGGTGAGTACTGGATTCGATTCCGTGATGCCGCTGGACGCCTGCGGACGCAAAACAGTCATTTCTGCGAGTGCCATGACAAGCGCGCAGAAGCGAGCGCCGAGCGGATGCTGGCGAAGCAACTCGGTCTCGTGGCCACGGGAAACCTGCCGAGTCCAAGAGCTGCAAAAGCACTCGTAGAGGATTTAGCACAGGTACTGCTGAAGGCGCGCCGCGTTGCGCTGTTGCAGAAGATTCCTGAAGGATTGCCAGCGCCGACGCGCGCATGGCGCGAACAGGCTGCCGCAAAGCTGATTGCTGATGCCGAGCGCCGGTGGTCCGTGAATCTACAAAAGACATTCGGAAACCGGAAGGCGTCGCTGGTCACGACTGAGGACTTGAACGACTACGTAATCGCCCGTCACAAAGCGAAGGCGATGAACGCGACAATAAACCGCGAGATGGCGTTCCTCCGCCGTGCGTTCAAGGTTGGATTCGAGGCGCGACCGCGACTCGTTGCAGAGGTTCCGACCTTTCCTCCAAAGCTGCCGGAAACAGCGCGCACCGGATTCATCGAGGACGCTGCCTTCAACAAGCTACTTGCCGCGTTGAAGGAGCCGGGGTTGCGGGCGATGGTGCTGACCGCGTACCGGCTGGGATTCCGAATGTCGGAGTTGAAGAATCTTCTTGTGCTTCAGGTCGCCGGTGACTGGATAGTTCTCTTCGCGGGCACGACGAAGAATAGCAAAGCGCGGAAGGTTCCGATGCCGGAGGATGTATGCGAAGCCGTACAAGCTTGCTGTGCTGGGAAGGATTCTGAGGACCACGTTTTCACATGGCCGAACGGGAAACCGATTCTCGACTTCCGCACGTCATGGGCGAAGGCGTGTAAGGAAGCTGGGGTGCCCGATCTGCGATTCCACGATTTGAGAAGATCAGCGACGCGCAATATAATGCGGAAGGGAATACCGGCGACGGTCGCGATGAAGATAACCGGGCATTTGACCCGCGCTGTTTTCGACGCCTACGACGTGACCGCCGACCAAGACCTCCTCGACGCGGCAGGAAAAATATGAACAAATCGTGCACGAAATGCCAGACGCGCGCGATACTTTCCACGCAAGTCTTTGATTTCACGTAACGCCGGGATGGCGGAACTGGCAGACGCAGCGGACTCAAAATCCGCCGGGCTTCGGCCCTTGGGGGTTCGACTCCCCCTCCCGGCACCAACGCATAATCGCTGATGCTTTAACATCTTGGCGCAT